>WBZL01000089.1_pt1 | contig 86538 bp, 88 predicted proteins | sample 5204291 | NCBI WGS metagenome assembly WBZL01 (sample SAMN12344345, study PRJNA552823) | activated sludge metagenome | biome: Activated sludge suspended growth; feature: Nitrification reactor; material: Wastewater; isolation source: activated sludge from nitrification reactor of wastewater...
CTGGCATGTGTACGTGAGCACGGCGCCTAACCCGGCGCTTAACCCGGACCCGCGGTCAGCGGCGCTCGAATCGTTGTCGCTCATTCATTGCTCCTGTGGCCCACGCGCGGGCCGGTTAGCTCTGCGCTGTCGATCAGCGGGGGGCCGGCCAGGGGCCGGGTGGGGGCCGGCAGATCGCCAGAGGATGAGGAAAGGGCGTCCATGTCAGTCCTTTCTGAATTCGACCGCCGCCGCGAAGGCGCTGCTGGCGCGAAACCGCGCGCGGCGCTTGCCGCCGACCGTGCGGGTTTCGGGGTTCGCGAGGAGATTGAGCCGCATCACCCGCGGCGCGCTGACGTGCGCCTCGAAGGTTCCCAGACCGGGGAATTTGACGGATTCTCCCGCGGCGAGAGAGTCGGCGAGGACGCCGGCCGCCGCCTTGAGGATCGAGTCGGTCACGGTCTGGGGGAGCCCGGTGGTCCGGGCGATGCGGCGGATAAAGGCGGATTGATTCATGGGGTTTCTCCTGGTAAAGGGGTGGCGATCTGTGGGCTGACGGAACTCCGTATTGTTTGAACGGCTTCTTTTGCTGGGGAGGTCGTGGACGCCGGCATCCGGCGAATGGCCGAAGCTTTCACGCGCTTGATCTGGATAGGCAGGTATTCCCGCTTGATCTGGAATTCCTCCTCATACTTCAGGCTGACGTAGTCCCGCTCGATCTGGACAGCGCCCGACAGGGCGCGCATCACCGCCGGCGCGTCCTGGACGGGGATGGCAAACAGGATTTCGTTGAACTCTCCGATTGAGACGACACAAAGCGTTTCGGGGGCGGCGCGGCTCAATCGAAGACCTCGTCGAGTGTTTTGAGCACGCGGGAAAGCCGCTTCGAGGGCTTGAGACTGGCCCGCAGGATGCCGGGCCGAATCGTCTCGCTCGAGGTCACGACCCCGGCGGACAGGTGCGACTGATGCACGCGGGTGGCCGGGCCACGACGGACCCGGATTCTCCCCAGGGCGGGCAGATGGGCGGATTGCCCGCGGGCCAGGTCTCCGAGGATCATCGCCGCGTGTACGGCAATAATCTCTTCGACCACGCTCAGGGGAAAGCCGGTCAGATCGGCGATACGTTGCCGCTGGGCGGCGGGCTTGGGAATCATGCGAGGCATGGGGGGGTCCTTTCTGGGGGGGGATTCAGACGGTGGCCGCCACCAGTTCGATTTCGAACGGCACGACGACGAAATCTTCCATCTGGCTGATGGCGATGCCGGGGATACGCGCGGCGGTTTCAGGCTCGTTGAGGATCGCTTCGCGATTCACCTCTTCCTTCACGCGGATGAATCGTTCCAGGGCCATCCGGCGCAGGCTGTCGAGCACGGCCTCGAGGCCGGTGACACGCACCGAGGGCGGGCGGGTGCGCCAGAGGATCTGGCCAGCGGGCAGATCGTGGGTCTTGACCTTGCCATGCTGCGTCAACTCGTCGCGATTCGCCTCGGCCCAGGTCTTGATCGCCAGGGTCAGGGTGTCGACCCGCGCGCGCAGCGGGGCGGCCTGGGTTTCGTAAGCGGTTTTGATCTCGGCCATCCGATCGTTCATTTCGGCCTGGATGCGGGTCAGCTCGCGCGTCGCGGCGCCGATCTCGTCGACGGCGAGGCTGGCCTCGTCACGGTTCTGCGGCACGGCGGCGAGGGCAGTGCCAGCTTTGATGCGGGTTTTGGGGGGCATGGGCAGGGGGCCTTTCAGGGTTGACGGTAGTAACGGGCGTTGCCGGGCTGGCCGACGCGCTGCGCCCGTCCCGACTGGGCCAGCGCGCACACATAGCTGCTGACGGTGCGGCCAGCGGCGTCCGGAAGGAGCTTGCCTACCTGGGCGGGGGTCAGCGCGCACCGCGGGTCCGTCGGCAGGCAGTCCAGAATGCGCTGGACCAGTCCCTGCCCACGGGTAGGCATCGGGGTTTCGGCCAGCGCGTGTGCCAGGAGCGAAAGCTCGAATCGGAAGGTGATCGCCCCTTCCGGGGGAATCGGCCCTTTGCTCAAGGGATCGGTGGCGAGGATCATGAGCGGATCTCCCGGCACGCCCGCTGCCAGGCGATGCGCCAGGGCTGGCGCAGGACACACCAGCGGCGGAAGGCATGGCCCAGGCGGTGGACAAACACCGCCGGCGCGCGGCGCAGGCGCTCGCTGAACAGCGCCAGCACCAGGTAGAGGAGTAACAACTCTTTCATGCGCTCACCTCCCATGCGCTCACCTCCTCTTCCCAGCAAATCAGCACGCCGGTCTGCGGGTCGCGCGCTTCCCAGCGCTCGAAGCGGCTGCCGCCGACGCAGCAATGGCCCCGGCTGGCCTTCTCTTCGCGCAACAAATACGCCAGCGGGCCGCAGGCGCGGGCCTGCACGACGGCGCCGCGGATCGTCGAGGCCGCGAAGGCGGCCACTTCGATCTGGTGACGGTCGAGCCAGCCGAGCGTGCGTTCGAGCTTGCCGAGCAGCGTGGCGAAATCGATCTGCACGCCGCGCCGGGCGATCTGGGCGCGGCGTTCGGCGAGCGGTCCGGGCAGGCGGTTCGGGAAATCGAGGATGTCCGCGCTCATGCCGCCCCCCCGGCTTTCTCGGCCTGGCGCTGGCGATATTGCTGCGTGCGGGAGAGTGCGCCGGCGATCTTACGGAGTTCGTCGTAGCTGCACATTTCGAGCCGGCGGTCGACGCCGCCGGATTGCCGGCGGGCGATCCCTTCGGCGTAGGCGCGCGGGACACCGAGCGCGGTGCAGGTGGCGGCGATCTTGCGCAGCAGCCGGCGTTTCTCGTCGGCGGCGGTGGCGATGAAACGCCATTCGGCGTCCGTGGCCGGCTCGGCCTGGCCGACGGAAACGCTGCGCTGACTGATCACGGCGATGGCACGGGCGAGCCCGGCCTCGTCGAGGTCGGCGGCGCTGCGCTTCCCGGTCAATCCTTGCAGGATGTCGCGGTATTCGTCGTCGGACCAGGCGCGTTCGTGCGCGAGGCAGTGCAGACGGGCGAGCAGTTTATTCCGGGTGGCGCCCGGCTTGCTGGCGGGTCTCATGCGCGCACCTCTTCGGCGGCGGCTTCGCCTTTATCCTCGTCGATCTCGGGATAAATCCCGTAGTTTCCGAGCGCGTCATGGATCAGGGCCACGTCGAGGATCTGCTGCAGGGCCTCGTTCACCGTGGCCCTATCGATCTGGTCGGAGAACTCTGGGAGCAGGATCGAGAGCACTTCCGCGAGGTCGCGCAGGGCCTCGACGACTTCCCGGTCGACGATGCCGGCACGGGCTGGGGGCATTTCTGGCTTCATGATTTCATCTCCTGATGCTTGGGGCGTTGTTCACAGCGTTGGCAAGCGCGGCGCAAATCGAGCGCGGCGGGGTCCCAGGTCGGCACGGGGCCGCGCTGGATTTTGGCGCAAAAGTCCGCGCGCACGTCGTGGCCCAGGTAGGGGCAGCGGTAGCAGTCGTACACTTCCAGCACGCGCCGGGAAACCTTGACCGGCTGCGCTGGATACGCGCCCGAGAGGATCAGCGACAGCGCCGACCGGCCGCAGCCGTCGCCCAGGCGATCGGCGACGCCCTGGATACCGCGCGGGTCGTCCGCCACCGCCTTCTCGAGAACACCGAACCAGCGCTCTCGCATGTACGTCCGGGAGAATCGCTCTCCGCTCATTCCACCACCTCGCCGAGGTCGATCTTGTCGGCGCAATCGTCGGCGCCGTCCTGCCAGACGATTCGGTGCACGTTCGGGTCATAAACCGCTTTCAGGCGGGTGATCATCGGCGCGCGCGGTTTATTGCGGTGCTGCCGAACGCATCGCCAGACGCTGGCGACGCCGCCCCGCCCGGTACCGTGCCCCGGCACGACCAGTTCGAGATATCCGGCGCGGCCGAGAAACCCGCAGTAATTCGCCGCCGTCGCGGGCTTGACCATCGCCATCTCGGCGAGAAAGGGGTGCGTGAAGGTATCCAGCACGGTGATCGCGTCCCACATCGACTGGGTGCCGCTGCCCTGCGTGACCGGCGAGCCATCGCGCCGGACGCGCGGCGCTTCGACGCCGTTGTCCAGCGCCAAAAAGCGCCCCTTTTTAACGCCGCGCTGGACGCCGCCATCGCACGCCAGGGCGGCCTGGAGATACCCCGCCGCTTCGAGGCCAATCAGGTACTCTCGCACGATCGGCAATTCCACCTTGCTCCATCGCGAGACGTCCTCGGCGGTGAACGCGCCGTGAACCACCCGTCCGGCGGCATGGGTCCGGATCGCTTCCCACACCCGTTGCCGCTGGCTCTTGCCGCCGGCGAGTTCGGTCACTGCGGGCAATCGCGACATCACGAGGCCCTCCGCTTGACGTCCGCCTGCTGCAGGGGCCGATCCCCCCAGCGCGCCAGGTCGCAATGGTCCCAGCCCTCGGCGGCGCCGGTCTCGAAGATCTTGCGCAAGTTGTTGGAGACGCGCCGGACACTGCCACGGGCGATCTTCACCAGGTGCGCCAGCAGGTCATCGGCCAGCGGCAGGGCGTTCTTGGCGCGGGCCAGGCGGCGCGCGTCCTCGAGGCTGACCGGCTCGGCGTAGAGCGTATCGAGCACACGGCCGTCGAACTTCTCCCATTTCTTGAGCTTCGCCGGCATCGCTTCCTCGCCGATCAGGATGATCGATGCCCGGCTCATTTCGTAGATCGAGAACACGGCCATCACCAGGTTCTTGTCGATCGCAAAATCAAATTCATCGATGATCAGCGGCCGCCTCGCCTGATGGAGCTGCGCCGCCACCCGTTCGGCAAGCTGCTGGATCGTGCCCTTCGGCGGCTTGCCGTCGACCGACAATCCGAGCACCAGGCAGAGCTGCACCAGCAGACTCTTCCGGGTCACGAAGTCGTCGAGCTGCAGGTAGTACGCGCGGTGCCGGGCTTTCGCCCACGCCGCGGCCACCGATTTTCCGTACCCAGACGGCCCGCTGACGACCATCATGCCGGGGTCGGTCGCGCCGCGATCCGCGAGCTGGAAGATCGCCTGCTCGATCACCGCGATGTTCGTCAGCGGGGCGATTTGCCCCCCTTCGGGCAGGGGGCTGACCCCTGCCCCCCCGTGAACCCTGTTTTCAGTCATAATCACCTCTCTCTGTCGTCAGAGCGGGTTCCCGCCCGCTCGGTCATCCCAGGACGCCCGTCCTATCGGGCGTCCGCCTCTTGCCTCGCCGCGGCCATGCTGGCCTCGGTCCGGAACATCGCAGTGCCGGGGAAGTGCAGCCAGAACCGCCGCTGCCAGGCTTCCTCCAGCACCTCCACTTCGCCGCCGTGCGCCGTCACGCGGGCGTCGTACAGCAGCCAAAGCTCGTATTTCTCGCGATTCGTCAGTCCCTCCAGCGGCGTCGCGTGCGCTTTCGCCGCCGGCAAGGCGGTCACGTTGCTCGGCGCCTCTTCCATCGCCTTGACCGCCTGTTCGGCGAGCGCCGCCGCGCGCGCCGAGGGCTTCGGCCCGGCCAGCGCCGCCGCCGCCTTGCCGGCTTCGGTCAGTCCGTGGCTGCTGTGCGGGCTCGCCGTCTTGCCGAACTCGCCGACCACCAGCTTGCCGGCCGCCGCCGCCTGGTCGGCGAGATGCCGGTCGAGCAGCTCGCTGGTGGCTGTCAGGCCCTTGGTTTCGGCTTTCAGGCGCCGGCGTTGCTCCGCCGCCACGGCGCGCTTGATTTCGCTCGCCTTGAGGGCGATCTGCTGCCGGTCCGCGCCGGTGCGCTCGGCCGCTTCGGCGATGCACACGAAGTTTTTGCGGAAATAGACGACGATCCGCCCGAGATCCGGCGTTTCGTACACGTCCACCACGCTGCCCACGTCGATCCGCGCGAGGTCGGGCGCGTAAAACCACGTGCCGTCGAGCCGGATGCCCTTCTTCTGGGTCGTCCGTTGCCCACCGTCGGCCGGCTTGGCCAGCAACAGGTCCAGGCTGCGCTCGTCACTGATCCGCCGCACTTCGCCGGTCCAGGACGCGGCCTGGGCGAATGGGCTCCGGCCGAGGCTGGCGTGAGCGCGTTGCTCGTAGATGCCGGCCAGCCAGGTGTTGATCCGCCCCTGCATCGCCTCGGCGGTCATCGCCTCGAGGCCCAGCTCGCCGAAGTCCACCAGTTCGCCCTTCCGGGCCAGCCGGTCGGCGAACGATCGCCGCGCTTCGAGGGCCTTGCGCTCGGCCACCGAGTGGCCGGTAAAGTGCGGCAAAAGCTCCAGAATCGAGTGGTTCAGCGTGCCGATGGCGCGCTCGACGTGCGGTTTCTCTTCGGGCGAGAAGGGGGCGGTCGTCCGGTGCTCGATGCCCAGCGCCAGCAGCGCCTGTTTGAAGTGCCCGGATTGGTAGTCCTGCCCGTTGTCGGTGAGGACTTCCCGCGGCACGCCCCAGGTCAACAGCGCCTGGCGCAGCGCGAAGCAGTGCGTCACCGTGCGCGGCGTGCGCGCCACCACCACCAGCATCCGCCGGCTCCAGACGTCGAGGATCACGCTCACCGTGTGCCGTTTCTTCTGGCCGTCGCTGTCGAGCAGCAGCCAGTCGGCCGGCGTCGCGTCCATTTCCCAGCGGCCGTTCAAGGCCTTCACCTCGTCGCTGCACGAGCCGTAGGCGAGCAGGCATTGGTTCTTCCAGGCGTCCGGATTCGTCGCCTGCAGGTACAGTTCGCGGTGCTCCGCGATCCAGGTTTTCTGGAAGCGAAGCACCTGGTCGTAACTCGGCGCGCGGAAGAGGATCTCGCCGGTTTTCGCGTCTATCGCGGCGGTCTTCAGCAGGTGGTGCAGTTGTCCGGTGCGGATGCCGGGCCGATCGAGCATCAGCTTTTTGGCCGCCGCCGCCAGCAAGGGGGTGGCGGAAAACGCGGTTTTGCCGGCGAGCTGGGAGCCGTTGCGGCGATCGACCAGGGCGGCGAGGTTCTGCGCCTCATAAGCGCCCACCCAGCGCTGCACCGAGCGCGCGGAAACCTCGGGGAAGGCCGCGCGAACGGCTTGCGAGACCGGGATTTCCGCCAAGTTGTAGGCGTTCGCGTAGGGCGCCCAGCTCGCGGATTTTTTGAGAGGCTGCGCTTTCACTAACCAGATCTGCCAGCCCTGCGCAATCTCGCTGTGCGCGGACAGCGTCAGCGCTTCGCGCGCCGACAGCCCGCCGGCGAGGTCGCGCAGCACCGCCTCGGCGGTCTGCTGCCGGCGCGCGAGGGCGGCTTCCTGCTCCTCCTCGAACTGCGCCAGCACGCTGGTCAGCGCCTTGATCCGCGCGCCCCGGTTTGCCGTGACGACGACGGTTCGGTGATGCGTCACGGCCTGGCGCACGTCGGTGGGGAGGGTGGCGAGGGGGTAGAGGCGGCGCGTTCCGACCACCTCATTCGCCCAGGTCTCACTATTGGCTCGCTTCTGCGCGGCTTGCTTGGACACCCCAAGCGACTGGGCGATTTCCACCATCGTGGCGGTCACGGCGGGCAAAGGGGCGTTCATGGGGGGCATTCTGGAAAGAGGGAGGGGTCAGCAGGCGTCGTTAAAATGGTCCGGAAGTCTCAGCAATCTCCGTCCCAGTCCGGCCAATCTTCGTCCCAGTCCGGCTCCGGCTCCATCACGTTCAGAAGCGCCATGACGTCCTGGCGAGCCAGCTCCAGATCCAGCAGATCCACCACCGCGCCCGCGTTCGCCTGGCTCAGGAGCTCCTGCAGCCGTGCCACCCGCCGCTCCAGTTCCGGGCCTTGACGTAGAATCCATAGGGCATGATCGGGGTCATTCACGTAACTCATTGCAATCTCCAGGAGGAAGACGATGGCGATATTCAGAAAAGACAGCTTGCAGCGGGAGCGGGACCAGCTCGCCCGCTACTTCCAGCAACTCTCCGAAACCCTGCGCGGCTCGCCGCCGCAGGCCAGCCTGGCGGAACGCTTCCACCAGAATCCGCAGGATTTCGCCCGCGAATACACGGACATCAATCTGGAGCAGCTCACGGACGACATCGCCCTGTTCAAGGTGACGGTGGATACCCTCAAAAACCTCAAGAAAAAGGCCGCCCGTCCGATCCACCTGGGCTGACAAAATGGGTTCACTGCATCGTCCCCATCACGTCCTTGATCCGCCGGATGCGCCGGCCCGCGTCTTCCTTGATCCGCTCCAGCTTGCCGAGCTCGGCATCGAGCGCTTCTTTACCCACTAGCACCTTGCAGCCGCGCACATCGGCCAGCCAGGTGGTCAGCTCCCGCGTCTCTACCGCCACCTCGAAGGCGGGGACGTACTCCAGCGGAAAGCGCCAGCCGTCGCGGCTGTCCGCCGTCCAGGAATCCAGTTGATGCTTGCTGATCGACGCGCCGGTCAGCGTGCTCATCGCCTCGGCAACTTCCTGCCGCGAGTGCTTCGAGCGCGTCATCAGATCGCTCAGCACATGCCGGATCGCCCGTCCGCAATCGAGCGAACCGGGCGCCGGAAGCACCTCTACGGGCACCTCGAAAAGGTCGCGGGTCAGCGGGTCAAAACTTGTTTTCATGGTGTTTACTCCGCAATGAATGATTGCCATTGTGTTGGCAATACGAATCCTTACAATGAAGGATGCGAGCACCGCGGATGCCACGCCCTTTCGGGGTGCCATCGGCGTGGTAGCGCGCGGCGAACATCTCCTGCACGGGGATGCCCACCGCATCGGCCAGCCGTTGTTCACAGAGCGGAGAGGAGATCGTCATCGCCCTCGAAAGGGTCGTCCCGGACGCCAGGCCGTGCTGCTTCGCCAGCGCCTTCAGGGTGATTCCGCGCATATGCAAGGCGGCTAGAATCCGGGCCGGGTGCCAGTCCTCTCGACTGGCTTTTTTTGGGGGCTGTATTGCCACTTGTTTCGCTCCGTTGTTTGTGCGGTACGGGTTGCATTAGATACGCAATTGCATACCTTGTCAACTGCCTTGACAGGTTGTCGACAGGTGCATTTGCACACTATTGGCAAAAAGGACTGTTTATCTATGGAATTCAACGGCTTAAGGCGGTCGACAACCAAGTGGTCAGGTTGTCGACTTGGTTGTCGACTCCATGCTTGAAGTCGACAACCTGAAAATGTCCGTCGGCACTCGCATAAAGCAGGCGCGCGGGGTGCTTGGGCTGACTCAGAAGGACCTTTGCGAGGCGACGGGGATGCCTTTGCCATCATTGAAGAACTACGAAGCGTCGCAACGAATCCCAGGTGGAGATGCAATAGCAGCGTTGATGCACGCGGGCATCAACGCCAATTGGCTGCTGACGGGAGAGGGACCGATGCTGCTCGCCGAGTTGCAGGCGCCGTCCACCCACGCGCCGGGGATGGACCGAGACCGCCTGCGTCGGGCGGTGAAAGCGATGGAGAAGGGATTGTCGGCGGGAGGCATCACCATGCCGCCGGGCAAGAAGGCCGGGCTGTTGCTGGCCGTTTATGACCTGCTTGAGGAGCCGGGCGTCACCGAAGAAAAGGTGATCAATCTGGTCATCGCCGCGGCCACAAGCCTTTACCTGGAGTGATCAAATGAGCGTGAACAAAAAGAGCGCCTCGATCGTCGATCTGGTGCGCAAGGGTGGCAAGACCGTAGCCGTGCCGCGGTTAACCGACGCCAATCCCGGCAATACCGTCGAAATTAGCGGAGAAAACCATACCATCGGCCAGATTGCGGGCGGCGATATTCACAACCATGCCTACGCCACACCGCCACGCCCACCGAGGGTGACGGTTCAACCATCGGGCGAGGTCGTGACTGAAGCCCAGAAGGTAGCGCTCATTCAGCTACGCGACGAGTGGATAGCGCTACACAATGCCATCAAGAAACAACCCCTGAGCTACGCTGCCGCGCAGAAGGCGATCAATAACCAGGCGCAGGTGACCTCCTATCACCTGATCCCCGCGACCAAGTACGACGACCTGGTGCGCTGGATTAAGCAGCAGATGGGCAGGCTTCGCAATATGCCTTCCGCCAGCGTCAAGGATGATTCCTGGTATAAGGCCAAAATCCGCGCCATCAAAGCCCGATGCCGCAACCAGTTTGGGGACCAGGACGCTTACAAGCCGTACTTGCAGAAGACCTTCGGCGTTGAATCACTCACCGATTTATCTTCCGATCAACTGCAGCGAACCTACGCATACGTGATGGCTAAAAAGCCCCCTTCTCCCCGTTAATTCGCCGTGCGGTTTGTGCCAAATACCACCCGAACGCCGGGCATTCAAACCGAAAAACAGGCCATTTTGTGCCAAACCCAAACCCGCTTGAATTTTTCCCTCAACACCCCTCAAACCCTTGTCCCGCAAGGCCTCGCCCCTTCCCGCCTCTTCCCGCACCTCTGTGCCAACTACCCCCATGCCTCACATTTTTCCTTGCGCCGCAAGAAACCATTGCAGGTCTCCGCTTGGATGCGAAGTGAATGATGACAAGAAAGACGGGCCTGTACAACGGATTTATGCTTCCCCGGAGCATTCCCCGGAGCAACACACCTCATCGTCGTCGACAATTGAGATGACTGGGGAGAGGTCATGAGCAGGAGAACAGATGACCGAGGATCACTTGGAACAGCAAAACGCACGCTGGAGATTAGTATCGGGCTGGCATTTTCGAAAAGCGCTTTCGTCGACATTCTCGCCAATCGGCTAATACCCAACAAAAAGGCCGCTCCAAAGAGCGGCCCAAGTGATTGCTTCGATTGGTCGGGGCGCCGGGATTCGAACTCGGGACCCCTTGCACCCCATGCAAGTGCGCTACCAGGCTGCGCCACGCCCCGACAGGCTTCGGATTATAACCGAAAATGCGCCGCTACTCGCATGTGCGCAGCAATTCTGCAATGTCCAATAGCTCCGCGCGCAGCACCTCAGGTGCCAGGAGAGATGAACTGGCATCGGAGCCGGTCCCGGCATCGTCGAGACGGTTGCGCGCGCCGCTGATTGTAAAGCCCTGGCTGTAAAGAAGCTCCCGGATCCGACGTACCAACAGAACTTCGTGGTGCTGATAATAGCGGCGATTGCCTCGGCGCTTTACCGGACTGAGTTGCGAGAACTCCTGCTCCCAATAACGCAGGACGTGCGGTTTGACGCCGCACAGTTCGCTGACCTCGCCGATCGTGAAATATCGCTTGGCTGGAATGGCCGGCAAAGGCTCTTGCCCCGGTTCTTTATGACTGACTTCCATCATAAGCGTGCTCCACCTCGGCCTTCAGTTTCTGACTGGCATGAAAAGTCACCACTCTGCGCGCGGTGATCGGGATTTCTTCACCGGTCTTGGGATTGCGGCCTGGCCGCTGGGGCTTGTCGCGCAACTGAAAGTTTCCGAATCCCGAAAGCTTTACGCCATCACCGCGCTCCAAGGCATTCCGGATTTCTTCGAAAAAAGCCTCGACCATGTCCTTGGCCTCACGCTTGTTGAGGCCAACCTTATCGAATAATAGATCGGCGAGTTCTGCCTTGGTAAGCGTCATTCCTCTCCCTTCTCAGATGCGCAGTTGTGCTGCAAATGCTGCTCGCAAATAGGCCATCAGCTGCTGCATGGCGGCCTCGACTTCAGCTTCGAGCAACGTTTTTTGAGTATCTTGCATCATTATGCGGAAGGCAAGGCTTTTCTTGCCGACCTCGATTCCAGGCCCGACATAGACATCGAACAGACGAATATCCCGCACGATTGCCGGGCGATTGGCAGTCAATCCAGCGATCAGTTGCTGAAGTTCCAGCGCCTGATCGACGACCACCGCCATATCCCGTATGACCGGTGGTTGGCGGGAAACCTCGGCATATTGCGGAACACTGGCCATCGTCACGGCATCGAGATCGACTTCAAAAATTACCGGCGGTAGCGGCAATTCATATTTTTGTTGCCATTGCGGATGCAATTCGCCAAGGAAACCAACAGCCCGGCCAGCGACCGTCACCCGCGCGCTCCGGCCAGGGTGCAGCGCAGGGTGCAGTGCTTTCTCGAAGCTGGTGACGATCGGTGTGAACAGCTGTTCCAGGTCCGCTTTGATGTCAAAAAAATCGACGTTGCGCGCCGCACAACCCCACTGCTCCGGAAAGGCCGTGCCATAGGCCAGCGCGGTCAGTTTCCAGGGCTGACGAAAACCGGCGACCGGACCACCTTGCGGGTCACGGAAGAAGCAGCGTCCAGTCTCGAACAGGCGAATACGGCTCTGCCGGCGTTTGAGGTTACTTGCCAGATTGGCCACCAGCCCTCCAAGCAAAGACGAGCGCAGCACGCTCAAGTGGCTGGCGATCGGATTTGCCAGGCGAATGAGCCGATCGTTGCCGGCAAAATCGGCTTCCCAGGCTTCTTCGACGAAGGCGAAGTTAACGACTTCCTGGTAGCCACTGTCAGCCAAGCTCTGCCGAATGCGTGACAAGGGTCTCGCCTGCTCGGTTTGTGGCAACATCGACAGCAAACCCCGCGGTGCTGGCGACGGAATGTTCTCGTAGCCATGCAGGCGAGCGATCTCCTCGATCAGATCCTCCTCGATCTCGATGTCGAAGCGATGGGTCGGCGGCGTGACGATGAAATCGTCGCCGTCACGGGTCAACGGCAGGCCGAGACGGGCAAACAGTTCGGCGATCCGTTCGTTCGTAAACGGCACTCCAAGCACCTTGGCAACCCGCGCCGGTCGCAGGCGAACCGGCTTGCGCGCGGGCAAGGTGGCCAGTGCTTCACTGACCGGACCAGCCTGTCCACCGCAAATATCGAGGATCAGCCGCGTTGCGCGCTCCAATGCACGCCGAGTACCGCCGAAATCGACGCCACGTTCGAAACGATGTGAGGCGTCCGAAACGAAGCCGTAGCGACGGGCACGGCCGGCGATCGCAGTGGGCGCAAAGAAGGCGGCTTCGAGGAACACCTCGGTGGTTGCCAGCGTAATGCCACTTTCCTCGCCGCCCATGATGCCCCCCATCGCCAACGGGCGCTGGTCGTCGGCAATCAATACGACGTCGGCCTGCATCTGCAGGATCTGCTCGTTGAGCAGCAGGATCGTTTCTGCCGGGCGCGCCATCCTGACGTGAATGGCCCCACTCAGACGGGTATTGTCAAAAGCATGCAGCGGCTGTCCCACTTCGAGCATGACGTAGTTGGTGATATCGACCAAGGCAGAAATCGGGCGAATACCGCTTCGCTCAAGACGACGGCGCATCCAGGCGGGTGTCGCGGCCCTGGCGTCGACCCCGGCGATCACCCGGCCGCAGTAGCGCGGGCAAGCATCCGGGGCGTCCAGTACGAGCGCGCGCGTGCTCGCGATGGTGGCATCAACAGCCGTGACTTCGATAAAGCGGGCCGGCATACCGGTCAGCGCTGCGACCTCGCGAGCAATCCCTTCGAGCGACAGGCAGTCTGCCCGGTTCGGCGTCAGCTTGAGAGTCAGCAGACGATCATCGAGATCAAGATGGCGGCGGATATCCTCACCTATCGGGGCATCGTCGCCCAGCACCAGCAAGCCAGAAGCATCTTCCGAGATGCCCAGTTCCCTGGCCGAACAGAGCATGCCTGACGACTCGACGCCACGCACCTTGGCGACCTTGATCGCGAATCCACCCGGCAATTCGGCACCGGGGAGTGCGCACGGCACCTTGATGCCGGCAGCCGCGTTGGGTGCCCCGCAGACGATCTGCAGCAGCTCGCCGGTACCGACATCGACCCGGCAAACGTTGAGGCGGTCGGCGTCGGGATGCTTATCGACGGCGAGCAGATGGCCCACGACGACCTGGTCGAAGAGCGGTGCGACCGTCTCTTCCTCCTCCACTTCGAGACCGGCCATGGTCAGCAGGTGCGAAAACTCATGACCCGCGCAGGCGGGGTCGACGAAGCTGCGAAGCCAGGATTCGGAGAATTTCATGACCGCTCAAATTAATGTGAAAGTCGCGTCCGCGACTCATGAAAAAGGAAGGTCATACGAACTGCCGCAGGAAGCGCAGGTCGCCATCGAAAAAAAGGCGCAGGTCATTAACCCCATAGCGTAGCATCGTCAGCCGATCAGGGCCCATGCCAAAGGCAAAACCGAGGTATTTCTCGGGGTCGATGTTGACATGCCGCAAGACATTCGGATGGACCATGCCGCAACCGGCAATTTCCAGCCAGCGCCCCTTCAAGGAGCCGCTCATGAAGGCCATGTCGATCTCGGCCGAGGGTTCGGTAAAAGGAAAGAACGAGGGGCGAAAACGCACCTGCAGATCGTCGTTCTCGAAAAAACGGCGCAGGAAATCGCCGATCACGCCCTTCAAGTCGGCAAAGCTGACGTTCTCGCCGATCCACAGCCCTTCGACCTGATGAAACATCGGCGAATGCGTGGCATCGGAATCCACCCGGTACACGCGTCCCGGCGCAATGACCCGAATCTCCGGCATGGTTTCCCGACCGGCATGTCTGGCGACATGCGCCTGCATATAGCGCACCTGGATCGGGCTGGTATGCGTGCGCAGCAGAACGCCCTCGGCTATCCCGCCCGCCTCGTCCTGCAGATAGAAGGTATCGTGCATCGAACGGGCCGGATGATCTGCTGGGGTATTCAGCGCCGTAAAATTCTGGAAGTCGGCCTCGATCTCGGGACCGTCGGCGACTTCGAAACCGATCGAAGCAAAAAGAGCTTCAATACGTTCGAGCGTACGCGTCACCGGATGCAAACCGCCACGAGCCTGTCCGCGACCCGGTAACGTCACATCCAGCGCTTCCTCGGCCAGACGCGCCTGCAGTGCCATCTGCCGAAGCGCTTCGCGACGCGTAGCGAGCGCTGCTTCGACCGCATCCTTGGCGCGATTGATGGCCGCACCGGCAGTCTTGCGCTGGTCCGGCGGAAGTTTGGCCAATCCCTTGAGCAATCCGGTGATCTCGCCACTCTTGCCGAGGTAACTGGCCTTGACTTGCTCAAGCGCATCTGGGTCATCGGTTGCCGCAAAGGCCGCCGACGCTGCATGGACTATTTGATCGAGGTTGTGCATGGTTCACCGAAAAAAAGGAGGCTCGCGCCTCCTTTCTTGACGCCCAAATGGCTTATTGTCCGAGCTGGGCTTTGGCCTGCACGGCCAGAGCAGCAAAAGCCGGCTTGTCGAAAACCGCCAGATCGGCCAGAACCTTGCGGTCGACCTCGATCTGCGCCTTCTTGAGACCATTCATGAATGTGCTGTACTTCATGCCGAGTTCCCGGGCCGCCGCATTGATACGGGCAATCCAGAGGCTGCGGAACTGACGCTTCCTTTGCCGACGGTCGCGGTAAGCATACTGCCCGGCCTTCATGACCGCCTGTTTGGCAACACGATAGACGTTCTTGCGACGACCGCGGTAACCCTTGGCCAGATCGAGAATTTTCTTGTGGCGCGCGTGCGCCGTTACACCACGTTTGACGCGAGGCATCTTCTATCTCCTCAAGCGTAAGGCAGCATGGCACGAACCATGGCCTTGTCAGAATGGTGCACCTCGGTCACGCCGCGTAACTGGCGCTTGGTTTTGCTGTCCTTCTTGGTCAGGATGTGTCGCTTGTACGCATGCGAACGCTTGATGCGGCCGCTGGCACTGATCGTGAAGCGCTTTTTCGCTCCACTCTTGGTCTTCATCTTGGGCATTGAATGCTCCTGTTTATAGACATGCTGGCGGGTGTCCCCCGGCGGGGGCACTTTCGACCTGGCAGCACTTGTGTTTCACCGTTTCTCTACAAACGGTTGAATCGGTGGCTACTTTCTACTTTCTCTTGCTCGGGGTAAGCACCATGACCATCTGGCGACCTTCCATCTTCGGCATCTGCTCGACCAGTGCAAGCTCCTGCAGATCGGTCTTGATCCGCTCGATCTGCCGCATGCCGATATCCTGGTGCGCCATTTCCCGGCCACGGAAGCGCAAGGTCACCTTGACCTTATCTTCTTCATCAAGGAAGCGAATCATGTTGCGCAGCTTGATCTGGTAGTCATTCTCGTCGGTACCGGGACGAAACTTGACTTCCTTCACCTGTACCTGCTTCTGCTTGAGTTTCTGCTCATGCTGACGCTTTTGTTCCTGATACTTGAACTTGCCGAAATCGACAATGCGACATACCGGCGGCTGAGCCATCGGGGCAATTTCGACCAGGTCCACTCCCGCTTCCTCGGCAAGCGCCAATGCCGCCCTGACGCTCATGACTCCCAATTGCTCGCCGCCTACTCCGACGAGACGGACTTCCGGTGCGTTGATCTCTTCGTTAACGCGTTGCGCCTTTTGCAGTGCGATGGGTCCACTCCTTGTTTCGACAAAAGTTAAGCCATGCCACTTCGCGCTGCAACTTCGTGAAGAAGTTGCCTGGCCAGAGCCTCGATCGACATCTGCCCGAGATCCCGACCGCCGCGTGTCCGCACGGCCACTAGATTGGCTGCCACTTCCTTGTCGCCGACGACGATTTGATAGGGCAACTTGTTCAAGCTATGTTCTCGTATTTTATAGGTAATTTTTTCGTTGCGCAAATCACACTCGACGCGCAGACCAGCCTGACGTAGTGTTTTTGCAACATGCGCAGCGTAATCGGCCTGTTTTTCCGAGATATTCAGAACCACGACCTGTACCGGCGAGAGCCACAAAGGCAGGGCGCCCATGCAGTTCTCGATGAGCATCCCGATAAAACGCTCCAGCGAACCCAGAATAGCGCGATGCAGCATCACCGGCGTGTGGCGTGAGTTGTCGTCACCGACGAATTCCGCGTCCAGTCGCTGCGGCATCGAGAAGTCGACCTGCATGGTGCCGCACTGCCAGGATCTCCCAATGGCGTCCTTGATGTGAAATTCGATCTTCGGGCCGTAAAAAGCCCCCTCACCAGGCAATTCCTCCCACGCCAGACCGGATGCCCGCAATGCAGCGCGCAAGGCAAGTTCGGCCTTGTCCCATACCGCGTCCGAGCCGACGCGCTTTTCCGGGCGCAATGCCAGCTTGACCGTCACCTCGTGAAAACCGAAATCGGCATACACTTTTCGCACCAGATCATTGAAAACGGTGACTTCGTCCTGGATTTGATCTTCGGTGCAAAAAATATGACCATCGTCCTGGGTAAAGCCGCGCACGCGCATGATGCCGTGCAGCGCACCCGAAGGCTCGTTGCGATGACAAGAACCAAATTCACCATAACGCAGGGGCAGATCGCGATAACTGCGCAGCCCGGTATTGAAGATCTGGATGTGCCCTGGACAATTCATCGGCTTGATTGCGTACTCGCGCTTTTCCGACTCGGTGGAGAACATGTGATCCTTGAAGTTCTCCCAGTGCCCGGATTTTTCCCACAGGGTGCGGTCGAGAATCTGCGGGCACTTCACTTCCTGATAGCCATTGTCCCGATAAACGCCACGCATGTACTGTTCGACTTCCTGCCAGATCGTCCACCCCTTTGGATGCCAGAACACCATTCCCGGTGCTTCGTCCTGAAGATGAAACAGGTCGAGTTGTCGACCGAGTTTGCGATGGTCGCGTTTCTCGGCCTCCTCGAGCATGTGCAGGTAGGCCTCCTGATCTTCCTTTTTGGCCCAGGCCGTTCCGTAGATCCGCTGCAGTTGCTCGTTGCGATGATCACCGCGCCAGTAGGCGCCGGCCAGCTTCATCAGCTTGAACACCTTCAATCTGCCGGTCGAAGGGACGTGCGGGCCGCGGCAGAGGTCGACAAACTCACCCTCGCGATAGAGCGAGACTTCCTGACCGGGCGGAATGGCATCGATCAGTTCCGCCTTGTAGTGCTCGCCGATCGACTGGAAGAAAGCGATGGCGTCGTCGCGCTGCCAGACCTCGCGCTGCACCGGCAGATCACGCCTGGCGAGTTCTGCCATGCGCTTCTCGATTGCCGCCAGGTCGTCAAGCGTGAACGGACGCTCGTAGGCGAAGTCGTAGTAGAAACCGTCTTCGATGACCGGACCGATCGTCACCTGCGCCGCAGGAAAGAGTTCCTTGACCGCGTAAGCCATCAGGTGCGCCGTCGAGTGACGGATGATCTCCAGGCCCTCGGGATCCTTCTCGGTGATGATGCCAAGCTGCACGTCAGAGGTGATCTGGAATGAGGTGTCGACCAGGCGACCATCGACCTTGCCCGCCAGGGCGGCGCGCGCCAGCCCGGCACCGATGCTCTGCGCCACCTCGGCAACCGTGACAGACTCTGCGAACTCCCTTTGTGAACCGTCAGGCAGTGTGACAACCGGCATATGATAACCTCAGCAAGAAATGAAAAAGCCAGAGACCCGGCCTGGCGTGCGTGTCTTCGACCGGCAAGGCCGGCTTGTCCGGCCAATCCTGCCAGCATGTCGCAAATGCTGGCCGGACAATCGATGCAGGCATCAGGACGGCCGGCGCTGCCGCAAGCCACAACGGCCCCGCCCGCGAGCGCAGCAGTCTAACATACCCCAAAGGTGCCTGCCAAAGGAGCGAACCGACTGCAACAGGCAGAGTCCCCGCCGACCGCGAGCGCCTAAGGGTCATGAGGAGCGTCGTGCCTGACCAGTTCGATGCAGAAATCGTTCTCATAGGGAGGCACGTGCACTTCGATGATCGAGCCTGGGGCCACCTGCAGCCGCACTCCAGTGACATCGGCATGGACCGGCAGCAGGCTCACCCCACGGTCGACCAGGACCATGCTGCGGATCTCGGCCGCGCCTCGCAGCGCCAGGAATTGCGCCACCCGCAGCAGCGAATGGCCGCGGTACAGCACGTCGTCCACCACCACCACGGTTTTTCCCGAAAGGTCCACAGCGGTCTCGGCAGGATTTTCCCTGAGCAGGGTTTGCGGGTAGAGCAGCGTGAGATCATCACCGTAACGCTTCACCTCCAGTTGCAGTCGTTGGGCAGGCGGGACTCCCAGCCGCAGCAGCCGTTCGGCCAGCAAACTGGCAAGTGGCACACCACGCCGGAGGATACCGATCAGGACCACGTCGCTGCGTCCATCGAGCAAGCCCAGCAGTCGACCGGCCATACCATCGAGCACGTTCGCCAGTTGCTGCTGGTCGTAAAGACAGGTGCGATCGTTCACCCTGATTGCCTGCGCTCAGGACTGCCTGCTGGCGGAGCGGTCTGCGGCCAGCGCGAGCGAGTGCAAGGCCTGCGAAACCGTTACCGGATACGCCTGCGCCGGATCCAGACTACGCAAGGGCGCGGGCAAACGGGCGAGACCGTCGCACACGCGCGCGCGGATGTCCGCAAGAGCAGGCGATTGCTTGACTCTCCGCCCATGACGCATGGCCGGGATCAGCAGATCGTCCTGCTCGTGGCTGTCGCTGGCGACCGTCAGCAGGTCTCCAATCATCCTGCCATCCGCGCCGTACGCTCGCCGGACCTGTTTGCGCCCGGGCCAAGTGGCCTTGCCTTCCGAGCGTTTGCGACGCGGCGAACCGGCATATTCCTGCAGCTTGTAGGCGCAATCGAGATAGGGTTGGTCGGCGGAGGTATTCATGCGCGTTCCGACTCCAAAGCCGTCGATCGGCGCACCACTTTGCAAGAGATCGCGAATCCGGTATTCATCGAGATTGCCGCTGGCGAAAATTCGCACATCCGACAGCCCACCAGCATCGAGGATCGCGCGCACACGTCTTGCGTGCTCACCCAGATCACCGCTGTCGAGACGCACGGCCTGGATGCTCGGAACGGCCAGTTTTGGCATCAGCGCAACCAGCTTGCGTGCCGCCTCTTCCGTATCATAGGTGTCGATCAAGAGCGTCGTGCCGCCGGGCTGCGAACGGGCAAAATTTTCGAAGGCCTGCGTTTCGCTGGCATTCGCCTGGATATACGAATGCGCCATCGTCCCGAAGAGCGGAATTCCCCAGCGCATGCCGGCAAGCACCGTCGCCGTACCAGTGAAGCCGGCAAGATAACTCGCACGCGCCGAAAGCAGACCGGCCTCGGCGCCATGTGCGCGCCGCAAACCGAAGTCCACCAGCGTCCGGCCCGCGGCGGCGAGCACGCAACGGGCAGCCTTCGCTGCGACCATACTCTGGAACTGAAGCAGGTTGATGATCCGCGTCTCGACCAGTTGCGCCTCGCGCATCGGCGCAATGATGCGCAACAAGGGTTCATCGGGAAATACCAACGTCCCCTCGGGCAAGGCATCAACATCGCCGGTGAAGCACCAATCGGCCAGCGAGTCGACGAAATCGCCCCGGAAACGACCGCAGTGCTGTAGCCACTGCAATTCATCGGCCGCAAAACAAGCCTGCTCAAGATACTCGAGAACTTGCTCGAGTCCTGCGGCAATCAGGAAATTGCGCTTTTCAGGTAGCTTGCGAACAAAGAATTCGAATACCGCCACCTCGTTCATGCCGCGCTCGTAATAGGCCTGCAGCATGGTGAGTTGATACAGATCAGTCAGCAAAACGCTCTCGCGGTTCATGGCTGCCCCTTGTCCAGCCTTGCCATGCCGGGTTCTCGCCGGGTGATCGTCGATCGCGCACGCCAGCGTGTCCGGAAACCAGTCGTCCCTTCCTGGTAATCGATCATGGTCCATCCCTCCCGTCAGCAGTTCAGTTCGGCAGCGGCGCGAACAGTGCAGCAATGTCGTCGCGACCGAACTTGGCATCGACCCCGCGATCTGCCGAGAGAATGCGTTCGGCAAGTTCAGCCTTGCGCTCCTGGAGGGCCAGGATCTTCTCCTCGATGCTGCCGGCGACGATCAGCTTATAGACGAAAACGGGTTTGTCCTGACCCAGACGATGCGCGCGGTCGGTGGCCTGATTTTCCGCCGCGGGATTCCACCAGGGATCGTAGTGGATGACGGTGTCGGCCGCCGTCAGATTCAGCCCGACACCACCAGCGCGCAGGCTGATCAGGAAGATCGGCACTTCGCCGGCCTGGAAACGGCGCACCTGCTCCTCGCGGTCGCGGGTATCGCCGGTGAGAATCCCATAGGCGATGCCAAGCAGCTTCAGCTCCTTTTCTATCAGTGCCAGCATGCTGGTGAACTGCGAGAACAGCAGGATGCGCCGTCCTTCCTCAACCTGTTCCGGCAGCATCGTCATCAACAGATCGAGTTTGGCCCGCTCCTTGATTTTCTGGGCGGCCTTGGCCTTGACCAGACGGGGGTCGCAGCACACCTGGCGCAGCTTCAGAGGGCATCAAGGATGACGATCTGACTGCGGTTGAAACCCTTGCTGGCGATCTCCTCGCGAACCTTCTCGTCCATCGCGACGCGCACGGTCTCGTAGAGGTCACGCTGGCTGCCGACCAGTTCGACCTTGCGCACGATGATCGTTTTCAATGGCAACTCACGCGCCACATCTTCCTTCTTGCGACGCAGGATGAACGGGCGAACCCGGCGCGCGAGCAGGTTACGGCGCTGGATGTCGCCCTGTTTTTCGATCGGTGTCCGCCAGTACTTGGTAAAGGTCTGGTTGTTGCCAAGAAACCCGGGCAACAGGAAGTCGAACTGACTCCACAGCTCACCCAGATGATTTTCCAGGGGGGTGCCGGTCAGGCACAGGCGGTGCCGGGCGACGATCTTGCGCACCACTTCGGCACCCTGGCTGCGCGCGTTCTTGACCGTCTGTGCCTCGTCGAGAATCAGCAGATGATAGCGGTGCCGTGTCAGTTCTGCTGCATCGCGCCAGAGCAGCGGGTAAGTGGTCAGCACCACGTCGTGCCGCGTGATTTCGGCAAAACGGCTCTTGCGCTCGGGGCCGTGCAGCGACAGGATCGACAGACCCGGTGCGAAACGCGCCGCCTCGTTCTTCCAGTTGAAGATCAGCGAAGTCGGCAGGACGATCAGGGCTGGATGATCGAGCCGTCCGGCTTCCTTTTCGAGCAACAGGTGTGCCAGCGTCTGGGCGGTCTTGCCAAGTCCCATGTCGTCGGCGAGAATGCCCGCTAGATTATGTTCGCGCAGGAACTGCAACCAGGCCAGACCTTCGGTCTGGTAGTGGCGCAGTTCCAGCCCCAATTCGGCGGGCGGATCGATGTGGCCGATGCCCTGCGCGGCCGTCAATTGCTCGGCGAGCGCCAGCACATCACCCTGCCCCTTGAACTGCCAGCGACTGCTGTCGTTGAGTTCCGCCAGTCGCGGCGCGTCAAAGCGCGACAGACGCAGGCTGTTGCCGCCGGGAAAGCCGTCGAAGAGATCGATCAGCGTTGCCGCCAGCGGCTTCAGACGCCAGGCCGGCGCACGCACGCGCAGGCTGCTGCCTGGCGTGACCAGTTCGATCATCTCCTGATCGGCGATTTGCGCTAGTTGACCGGTGTCGAGCCAGCGCGCGTCACGCCGGAACAGGGCGGCAAGCATCGGTGCCAGCGGCAGACGTTCACCTTCGACGATGATGCCCATGTCGAGGTCAAACCAGCCGCCTCCCGATTCGACGAGATCCGCATCCCAGGCCTCGATATCGAGCAGACGATGGCGAAAATCCTCGGCGAACTCGATCTGCCAGCCGGCAGCGGATAGACCCGCCAGTTCATCGCGCATGAATAAGGGCCAAACGCCCTCCTCAGCAAGGCCAAAGGCATTATCCGGCGGCCGCCCGAAGGTGTGCAGCACGTAGCCTGCGATTTTCTCGAGGCCGGTGGCGGCCAACTCGTCCATCCACTGTTCTTCGAGCGTATGCCGACGTTCGACGTGGACCGTCTCCCCGCTGGCCAGAATCGAGAAATCGCGCCCGTCGTCGGGGATGACATCGACATCGGCATAGCGAAAAACCGGCAGGGCGACATCGAAAAGCCCGCCTCCGTAGTTCGCAGGGTATTCTCGCCAGCTACGGTTGCCATGCGTCTTCAGGGTTTGCAGGCGCAACACCGGCAATGGCTCGGCAATGATGCTGCGCATGTTGATGCGGGCATGTTCGGGGTCGCTCGGCAACTCCAGTGCCGATTCGGCCAAGGCTTCGCCAACCAGTGCTGCTGCCGTTGCCGACAGCGGCGGCAGCGAGAACAGGCGCGCAACAACCGCCGGATTGCCACGCACCTGTAAGGGACCGAGCTGGTGCTTTTCAAGATCGACATACCACGGCGCCTGCAGGGGAACAACCAGGCTGGCTGCGGGTTCGGGCAGCAATACCGGTAGCTGGCGCCCGTCGCCGCTCGCCCGCCAGCCGACAGTTGCCGGACGCGCCGCCGCCAGCAGCAAGGGCAAGAAGTCATCCTTGCGGCACAGCCGCCCGGTTTCTGCCATCAATTGCAGCGCCTCGCCACCGTGCCGGGGCGTCAGACCGAAAGCCCGTAAACCAGTGTCGAAGGAACGGCTGGCCCACAACAGGCGGAGAATCGGACGATCGTCGTCGCTGACGAAACGTGGTGGTTTGCTGAGTGCGCGATCAATGCTCCACAGTTCGTCAGCACTTTCAGGATCGCGCCCCTTGCGCACGGTAATCCCGAAGCCACGTGCATCGGGTGTCCAGTGCAGAACGTAGAAGAGCTGCTGGCGACTGCTGACCGAATTGCGGTCCTTCTTGCTGACCGCCACGGCCACCCGACGCAACTCTTCTGTCCACGAAAGCACGCCGGGGTCTGCCTTGCCCGGCGAATCAGGGCCAGGGTCATCGGCCGGCTTATTCAGCATGCGCACCCTCAGTACTACTGCGGTGCCATCTCAGGAAACGATGCGGCGAACGGGTCAACAATGTTTTCAAGGTCTGGACTCGCTTCAGGACAGTGATCGGCTGCCCGTTTTCCGGGAGCACGGGCCAATACATTCGAGACACAGCCGTGTAACGTAGCACATGGCGGCCAACAGCGGGAGGAAAGCTGCGCCTTGGCAAGCATTCGACCTCGCTGGTCGCCGCAATCAGTCGCGAAAATTGCCGTACTTGATTGGAAAATCGCTGATTGCCCTGGTGACCATGGCGATGCAGGCCTGCAGTTCATCGCGCTTGGTACCGCTGACACGCACTGCGTCGCCCTGGATCGAGGCCTGCACCTTGATTTTTGAGTCCTTGATCAACTTGACGATCTTCTTCGCCAACTCCGACTCGATGCCAATCCTGATTTTTAGTTCCTGCTTGACCTTGTTGCCGGAGATGCGCTGCTGCGGCTGATCTTCCAGGCGCTTGGTACTTTCCTTCTCCTTCTTCTCCATCGCCGGAAAGAGCAGGTCCTTGATCTGGCCGATCTGGAATTCCGAGTCGCCGTAAAGGGTGATGAGCTTGTCCTTCTCGTTCAGCTCAACCTTGGCACTCGTTCCCTTGAAATCATAACGATTGTCGATCGCTCGCATCGTCACGTCGATTGCATTGTGCAGTGCAGCCATGTCGGCTTCTGAAGAAAAATCGAATGAAGGCATGTGGCGTCCGGTTGAAGATGGGTGTGAGCAGTAGGCAGGCGGCAGTCGTCGACGACGACAGCGCCGACCTTACCCGAAGTGACAGACGTAGTGATAAGGCTCGTCACAAGCGATTTCGAACGACGAATCACCCGGTACGGCAAATGAGTCGCCGGCCGCATGCTCCCGCCACAGGCTCTCGCCCTGGAGGCGAACACGGCATGAGCCGCCGACGCCCTCCATCACTTCCGGAACCCCAGTGGTGAAAGTCAGGGTCGATGGCAGGATCACGCCAATGGTTTTGCGCGTCCCATCGGCCAAAAAGAGCGTGTGACTGACACAGCGGCCTTCGAAATATACGTTGGCCCGTTTGACGACGCTGACATTGTCGAATTGCGACATGTTCACATTCTCCACAATTTTTCGAGGATGGTCTTGGTGATGAAACCGATCATGCCGAACGACAGAACAAAAAAAAGCACGATCGTACCCGTCTTTCCGGCTTTCGACTTCCAGGCGATCTCGCCGATGATGAAAAGCATGAAGAGCATGAAGGCGCCAACACCGAAGGTCATCCCAAAATCCGAAATCTGCTCTTCCGTCAACCCGAACATCGACGGACCCTCCCTCGCTCAGCTCTTGTGGCCCGCCAGATTGGCCGCGATACGCATGCGCAACGCGTTCAGTTTGATGAAACCACCGGCGTCCTTCTGGTCGTAGGCACCGGCATCGTCCTCGAAGGTGGCGATGGTCGGATCGAACAGCGAATCGGTCTTCGAATCGCGACCGACGACAATGACGTTCCCTTTGTAGAGCTTCACCCGCACCCAGCCATTCACCGATTTCTGCGTATGATCGATCAGCGTCTGCAACGCCAGACGCTCCGGACTCCACCAGTAACCGTTGTAGATCAGGCTGGCGTAACGCGGCATCAGGTCATCCTTGAGATGCGCGACTTCGCGGTCGAGGGTGATCGATTCGATTGCCCGGTGCGCCGGCAGCAGGATCGTGCCGCCGGGTGTTTCGTAGCAGCCACGCGACTTCATGCCGACGTAACGGTTTTCGACCAGGTCGATGCGGCCTATGCCGTGCTTGCCGCCGAGCTGATTGAGCAGTTCCAGCAGCGCATCCGCCGGCATGCGCTGGCCGTTGATCGCCACCAGATCGCCCTTCTCGAATTCGAGATTGAGATACTCGGCAGCGTCGGGCGCTGCTTCCGGCGACACCGTCCAGCGCCACATCGATTCCTCTGCTTCGGCTGCCGGGTCTTCGAGATGGCGACCTTCATAACTGATGTGCAGCAGGTTGGCGTCCATCGAATACGGTGAACCGCCCTGCCGGTGCTTCATTTCAACCGGTATGCCATGGCGCTCGGCATACGCCAGCAGTTTCTCGCGCGACAGCAGATCCCACTCGCGCCACGGTGCGATGATCCGGATATCAGGGCGCAGCGCGTAGGCGCCCAGTTCGAAGCGGACCTGGTCATTGCCCTTCCCGGTTGCGCCGTGTGCCACCGCTTCGGCGCCGGTCAGGTTGGCGATTTCGATCATCCGTTTGGCGATCAGCGGCCGCGCGATCGAAGTGCCGAGCAGATACTCCCCTTCATAAAGGGTATTGGCGCGGAACATCGGAAAGACGTAGTCACGAACGAACTCCTCGCGCAGGTTCTCGATGTAGATATTCTCCGGTGCAATGCCGAACTTCAGCGCTTTCGGACGCGCCGCTTCCAGTTCGTCGCCCTGACCAAGGTCGGCCGTGAAGGTCACGACCTCGCAACGGTAGGTATCCTGCAACCACTTCAGGATCACTGAGGTGTCGAGTCCACCCGAATAGGCGAGAACGGTTTTCCTGATGTCACTCATGACTGCTCCCTGCTTGAATTGATTTTCGAAGCATCGCCGCCCAGCACCAGATACTCCAGCAATGCCTTCTGCGTATGCATGCGGTTCTCGGCCTCATCCCAGACGACACTACGTGGCCCATCAATGACTGCTGCAGCGACCTCCTCACCGCGATGCACCGGCAAACAGTGCATGAACAGCGCCTCGGGACGCGCGACGCGCATCATCTCGGTATCGACCTGCCAAGCGGCGAAGGCATGCCGACGCGCTTCGTTCTCGGCCTCGAAGCCCATCGAGGTCCACACATCGGTGGTCACCAGATCGGCAAGGTGCGCGGCGTCCATCGGGTCTGCGAATTGTTCGAAGTGATCGCTGCCATGCAGGCCAGCCCGGTCGGCAGCCACCTCGTAGCCCGGCGGTGTCGACACCTGCACCTTGAAATCAAGCACCTCGGCGGCCTGCAGCCAAGTGTTGCAGACATTGTTCGAATCGCCGATCCAGGCGACGGTTTTTCCCTGAATCGGACCACGATGCTCAACGAAGGTAAAAATGTCGGCCAGGATCTGGCAAGGATGATACTCGTTGGTCAAGCCATTGATCACCGGCACCCGCGAGTGGTCCGCAAAACGCTCGATTATTGCTTGTTCGAAAGTTCTGATCATCACCACGTCGCTCATGCGCGAGATCACTTGTGCAGCATCTTCGATCGACTCGCCACGCTGCAACTGCGAGTCGCGGCTGTTGAGGTAGATTGCCGTACCACCAAGTTGCTGCATGCCGGCTTCAAACGACAGACGAGTACGGGTACTGGCCTTCTCGAAGATCATCACCAGGGTGCGATCGCTGAGTGGCCAGTACTTGCGATAGGCCTTGAATTCGGCCTTGATCCAGCGCGCGCGCTCCAGGAGATGATCAAACTCCGCACGTGTGAAGTCCTTGAACTGAAGAAAGTGTTTGATGCGGCTCATGGAGGTCTTCTCTAGGGAATTTCGAGAAAATCACGAATCAGTTTCGACAGTCGCGACACCAGCTCGTGCGCCTCGTCGGTACTGAAGGTAAGGGGAGGCAACAAACGTACCACCTTGTCGGCAGTGACATTGATCAACAACCCGGCATCGAGAGCACGCGTCACCAGTTCTCCGCAGGGACGATCAAGCTCGATACCGATCATCAGCCCCTGGCCGCGGATGGTCACCAGGCCTGAGCAGCCGGCCAGTGCACGCGTCAGGCCTGCTCGGATGGCCGTGCCGATAGCAAGCGCGTGCTCGATCAGACCTTCCTGCTCGATGACTTCGATGGTCGCCAAGGCGGCGGTCGTCGCCAACTGGTTGCCACCGAAGGTCGAACCATGATTACCCGGCTCGAACAGGCCGCTCGCCTGCCTGGCGACCAGACAGGCGCCGATCGGCACGCCGCCGCCGAGGCCTTTGGCCAGGGTCACCACATCAGGACCAATGCCCGCATGCTGAAATGCAAACCAGCGCCCGGTACGACCCATGCCGCACTGCACCTCGTCGCAGATCAGCAGCCATTGCCGGTCGTCACAAAGCGCTCGCAGACCCCGTTGAAAATCAATGTCGGAGCTGTTGACGCCACCCTCGCCCTGGACGATTTCCAGCATCACCGCAACGATATTCTTGTTGTATCGGGCGATTGCACGAATCGCATCGAGATCGTTGTAGGGAACCCGCACAAAGCCCGACACCAGCGGCTCGAAACCCGCCTGCGCCTTGCGGTTGCCGGTCGCCGAAAGGGTTGCCATGGTGCGGCCATGGAAAGCTTTCTCCATGACGATCGTTGCCGGCGCAGCAATGCCCTGCCGATGACCATAGAGACGCGCCAGTTTGATCGCCACCTCGTTGGCTTCACAGCCTGAATTGCAGAAGAAGATCTCGTCCATCCCCGACAACGCGGCCAGTTTGTCGGCGAGCTGCTCTTGTTGCGGAATGCGATAGAGATTCGACGAGTGCAGCAGACGCCCGGCTTGCGCCGCAATCGCCGAGACCAGTGCCGGATGGTTGTGCCCCAGGGTGTTGACTGCAATCCCCGCCAGGGCATCAAGGTAGACCTTGCCATCGCAATCGGTCAACCAACTGCCCTGGCCATGGCTGAAGGCGACCGGCAAGCGGGAATAGGTATTCATCAGATGCGACATGGACCACCCATTGCGGAGGCTTTTAAACTGAAACGGCGGCTTGCGCCGCCGGATAACGAGACATGCACTCGAACCCCAGACCTGTACGCTCCCACAGACTTCGCAAAGCCCGATATACCGGAAGACAAGCTGTGGATTCTACGGGAAAAGCATTCTCATGTATAGGACTGGGTGTCAAGGATCGGCTGAACCGCACTGTGACGGCAGCGCGCACATTCTGGCAATAGCCGTCAGCAATAGGATGGCCAATCTCCATCGATTGGATTCATCGGCCGAGCGTTCAATGCGCCTGCAGAAAAGCTTCGAATTCGGCAAGCGGCAGCGGTCTGCTGAACAGATAACCCTGGTAGGTGTGGCAACCTTGCGTGGCCAGAACATCGCGCTGTTCGACACCCTCGACGCCCTCGGCGATCACCTCTAGGCCGAGGTTGCTGGCCAGGGCGACAATGGTCCGTGCGATGGCCTCGTCATTGGGATCGCTCAACAAGTCACGCACGAACGACCGGTCGATCTTCAACTGGTCAAGCGGAAGTCGTTTCAGATAAGAAAGAGACGAATAACCGGTGCCGAAGTCGTCGAGAGAGAAGCCGACGCCGTGTTTTTTTAGCACCGTCATCTTGGCGATGATTTCCTGGACATTGTCGAGCAACATGCTTTCGGTGAGTTCCAGCTTGAGGTTGCGCGGATTGGCTGCCGTTTTCGCGAGAACCCCCAGTACCTGTTCGACAAAGTTGGGTTGCCGTAGCTGACGTGCACTGACATTCACCGAGACCGTAAACTCTTCCCGTCCCGCTTGTGCCGCCCAGACTGTCGTCTGCGCACAGGCGGTCTCCAGCACCCATAGACCGAGCGGCAGGATCAGTCCGGTTTCCTCGGCGAGAGCAATGAACTCGGCAGGGGACACCAGACCGCGTTGCGGATGCCGCCAGCGAACCAGCGCCTCAGCACCGACGATGCGGCCAGCCCGGTCGACCTGTGGCTGGTAACAAAGGAAGAGTTCCTGCCTTTGCAGCGCTTCCCGGAAATCTCTCTCAAGGGCTGCCCTGGCGGTGACTACGGCCTGCATCTGGGGGTCGAAAAAGCGATAGGTATTGCGACCAGTCGCCTTGGCATCGTACATCGCCAGATCGGCCCGCTTCATCAGTTCGTCGACCGCATCCTGTTGGCTGCCAAACAAGGTGATCCCGACACTCGGCGTGTTATGGTACTCGGAACCGGCCAGATCGTAGGGTCGGTTGAGTGCCGCAAGGATTTTCTCGCCGACAATCCGGCTCTGGGTAGCCGCCTCCTGCGGTTGCTTATCCAGATCTGCAAGCATGACCACAAATTCGTCGCCACCGAGACGGGCAACGGTATCGCGGTCACGAACGCAGGCCAACAATCGCTTGGCAACCTGCTGCAACAGGCAGTCCCCCATGTCGTGCCCGAGCGTATCGTTGAGCGTCTTGAAATTATCCAGATCAATGAACAGCAAGGCACCCTGGCGGCCACTGCGTGCGCTTGCGGCCATGGCCGTCCGCAGGCGGTCCTGCAATAGACGGCGGTTCGGCAGGCGAGTCAGGGCATCATAAAAAGCCAGTTGCTGGATTTCTTCCTGGGCGGCCTTGCGCAGGCTGATGTCGGCCAGCGTTGAAACGTAGTGAGTGACCCTGCCCTCGTTGTTGGTCACGGCGGAAATCGTCAGCCATTCCGGAAAGATTTCAGCGTTCTTGCGCCGGTTCCAGATCTCGCCTTGCCATGAACCCTGGCGTTCAAGACTGTGGCGTATCGCGGCATAAAAAGCGGCGTCGTGGCGCCCGGAACTGAGCAACTTTGGGGTCTGGCCGATGCATTCTTCGGCGCTATAGCCAGTAATCTCGGTAAACGCCTGGTTGACTCGCAGGATCACCCCGGCTGCATCAGTAATGAACATGCCCTGTTGCGACTCGAAAGCGGTCGCAGCAATTCGCTCCCACTGTTCCGCCTGCTTTCGATCAGTGATGTCGTGCGCGACAACGATGACACGAACTGCCTGGCCGTCCTTGTCCTGAATCACTTTGCCGACTGACGCCATGTACCGAACACTACCATCGTGTCGTATCAGGCGATACTCGATCTCCTGCCCGACGCCGGTTTGCACCGTTTCGTTGAAAACCCGCCGTACCCGCTCTCGATCATCGGGATGGACATCGGCAAAAGAATCGGTCCCGGGCAGTTGCCGCGCATTGCCGAAGAACTGCCGATACGAAGGACTGTTGTACACGCGCCGCCCCTGCAGATCCAGAACGGCAATATGTTCGCCGATACTCTCGGCGATCAGCCGGAAAAACTCCTGCTGCTCGTGCAGGGCGGCCTCCATTTCCCTTCTCGCCGTGATGATCTGCTCGCAATCGGCTTGACGTACCTGTAACTCTCTGTCGCATTGGGCAAGATCGCTGCCCAGGCGACGCACCTCATCGATCCGCTGCTGATACGAGCGAATCAGGAAGACCATCAGCAGCAGCACGACTGCACCGCCAATGTGCACCCAGCCAGACATCAATGCCGGCGTGTCAGGCATGTCAGCCCTCTGTTACTTCAGTGACTTCCCGGAAAAACCGGTAGCAGTTGCGGCCAGCCGTCTTGGCATGATACATGGCAATGTCGGCATTCTTCAACAACTGGTTGACATCTTCGCCGTGCTGCGGATAAACCGCGATGCCAATGCTCCCCGAGAGGCTGATGTGATGAGGACCGATGAGAAACGGACGGTCGAGAGCGGCCAGCAGCTTTCCTGCCACGACGACGGCATCGGTCGCCTTTTCGATTTGCGCCAGAAGAATCACGAATTCATCGCCACCGAAGCGTGAAACGGTATCCGAGTCCCTAGGTACGCAAGCCTGCAGACGGAATGCCACTTCCTTGAGCAGAAGATCGCCGATGTCATGGCCGAGGGTGTCATTGACCGGTTTGAACCTGTCAAGATCGATAAACATCAGGGCCACTATACCGCGGTCCCGACGGGCCTGCGCCAGCGCCTGGAAGAGTCGATCGCTGAGCAGGCTGCGGTTCGGCAGGTCCGTCAACTGGTCATGGTGGGCGAGATGTTGAACGCGCTCCTCGTTGGCCTTACGTTCTGAAATATCCTGTTTGATGGCAACGAAATGCTGAATCCTGCCGTTACTGTCGGTAACCGGGGAGATAGTCAGCGCTTCGGCAAAGAGACTCCCATCCTTGCGGCGGTTGATCAGTTCGCCAGTCCACACCCGACCGGCCAGAATGGTTTCCCACATGCGCTGGTAGAATTGCTGATCCTGCTTCCCGGAATTGAGCATTTCGCCGGGGTGGCGACCCACGGATTCCGCCAGCGAAAACCCGGTCATGCGAGTAAATGCCGGGTTGGCCCACTCGATCGTCGAATGGATATCCGTGATCAGAATCCCATTTGCCACAGAATTGAGTGCGGCCCTGAAAAGACTGAGGCGGGATTCCAGTCTCTGGCGAACCAGCGCATGTCGAATGGCACGACCAAGTGCATCGTGCTGAAACTGGCCCTTGACCAGGTAGTCTTGCGCGCCGGCCTGCAACGCCTCCTCGGCAAGTCGATGGTTGTCCTGACCTGTCAGAACAATGATCGGCACCTCCGGCGCCACGGCTCGCATCGCCTCGACCGTCTCCAGTCCTGTGGAATCCGGCAGTGACAGATCAAGCAGGATGACATCTGGTTTGCTGGCAGTGGCGGCGACGACTCCTTTCGCAAGCGTCGGCGCCCAGACGACCGGGTCCCGGTCGCCAATACGTCTGATGCCGGCAAGGCGGACATTAACCTGGATCAGGCCCAGATCACCGGGATCGTCTTCGACCACCAGAATCGAAATCCGCCTATGAGCTGACTCATTCATCCATTGTTCTCCATTCGTTCTCGGCCTCGTCCTGTCGGTCATCATCGAAGCGCCGCTGCGCGGCATGTGCCATCGTACTAACGGTCATGACTATTGGTCATGACTTTTCCCGGCACCTCTGATCATGGCAGTCATGCCCGTTTCACTCTCCCTCTCGCAAATGGGAGGCAAGATTCGTAAGTCCCTGACGCGACTTTCCCGTTAACCAGACCTCTTGCGCAGTTGAACTTGAGCACCAGCAGGACGGCCCGGCATGGCTCGTTCATCGACAAACTGGCCAGCTGACCTGCGAGGCCCAGTAATTGCTCAGGCGACGAATGTCGTTGAAGAAAACATCGACATCCGGCGACTTGGCGATGTAGCCGGCAGCACCGAGACGATAAGCGGCTAACACATCACGTTCAACCTGCGATGTGCTCAGCACGACCACCGGAATGTCGCGTAGATCAGCATCGTTCTTGACGATGGCAAGGAACTCCCGGCCGTCCATCCGCGGCATGTTGAGATCAATCAGAATCAGGTCAGGGCGACTTGCCTGGGCAAAACGAGGCCCTTGGCGCCGCAGATACTCGAGTGCCTCGCGACCATCAACGACATGCTGCAAATCGGCCGCAATGCAGCACTCGCTCAATGCCAGCTTGAGCAGATGGGCATCGGCCGGATCGTCCTCGGCCATCAGGATCATAAAGTTCTGGGCCATTGGGCTCATGTTTGACGTTTCATCTAAAAAAATACTATGCCATTGAATGACCAATCACCGCAAACCATGACCATCAGACTGCGCTGCCCACCAGTGGGAGCGGCTGGTCGCCTGCCGGCAATTCCAGAACCAGTCGACAGCCGCCACCGGGGTTCTCTTCCAGCCAGGCATTGCCACCAGCACTTTCGCTGATGCGGCGCAGAATGGCCAGGCCTACACCGGTTCCTGCGCTGCTCGACGACAGTCGTTCAAAGATACGGAAAACGCGACGACGATACTCCTCTTCGACACCCGGACCGTTGTCTCTAATGGAGTATCGCACCCACTCACCAAGTCGCTCGCCGCTGATGTCGATCCGTAAGGGCTGTTCGCCGCGACCATGCCACAAGGCATTCTCGAGCGCGATTCGGAACAGGTCGGCCAGGCGTGGCGCATCAATCAGCGTAGCCGGCAAGGGACCGACCGTAATCTTGGCACCAGCCTCGGTAATCGGCGCGGCGAGGGCTGCCAGCAGCGCCGCCAATATTTCCTCGGCCGCGCAGGATTCTACCTTGGCACGCGGCTGATCAGCGGCCAGGTAGAGTTCCACGTCACGCAGCAAGTCCTGCAATCGAGCGGCCTGCTGACTGATGAAGCTCAGCGATGCCTGCACCTCATCATCGTCGATGCGACCGGCAAGTTGGGAGCGCAAGCGGCCGGCGTAGCTGGCGACCCGGCGCGCCGGCTCCTGCAGGTGATGCGCAGTCACCTCGGCAAAACGCTGCAGGTCGGCCGTTCGCTGCGCCACCCGCTGCTCGAGGGTACGCTCATGCTCCTTTGACACGGCCACCAGTTTCGCCTGCCAAGCCGTCTGCCACGCCAGCAACAGGCACAACAGCAAGGCCAAAGCGGACTTCCACCAGAGCCCGGAGCCAGCATGCCAGCCCGCAACCGGAGCAATGCTCAGGGTCCAGCGGGCGTTCGGCACCGACAGCATTCTGTCCACCGGATCCAGCGGCGCGATCGTCGACGCGCTGATCACCTGCTTGTCACCACTGTCCGGATGCTGGCGCGACAGTTCATATGCATAACCACGCTCCGGCAGCTCGTGCAACTGTGCTGGTGCCAGCGCCGCAGGAAAAGCGATCAGGACGATGGCGAACCCCCAGAACGTTTCCTTGCCCTGTTCTTGGTCGAGAAACACCGGCAGACGGCCGGCCGCCCCCCGCCCTCCCTGACGCAGATCGAAGGGGCCAGCCAACATCAGCTGACCACTGTCGCGAGCGCGCAGAGCTTCCTTGTCGCGCTCCGGATCGTGCAGCAGATCGTGGCCAATCGCCTGCTCGTTACCCGCCCGTGGCACCACTTGCTGAATGACGCCACCGGGAGCCAATTGCAGTGCTGCAGCGCCGGGGTAAAAGCGCAGCAGCCGACCTGCCGTCCGTTCAAAATCGGGGATGACTCCCTTGCCTTGCTGCAACATTGCCGCCAGGGTATAGGTCGCGGATAGTACATGATCGATGCTGGTCTGGATCGTATAGGCGCGCTCGGCGGCCAGAATGGCAGCCAAGTGGCGTGCCTGGTGCAGGCGATACGCCTCCAGGCGCCAGATCAGCCCTGCCGCCAGAATCACCGAAGAAACGAACACCAAAATGGCTACATGCGCCGGTCGCGAGAGCCACTTGCCGCCGGGTTTGGACGACTCTGGCCGCTGCGAACCGCGGAAGGACCCCGGCGGTGTCATGCGTTCTCCGACGGCAAGGGCAACGACACGCAGAAACGACTCCCTTGCCCTTCTCCTGCCGATTCGGCCCAGATTCGCCCACCATGATGCTCGGCGATCTTTCGGCACAGGGCCAGCCCGACACCGCTGCCGTCAAATGCGGCGCGACTGTGCAAGCGCTGGAAAACCTGAAAAAGCCGGGCGATCTGCCCAGGATGAATGCCGATGCCGTTGTCGGCGATACAAATGTACCAGTTCCCTGCGAACACCTTACTGGAGACCGAGATCTCCAGTGCCCGGCCGACATTCCGGAATTTTGCCGCGTTGCCGATCAGGTTCTGCAGCAGCCGCAAAATCTCGTCGGGACTGACGAAGACACGCGGCCACTGGCCGCCAATGCGCAGGGTCGCCTGCGCTTCGAGAATTGAGGGTTGCAGGAAGAGTAGCGCGTCATCGAGGATCAACCGGCTTTCGAGCCACTCCGGCGGCTCGCCCAGGCGACCGACGCGCGAGTACTCGAGCAGGTCGACGAGCATCCGGTCAAGGCGCTTGGCGCCGTTGATGGCAAAATTGAAGTAGGCACGCTGCTCGCTGCCGAGCTGATCGGCAAGGCTGACCCCGAGCAGTTGCATATAACTCGAAATCATTCGCAAGGGCTGGCGCAGGTCATGTGAAATGGCGTAGCTGAACTGCTCCAGTTCGGCATTCGAGCGTTTGAGCTGATTCACCTTCTGCTCGAGGTCCTGCTGCAGGATCTCATGTTCGCGCATCAGCCGATGGGTGCGGATGGCGGAATAGACCTGCACGAAGATTTGGTTGGCGCTCAGTTCCGACTTGAGCCGGTAGCCATCGATCTGATAGCCGCTGATCACTTCCCGCTGCGGTGCATAGCCCGGCTGACCGGTGATCAGGACGATCTGGACGCTGCGGTTGCGCAACTCATCGCGGATGTGGCGCACCAGATCCAGGCCGGCTTGATCGGACTCCATCACCACATCCAGCAGGATCAGGGCAATGTCCGGGTGAGCAACGATCGCCGCCCTTGCATCGCTGGCCGAAAGAGCATCGAGCAGGAGCAGCCGACGGCCTTCGATCAGCACATCGTGCAGGGTCAGGTGGAGGACGGCATGCACATCTTCCTGGTCATCCACCAGCAACACTTTCCATGGATCGTCGCCCGGTGCAGCGTCGACCTGGCCGGGTTCCGGGGCTAACCAAGCGGCCAGCAGGTCATGATCCGCGCTCCGGGAACTGTTCATCTGGGAAACTCGTTGGTCATCATGTTGTCCGTCCGTCGATCGAAAATGGATTGGCAAGGCCCATCCGATCAAACAGGAGGCCCTGCGCTGAAGCGATGGAGTACAGGCAGCAGGCCGTTCTGCACCGCTTTCCCGAGAAAATAGTGCACTCTTCGCGCGGCTCCGTCAAACCCCGGAAGCAAAGTCGCCAATATCGGTGGCTGCCGGAGACGTTCCGGATCATGATTCAGATGCCTAGCGCCCTGATGACCGTTAAAATGAGGTGCATGAACATTTCAGGCAAAACATTGCGCGAACGGATCGACCTTTATGAGCGACTGATGCGCCTCGACAAACCGATCGGCATCCTACTGCTGCTCTGGCCAACCTTGTGGGCACTGTGGCTGTCGGCGCTGGGCAGACCGAACTGGCTGGTGGTCTGGATCTTCGTGCTCGGGACGGTGCTGATGCGTTCGGCCGGTTGTGTAATCAACGATCTGGCCGACCGCAATTTCGATCCGCATGTGGCGCGTACCCGCGAACGTCCACTGGCCGCCGGCAGGGTTTCAGTCGGCGAGGCCTGGCTGCTGTTTCTGGCGCTGGTGTCGGCCGCTTTCGCCCTGGTGCTGCCACTCTTTAGCTGGCTGCTGGCCGGTCTTTGTGTGGCAGCACTGTTTCTCGCTGCCAGCTATCCCTTCACCAAACGCTTTCTCGCCGTGCCGCAAGCCTATCTCGGCGTCGCTTTCGGTTTCGGCATCCCGATGGCTTATGCGGCACAACTCGGCAGGGTGCCGGTGGAAGCATGGTGGCTGCTGCTGGCCAACGTCTTCTGGGCGATCGCCTACGATACCGAATACGCACTGGTCGACCGGGTCGATGATCTGAAAATCGGCATTCGCAGCTCGGCGATCACCTTTGGGCGCGTCGATGTAGCGGCAGTGATGATCTGTTACGCACTCGCTCTCGGGCTGATCGCTGCGCTTGGCTACCGAATCGGCCTCGGGGCACTGTTCTACGGTGGACTGGCGGTGGCAGCGACGATTGCCGCCTATCACTACACGCTGATCCGCGAACGCGATCCGCAGCGCTGCTTCACGGCTTTCCGGCACAACAACTGGCTGGGTGCCAGCATCTTCGCCGGTATCGCCCTCGATTTTCTGGCCAACAAAGGAATCAACGGATGAAGCCCCCCCTGTTCTGCGCACTCCTGCTACTGACAGGCACCTTGCAGGCGGCCGAAGACACTCGCCAGTTGGCGCCGATGCCGGGACCGGCAGAAACCAATCTGCGTGCCGAGATGCGCGCCGGCCTGCTCGCCCTGAACGAAATTCTCGGCCTGGTAGCGGCCGGCAAACTGAAGGAGGCCGGCGAACTTGCCGAAAAGGAACTCGGCGTCTCGGCAATGGGGAGACATCGCGGTCAGCCTTTCGACGCGCGTCCTGGGCCGCACATGCCCCCGGCGATGCACCGCATCGGCATCGACGGGCATCAGGCAGCCAGCGACTTTGCCCGCATCGCCGCCAGCGCTGACCGCGAGAAAACCATTGCCGCACTGCCATCGCTGACTACGTCCTGTGTCGTCTGCCACAATTCCTATCGCCTCAGATAGCCCTCCGAACAATGAAATATCACGACCTGCGCGACTTCATCGCGCAACTGGAAAGCCTTGGCGAACTCAGGCGCATCGGGGTAACAGTGGACACGCATCTGGAGATGACCGAGATTTGTGATCGCGTCCTGCGTGCCGGCGGACCGGCGCTACTCTTCGAGAATCCACGGGGACATGCCATGCCGGTGCTGGCCAATCTCTTCGGCACACCGCGGCGAGTGGCGCTGGGTATGGGGCAAGACTCGGTGCTGGCATTGCGTGAGGTCGGCAAGCTACTCGCCTACCTCAAGGAGCCGGAAGCGCCGAAGGGGCTCAAGGATGCCTGGGAAAAGCTGCCGGTACTCCGACAGGTGCTCAACATGGCGCCGCGCGTGCGCTCTTCGGCGCCTTGCCAGGAACTCGTCTGGGAAGGCAAAGACGTCGATCTGTCGCGTCTGCCAATCCAGTTCTGCTGGCCGGGCGACGCAGCGCCACTGATCACCTGGGGACTGACGGTGACGCGCGGGCCGCACAAGAATCGCCAGAACCTGGGCATCTATCGCCAGCAGGTAATCGGGAGCAACCGGGTGATCATGCGCTGGCTGGCACATCGCGGCGGCGCACTCGATTTTCGCGAGCACTGCCTGCAGCAACCGGGCCAGCCTTTCCCGATCGCAGTGGCGCTGGGCGCCGATCCCGCCACGATTCTCGCAGCGGTGACGCCGGTGCCGGACAGTCTCTCCGAATACCAGTTTGCCGGTCTGCTGCGCGGAGCCAAGACCGACGTGGTGAAGTGCCTGGGCTCCGACCTACAGGTACCGGCGACCGCCGAGATCGTTCTCGAAGGATTCATCGATCCGGCCGAAAGCGCGCTCGAAGGACCCTATGGCGACCATACCGGCTATTACAACGAGCAGGCACGCTTCCCGGTATTCACCATCGAGCGCATCACGATGCGCCGGCAAGCGATCTACCACAGCACCTATACCGGCAAGCCACCGGACGAACCGGCGATGCTCGGCGTAGCGCTCAACGAAGTGTTCGTACCGCTGTTGCAGAAGCAGTTTCCCGAGATCGTCGATTTCTACCTGCCACCGGAAGGCTGTTCGTATCGCCTGGCGACGGTCAGCATCCGGAAGCAGTATCCGGGACACGCCAAACGCGTGATGTTCGGAATCTGGAGTTTCCTGCGCCAGTTCATGTACACCAAGTTCATCATCGTGGTGGACGATGATGTCGATATCCGCGACTGGAAGGAAGTGATCTGGGCGATGACCACGCGCGTCGATGCAGTGCGCGACACGCTGATCGCCGAGAACACGCCGATCGACTATCTCGACTTTGCCAGCCCGGTCGCCGGTCTCGGCAGCAAGATGGGAATCGACGCCACCAACAAGTGGCCTGGCGAAACCACTCGAGAGTGGGGCACACCGATCGTCATGGATGCTGCCGTGAAACAGCGCGTCGATGCGCTATGGAACGAGCTCGGGCTGTGAGTGCCGGTGCTCCGCCCGGCCGGGGCAGCCAATACTGGAGAGCAGAGTGAACAATGACCTGATTCCCGAAAAGAATATCGATGGTGCGCGCGCCTGGTGCCATGTCATCTACGGCCTGCACGCACTGGCCGTGGTGCTTGGAGTCACCGGCGCGGCGACGGTCGCCGGTGCTTTTGTCTTCGGCCTACCGTCGCTGATTGCCGTCGTTCTCAATTACCTCAAGCGCGCCGAGGTCTCGGGCACCTGGCTCTACAGCCACTATCGCTGGCAGATCCGGACCTTCTGGTTCACGCTGCTCTGGCTGCTGGTCTACGGCTTGCTGATCATCACCCTCATCGGTATTCCGATCGCCTGGATATTGATCGTCATCCTCGGTCTGTGGGTCGCCTATCGTGTCATTCGCGGCTGGCTCGCGCTGGCAAACCGGCGACCGATCGGGGACAGTTGAGCTTGCCGGGTTGTCGGCGCTGCGCAGTTTGGTTGAGTCTCGTGCGTAGCTGTCGCCTCCTGTTCCTCGCGCTGGCAACGCTGTTGCCACTTTGCAGCATTGCCGGCAGCGCCGCTGCGCCAAAGTTGCCCGCTGCGGTAGCCGTGGTCATCGACGACAACTACCCGCCCTATGTGTTTCGCGATGCCGGCGGCACCCTCACGGGTTATCTGGTCGATCGCTGGAAGCTGTGGGAAAGCAAGACCGGGGTGCCTGTCGACCTGCAGGGAAGCGACTGGGCAACCGCACAGCGACGCATGAGCCGGCAACAGGCAGCCGTCATCGATACCATCTTCCGGACTCCGGAACGCGAGCGCACACTCGATTTTTCGCCGCCTTACGAAACGATCCCGGTATCGATCTTCACCCATGCCAGCATCGGCGGTATCGTCGATGCCATGACCCTGCAGGGTTTTCTGGTCGGCGTGAAGGCTGGAGACGCCTGTGCCACGAAGTTGACCAGCCTTGGCATCAGCACGCTGCAGATGTTTGCCAGTTACGAGGCGCTGGTGCGCGGGGCAGTGGGAGGAAAAGTCCGGGTGTTCTGTCTCGACGAGCCGCCCGCCAACTACCTGCTTTACCTGAATCACGCCGAGCATCTGTTCAACAAGGCTTTCACCTTGTATACAGGAGAATTTCACCGGGCCGTGCAGAAAGGCGATAGCGCCACTCTGGCACTGCTGCAGAAGGGTTTTGCCAGCATTTCTCCGGACGAAGAGCGGGCACTGCGTCAGAAATGGATGGGAACCCCGCTGATTCTGTCCCCCTTTGCGCGCTATCTCGGCTACGCACTGCTGGTCGGCACATTGATCGGTAGTCTGCTGTTGATCTGGGTGCTGACCCTGCGGCGCCTCGTCCGGCAGCGCACCTCCCAGCTCGAAGCCACCCTGAATGCCGTTCCCGATCTGATGTTCGAAGTGGGACTCGATGGTCGCTACCATGACTACCATTCCCCGCGTACCGATCTGTTGGCCGCACCCCCGGATCGCCTGATCGGCAGGCTGCTGTCGGAGGTGCTGCCGCCCGCTGCCGCGGCCATTTGCCTGTCGGCCTTGCGCGAGGCGGAGGAGACCGGTCGCTCGCTTGGCCATCAGTTCGAACTGCCGTTGACGCAAGGACACTACTGGTTCGAACTGTCGGTGGCCCGTAAGCTTGCCACGACCGGCAAAGAGCCCCGCTTCATCGTCCTCTCTCGCGACATCAGCGAACGCAAGCAGGCGGAGGCCGCGCTGCTGCGGCGCAGCGAGCAACTGGCGCTGATGTCGGCCGCCAGTCAGGAAATCAACAGCGAGCTGAAAATCCCGGTCGTGCTGCGTCAACTCGTGACCGCTGCCCTGAAAATCACCGCCGCAACGACAGGAGCCGCGGCGCGCTATTGCGATGGACAGATGGTTTTCAGCGAGTACCACCACGCAGGTCGGTGGATGCCCATGGACTACCGTTTCCCAAGCGGTTATGGCGTACCGGGCCGGGTCATACAGAGCAGAACGTTTTATCTCAGCAATGATGCCGGGGACGATCCTCATATGACCCCGGAGATTCAACAGGCACTGGCTTCCCACAACCTGCTCGACATGCCGATCATCAGCCGCCACGGCGAGCTGCTCGGTTGTTTCGAGATCCACAACAAACCCGGTGGTTTCGACGAGACTGATGTGCAGTTATTACAAGGTCTGGCGGCGAGCGCCTCGGTCGCTCTGGAAAACACGGCCTTGCTCGCCGAACGCCAGCAGGCGGAGCAGGCGTTGCGGGAAAGCGAGGCTCTGAAGGCGTCGGTGCTCGCCCATGCCGCCTGCGGCATCGTTGCCACCGATCCTGATGGACTGATCACGGTATTCAACCCGGGCGCTGAAACGATCCTCGGCTACCGGGCCGATGAGGTGGTTGGCCAGGTGACCCCTCTCCTTTTTCACGACAGCGACGAGATCGCGGCGTTGGCTGCCGTGCTGAGCGAGACCCTGGGATATCGGGTTGAAGCCGGTTTCGACGCGCTGGTCGCCAGGGCGCGCAGCAACCGCGAAGTCGATGAGCGGGAAATGACCGTGATACGCAAGGATGGCTGCCGCCGTAGCGTGCGCCTGTCGGTGACGGTAATGTACCATCTGCAGGGCGAGATTGCCGGCTACCTCGGCACCCTGGTCGACATCACCGAGCAAAAGGAAGCCGAGGCCAGCATCAAGCGTCTGGCGCACTTCGACCCGCTGACCAGCCTGCCCAACCGCAGCCTGCTCGCCGAGCGGGTCAGGCATGATCTGAGCCGCGCCCAGCGGGGTCGCGAGTCGCTGGCACTGATGTTCCTTGACCTCGACCGCTTCAAGAACGTCAATGATTCACTCGGGCACCGGATTGGCGACGAGATCCTGATTCAGCTCGCCAAGCGTCTGGCCGGCGCCGTCCGTGCGGAGGATACCGTTTCCCGTCTGGGTGGCGACGAATTCATCCTCGTCTTGCCGGATACCGACGCCACCGGTGCCGCGCACGTGGCCAGCAAACTGCTCGAAGTCACCGCACCCTCTTATTGCATCGAACAGCATCAGCTGAGCTGCACGGTGTCGCTGGGGATTGCCATGTATCCGGCCGATGGCGACAGCTTCGAAACGCTGTCGATGTGTGCGGATACGGCGATGTATCGCGCAAAGCAGCGCGGCCGCAATGCCTATTGCTTCTTTACCACCGAGATGCAGGAGCGATCGACACGCACCCTGCAACTCGAAAACGACCTGCGGCGCGCGCTCGAACATGGAGAGCTGAGCCTACATTTCCAGCCGCAGTTCATGATCGCCGCGCGTCGTCTGGTCGGGGCCGAAGCGCTGCTGCGCTGGCAGCATCCCGAACTGGGGATGGTCCCGCCAGCCGAGTTCATTCCGATTGCCGAGGAGTCCGGGCTGATTCTGCCGATTGGCGAATGGGTCCTGCGCGATGCAGTTCGCCAGATGCGTCTCTGGCGGCAAGCCGGCCTGCCGCTGCTGACTGTTGCCGTCAACCTCTCGGCCGTGCAGTTTCGACAGGCGAATCTAGCCGAGGTGGTGTCACGAATCCTCGACGAGGAAGGTCTGTCGGCGCAGTTTCTTGAGCTGGAGTTGACGGAGAGCGTGGCCATGGACAACCCGCTGGCGGCGGTCAAGTTGATGGACAAGCTGCGCGCGCGTGGGGTGCGCATCTCGATCGACGACTTCGGTACCGACTATTCCTCAATGAGCTACCTCAAACGTTTTCAGGCCCACAAGCTCAAGATCGATCGCTCGTTTATCGCCGATCTGGCTGCCGATCCGGATGATGAGGCGATTATTGCGGCGATTATCAGCCTGGCGCACAACCTCGGCCTGCAGACCATCGCTGAAGGAGTCGAAAGCGAGGAGCAACTGTCCTTCCTGCATGCCAAGGGCTGCGATGAAGCACAGGGTTATCTGTTCAGCGAACCACTGCCGGCGGCGCAGTTCGAATCCTTTGCACGTCACGCCTGCCAGCGCTGATGGGCTGTGATCAGTAGGCTCAGCGCTTCGCCACCCAGAGCAGCAGGGCATCGATCGCTGGCTTCCCAAGTCTTGCTTGCGGGTCGTTGATCATACAGACGATGATCCAGCGCTTGCCGCTGTGGTCGAGCAGAAAACCGGCGAGTGCCCGAACTCCCTCGAGATAGCCGGTCTTCAGATGCGCGCGCCCGGACGCCAATCCCTCGTTGAAACGCTTGCGCAAAGTGCCGTCGACGCCGGCGATCGGCAATGAGGCGATAAGTTCGGGCATCACCGGACTGTGCCAGGCAGCGCGCAGCAAGGCGGCCAGGCTGGCGGCCGAGATGCGCTCGCTGCGCGACAGGCCGGAGCCGTTGTCGAGCACCAGTTCGGGCAGGTACAGCCCCTTCGCCTGCAGCCAGCCGGAGATCCGGCGGCGCGCGCCCACTGCCGTCGCCGGGCGCTCGCTGTCGAGGGTCAGGAACAGTTGGCGCGCCATCACGTTATTACTGAACTTGTTGATGTCGCGAATCATCTCGCCGAGCGCTGGTGACTCCTGCACCGCCAGCATGCGCGCACTGGCCGGCACATGGCCTTCGCGAACGCGGCCGCTGAGGCAGCCGCCGAGTTCGCGCCACAAAGCCCGGAACAGACCCTCGACCTGCAGGTCGGCAGCCCAGGGTGCCAGGTGCAATGCCTTTTCGCCGCAGGCGGCCGGAAAACGACCGCCAAGTTCGATGCTCTGACCATTGACCACCGGCCTGATCTGTTCGCGCCAGTCGCCGCAGGCCTCGTTTCCGAGGCTCAGACGATTGTCGATGCGCAGGCCTTCGCTTGGTGTTTCGGCAATCACCTTGACCGCCTGGCGCGCCGAGTCCGGTAACAGTGTCAGGCGGACACTCTTGAGGTTTACCAGCAGCGCGTCCGGACCGGCATTGTACGGTCGCAGAGGTTCCTTGTCGAACTCGCCTGGATCGTGTAGTGGAACCGCGAAAGCGCTGCGATCGAGAACCAGGTCACCACCTATATCGGCCACGCCGCGCGCGCGCAGTTGCCGCAGCAACAGCCAGAACTGTTCGAGACCGAGTTTGGGATCGCCGCTGCCGCGCAGATAGAGATGGCCGTCGAGTCGGCCGTTGACCGGGACAGACTCGGCGAGCACCTCGGTGCGCCAGGTATGCGCCGGCCCAAGCAGTTCGAGGGCGGCGTAAGTGGTCAGCAGCTTCATTGCCGAGGCCGGGTTCATGGCCTGCTGCGGGTGGTGAGAAAGCAGCGGCAGGCCACCATCAACCGCCTGCACGACAATGGCGACCGAACGCGCGGGGATGCCGGCTTCCTGCAGCGCCTGACTGACGGCTGGCGGAAGGTCTCCCGCATGGGCTGACGACAGGCCGAGCACGATCAGCACAAGCACGCTGATTCTGTGGAGGGAGGACCACCCTGACGCGTGCGTACACGCCGCTTGCCAAGGCTGCGCAGGTCGGGTTAGCACAGCCGACATTTTGCCCAAGGAATTACAGAGCGCCAGTGTAGGTGGGCGGGCGTCGCGAGCCCGACATTCTGCCCAAGGAATGGCGGGTAACGCCAAGCCAACCCGACCTATGGCCACGACCGCGGTCAGACGCCGAAGCGTGCCGTTCAGCCGTGCTCCCAAGGCGGCGGATGGCTGAGAAACTTGGTCAGCAGCGAATCGAGTTGGCTGAGCATCAGGTCGTTACGTCCAGCCAGCCAGGCGCGGACCAGGTCGCTGTGGTGACCAGGCAAGGCCTGCACGGCGAGTTGTTCGGCGACGGTAGTGTCGTTCATCCGGCCGAGCAGGTCGAGCAGTCCGGTGGCATTCTGTTGATAGCGCTGAATGCGCCGTGCCGGAAACAGCGGTGCGAAGAACTCGAGCGCGTAACGCAGCCGCTTCAAGGCGACACGCAGGGCATGCCGGGCTTCCGGATCCGCATCCTTGGTTTCAGTCGCCAGTTCGGCGACGCGTTTGGCGCGCTTGTTCAAGGAGCGCGGTGCAAAAGCGGTGATTGGCGGCTTCTTGCTTTCCGGGAGGGCAAGGGTGGCGGCGGTGAATTCGAGCAACAATTGCGAGTAGGTGGGCGAGGCCATGGCCGCTTGCGCCGTCTTGCGACAGGCAGCCAGTTGGCTGTTGGCCTGGCTGGTGAGCCGGAGCAGGTCGGCGTGATCGGGAAAAGCCTTATTGATCGGCGGCAGGATTTCGGTAATGAAGACATCCCAGTTGCGGGTATCCCCCAGTTGATTGGCCAGGGTCCGCCAGCGGGGGTCAAAGTTGCTGACGTATTCTTCCGGCAGCAATGGGCGCCAGAGCCGGATCGCCGAACGCAGGCGGCGCATCGCGACGCGTGCCTGGTGGACGAATTCAGGAGCGTTGGTCTCGCGCAGCCCACGCTCGTTGCCCTGGAGTTGCGCCAGACACGAAAAGAGGGTGCTGCGGAAAACGGCGATGCTGGTCATCCCCATGGCCAGCTCCGCGTCGGCAGCCTTGGCCGGTTTCAGCGTGGTTTCGTCGGCCAGTCGATAGCCGCGCTCGGCCTTGCTGGCGCTCTCGGGATGCAGCGGCAGATCCTTCTGCAAGGAAAGTGCGGCGTCGAAAAGGTCGGTGACCTTCCCTTCGAGCAGTTCAAGCTCGACTTCGCAGATCGCTTCCTGATGATCGCCGGCGACGATCTTGCCGCGGTCGAGGGCGACCTCGATGCGAGTTCCCTCCTGCGGCGTCAGCAACCAGAAGCTGCGGGTGAAGTCGGTGCTGAAAACCGGTGCCAGTTCGGGGATCGCCGCTTCGAGAAAGCGGCGAAGCTTGGGGTTGTCCACGTGTGAAAAATCGAATTCGCCGGGTTGTCCGGGCGCCTCCCATTCACGGCGTTGCGCCAGTCCACCGGGCGAGGCGGCGTCACTCTTGACGGTCAGCAGCCATGCCGAATCCTTGCGGCGGTAACGCACGGCGAGACGTTTGCGCTGCAGACGCCGGTCAGGTGTGTCATAGTAGGTATTGACCAGCTTCTGTCGGATCGGCTGGCTGTTGGCCAGCAGCGCGTGTGCAGGGACCCGCCTGGCAGCTCCTGCCGGCAGGCTCAGCTTGATCTCGGTCTCGATTGCCATATCTTAGTCTCCTCGTGGGGGGATATAGGTGCTAGGTACTGCAGTTTTCAGGAATCGTGCATGCGCAGTTTCTCGACATCGGGAATGTGGATCCTTCGCCCCTCGACGACAATCAGCCCTTTCTCCGAGAGCTCGTGCAGGATACGCGAGAAATGCTCCTGCGTCAGGTTGAGGCGGGAGGCGATGACGCCCTTGTTGGTCGGCAAGGTCACGGTGATTCCCTTGCCTCCGCCGCCGGAAATATCCAGTAGCAGATAAGCGATGATGCGCTGCCGGCCCGAACACAGTGAATACGATTCCACGTCTCTGACCAGGTGGTGCAGACGCATCGAGAGCCCGGCAATCATCTTTCGACCGAACTTAGGGTCCGCGTCGAGTTCGTCGAGAATCGCCGTCTTCGAGATGTGCAGCAGCAGAGAATCGGCCAGTGCCTGCGCATAGACCACGAATGATCTGTCCGCGAACATCACGGCCTCACCAAAGGTCTGACCTTGCCCGATGATGTCGACGACTTTTTTCCCGCCTTGCGGCGAGGTGAACGCCAGTTTCACCTGGCCGTAAACCAGCAGGAAAAAGCCGGTCGGGGTATCTCCCTTGTGGAAGAGGATGTCACCGCGAGAGGCGGCGATTTCACGCGTGCCGTGAGCAATACGCGCGATTTCTTCTTTATCCAGCCCGTTGAACAGCGGCACATGCGCTAGCAGCGCTTCTATGTTGATGCCGTGTTGAATTGAGTGCATGGGCGGTTTTTCGAAGGAATCAGCCAGCGCCGACATTGGCAGTCGGCAATATTCGCATTTGTGACCTTCAGGGGCAAGAGCATTGCATGGGAACCGAGAGCGACAGAGCGATCGGAAATGGCCACCCTGATCAGGAGAATACCGGGGTCAGATCTGGCGCGAGTAGGTCGGGGAGATTCTTACATCGCCGACGACTTTCACTACCGCTACGGCGCTTGCCGCGGTTTGCGCGGTGCAACGGCGAACAGGCGATCGTAAAGAACGTTGGGCAGCAGGCGCAGAATCCTGGTCACCAGGCCCATTTGCCAAGGAATGACATGGTAGCTGCCTCCTCGCTCGATCGCTCGCGCAAAGCGCCGCGCAGCCTCGTCGGCCGACATCAGGAAAGGCATCGGGAAAGGATTGGCGGCGGTCATCGGGGTATTGATGTAACCGGGGCAAAGGGTGAGGACCTTCACCCCCGTGTCGCACAATTCGACACGCAGGCTTTCGAGATAGCTGATCACCGCGGCTTTTGATGCGCAGTAGGCCTCTGCACCAGGCAGGCCGCGGATTCCTGCGACCGAGGCGATGCCGACCAGCCGCCCGCATCCCGCTTGCCGCATGGCACCGATGAACGGTGAAAAGGTGGCGGCCATGCCGAAATAATTGACGTCCATGACCCGCCGGATGACTTCAAGATCGGCGGCAAATTCACTCAGGGTGCCAGCCGAGATGCCCGCGTTGGCGATCACGAGATCTGGAACACCGAACGCCGCGACGAAGTCTTCGCCGGCTGCACGCAATGCCGCCGCGTCCGTGACGTCGAGCGGGTAGCCACGGACTTGGCCGGGCCAGCGTGCGGAAAGGCGCAGCAAAGGTTCGGCCCGGCGCGCAGACAGTCCGAGTCGTGCCCCCTGCGCTGCGTAGTATTCGGCCAGAGCCCAACCGATTCCGGACGAAGCGCCGGTGATGAAAACCTTGAGCATGCGGGAAGCCAGACTGGAAACGAGACGCCGGCAGTGTTCCGTTGCCGGCGGCGCAAAGGCTTGTCGGAGAATGGCGCCGCAGGGTTTGACAGGCTGAACCTGCTACTTTTTCTTGCGATCGGTACGCGCCATACCGATCACCTGGTCGGTAAGCGACGGCAGTTCAGCCAGACCCTTGAGTTCCTTGCCGGTAACCAGGTACTTACCGTCGACGGTCATTGCCGGAACGCCCTGGATCTTGTACGTCTGCACCATCTGATCGGCGCGCTTGGCCTTGCTGACGACGGCAAATGAATTGTAGGCTTCGGTGAACCTTTTGGCGTCAACCCCTTGCGCAGCCACCCATGCGGTGATGCTTTTATCATCATAGAGCTTGCTGCCCGCCTTGTGCAGGGCATCGAAAACTGCGCTGTCCAGCTTGGCCAGGTCGCCAGTGGCCTCCAGCGCATAAAAAAGTCGCGCCAGACTGGCCCACGGAGGACGTCCAAAGGTAACCGGCACGCGTTTGAAGGTCACGTCACTCGGCAATGCGGCCGCCCATTTGCCGACAATCGGATGGAAATCGCTGCAGTGCGGACAACCGTATGAGAAGAACTCGATCACTTCGATCTTTGCCGGCGTATCGGTCATCTGTGCTGGGATGATCGGTACGTAGTCGCGACCGACCACAAGTTCGGCCCGCACCGGCAGGACCACTGCCAGCATGGCCAAGGTAATGGCAAGCAACCATCCGCTATGACCTTGATGCATGGGTTTTCTCTCCTCTCTCAGTCTTTCCTGACCACATTGGCGTCGATGCCCTGCCTGGCGAGGTCGGCACGCAAATGGTTCACATCGTCGATTTTGTGGTACGGCCCGATGCGGACGCGATACCACACCTTGTCTTGCAGCATCACCTGCTGAATTTGCGCCTCGGTCCCAATCAACGCCAGACGTGCCTTCTGGTTGTCAGCCTCATGCGCGTTCTGGAACGAGCCGGCCTGCAGATAGAGCGGCTCCTTGAGGGTATTTTCGGTCCTGCTCCTGGTGCCGTCTGCTGGTTTGGCGTCAGCCGCCTTGCTCTCGGCCTTGCTGGGAGCGGCTTTGCCCTCTGTCGGTTTCGCTTCGACCGGCTTGGTCTCGATCGGCTTGGTCTCGATCGGCTTGGTCTCGATCGGCTTGGTCTCGATCGATCTGGCGACCAGCGGCTTGGTTTCCGCTGGCTTGACTTCCTCGGGTTTGGGATCGGGAATCGCCTCTGCCTTACCAGGCAGGATCTTGTAGAAATCGAAGCGCGGTTTATCGGTAACCGGGTCACCCGGTTTGCCGGGCAATGCCACCGGCGCCGACGCGACCGGCGGCACTTCGGGAGAGGCTGCTGGCGGCTTGCCGGCAACGGGCGGCGGCAGCTTGGGTTGCTGGCCAGTAGTAGTAAAAGGCAGCGGCGCCTTGTTGATATACCAGACCACGCCGGCCACGCCGATGACGCCGATGACCAGGCCAATGAACAGGCCGAGCAGGGTGCCTCCTTCCGATTTCCTGGCAGGCGGCGCTTTGCGGGGTTTCATGTCAAGACTCATGGAAGTCCTCGGTCCTCCGATTACATCGACTCGGGGCAACTGACACCCAGAATTGCCATCCCATTATGGATTACCTGCCTGACGGCCGCCGCCAGTGCCACACGTGCATCCCGTAACGCCGGATCATCAACCAAAATCCGTTCGGCATTGTAGTAGCTGTGAAACTCAGCGGCCAGATCCTTGAGGTAAAAAGCAACCAGATGCGGTGCCAGCTCGCTTGCGGCCGTTTCAACGACCTCAGGGAACTCGCCCAGCCTGGCCGCCAGGGCAAGTTCGTATGGGCTTTCCAGGCGGCTGAGGTCAGCGGCGGTGAGTCCTGCCGGCTCGCCCCCCCATAGGGCCAGCACCGAACAGACGCGGGCATGCGCGTACTGAATGTAATAGACCGGGTTGTCGTTCGACTGGCTCTTGGCCAGATCGAGGTCGAAATCAAGGTGCTGATCGGATTTGCGCAGGACATAGAAGAAGCGGCAGGCATCGTTGCCGACATCCTCTCGCAGCGTGCGCAGGGTGACGAAATCCCCCGAACGCGTCGACATCTGGGCCTTCCAGCCAGAGCGATAGAGTACGGCAAACTGCACCAGGGCCACTTCGAGTACATCGGGATCAAGCCCCAGGGCGCTGATTGCACCCCTGACTCGTGGAATATAGCCGTGGTGGTCGGCTCCCCAGACGTTGATGATGCGCTGGAAGCCGCGTTCGTATTTGTTGAGATGGTAGGCGATGTCCGACGCGAAGTAGGTGTAAAGACCGTTGTCGCGCTGCACGACGCGATCCTTCTCGTCGCCAAAAGCGGTTGACCGAAACCAGCGGGCGCCATCCTGAACATAGAGATGACCGCTTTTGTCGAGTCGCTCGACGCAACGCGCGACCAAGCCAACATCGAATAGCGACTGTTCGGAAAACCACACATCGAAGTGCACTCCGGACTCCTCGAGATCCCTGCGGCAATCTGCGAGTTGCTCGGTGAGAACGAAGTCGTGCAGGGTTTTCCATTCCTCGCCGAGCAACTGCTTGGCCCTGGCAATCAGCGCATCGAGCTGGGTCTCACGCTGTTGCCCGGCGACGGCGTCGGTACGTTCGGGATCGGGCAGACCAGGCAGGCCTTCGCTGATGTTGGCGAGCGGTCGCAGGTAACGGCCAGGATGCGCCATCAGCAACTGCCTGGCCATGTCGCGAACATACTCGCCCTGGTAGGCGCTCGGGGGGAATGGCACGCTGTCCGGCCTGCTTAGTTCCAAGTAGCGTAGCCAGGTTGACAGGGCGAGGATATCCATCTGGCGGCCAGCGTCGTTGACGTAGTATTCGCTGGTCACGTCCCAGCCGGCATGACCGAGCAGCTTGCACAAGCTGCCGCCATAAGCGGCACCACGGCCGTGTCCGACATGCAGTGGTCCAGTCGGGTTGGCCGAAACGAACTCGACCAGCACGCGGCGCTTGCCACCAGTCGTCGAGCGACCGAACGCTGCGCCTTGTTCTAGAATCCTGCGCAGCACTTCGAGCTTGGCCGCAGGCGACAGGTGAAAATTGATGAAACCGGCACCAGCGACTTCGCTCCGATCGACCAGGGGCGAATACGGTAACTCCGAGATCAGCAGTTGCGCCAGTTGCCGTGGATTGCGTCTGATCGATCGCGCCAGTTGCATCGCCAGATTGCAGGAAAAATCCCCATGCGTGGCCAGCTTCGGTCGCTCGATATGGATGGCAGCGTCGGACTCGCTCGGTGCAACGCTGCGCAGTGCGGCTCGTATCAGTTCGGCGAGGTGGCTCTTGGGATCGTGGCTCATCGAATGCTTCTGGCTGAGAATTTGGTCAAGCTGCTGATTATACGACGCACAATGCGCGACTTGGCGATTGATGGCGAGAACGGCGAGAACAGCTGTTCTCATTTTGAAGCAGACCCGCTAAATTTTGCGGTTTGAAGCTTCTGAGAGGGATGATATGGGTTCGGTCTTTTTCATGCAGAGCCCGTCCTTCCTGGACTGCCAGCGGACGATGCAGGAAACGCTCGGGAAAAAATATCGCACAAACGCTGTTCGGGGTGTATCAAATTCCCTGTCAGCAATTCTCATTTGGGCCGAATTTGGGCCGAATGCCCGACGCTACGCCTGAACGGGTGGAGAATCTAACCGTTGAGCTCCCCTAACGTGTTATATTGGCTTACGAAGGGATCATGATTTCAAGTGTGCCCCCCCCGCTTCGGCACGGTCCTCCCCGACCCGAACGACCTCGCATTAGTTGTGTTGTCCCGGCACTGAACGAGCATGACAGCCTGCTTCTGCTGCTCCCGGAAATGGCCGAATTGCTGAATCAAATCAGTTCCGCCTGGGAAATCATCGTCGTCGATGATGGCAGTACCGATCGTACGCCGCAACTCATGACGACCTATGTGACCAGCAACCCGGGTGTCTACTACCTGCAATTGTCGCGTAACTTCGGCAAGGAAGCAGCACTCAGCGCCGGGCTCGAAGTGAGCAGTGGAGATGTGGTGATCTGCATCGATGCCGATCTGCAACACCCGCTTGCCCTGATCCCGGAGATGCTCGTACGCTGGCAAGCAGGTGTCGACACCGTCTATGCGGTAAAAAGGAATCGTGACGACGAATCCTGGCTCAAACGCGTCGGCGCTTCGATTTTCTACGGCATCCTGGGGCAGGGGCAGAGGGTTCGTATTCCCCCTGATGCCGGTGATTTCCGACTGATGGACAAGCAGGTCGTAGACGCGCTGATTCGCCTGCCTGAACGCACCCGCTTCATGAAGGGGCTCTATGCCTGGGTTGGCTTCAAGGCCGAGCCGATGCCCTATGTTCCTGCCGAACGACTGCATGGGCAAAGCCATTTCAATCTGCTGCAACTGATTCGTTTCGCGGTCGATGGCATCACCGCTTTCTCGACTTGGCCCCTGCGCACTTTCAACCTGGTCGGCAGCCTGATTGCGATGCTTTCTTTCTGCTATGGCAGTTACCTGGTGATCGATTATCTGATCAATGGGCACGACATTTCAGGTTGGACAACCATCGTCACCGGAATGTTTTTCTTCTCTGGAATCAACCTGATGGCACTCGGTACCATGGGCGCCTATATCGCGCGGATTTTTGACGAAGTCAAGCAGCGTCCCCTCTACGTGGTCAAGCGGAACATCGGGCAAAAACTGCCCGAAAACGAATCCTGAGCAGGCATCGATGAGCACAAACAAGTGGCTGTCGGCATTTGTTGATACCCGATCAATGTGGCTGGTGATGCTGGCCACGGCCGTGTGGCTGTCGGCTACGGCCGGAATCCGGCCCTTGATGCTTCCTGATGAAGGGCGCTATGTGGGCATTGCCTGGGAAATTCTGACCACCGGCGACTGGCTGGTTCCCCGCCTCGACGGCATGCCATTCTTCCACAAGCCGCCGCTGTTTTATTGGCTGACGACTTTGAGCCTGAGCCTATTCGGAGCGCACGAGTTGCCGGCGCGAGCGGCATCACTGGTCGCCAGCCTCTTTGCCGCCGTGGGCCTCTACTGGTTTGTCCGTCGTTACCGGGACAGCCAGCTTGCTACCCTGTCGATCGTCATCCTGGTCACACAGCCGATCTTCTACGCAGGAAGTCAATTCGCGAACCTCGACATGCTGGTTGCCAGTCTGATTACCCTGACGATTCTTGCCGGGGCCGATGCCATCCTTCGTCTCGAAGAGAAGCTTCCCTATCGCGCTGTCCTGGCCATCAGCTACGTCTTTGCCGCACTCGGGATTCTTGCCAAGGGTCTGATCGGTATCGTCTTGCCGGGCGGTGTTTTGCTGCTCTGGCTGCTCTGGCGTCGAGCGTGGCGGTCTTTACCAGCAATCTTCTGGTTGCCAGGAACGCTGCTCCTGCTACTGATTGCGCTCCCATGGTTTTTCTGGATGCAGCATTCCTACCCCGGATTCTTCGATTATTTCGTGGTTTATCATCACTTCCGGCGCTTTTCGGAAACCGGCTTCAATAACCAGATGGCCTTCTGGTTTTATATTCCGGTCATTTTCCTGGCCACCTTGCCGTGGTCGCCATGGTTTGCACGCGCATTCGTCCAGGTCGACCACGGAGATGCCGGGCGGGTTGGCTTGCGAAGCCTGATGGTGATCTGGTTCCTGTTCATCGTCGTCTTTTTTTCTCTGCCGAGTTCCAAGCTGCTGGGTTACATTCTGCCGGCGACGCCGCCGTTTGCCTATCTGATTGCCGAATCCTTTTCGCACTGGCTGGATCGTGACCGGACGCGTGCCCTGCGCTGGTATGTTGGGAGCCTGAGCCTGGCCTCGATCGCCTGTGTCGCACTGGTGGTCGGCGTTGCACTTGCCGACAAAGTTTCCGCCAAATCTCTGGCGAGCAAGGCCAGTCCCCTGCTGCAGCCACCGGACCAAGTGGTCCTGGTCGATCAGTATCCATACGACCTGCCGTTCTATTTGCAAGCCCGCAAGCCTGCCTGGGTAGTCAGCGATTGGCAGGATCCGGAAATCGCCAAGCGCGACAATTGGCGAAAGGAACTCGCCGATGCCGGAGAGTTTGACCATGCCAGCCGGCAGGCGGTCCTGCTCACGCCCGCAGAGTTCGCGGCAAGACTCTGCAGTTCTGCTGCCGGCGTATTATGGATCTGGGGCAAGCCGTCGGCGCCTGAGCTGCTGCCGTGGCTGCAGCAGCAACCGGTATTTACCGCCGACCAAAGGCACGCGCTGTGGCGGCTGCAGCCGGCAGCCCTCAGGAAATTCTGTGGCGAAAAACCCAGTAACGGCTGAGGATGAAGGTCAGCACCGCAATCGCCACCAGAATCACTGCCAGCAGCAGGTCATAGGCGATATTGGTGACGTGCAACAAGAAGGCGTAGCTCAGTTCGTTGATCACGAATCCGCTTGCCGAGACAAGAAAGAAGCGGCCGCAGGCGATCGCCAGAGAGTTCTGCTGATAACGAAAGGTCAGGCGATAATGTCCGCCAAATGAAACCAGAAAAGCGACCAGCCATCCGATCAGATTGGCCAACAACGGAGGCTGTTGCCAAACGGTGACACAACCCACCGCGATCAGCCAATGCGTTGCCGCCGCTGTACAACCGACGAACACAAACCACGCGAGTTGCGTGAATATCACTACCATGCCAGCTGCCTCTAGTAAGGTTAAGACTTCGCTTGTTGCGGCCGGCAAGCGGCTCGCCATTTGCGCCGACGACTTCGGGATGTCTGCCGGAATAAACGCAGGCATTCTTGAACTGGCCCGACTGGGCCGCCTCAGTGCGGTCAGTTGCCTAGTGCAGGGGCCAGCGCTGAGTGAACAGGTCTCTTTGCTGGCGCTACTGCCGGTGGACATCGGGCTGCATCTCAATTTTACCGAGGCCTTTGTTAGAGGCCAATTCTGCTTCTCGCTGCCGCGCCTGATCAGCGCATGTTATCTACAACAATTACCGAAGTCCCTGATCACTGCGACCATTGATTCTCAACTGGATGGTTTCGAAACCCGCTTCGGACGTCCTCCTGATTTCATCGACGGCCACCAGCATGTCCATCAATTGCCGCTGATTCGCGAGCAGTTGCTGGAGTGCATTGCTCAGCGCTATCCGACGCGTTCTCTCTGGCTGCGCTCGACGCAAACGGCGCGCCACTTGACAGTCGATCGTGGCAAGCGCTTGAAGGCCCGGATCATTGCCTGCCTGGGTGCGCGGACGATGCGCCGATTGGCGGATGCACAGGGTCTGCCGATGAACCGTCATCTGCTAGGGGTCTACGGCTTCTCGGCAAGCCCCGAAGAATACCGACGAATGCTGATGTCTTGGTTCGTCGATGCTGCAGACGGCGACCTGTTGATGTGCCATCCCGCAAGTGCTATCGAGGCTGGAGACCCGATCGGGCAGCAAAGGATACGGGAACTCTCGGTGTTTGCCGACAGCCGTTTTCCGTACTGGATCGAGCAGCATCGATTGACCATTTCGCGCCTGTCGAGAGCAGCTTGACTGATATGCGTATCAGAGCGGAGCGATGACACCCGTTTCTGTGTAAACTCGTCTCTTTGCCGACTTCAAGACCTGCCCGTCAGCCGTGCGACTATTTCGCCTCGCCAAAATCCTGAGTATTGCGAGCCGCTACGGCCTCGACGAGATGATTCTCGAGCACGAACCAAGCGGTCGCCTGGCGGCGCTGTCGCGTGCCCTGCATTTCTGGCGACGTTTCGACACCCCGCCGGCGGTTCGTCTGCGCCAAGCACTCGAGTCGCTGGGGCCGATTTTCGTCAAGTTTGGACAGGTTCTGTCCACCCGTCGCGACCTGCTGCGTACCGACATCGCCGATGAACTGGCCAGGCTGCAGGATCGCGTACCACCGTTCTCGCCCGAACTGGCACTGACGCAAATCGAGAAAGCCTATGGCCGGCCAGCCAGTGCCGTGTTTGCCGAGTTCGATTCGACACCGATCGCCAGCGCCTCGATTGCGCAGGTCCATTTTGCCCGTCTGCGGCCAGAGGACGGCGGCCAGGAAGTTGCCGTCAAGATCCTGCGTCCGGACATGCACGGCGTGATTGCCAATGATTTGGCACTGCTCGAAACCCTGGCAGGCCTGCTCGAAAAGGTGTGGTCGGACGGGAAGCGGCTGAAGCCGCGCGAAGTGGTAGGCGAGTTCGCCAAATACCTTTACGACGAACTCGATCTGATGCGCGAAGCCGCCAACTGCTCGCAACTGCGACGCAACTTCAGCGGCTCGCGGTTGCTGCAGGTACCCGAAGTGTACTGGGACCAATGCACGACGACAGTGATGGTCATGGAGCGCATGCGCGGCATCCCTATCAGTCAGACCGATGCCCTGATCGCTGCCGGCATCGATTTGCCGGCGCTGTCACGTGCCGGCGTCGAGATCTTCTTCACGCAGGTATTTCGCGATGGCTTCTTCCACGCCGACATGCACCCCGGCAATATCTTCATCGCCACCGATCCGGACCATCACGGCAGCTATATCGCACTCGATTTCGGCATCGTCGGAACACTGACTGATAACGACAAGAATTACCTGGCGCAGAACTTCCTCGCCTTTTTCCAGCGCGACTACAAGCGCGTGGCGATGGCTCATATCGAAGCTGGTTGGGCACCGCCAGAGACGCGTGCCGACGAGTTCGAGGCCGCCATCCGCGCCGTCTGCGAACCGATTTTCGACCGTCCACTTCACGAAATCTCGTTCGGCCGCGTCCTGCTGCGTCTGTTTCAGACCTCGCGCCGTTTCAATGTCGAAATCCAGCCGCAACTGGTGATGCTGCAGAAGACCCTGCTCAACATCGAGGGCCTGGGCCGGCAACTCGACCCCAATCTGGACCTGTGGAAGACCGCCAAACCATTCCTGGAGCGTTGGATGAGCGAGCAACTCGGTAGCCGCGCATTCCATCGCGGCGTTCAGCAGGAAGCTCCCTACTGGGCACGCATCCTGCCGCAGTTGCCACGCCTGGTACACCAGGCGCTGGCACAAACGAAAGCGCCTGATCTGGCGCCGTTGCTGGCCGATCTGGCACGCACACAGCGCCAGCACAGGCGCTTGCTGGGCGTCATCGCCGTACTGCTGACGGCAATACTGCTCGGTCAGCTATTGATGAACAATCTCTGAGCATCTGCGCGCCCATCGAAAGATGATTCTCGATGCTGTCCTGCACGATGCTCCAATGCCAATATGCTAGGATAATCGGACAATCCTATATCTGTAGTCGCCTATTGTACTGTCAGGTCATGCTGGCGATGGCGTGCGAGCCAGTCAACAAGCAAACCAATGCTTGGCGATGAAAAACATAAGACCATGAATAAAATGGTGAAACCTGCGCCCAGGACGGGGATGCTCTCGCCCATTTTGTTTCTCCTTGAGAGACCTCGTAATGGCTAAAGTGAGATTGCTTTCCACTGTAGCTCGATGATTCCCGGTATCCGGGATTGCCCGGATACAATAATCTGTCGCTGGCAACGCGGCAAACGATAAAATCTCACTCGATGCCTGAATTTTTTTCATTCATGCAAGGTAATTTCACCATCTCCTCGGCATGCTCCGGAAGTTCTGCCGACCTGTTGCAGATCACGAATCTGTACCTGCAGACAACGTCAGAATTGCGTCAATCGAGTCTTGAAGGTAGTATCCATGCCGCGCAACACATGCTGATGTAGATATCCCGTCACCCTACCGGTCCGGCGGCCCAACCCGAACCGTGATCCAGTTGTTCACAGTGGAACCGGCTCTGCTTGTTGGCCCGGGTCCTCATATCAACTTCGCATTTCTTTATCGTTCCCAGAATGATTTCCGGCCTACTCAAGAAGATTTTCGGCAGCCGCAATGATCGGCTGATCAAGCAGTACATGCAGGTTGTCCGCAAGATCAATGCGCTGGAAGCGGGAACCAGTACGCTTTCTGACGACGCCCTGCGCGGCAAGACCGCCGATTTCAAGTCGCGCGTTGCCAATGGCGAGACACTCGACGCCTTGCTACCGGAGGCTTTCGCCGTGGTTCGCGAGGCCGGCAAGCGTACGCTGGGCATGCGTCACTTCGACGTCCAGCTGATCGGTGGCATGGTCCTGCACGACGGCAAGATCGCGGAAATGCGTACTGGTGAGGGAAAAACGCTGGTGGCGACGCTGGCGTCCTATCTGAATGCACTCTCCGGGAACGGTGTACATGTGGTAACGGTCAACGATTACCTGGCCAACCGCGACGCTGAGTGGATGGGGCGCCTGCATCGTTTTCTCGGCCTCAGCGTCGGCGTGAACCTGTCGCAAATGGCCCACGGGGACAAACAGGCGGCCTACGCTGCCGACATCACCTACGGGACCAACAACGAGTTCGGCTTCGATTACTTGCGCGACAACATGGTCTATTCCGGCACCGAGCGAGTCCAACGCAAGCTCAACTTCGCCATCGTCGACGAAGTGGATTCGATCCTCATCGACGAAGCGCGCACACCCCTGATCATTTCAGGCCAGGCTGAAGACCATACCGAACTGTACGTGCGCATGAACAAGGTCGCTCCGCTGCTCAAGCGCTGCGAGGTCGAGGATGGTCCGGGAGATTACTGGGTAGACGAAAAAGGCCATCAGATCCTGATGACCGAGGAGGGTCACGAGCACGCCGAAGAGATCCTGGCACAAGCTGGCCTGCTTCCTGACGGCGGCAGTCTCTACGATGCCTCCAACATCCTGATGATTCACCATCTGTACGCTGCACTGCGCGCCCACAACCTGTTCCTACGGGATCAGCAGTATGTAGTGCAGAATGGTGAGGTGATCATAGTAGACGAGTTCACCGGTCGCCTGATGTCCGGTCGTCGCTGGTCCGATGGTCTGCACCAAGCGGTCGAGGCCAAGGAAGGTGTCCGGATTCAGAACGAGAATCAGACCCTGGCATCGATCACCTTCCAGAACTACTTCCGAATGTACAGCAAGCTGTCCGGAATGACCGGCACTGCGGATACCGAAGCCTACGAGTTTCAGCAAATCTATGGTCTGGAAACTGTGGTCATCCCGACCAACCAGCCCATGCGCCGGACCGACCACAACGACCAGGTCTTCCGTACCGCCAAGGAGAAACACGCGGCGATCGTTGCCGATATTCGTGGCTGCCGCGAACGCGGCCAGCCGGTGCTGGTCGGCACCACCTCGATCGAGAATTCCGAGTTGCTCTCGGCCCTGCTGGACCACGAAAAACTGCCGCATCAGGTTCTCAACGCCAAGCAGCATGCGCGCGAAGCCGAAATCGTCCGCGAGGCCGGACGGCCGGGGATGATCACCATTGCCACCAACATGGCCGGTCGTGGAACCGACATCGTCCTCGGCGGCAGTATCGAGAAACTGATCACGCAACTCCGCGACGACGAGGCGCTTACCGATGCGGACCGCGAGGCGCGCATCAGCGTGATCCGTGCGGATTGGCAAAAGCTGCACGATCAGGTCGTCGCCGCCGGCGGCCTGCACATCATCGGCTCGGAACGTCATGAGTCGCGGCGGATCGACAATCAGTTGCGCGGCCGTTCGGGTCGCCAGGGCGATCCCGGTTCCTCACGCTTCTATCTCGCCCTCGATGACTCGCTGCTGCGCATTTTTGCCGGCGATCGCCTCAAGGCGATCATGGAGCGACTGAAAATGCCTGATGGCGAGGCGATCGAGCATCCGCTTGTCTCGCGCTCACTGGAATCAGCGCAGCGCAAGGTCGAGGCGCGCAACTTCGATATCCGCAAGCAACTTCTCGAATACGACGATGTCGCCAATGATCAGCGCAAAGTCATCTACGCGCAAAGGAACGAGTTGCTGGAAACTGACGATATCTCCGAAACCGTGACGGCGATGCGTGAAGGCGTGTTGCATGATACCTTCAGGCTTTACGTCCCGGCTGACAGTGTCGAGGAACAATGGGATCTGCACGGGCTCGAAAGAGCACTGGCCGCCGAACTCCAGTTGCAGATGCCGATGGCCGAGTGGTCAAGGAATGAACCGAACCTGAGCAGCGATGACATGCTGCGGCGGCTGATCGATACGGCTGCCGCTTCCTATGCGGCCAAGATCGAACTCGTGGGCGCCGATGCCTTCCATCCGTTCGAGCGTAACGTCATGCTGCAGAGCCTCGATACGCACTGGCGAGAACATCTGGCGGCGCTGGACCACCTGCGCCAGGGCATCCATCTGCGTGGCTACGCACAGAAGAACCCGAAACAGGAGTACAAACGCGAAGCTTTCGAGCTGTTCGAGCGCATGCTCGACAACATTCGCGTCGACGTGACGCGTCTCCTGGTCACCGTGCAGGTGCGCACTCAGGATGTCGAGGAAACCCTCCCGCATGCGGATGTGCAGAACGTCCGCTACCACCATGCGGACTATGATGAAGCCTTGGGGCAGGAGGGAGGCAGCGACACGGCGGCAACGCACGTGCAGAAACCGATGCATACCGGTGCCAAGGTAGGCCGCAATGAACCTTGCCCCTGCGGCTCGGGAAAGAAGTACAAATACTGCCATGGCAAGTTGTCGTAGTTTGTAGTTGTCCGGAGTGAACTGAACCGAAGCGCCAGGGTGCAAAAACGGTTCCCTGACAGATCCCCTGGCCGTGCTGACCTTCTCCGCCCGCGAGGTTGCAATGCCCGTCAATTACCGCACCCCTTCCCCCTCTCAACTGTTCCCGGTCACCGGCGTTCGCCTGGGTGTCGCCGAAGCGGGCATCCGCAAGCCTGACCGGCGCGACTTGACCTTGCTGTCGCTGGCAGAAGGGTCCCGAGTCGCTGGTGTGTTTACCACCAACCGCTTCTGTGCCGCACCGGTACAGGTCTGCCGTCGTCATCTCGAGCTCGGCAGCGATATCCGCGCGCTGGTGATCAATACTGGCGTTGCGAATGCTGGTACCGGTGAGCAGGGCTGGCAGGCGGCGGTGCACACCTGTGCCGCTACCGCTCACTTGCTGGGCATCGAGGACCGGCAGGTGCTGCCCTTCTCGACCGGCGTCATCCTCGAACCCTTGCCGGTCGATCGTCTGGTGGCCGGCCTGCCGCTCTGCGTCGCCGATCTCCAGGAGAACCACTGGCACGCCGCAGCGCACGCCATCATGACCACCGATACGGTCGCCAAAGCCGCCTCGCGGCGCCTCAATGTCTCCGGCCGGACGGTGACGATCACCGGCATCAGCAAGGGTGCCGGAATGATCCGGCCAAACATGGCAACCATGCTCGGTTTCATCGCTACCGACGCCGGCATCGCCACGCCCCTGCTGCAGCAGCTCTTGTGGACAGCCGCCGACGCCTCATTCAACAGCATCACCGTCGATGGAGACACCTCGACCAATGATTCCTTCCTCCTGATTGCGACGGGCGAGGCCGGCGTCGAGTTTGCCGACGCGGCTGCACCCGGCTACGCGGCGCTGTGCGAGGCAGTGGTCGCCGTTGCCGTCGAACTGGCGCAGGCAATCATTCGCGACGGCGAAGGCGCCAGCAAGTTCATCAGCATCGCCGTTGAAGAGGGCCGCGACCGTGCAGAATGCAAGCGCGTTGGCTATGCGATCGCGCACTCGCCGCTGGTCAAGACCGCTTTCTTCGCTTCCGATCCCAACCTCGGCCGCATCCTGGCCGCGATCGGCTACGCCGAGCTTGATGCTCTCGATGTGGGGCCAGTCAGCGTCTGGTTGAGCAGCGGCCAAACGGAGATTCTGGTTGCCGAAAGAGGCGGACGGGCGGCCTCCTACCACGAAGAAGACGGCGCCGCCATCATGCAACAAGCCGAGATTGGCATCCGCGTCGCACTCGGCCGCGGCACCGCCAGCGCCACCGTCTATACCTGTGATCTCACCTACGATTACGTGAAGATCAATGCGGACTATCGCAGCTAACCTGGGCATAACGACGCGCAGGTTGTATTGCAGTGGTTCGCAGCGCACGACTACCCGGGGCTCGTCGCTCCGCACCCAGCCATGACAGTTGCAGATCGCGTAGCGCAGGTCTACCTGATCGTTCTCTTTGGCATAGCTGTCGCTAAGCAAATCGGGAAGCTGGCGGCGGACATTCCTGACATTCCATATACCCAACTGGTAACGAAGTCGACGAATTTTTTCACTTCGTAGTCTATGGCCTGCTGAGCACGAAGATTCACGCCCTGCTTGAAGGGCTCGGTTTACTCGCCCGCTTTCGACTCACCGGAAGACAGGCCGGCGATAGTCCACCAGCACCGCCGTTACTACAAAACTGGCATCCAGACTCTGTCGGCACCGAGAAGGCCCACAACACCGACCTGATCCTTGAACACCTCGCGGTCAACAACATCAAGGACGGTAAGGATCTCATGCCAGAAACGACCATTCAAGGAAACTGTCCAACTCACCAACTGGAGAACAACCCCATGAATCGCTACAGTCGAAATGAAGCTGCTATCGCCGAACTGAACGCTGAACAGTATCGGGTCACTCAGCAGAACGGCACGGAATATCCCGGCACCGGCGAATATATGCCCAACCACGCGCCGGGCATATCTGTCGACATCGTCTCTGGCAAGCTCCTGTCCGCCTCCAGTGACAAGCTCGAATTCGGCTGCGGCTGGCCGAGCTTCCCCAAGCCCATGATTTCTTCTCACCTGCTCAAACTGAACAACATGATGAACAACATGAGCCACGGCATGATCCGTGCGGAAGTCCATTCCGCCCATGGCGACAGCCATCCTGGTCACGTCTTTCCCGACGATCCGCAGGGCCGGGGAGGCTTGCGCTGCTGCATCGATTCCGCGTCCTTACGCTTCATCGCCCTGGAACGGATGGCAACCGAAGGCTACGCAGAATATATCGATCAAGTGGAGGTGAAATAATGATAAACACCGAACGCGCAATGCTTGCCGGCGGCTGCTTCTGGGGCATGCAGGGACTCATCCGCCGCCTACCCGGCGTTGTCGCCACCCGCGTCGGATACACCGGCGGCGACTTGCCTCACGCAACCTACCGCAACCACGGTTCCCACGCGGAAGGCATCGAAATATTCTTTGACCCGGAGCAGATCAGCTATCGACGCCTGCTAGAATTCTTCTTCCAGATCCACGATCCAACCACGCGCAATCGCCAGGGCAACGACATCGGTTCATCCTACCGCTCTGCCATCTACTATGAAAACGAAGCGCAGCGGCAAATCGCCCTGGACACCATCGCTGATGTCAATGCATCCGGCCTCTGGCCTGGCAAGGTGGTTACAGAGCTCAAACCCGTCGGCAGTTTCTGGGAGGCTGAACCGGAACACCAAGACTATCTGGAACGCTATCCAAACGGATATACTTGCCACTATCCGCGCCCCAACTGGGTGCTGCCGCGAAGGAACGGAAAATAGGCAAATAGAAAGCGAAGCACGGATCGAATTAGTCGACCCTGCAACATTCGTTGAGCTGCCTAGCAACACCACTTCCGGCGCGCGAGGGGCATGTCGGCACGCCTCGTTCTCTGGAATCGCCGCCAACAGCGTCAGCCACAGCAAGCGCAAAAAAACCGCCTTCAGTCCTAGGCGAACCATCGCCCGCAATAACCCGCACAGGTTCCCGCCAAGATGGCTCGGAAAAGCTTCGGCCGGCTACATGAGATTCTGGCCAGTTTCCGGTGAGAAGCCGAAGGCGACAACTGCGCGCCACGCATCGTCAAGCTTGCTGCTGCCGGGGCTTACCTCGCTGACGATCTGTGCGCGACTCGACCTTGACCCGGTGCAGGCAGCCGTCAACTCGGCAACTGCGGCGATGATGGAAGCTGGCGACGTGAAAGAGGCGGCGGAAGTAGTGCAGTTGCCGAAGCGGGGCGCAGCTTGAAACTGATCTATCGTCAACATGCCGTGCGGCGAATGTTTGAGCTCGGCATATCGACTGCCGACGTTTCCTCGGCACAGGTATCGGGCCGCGTGATCGAAGACTACCCGACCGATACCCCTTACCTAAGCTGCCTATGGCTGGGCTTTGCCGGCAACTGCCCCTTGCATCTGGTGTATGCCGACAACCCCGCCCCGATGGTGAACGCATCATCATTACCGTCCATGAACCCGATCCCGCCCTGTGGCTGGCGGACCGCAACGAGGAAAAACCCATGAAATGCCCTATCTGCCGACACGGCGAAACCCGACCCGGTGCTGTAACTGTTCCACTTGAACGCACGGCATGACCATTGTTTTCCGCCAAGTCCCGGCGCTGCTGTGCGAGAACTGCGGCGAAGCCTTCCATGACGAGGTTGTTACCGCGGCCTTGCTGAAACAAGCCGAACAGGCGGCCCTGGCAGGCGTGGAAATCGACGTGCGGCGCTTCGCGGTGGCCGCGTGATCCTGCACACCACGGAAGTAACCTCGCTGCCGAGTTATCGCCTGTTCCTGCGCTTCAGCAACGGCGAAGTGTTCGAGGCGCTACGCGATCCGCTGCTGTTCGCCACGGCCAGCCAGCATCCGGTCATGCGCACGGCGGCATGGGCAAACGGCTCGGAGCTTGCGCCCGAATTCCTGCTCGATCTGATGGAGGCGCAGCAAGGCAACCGGGCTGCATGAGAACGTGAGAATCAAGAAAGCAGCGACCTGACATGAGGAACCAACGATGCAAGCAACGCTATACCAGTCTGATTTCTACACATGGGCACGCCAACAAGCTGACCTGCTGCGCGAAGGGCGTTTTGATACTCTCGATGCGGAACACTTGATTGAGGAACTCGAAGCGATGGGATCACGTGAACGGCGCGAACTGGCGAACAGGTTGACGGTTCTTCTGACGCACCTGCTGAAGTGGCAGTTTCAACCATCGAGGCAAGGCGCGTCTTGGACGCTGACCATCCGTGTGCAACGCATGGACATTGCCGACTTGCTCAACGATGAGCCGGGCTTGATTCCCGAGATTCCCCAAGCGTTCGAGAAGGCATATCGCAAGGCGCGACTGCTGGCGGCGAACGAAACGGGCATGGATGAAGCGACCTTTCCCAAGCAATCGCCATACACCATCGAACAGACGATGGCGGATGACTACCTGCCTGAAGGCAACTGAGCAAACCTGAGTTTTGCCGCGCCTATCTCGACGGAGAGAAAACCGGGAACCCTTGCCCGGCTGGCGCGGCAACCTGAACCAAAGGCGAAGCGTGGAAGGCTTCGCGCCATCAACCGCAGAAACCGGGCTGGAAAAGAGGATCGATGCGATGAGCAACGTCGACAACCGATTCTCCAGTATCTCGACAAGCTGAAGCCCACCGGCTCCGACACAATGCTGGCATGTTGCCCCGCGCATGACGACCGCTGGCCAAGTCTCACGATTCGGGCCACGGACGACGGCCGGAAACTCGTGCATTGCTTTTCTGGATGCTCAGTCGAGGAGGTTCTTGCCGCTGTTGGCCTGACTTTTTCCGACCTGTTCCTCCCTCGCGCGGTGGATCACTTGGTCCAGCCGGAGCACCAACCATTCCCCGCAACTGATGTACTTCGCGCGATCGGGTTCGAGGCGCTTGTGGTCTGCGCGTCTGCGGTGGCCGTGTTCGCAGGCAAGCCCTTCAGCCAACAGGACCGCGAGCGGCTGATCCTGGCCGCCTCGCGAATTCAGGCGGCGATGACGGTGGCGGGAGTGTCCCACGGATAAAGGCGTCGGACGAGGCGAATCGTTTCTTGACGACGCGACCAGCAGGGTGAGTGCTCGCAGGCTATGCAGGCGGCACCACGATCCGGGCAAAGGCCCAGAAGTATCGGCCGGCCGAAGAATCATCGCCAACGGGCGATTCTGCAAGCCCTGCCATGGCCTGAACCGCAACAGCTGTCTGCCAAGATCGAGCCGGAACCCTACCCGATTGACGCACTGCCCAAAACCATCCGGGCAACGATGGAAGAGGTTGCAGGAGTCGTCAAGGCACCTTGGCCATAGTCGCATCGTCTGCATTCGGCGCGCTGTCGCTGGTCTGTCAGGCACATGCGGATGTCAAGCGCGCTGAAAAGCTGACCTGGCCTGTCAGCTTGTTTATCCTCGTGATTGGCGATAGCGGAGAGCGCAAGACGACGTGTGACGGGTTCTTCGTGACGGCAGTTCGCGAGTATCAAGAGCGGCAAGCCAAGGCGATAAAACCGGATCTTGAGCGCCACGATGCCGAAATGGACACGTGGTCAGCGGAGCGCAACGGAATTCTTGAGGCGATCAAGGCGGCGGGAAAATCTGGCAAGTCGACTGACGATCTGCGCGCCAGTCTCGCGCAACCGCAACACGACAAGCCCGAAGCGCCGAGCGTGCCACGGCTGTTACTCGGCGACGAGACGCCGGAGAATCTCACCTGGCGGCTGGCGAAGCAATGGCCATCGGCGGGCGTGGTAATCAGAACGCATCAGGAGGCGGCCGATGGCAGAAATGGCGACGCCGGACGAAGGCGGAAGGACAGCGCTATCGGCGCAGCCAGTACCGACGTATTGACTACGCGGCCGTGGGCAACACCGCGGCAAAGATCATTGACAGGGAAGTGCGCACGGCGCCAGGTAGCGGCGGCTGAAGCCGTGGCTGCTGCAGATGCGGAGCGCCCCCGCGAGCGCGATCGCGACCTGGGACACTTCGGCGCCCATCTGGTCTACGTCTTCAAGTATGCATTCGGCCTAGGCGTGCACGATGTCGCCGTGTTTGGTGGCGACCAGTCGGCGCGTCGTGCAATGCAGGAGGCGCGCGTTCAGGCTATTCTCCAGCCTGGACAAGCGCTTGCTGACAAAGGGGTTGGATACGCCCAGTTCGCGCGCGGTGGCGGCTAGGCTGCGCTGTTTCAGCACGGCGCAAAACAGACGCAAATCTTCGAGCAGAGATTTATCGTTCAAGAAATGCCTTCGTCATGGCAACGATATTGGGGATTGCTAAAAGCATCGTGTCCGCTAATCTACACCTATCATCGAAATTGAGGAGGAAATCGCAATGGCCGCATATCGCATCGCCGTGGTCGCCGGAGACGGCATAGGCCGTGAAGTCATGCCCGAAGGGCTGCGCGTGGTCGAAGCCGCCGCGCGCAAGTTCGGCATAACGATCGAATTCACGCATTTCGACTGGGCGCACTGCGACTATTACCTCGCGCACGGCAAAATGATGCCGGACGACTGGTTCGCGCAACTGAAGCCGTTCGACGCCATCTTTTTCGGCGCCGTGGGCTGGCCGGACAAGGTGCCGGACCATATTTCGCTATGGGGTTCGTTGCTGCGTTTCCGGCGCGAATTCGACCAGTACGTGAACTTGCGGCCGGTGCGGCTCATGCCCGGCGTGCCTTGCCCACTGGCCAACCGCAAGGTGGGCGACATCGATTTTTACGTGGTGCGCGAAAACACCGAAGGCGAATATTCGTCCGTGGGCGGGCGCATGTTCGAAGGCACGGAGCGCGAAACCGTGCTGCAGGAATCCATATTCACGCGCAAGGGCGTGGATCGCATTCTGAAGTACGCCTTCGAACTGGCCGCCAGCCGCCCGAAAAAGCACCTGACTTCGGCCACCAAATCCAACGGCATTGCCATCAGCATGCCGTTCTGGGACGAGTGCGTGGAAGCGCTGGCACTGTCCTACCCGGACGTAGTGTGGGACAAGTACCATATCGACATCCTGACCGCGCGCTTCGTGCTCAGCCCGGAACGTTTCGACGTAGTGGTGGCGTCCAACCTGTTCGGCGACATTCTGTCCGACCTGGGACCGGCCTGCGCTGGCACCATAGGCATCGCGCCTTCGGCCAATCTGAACCCGGAGCGGGATTTTCCTTCGCTTTTCGAACCCGTGCATGGTTCGGCACCGGACATTTACGGGCGCAATATCGCGAACCCGGTCGCCATGATATGGTCCGGCGCCATGATGCTGGATTTTCTTGGCCACCGCGACGCGCACGACGCCATATTGCGCGCCGTCGAAACCGTGCTGGTGGAAGGTCCGCGCACGCCGGACATGGGCGGCAAGGCCAGTACCACAGATATGGGACGGGCAATCGCCGGAACCATATAATTCTGTAAGTGTAAATTCACAAAAAAGGTGGACAGACCTGTGGAAAACCTCGCGCAAGCCCTGCGGCATGGGGCTTGCTCAAGCCCTGCGGCATGGGGCTTGCGGTGGGGTGCCACAATATTTAGCGACTGGCAGAGGGGCCATTGAACAACGGGGAGAGGTCATGGATCAGAACTTGTTCCCGGGGTTTGAATTGCGCGACATGGAAGTCGGCGAGGGCATGCGCCTGCGCGTGCGCACGGACGGCTCCGGGCCGCCGCTCCTGCTGCTGCACGGCCACCCGCAAACTCACGCCATATGGCACGAGGTGGCATTGGAACTGGCGCGCCGCTACACGCTCGTGGCGCCCGATTTGCGCGGCTATGGCGATTCATCGCGTCCGCCCAGGCTGCCGGACCATTCCGATTACGCCAAGCGTGCGATGGCGCTGGACGTGTTGCACCCGATGCGGCAGTTGGGCCACGAGCGCTTCGACGTGCTGGCGCACGACCACGGCGCGCGCGTGGCGCACCGCCTCGCGGCCGATCACGCCGAGGCGGTGGGCCGCATGGTGCTACTGGATATCGCGCCCACACTGGCGATGTACGAACAGACCAACGAAACCTTCGCGCGCGCCTAGTGGCACTGGTTTTTCCTGATCCAGCGCGCGCCCATGCCGGAGCGCCTGATCGAAGCTGACCCGGAAGCCTACTTGCGCAACGTGATGGTCAGCCGGCGCGCCGGCATGGCGCCCTTCGACCCCCGCGCGCTGGCCGAATACGAACGCTGCATGGCCCTGCCGGGCGCGGCCCACTCGCTGTGCGAGGACTACCGCGCCGCCGGTATAGACCTCGAACACGACCGCGCCGACCGCGCGGCCGGTCACCGCTTGGTCATGCCGCTACTGGTGCTGTGGGGCGAACTGGGCATCATAGAGCGCTGTTTCGACGCACTGGCCGAATGGCGCAAGGTGGCCGACGACATACAGGGGCCACAGCCTGCCTTGCGGGCACTACATACCCGAAGAAGCGTCGCTGGCCCTGCTTGCCGCTGTGCTTCCTTTCCTCCTGGCCGGGCGCGGCTAGTCCGCTGAAACATGGAGTTCGCACCTGCCTAAATTGATGTTTACGCTGTGACGTACCTCGATGCATATGGTGATAGTCAGATTAGGGAAAATTTGCATTGTGTCGTGTCAGTCATCCGGGGTTCCTGCACACTCCAATTCACGCATCCCGGAAAATCCGTTCATGGTGAGCCTGTCGAACCCTGAACGGATATTCAGCGCAGCACCTGTCGATGCTCGACCAATAGTGCCTTACAAACGCCCTTCGACAGGCTCAGGGCGAACGGTGGAGGGGAATCCGACGCCGCACTTTCGCTGCGCGACCCGGTGCAATCCAACTGTTTCGTCGGACGGGTGAAGACACACGTGGCAGTTAGAACTTGGTCGGAAGGATTTCCGGCTTTTCGGTCGTTCTTCAGCATTCGTAGGGCGGAGGAGCCGAATGCGTAATCCTCCGTAGGGTGCCACCCAGACTTCGACGGATAGGAATTTCAACGCTTTTTTTGTTGGGTGTCGGGGCAGTTGAGTCTTGGTTAACTGCCAAATTGACGAGCGAGAATCCTGAAGTCCGACTATGAAAGCCTGCTGCATCATGCCTGAGGCCATGCCGGCGAGGGCGAGGATCAGGGTTTGTTCGGTGATGCGGCAAGCGGCGGTAATGTCAACCCGGGTTCGCCTGAGTGTGCGCAATACCCAGGTAACCACATGCCGCCCGCGCCTTCGATCGAAATCGATCGTGTGGCCCGCCGTGCCATCGTGGGCGGTCGTCAGATCGAGCCCGCCGAGTTGGCAACCCTTGCCGATGCCAGCCTCACCTGGGACCAGGCGGCACCTCGGCGCCGCCTGCCGGGGTGAGAGTCAGGCGAGCAGGAGCATTCGGCCAGTCCGGAAAGTTCGAATCTCTTGGCCGCGGTGGCGGCATTCCTAGACACTCAATCGGTTTCCCGCACGAACACGAAACCAAGCAAGCCGATTGAGGCCACCCGGTCGCCCACCTTGGTGTACGACGCAATTCCGAGCGAATGGTAGTTGGAAATGAACGAGGCCAGCCGGCCTATGCCCAGAAGGCCGGCAAGTTCGCTGCGCTCTGCGATCACGTCGGCGATGCGCTGGCGGTGCCGCTCGGGAGAGGGATTGAGGACGACAGCGGCAACGAGAATGGCAAGCGCGATGAGTCCGGTGCGAACTGACTTGTTCATGGTGTCATTCTCCTTTGAGGGAAAGCGCAGATCCCTGCCCTGAAGGCAATTCCAGATCGGCCCATCAAACCGGGCATTGCCGACGAGGCCGCAGGGGTCGGTCCGCCCGGGTCGACGCGGGCTACGCCGTTCATCCGCTGGCTCCAATGACCTTGCGCGTTTGCCGTAAAGCCTTCCCGCAGGGAGAGTCTTTTGCGCCACCGGTTTCGATGAGGGGTAGCAAGGCGAGAGGCGGCGCGACCAAGCCCAGAACAACCGAGCCAGCGACTCTCGCAGTCAGGGGCAGAGGTTCCGGTGCGAGGGACGGTCTTGCGAAGGTTCCGCTGATCAGGATCGGTCCGCGTAGAGCGACCAGGCTCCCATCCTTTGGCGACGAGCGCAAGTGCAAATCCAGCGTCTCATCGCGGAAATCCACCTGGCCTTCAGCCCGAACCACCATGTGCTCGGTATCGAGAAAGAGGGTCCGCGGCCGCAGCACCCCTCTGCGTGCATCAAGGTCGCCCACCAGACAGCGAATCTGCTCCTTCTGTCCGCCCGCCAGCCAAGCGATGAGCCCATTGGCGATATCCAGGTTCGCGAGGCGCATGAGAAGCCGGCTGGTACTGCCCCCATCCATGGCAACGGCTACCTCGCCTTCCGCGCTCGCCAGCAACTGGGCGACGGAATTTCCTGCCATGACAAGTCTTATGCGCCCGTCCAGAGAGCCGCTAGTGAAGTTCTGCGACTCGGCCTGCGGCGGCATGAGTTCGCGCAAGTGAAGACGGCTCGCCTGAAGATCGACAAGGGCCTCGGCAGGTTGTCGCCGGGCGTCGAGCTGGAGACTGCCGGCAATCTCACCCTTGGCCAAGCCGACCTTGAGCCCGTCTAGGCTGACCCTACGGTCGTCGATGCGCAAGCGGCCACTGGCAGCTTCGAAGGGAACGCGGGAGCCACGGATCGTACCGACCGCGAAATTCAGGTCCACATCGGCCGCGGCAATCTTCTCGAACCCCAGCGACAGCACGGGAAGAACTCTGCCAGGAGGTGGCGGGACGGCACGACCACTTTCTGCGCGCCCCCCGATGAACCCTGAGAGTTCAGCGAGGTCCAGGCGGCGGGACCGCAAGTCGGCCCGCAGTTGTTGTTTCTCGCCGGTGCGGTCGATGGCAAGTTCACCTGCGACGTCGCTTTTACCCAGAACGCCATCGATATGGTCAAATCGCCACAGGCCACCACGGCGAGAAAGCTGGGCCTGCAGACGATAGGCCGAAGTCGGCGGAAAAGGCACTCCGGTCAGCGGATACAATTCCGCCAGACTGCGCCCGCGCAGATCGAAACGGACATTCATGTCCTCCAGGCGAACCAGATCGGTTACCTTGCCTTCGATTGCAAACCGGGTCTCGCCGATGCGCCCTTGCATGGCAATAGGATAGGGCGATCCCGCCGCAGTCACGTCGCGAACGCTGCCCGACTCGCCGGAGACTTCCAGGCGTTGGTCCTGCCAGCGCCCACTCGCTTGCCAATGCAGGCGCCCCGTCGCGTCTTCGGTGTCGATGACCAGGATCCCCTCGCTCCTGCGCGAGGGCAGATCGACCTGAACCCGGCCATTGTGGATGCGCACACTCTCGAAGCGCAACGAAGCCGCCTCGGACCCGTACCCGCCCTGCGGCCAATTGCCCTGCCCAGCGGCATCCTCCTCGATATGAATCCGCGCGTCTTCGACCTGAAGGGAAGGCAGGCCCCATTCGCCGCGCAGGGCCGCAGCCACATCGAGCGCAATCGAAACGCGGCCGATATCCGCGAACGATTCGGCGCGCCCCCCCGGAAAATTGGCAATTCGGACCCTCTCGGCTGAGAAGGTAGGCCGAGCGCTCCAGGGATGCACCTCGAGAGGCCCGTCGAAGCGGATCTCGCGGTGCAGCCGATTGCTTACGATATGTTCGAGGGGCCGGCGCAGCCAGTTCCAGTCGAAGAGGGCTGCCCCCAGGCCCACCGCCACACAGGCCAGAAGAATCCAGGCAAGGCGACGTGGCAAGGGTATTGGCATTCTGATCGGATTGCCGAGTTGTCCACTTTACTGATCCATAGTCGCCAATAAAGGTTCCCGCAAAGTGCAGGCCACTCGGCGTTCTCCATCGCGAGATGGCTGGAGACGCTCACGGATCCGGCCTTGAGCGCAATGCCCGCTCACCAACCCAAGGCGATCAGCGCCCCCGGCTACCGCTTTTATGCCGGGGCGCCTGCCCGCCCGGGAAACGGGAATCGCTCCGCTGACCAGGATTACTGGGAGCTGATTTGGCGGCGGGCGCCACCGGAGCGCGCGGGACGACAAGCAACGGAACACTGGTAGTGGAGCCGGGCCGCTGAGGAAGCATACTGGCAGCATTGGCCGGGCGCCCGTCCCGCCGCGACGGTCCGCCGCGGTCGTGGGAGAGGCGGACACCCCTTCAGCCGCCGCCTGTCAGGTGGCGCTCGCATGCTTACGCCAGTGCTCGCTTCAGCCTGCTCACAGAGCGTGACAGGATGTCACAACAAGACGGTCGTCCTGTCCATGCGCCGGCGCGTTACCTAGAAATACAGACAATAAAGGAGTCCACCATGCAACGTTCACTATTCGTTCTTGTACTGGCAGCCGTCACTGTCGCCGGCAGCTTGCCAGTATGTGCCGCCGAGGTTGGCGTATCGGTCAGCATCGGCCAGCCCGGTTTCTATGGTCACCTGGACATCGGTGGCTATCCGCCACCACAACTCATCTACCGGCAGCCGGTGCTCGTCGAGCGGGTGCCGGTTGTGCGTCCGTCGATCTATCTGAACGTTCCGCCTAGCCAAGTCAGACGTTGGCGGCGGTATTGCGGCGCGTATGAGGCCTGTGGCGAGCGGGTCTATTTCGTGCGCAACAGCTGGTATGAACGCGTGTATGTCCCTCGCTACCAGGAATACCAGTATGACCGGCGACCCGAGCGTCACGACGAGTACCGGGGTAAGCATGGTCACGGGAAGTGGAACATGCACCACGGTGGCGGTCGGGATCACGGTCACCGTGACTGAACGACTGGTGCTGGGTACACTGACGTACAGACGACAGCGGTCGACAGGATTGATTATCGCCAGACAATCAGAGGGTTCGGCAGATCCCCGTGCAGGGGCTGGCGAATGACTCCCTTGCGCCTGCTCAAGGTTAATTTCTGGAGCAGATCATGAGCCATCATCCCTCCCATCAACGCCAGCGATACAGACTTTTTGGCAGTCTTGCCGCGTTTCCCTTCGCAGAGGCCTGTTGGCCCTCGTCATCGCTCTGCCGTGCGCGCCACTGCTGGCCGGGACAGCGGGCGACGTGAAGCGAGCCAACACCGCCAGCGCCCCGCAGACACAGATTGCCTGGATGAGTGGCGGCATCGGCGACGAGGCGCTTGCAGATATGCGCAAGGTTGCGGAAGCCTACAACGTACGCGTCGTATTCAGTAAACCGAGTGGCAACTACCTCGCTGGAATACCGTTTACCGTGGCCCGACTGGCAAGCGGAAATCAAATCAGCAGCAGAACTTTTCGGCGGTCAGCGACGGTCCGCTGCTGTACCTGAAGTTGCCTCCGGGGTCCTACCAGATCGCTGCCCAGATCGACGGGATTTGGCAGAGCCAGCATGTCCAAGCCGGCGCGCCCGGAAACTCGGCCGAGGTGTCGTTTGTCGCCAAGGCCAAGTGACTCCTCAGGCACGGATAGGAATTTCAACGCCCTTTTCCTTGAGTGTCGGGGCCGTTGAGTCTTGGTCAACTGCCGAATTGACGAGCGAAACGCCTTTAAGTCCCCGTACAGAAGCCTGCTGCATCCCGCCTGAGGCCGTGTGCCGACGACGTTTCTTGTCGCCGGCACGGCCTCAGACACGAGTTCCACCGGACAGGTGACGAGCACGCGTCGGTTGGCGCCTGGTTACCCCGTGATCCGCTGAGCGCGCTCGTCATCCGGTGCGGCCTGCTGACCTGCCGAGGGGGCGACTCGCTCCCCGCCTTCCGGCGGCGCCAGCGCCGTCACCACGGCCCGCATTGGCGCGTTCGGTGCCCGTACCCAGACGTCGCGATGCCGGTATCTTCGCGGTGGCGGCATCAGCGCCGCCAGACGGTCCAACAGTTCCCTCGGCGTCAGAATCAGCTGATGCTGACGCCGGGGCCGGGCTTGACAGATATTCGGCGTTGATCTTGCGCAAGCGCTCCGGTGCGAACGCCGGCCACGCGCAGTAGCGGAGCAGACGTTCCAGGCCGCGGCGATCGTTGGCTTCGAGGGGTACCTCAGCGTCGACCGAAAAATCGCCGCCGTGCGCCCAGTCGGCCATGGCCTGCGCCTCGTCCTCGGTCAGAAACCCTAGGCGTTGCAGCACCCGCTGCAAGCGCCGCCGCACCGATGTCTGAACCGCCGTGAGCGCCGACGGGTCGAGGCAGAGGGCCTCGAGAAACAACAAATCAGCGCTGGTCTCGGCATCAAATACGCCATCGACGACGACGCCTACAAATGTTGAAAACAGCATCGGATGCCTGGCGACGCGCCTAACGACGCGCCGTCAGGGTGCGTTATCCGCTCAGGTGGACCTTGCCTTGGTGTTCCTGCGGGGGAATCCGAGGCCAGCCAGCGCCAGTGCAGCCAGCGAAAAAGTGGCCGGTTCAGGGACATCATTGACCGCCAGGCGCGCGATGGCCTGGGGTTCGAAGCGCTCGACGGTGACCGTTAGCACGGACTCGCCGAAATAGAAATCCCCAATGTATGAGCCGTTGCCGTTGCCGATACGGCTGTCGATCAGCTTGCTGACGAGTTCGCCATCGGTCATCGCAGTGAACGGGGAAATGAAGTCATAGACAAAACTGCCGTTTACCTGAAATTTGTCCGAGACAAGTTGATTGTCGAGGTAGATGTCGACTTTCTCGGCACGGTCACCAGGGCCACCATCGTCGTGCAAGAACAGCTCCAGCGAAACGGCAGTGATGGTGTCGGTGGCGGTGTTGAACCCCTGAGACAGGATGCTTTGCGTGAAGCTGTAGGTGGTGTTGGCCGAGTTCAGAAGAACAGGGCTGGCAGGGGTATAGGTATTGACGAACGTGACCGGCGATGCAGCCGCTGTTCCAATGGATAGCGCAGCGAGCACGAGGGCCAGGCAGCTTGAGGATAGAGTTGATTTCATGAAAAGTTCCCTGAGTGGTTTGCCGGCTCAAATGGATTGCCAGCCTGCTGTGGAGTATTCCGGCTTCTCTGGATCAAGAACAGGAACAAATTCACCTGTGGGTCAATAAGCTGTGGCGCTCTGGAAATGTGGTCGGTATTGTAATGCCCCCCTGCAATCCGGCCGGGATGTGGCTGCTGGATGCTCGGCGATTGAATGACGGCACGTTGCCGGCAGGACACGCGCAGGCCCGGTGCAAGGGGACTACCACGGATAGGAATTTCAACGCCCTTTTGCTTGAGGGCCATAGACTGGGGTGAGCTTGCGAACCCCAGCGTTTGTGCGCAATAACCGTCGTCTGTCCACTAATTCCGTGCTATCCACCCCCCTTTCGATACGGTAAGAATCCGAATCGAATGCTTGGGCGATCACGCATCGACCTCGGGCGCACTTGCGATGGCGGGTTGCTGTGTGTAGGCTTTGAATGCCTACATAACGGAGGCTTGCCATGCCTCGTGCCCTCGTTGAAGACAGCAGCCGGCATGCGCTTGCTGCTACGCGTCAGGTCATTGAGGATGACGAACCCTTGAAATTGTCGGAACGGGACAGTCTGCGAGTGCTGGATGTGCTGGGAAATCCGCCCGCGCCCACTGCCAAATTGCTGGCGGCATCACACAAGCTGCCGCGCGGCGGGTGAACCTGCCCGAATGGCGGGAATCGCCGATCGCGAGTGCTCATGATCGCGAGGCGTTCGATTGCGGTGTCGCGGACCTGAACGAATTCCTAATGTGTTTCGCTCGTCAGAGCCATGACCGATCCCGATCACGATAACCTGGCGACGTTCCGCCGACGTTCTCTTGACGAATTGAGCGACCTGTTCGTCCAGATCCGGGAGATGGCCAAGGAAATGAAGCTGCTCAAGCTAGGCAATGTCTGTCTTGACGGCACGAAGATCCAAGCCAACGCCTCAAGGCGCAGCGCGCTCTCGCACGGACACATCGAAAAGCGGGAAGCCCAGATCAAGGCCAAGGTGCAGGAACTGTTTGCCCTGGCCGAACAGGGAATCAAGCCGACGTTCCTGACGGTGTCAGCCTTCCGGACGAAATCAAGCGCCGTGAAGATCGGCTGGCGGCAATGGCCGTGGCCAAAGCGAAGATGGCTGACCGAGCCGAGGAGTACAATCAAAGAGAGAAAGCCGAGTACGACGACAAGATGGCGCGGCGGGTAGCCAAGGAAGAAGCGGCCGGCAAGAAGTTGGGCGGGAAGCTGCCGAAAGCCCCCGCGCCCGGCGCACGGGACAGTGACCAGATCAATCTGACCGACGAAGAATCGCGCATCATGCTGCCGGTGGCCGGCGGCGGCTTCGAACCAGCGTAAAACGCCCAGGCTGGAGTGGATGCCGCCACACGGCTGGTGGTGGTGGCCGGCATGACACAGGCCTCCCATGACAAAGAGCAGGTCGAGCCGATGCTGGCAATGCTCGAGGCACCAGCCGAGGTACTCGGCCCCGTGGAAAGTCTGATTGCCGACAGTGGCTTCTGCAGCGAGAAGAACATCAAGGCGTGTGAGGCAGCCGGCATCGTCCTCTTGATCGCGGTGGCTCGCGACGAGCATCCTCCTGACTGGCGGCAGCGGCACAGCGAACCGGCAGCGCTACCGGAACATGCGACACCCGTGCAGGCCCTGTCGCATTGCATGCAGACACCTGGTGAAATTTGGCGGTTTCCCCGGACTTCAAGTCCGACAGACTGCGAGAAAGGCAGCGCCCGAGGCATGGATGGGAGCCGGCCTGCTGAACTGCGAAGGCGGGAAGCCCAGGACGATGGGCTGGCGCACCGTCGGACGGGTGAATGACTTGAGCCGAGGTGGCTGAATCTGTGTGGCAACAGTAGAAGTCGGCGGGATCATGGTCCGCCTCGACGGGTTTCCCTTTGTTCGCCGCTGCCCGTGAGGTAAAGTGCAGGGCTCGTGCCAGTCGGCATCAAAACGGAACCTGACCGTTCATGGCTCTCAAGAAATCCGGACTCTACTCCTCCCTCTGGCAAAGCTGCGACGAACTGCGCGGCGGCATGGACACCAGCCAGTACAAGGACTACGTGCTGGTGCTGCTGTTCGTGAAGTACATCAGCGACAAGTACGCCGGCCAATTCTTTGCGCCGATCACCATCCCGCCGGGTGCCAGCTTTGCCGACATGGTGGCGCTCAAGGGCAAGAGCGACATCGGCGACCAGATCAACAAGAAGATCCTCGGGCCGCTGGCCGCGGCCAACAAGCTCTCGGAGATGCCGGACTTCGCCGATGCCACCAAGCTCGGCAGCGGCAAGGAGCAGGTCGACCGGCTCACCAACCTGATCGCCATCTTCGAGAACCCGGCGCTCGACTTCTCGAAGAACCGCGCCGACGGCGACGACATCCTCGGCGACGCTTACGAGTATCTGATGCGCCACTTCGCCACCGTGAGTGGCAAGAGCAAGGGCCAGTTCTACACGCCGGCCGAGGTCAGCCGCGTCATGGCCAGCATCCTGGGCATCGGCCGCGCCGAGACCACCAGCGCCACGACGGTCTACGACCCCACCTGCGGCTCGGGCTCGCTGCTGCTGAAGGTGGGCGATGCCGCCAAGGCCAAGGTCACGCTCTACGGGCAGGAGAAAGACTCCGCCACCGCCGTCCTGGCGCGCATGAACATGATCCTGCACGACAACCCGACGGCGCTCGTCAAGCAGGGCAACACGCTGGCCAACCCGCTGTTCACCGACGCCGCCGGCCAGCTCAAGACCTTCGACTATGTCGTCGCCAATCCGCCCTTCAGCGACAAGCGCTGGAGCACCGGCCTCGACCCGGCCAACGACCCGCACGAACGCTTCAAGCACTACGGCACGCCGCCCGCCAGGCAGGGCGACTACGCCTACCTGCTGCACATCCTGCGCTCGCTCAAGAGCACCGGCCGCGGCGCCTGCATCCTGCCGCACGGCGTGCTGTTCCGCGGCAACGCGGAAGGGCTGATCCGCAGGAACCTCGTCCAGCGCGGCTACATCCTGGGCATCATCGGCCTGCCGGCCAACCTGTTCTTCGGCACCGGCATCCCGGCCTGCATCATCGTGCTCGACAAGGCGCAGGCTACGGCCCGCGCATCGGCCGAAGGCGGCATCTTCATGATCGACGCCAGCACGGGCTTCCGCAAGGACGGCCCGAAGAACCGCCTGCGCGAGCAGGACATCCACCGCATCGTCGACACCTTCACCCGCCAGGTGGACATCCCCGGCTACGCGCGCCGGGTGCCGCTGGCCGAGATCAGCGACGCGAAGAACGACTTCAACCTCAATCTGCCGCGCTACATCGACAGCACCGAACCCGAGGACCTGCAGGACATCGACGCCCACCTGCGCGGCGGCATCCCCGACCGCGACCTGGATGCGCTGGCGCCCTACTGGCAAGTCTTCCCCGCCGTGCGCGCCGCGCTCTTCGAGCCGGCCGGCCGCCCCGGCTACAGCCAGCTCCGCGTCGCACCCGCCGACATCAAGCCTACCATCTTCAGCCACGCCGAGTTCACCGCCTTCATCGCCGCTGCCACCGATCTCTTCGAGCAATGGAAGGCCGCCAACACCCCGCACCTACGCGGCTTCGCGAAGGACGGCCACCCCAAGGCCCTGATCGGGACCATCTCCGAGGCGTTGCTGCTTGCCTTCGAGCACGCCCCGCTGCTCGACGCCTACGACATCTACCAGCACCTGATGGACTACTGGGGCGAGACGATGCAGGACGACTGCTACCTCATCGCCGCCGACGGCTGGGTGGCCGCCGCCCAACCCCGGCTCATCATCGAAGACAGGACCAGCAAAACGAAGACCCGCCCCGACTTCACGCTGGGCAGGAAGAAGTACGCCGCCGAACTGATCCCGCCCGCGCTCATCATCGCCCGCTACTTCGCCCAGGAGCAGTCGGCCATCGACGCGCTGGAGGCGCAGCTTGCCACCCTGGCGCAGCAGATGGAGGAAATGGCCGAGGAACACGGTGGCGAAGGCGGCCTGCTCGAAGACGCCAGGAACGACAAGGACAAGATCACCAAGGCCAGCGTTGCCGCCCGGCTGAAAGAGATCGGCAAGGGCGACTCCGACACTGCCGACGAGCGCCAGGTGCTGCAGAAGTATCTGATCCTCATCGAACAGGAGGCCGACACCGGCGCCAAGCACAAAGCCGCGCAGGACGCGCTGATGGCCAAGGTCGCTGCCAAGTACGGCCAGCTCACCGAGGACGAGATCAAGACTCTCGTCGTGGACGACAAGTGGCTGGCCACGTTGGCCGCAGCCGTCCAGAGCGAGCTGGACCGCGTTTCGCAGACGCTCACCGGCAGAATTCGGCAACTCGCCGATCGCTACGCGACGCCGCTGCCGAAGCTCACCAGCGAAGTCGCCACGCTTGCCGCCAAGGTGGACGAGCACCTCAAGAAGATGGGGGCGGTATGGGCGTGAGGCTCGGCTACAAGAAGACCGACGTGGGCGTGATCCCGGACGAGTGGCAGGTCCGGCAACTCGCGGAGGTTTCACGAAAGATCACTGACGGCGATCATGTGACGCCCAAGCGCGAATCCCAAGGCTACTACTTGCTGTCCGCCCGCAATGTATTGAACGGGCGGATCGATGTGTCGGACGTGGACTATGTTGGCGCGGACGAGTATTGGAGGATGAAGCAGCGGTGCGGCCCCGAAGCGGGCGACATCCTGATTTCGTGCTCGGGCACCATCGGCCGCGTCGCTGTTGTTCCTGCCGACTTTGAGTGCGTCTTGGTACGAAGTGCTGCGCTTGCCAAGATCAACTGCTCCTCTGCCAACGGCGTCTTCATCCAGTATTGGTTGCAAGGTCGCAGGGCTCAGAAACAGATCGCCAACAGCGTCAACCAAGGTGCGCAGCCAAACCTCTTTCTCAACCATATTGAACGACTGGCCTGTCCGCTCCCACCCCTCCCCGAACAACGCGCCATCGCGGAGGCGTTGAGCGATGTGGATGCGCTGCTGGGCGCGCTGGACCGGCTCATCGCCAAGAAGCGCGACCTCAAACAGGCCGCCATGCAGCAACTCCTCACCGGCCAAACCCGCCTCCCCGGCTTCCACGGCGAGTGGGAGGTGAAGACGATTGCGGAACTAGAGCGGTTGAGACTGGTGCGGCTTTCCCGAGGCCAGGTTATCTCAAAAAGGCACATTGACGGGGCGCCAGGCGACTTCCCAATCTACTCGTCGTCAATTCACAACAACGGCCTATTCGGTCGATATGGCGACTTCATGTTCGATGAGGAGTTGATCACGTGGTCGGTCGATGGAGGCGGCAACTTTTTCTATCGTCCAAAGCACAAGTTCTCCGTTACGAACGTCTGTGGCTTCATGCGCGCAGAGCCTTCACGAATCAACTACCGTTTCTTGGCGGCAGAGCTTCAACTGCTGCACAGTCGCAAGAGCTTCGACTACCAAAGCAAGGCACATCCAAGCGTCGTCCGCAATGAGTATGTTGTCCAGCTTCCACCCCTGCCCGAACAAACCGCAATTGCTGACGTCCTCGGGGATATGGAAGCCGAGATAGTCGCCCTGGAGCAGCGCCGCGAAAAGACCCGCGCCCTAAAGCAGGCCATGATGCAGGAACTGCTCACCGGCAGGACGCGCCTCGTATGCGCGACAGCGTAGGAGCCGTCATGAACGGTATCGGTGCCCCCGAGTGCGCCACGCAGAACCGCGTGCTCGCCCTGTTCCGCGACGAACTGGGCTATCGCGCGCTGGGCGACTGGACCGACCGCGCCGGCAACAGCAACATCGAGGAGGGCCTGCTGACCGCCTGGCTGCGCAGATCGGGCCACTCGCCGGACCAGATCGGCCGCGCCCTCTATCTGCTGCGCACCGAGGCCGACAACCCCAACCGCAGCCTCTACGACAACAACAAGGCCGTCTACAGCCTGCTGCGCTACGGCGTGCCGGTGAAGACCGAGGCCGGTAAGGCGACCGAGACGGTCAGGCTCATCGACTGGGCGCAGCCGCTGGCCAACGACTTCGCCATCGCCGAGGAGGTGACGCTGCGCGGCGGGCTGGGCGGGCACGAGCGGCGGCCCGACCTGGTGCTGTACGTCAACGGCATTGCGGTGGGCGTGGTCGAGCTGAAGAACAGCCGCACCTCCATCGGCAACGGCATCCGGCAGAACCTGTCGAACCAGTCCCCGGAGTTCAACGCCTGGTTCTTCAGCACGGTGCAGTTCGTCTTCGCGGGCAACGATTCCGAAGGGCTGCAGTACGGCACCGTCGGCACGCCAGAGAAGTACTTCCTGAAATGGAAGGAAGACGAGGCCGACAACCGCCGCTTCAAGCTCGACAAGTACCTGTTGAAGATGTGCGCCAAGGCGCGGCTGGTCGAGCTGATGCACGACTTCGTGCTCTTCGACGGCGGCGTGAAGAAGCTGCCGCGCGTGCACCAGTACTTCGGCATCAAGGCGGCGCAGGAGCGCGTCAGCGCCAGCACGGGCGGCCGGGGCGGCATCCTCTGGCACACGCAGGGCAGCGGCAAGAGCATCGTGATGGTGCTGCTGGCCAGGTGGATCCTGGAGAACCGGCCCCACGCGCGCGTGGTGATCGTCACCGACCGCGATGAACTGGACAAGCAGATCGAGGGCGTGTTCACCGAAGCCGGCGAACCCATCAAGCGCACCAGCAGCGGCCAGGACCTGATGAACCAGCTCGGCCAGGCCAAGCCGCGGCTGCTGTGCTCGCTGATCCACAAGTTCGGCCGTCAGGGGGTGGATGACTTCGACGCCTTCATCAAGGAGCTGGCCGCGCGGCCCAGCCCCACCGTGGGCGAAGTGTTCGTCTTCGTCGACGAGTGCCACCGCACGCAGAGCGGCAAGCTGCACAGGACGATGAAGGCGCTGATGCCCGGCGCGGCGTTCATCGGCTTCACCGGCACGCCGTTGCTGAAGCAGGACGCGCAGACCAGCCGCGAGGTCTTTGGCGATTACATCCACACCTACAAGTTCAGCGAGGGCGTGGAAGACGGCGTGGTGCTCGACCTGGTGTACGAGGCGCGCGACATCGAGCAGAGCCTGGGCTCGCAGGCCAAGATCGACCAGTGGTTCGACGCCAAGACCACGGGCTTGAATTCCTGGCAGAAGGCCGCGCTGCGCGAGCAGTGGGGCACGATGCAGAACGTGCTGAGCTCGCGCTCGCGCATGGAGCGCGTGGTCGAGGACATCGTGTTCGACTTCGGCGTGAAGCCGCGCCTTTCGAGCCAGCGCGGCAACGCCATCCTCGTGGCGTCGAGCATCTACGAGGCGTGCAAGTACTTCGAGCAGTTCCAGAAGACCGCCTTCAAGGGCCAATGCGCGGTGGTCACCTCGTACAACCCGCTCGCCAGGGACGTGACGCTGGAGGAGACCGGCGCCAACACGCAGACCGACAAGCAGTTCCTCTACGACACCTACACCGCGCTGCTGAAGGGCGTGGACGCGCAGCCTGGCAAGTCCAGGACCGAGACCTACGAGGACCACGCCAAGAAGCTCTTCAAGGAGCAGCCGGCCAACATGAAGCTGCTGGTGGTGGTGGACAAGCTGCTGACGGGCTTCGACGCGCCAGGCTGCACCTACCTCTACATCGACAAGAGCATGCAGGACCACGGCCTGTTCCAGGCCATCTGCCGCGTGAACCGGCTCGACGGCGACGACAAGTCCGTGGGCTACATCGTCGACTACAAGGACCTGTTCAGGAAGCTGGTCAACGACAAGGGAACTGGGGCACTACAGGTCTATACGTCGGATCTGGACCACAGTGCGCCCGGCGTCAGCCCCGATGTGCTGCTGCAGGACCGGCTGACCAAGGGCCGCGAGCGGCTGGACAACGCGCTCGAAGCCCTGGCACTGATCTGCGAACCGGTGCAGCCGCCCAAGGGAGAGCTGGAGTACATCCACTACTTCTGCGGCAACGTCGAGATCGCCGCCGACCTGGCCGAGCACGAGCCGCAGCGGGTGGCGCTGTACACCGCAACGGTGTCGCTGGTGAGGGCCTACGCGGCGATCGCCGATGACCTGGAGGCGGCGAAGTACAGCGCCGAGGACATCGCCCGCATCAAGCAGGACGTGCAGCGCACCCTGGCCCTGCGCGAGATCATCCGCAAGGCCAGCGGCGAGACGATCGACCTCAAGGCCTATGAGGCCGACATGCGCCACCTGATCGATACCTACATCGAGGCCGACGAGCCGCGGCGGATCTCGACATTCGGCGACATGCCGCTGCTGGAGCTGATCGTCAAGGCAGGCATCGCCAGCGCGGTGGACAGCCTGCCCAATGGCATCAAGGCCAACAAGGACGCCGTGGCCGAGACGATCGCCAACAACGTGCGCAGCCGCATCCTGCAGGAGCACCTGAACAACCCGGCCTACTATGACCGGATGTCGAAGTTGCTGGCAGAGATCCTGGCCGACCTGCGGGCCAGGCGCGTGGATTACGAGGCGTACCTGAAGCGCCTGGCCGATCTGGCCAGGCGCGTGCTGCTCGGCCAGGCGCCCGACACCCCCGAGGTCCTGAGAACCCGGCCGTGGCTGCGCGCGCTGTACGACAATCTCGTCGCAACGGCCAGCACGACCGTGGCGCTTGCCGTCCATCAGCCCCTACCCGAGGCATTGGGCGCCCCGGACAACCCGACGCTGACACTCGCGCTGGCCATCGACGAGACCGTGCGACGGGTGCGGCCCGACGACTGGCGTGGACACCAGGCGAAGGAAAACGAAATCAAGCGCGCCCTGCTGCCCTTGCTGCGCAACGACCCTCAGGAGGTCGAGCGCCTCTTCCTGATCATCAAGGCGCAGCGGGAGTACTGATGGTCACGCAGATCGAGCTCGGTGATGTCGTTCTGGAGGTGCTCAAGAAGGACATCCGGAACATTCACCTGAGCGTCTACCCGCCGACCGGCCGCGTGCGGCTGGTCGTCCCCGAACGGATGAAACTCGACACGATCCGGTTGTTCGCGATCTCCAAGCTCGCCTGGATCAGGCAGCAGCAGAAGAAGCTGCGCGAGCAGGAACGGGAGAGCCGGCGCGAGTTCATCGACCGTGAAAGTCACCACGTCTGGGGCCGGCGGGTGCTGATGAAGCTGGTCGAGGCGGATGAGCCAGCAACTGTGCAGCTACGTCACTCCACGCTGCTGCTGACCGTTCGCCCTGGCACCGATGAAGCGGGCAGAAAAGCGATCGTGGCGAACTGGTATCGCCAGATCCTGAAGGCCGAGGTGGCGCCTCTGATCACGGCGTGGGGACCACGGCTGGAGGTCGAGGTGAGCGGGTTCTACGTGCAGCAGATGAAGACCAAGTGGGGTAGCTGCAATCCGTCGGCCTGCACGATCCGCTTGAACACGGAGCTGGCGAAGAAGCCGAAGGAGTGCCTCGAGTATGTGGTCGTGCACGAAATGCTTCATCTCCTTGAGCCGACGCACAGCGATCGCTTCATGGCATTGCTTGGACTGCACTACCCGACCTGGCGGGAGTCGCGGGCAATGTTGAACGAGTTGCCGCTGGCAGACTGGCCAGGTGTTTCCCCAACCGAGCTCGACCAACCGACGGGATAGATCGTGGCTTCGCACGATCCGTCGTTATTCGTTACCATGAAAGTCGCGTCAGCGACTCGCGAACCTCCCCCTCACTCGCGAGGGAGAAGTTGGGGGGAGAGGGAAACGGTCATGACTTTCATGATCGGGGTGCCTGGAAAAGTCATGGCCGTTAGGAGAGGCTGAACTTGTCGGATCAATGCGACCGAAATCACCCATCGCCGGGGCAAGCCGCAGGCAGCGCGTCAAGCGTTACAGCGTAGCGACCGGGTGGTGACCAAGGGAGCCCAATCTTTCTGGCGGTTGCCAGATCGCGAGGAGGCAGGCAACACACAGCGCAGAGAGTTCACCGCCGAAACCAGGCCGAGCGCATGGTTCTTTTCTGGGTGCGTTGGGTGGCCAGGAACCCCGTTTGATTACGGCAAATGTAACCCCGGCGTAACCCCAACAAAAAAGCCCCAGCTTCCGACCGAGGCTAACTCTTTGTTTATTTGGTGGTGATGGGTGGAATTGAACCACCGACCTATGGGTTATGAATCCCAACTTCTAGGCATTTTTCGGCGTTGAATGGTATGCATGGCAGGTAGTAAAATCATTGAAAAACAAGCATATTAGGTAAATAGGCGTTGCTTGACGTTGAACCGGATTGCTGTAAAATGGCTACATGGTGGCTACACGGAATCACCCATGTAGCCAAAACCGGAGCCGACACCATGAACCGCGAACGCCTGACCCCCGACCGAATCCGCCGACTCACACTGCCCGCTGGGGTGGCGCAATCATTCCTCTGGGACACCGACGCGCCCCGCCTGGCTGTCCGTGTGACCGCTGGCGCGAAGGCGTTTATCTTCGAGGCCAAGCTGAACCGGCAAACTGTCCGCGTGACCATCGGCGACGTTCGAGCATGGACACTCGCCGCCGCCCGCGACGAAGCGCGCCGGCTGCAAACCATGATCGACCAGGGCATCGACCCGCGCCAAGAGAAAGCCGACCGCATCGCCGCCGCCGAGGCCAAGCGCGCCGAAGCCGAAGCCAAGCGCATCGAGGCAGAGCGTATCGCTACGCCGGCACTCGAAGCCTGGCAGAAGTACATCGAGGCCCGCGCCCCCAAGTGGAGTCAAAGCCATCTTGCCGACCATGCGACCGTGAGCAAAGAAGGGGGCGAGCACCGCACCCAAGGGCGCCGACCCGGCGAGAGTGACAAGACGCTGCCGGGCATCCTGCGCCCGCTACTGGCCCTTCCTCTGGAACAGATCGACGCTGACCGCGTGCGCGTTTGGCTGCAAGATGAATCCGCCAAGCGCCCGACCCATACCCGCCTAGCCTTCGGCCTGCTGCGCGCTTTCCTCAACTGGTGCGCCGATCGCCCCGAGTATCGCAACCAAGCGCACGCCGACGCCTGCATCACCCGCATGGCCCGCGACGAATTGCCGAAGAAGATCGCCAAGGACGATTGCCTGCAACGCGAGCAGTTGCCGGCGTGGTTCGCGTCCGTGCGTCAGATTCAGAATCCCGTCATCGCCGCCTATCTCCAGACTGCGCTGCTGATTGGTGCGCGCCGTGAAGAGGTGGCCGGCCTGCAGTGGGAAGATGTGGACTTTCAGTGGAAGTCGATGACCATCAAGGACAAGGTCGACGGCGAGCGCACGATTCCGCTGACGCCCTACGTCGCGTCGTTGCTCGCCGCCCTTCCACGTCGCAACGAGTGGGTATTCAGCAGCCCCACAGCAGCGTCTGGAAGGCTTCAGGAGCCGCGCATCATGCACAACAAATGCCTTGTTGCTGCCGGACTTCCGGCGCTGTCTATCCACGGTCTGCGCCGTTCCTTCGGCACCTTGGCGGAATGGGTTGAATGTCCTACTGGAGTCAGCGCGCAGATCATGGGCCACAAGCCGAGCGCAACCGCCGAGAAGCACTACCGCGTGCGTCCGCTCGATCTGCTGCGCATGTGGCACACCAAGATTGAGGCATGGATTCTCAACGAGGCAGGTATCGAGCAGCCCGCCGAAGCCGAGGCGCGCTTACGTGTCGTGGTTTGAGCTTTACTCCACTGCGGAACTTTTGTAACGTATACGTTACGAACCTGTGTTCGATCTTTTCGACTATCAGACGGCAGATGGACGTGACCCGTTCCAGGAATGGCTGGCAAAGCTGGCGGACAGGAATGCCCGCGCACGGGTGGCCGTCCGGGTGCAA
>WBZL01000091.1_pt1 | contig 85996 bp, 64 predicted proteins | sample 5204291 | NCBI WGS metagenome assembly WBZL01 (sample SAMN12344345, study PRJNA552823) | activated sludge metagenome | biome: Activated sludge suspended growth; feature: Nitrification reactor; material: Wastewater; isolation source: activated sludge from nitrification reactor of wastewater...
CTGGTCGCTGAAAAAAACCATATCTTCGAACGACGGAGCGGCGTCAACCGAACCTATTTCAACGGCATTCCGAGCAATATGGTAGATTATTTCTTTGACGAACTCCTCATTTTCTCGATACACCCGGACGGGAAGTCGCATTGGCAGAACATTTTGCATAAAAAGCAGTATTCACAGGACGACGGCGGGGTGTATTCCTCCTACTTCCTGTTCAAAACCTCTCACTACCTGCGATTCCTGTTCAACGACGAGATCCGGTTTGAGAATACCATCAGCGAGTACGTGCTCAACGGCTACGGCGAATATGACCGCAACAGCATCCTCAGCACGACCAACCTCGACCTCCGCCTCAGGTTCAGGGATGCCGTACAGGTAGCCGCCAATACGTTGATCGTACCCAGCGAAAGAAGGAATCGGTTGAAACTGGTGAAAATGGAGTTTTAAGGCTCAATCACCGGGTTTGCGCTGCAAAAATCCATCAACCGCTCATAAACAGGACTTTCCTTAAGCACTGCCGGGTTACCCAGAATGATCAGGTGCTCACGGGCACGGGTCAAGGCAACATTCAATTTGCGGTCTACCCCCTCGTCATTTCTGGCGCTGAGCGTCGCCATTTGGGAATAATGGTTGGTACAAAGCGAAATCAGGATGACTTCCCTGGCGCCGCCCTGGTACCGCTCAACCGTGTCAATGGTGAGTTCCTCCGGATCCAGACCGCTTTCGGCAAGGCATCCGCGGATCATGGCGATCTGAGCCCTGTACGGCGTAATGATGCCGATATTGGGTTCTTTGCCTTGTTGTTCGTAAAGCTGCCTGAAAACCGCCACCAGCCTGGCAATCAGTTCGGCCTCGTACCGGTTGGTTTTCAGATTGGCGCTGGCAGGGTCCGCTTCCGTCGGCAGGAACACCATCCGGTTGCCGGTAACGGCATTCCACAGCTCTGGATCCGTTCCCTGGCCGGCAGAAGAAAGCGGGGCAAGCTGACGGATCCGCCCCGGCGTTCCTTCCGGTAAAATATCCAGTTTGCCTTCATAGAAATGCTGGTTGGGAAAGGTCATGATCCCCTCGTGCATCCGCCCCTGCTTGCTCAGCTGCCCGTACGCCCAGTCCCACCCCTGGCGTTGGCACTGAAGATACAGGCGCTCGAAGAGTGAATTGCGGAGATCCGTAAAACCCGCATCCGCCAGCTGTTGATCGCGGACAATGGAATGGGATACCGGCTGGGTGACGACCGCAGGCAGCTGCCGGTGATCGCCGATCAGGATAAACCGCTTTACCTGCGCCAGCAAACTGGCCAGCATGGGTTCGAGCACCTGCGAGGCTTCATCCACGATCACCCGGTCGAATTTTTTCAATTTCAGCAATTCGGGCTTGCCGGCCACCGAAGCGACCGTTCCGACAATGAGCCGGTGGTTCGCGATCAGGTCTTTCAGCTCTTTCCGGGTGGAAAGCTTTTCCAGTTTGGATTGGAGCAACTGTTCGTGAAAACGGGGATCGGTGGCGTACCTTGACCCTATGCGCAGGTATTCTCCCCGGACCCCCGCGCCGATATGCCCGATGGCTTCGCAGATCTCATCCACCGCCCGGTTGGTATAGGCCAGCACCAGTATGTTTTCCTTACCGGCCTTCAGCAAATGGTCCACCATCAGGCGCAATACAACACTGGTCTTGCCGGTCCCCGGCGGGCCCCACAGCAGAAAATAATCCTGTGCGGCCAACGCGCGGGCCAGCAGTGCCGATTGCTCCTCTGTAGCGCCGGGCAAGACCGGGGATTCCAATACGCCCGGATCTGCCGGCGGCCGCTGCCCCAACAGCAGGTTTCTCACCGGTCTGGGCGCACGAGCAAATTCGAACAGGTTGCGGTACATGCCGGTAAATCCGCTTTCCAGCAGGTCGTGTTCCAGGTTCCAGTCCGCAAAGCGGGCAAAAACCGACTGGTTGAACTGCCTGGACCGCAGGCGCACCGTCACCGAACCCGCATCCAGCAAAACGATCGTACATTTGAAAATCTGGTGGTGCAAAACCGGATGCTCGCCCGCCGACCGGGGGTACAATACCGCGATATCTCCTACCCGGAAATTGGCCAGCGGGTTGGTCTTTTCCGTTCTGGCAAACCGGATCACAGGCTCCTGGCCTGCAGATTGGTTTTCGGTGATGACCAGGCCGGCCAGCATATCGAAAGCGGCTTCTTTTTCACCTTGGCTGTTCAACCAAAGCGCCGCGAGTCCGTTGATCGCGTCCAGCCCTGCAACGCCTGTTTTGGCCAGTTGCTGCTCCCGGGCTATAAACCCCGAAAAGGCGATGAAATACCGGCGGGCAAGCGGGTCCAGCCCCTGGTAGACCTCCTGGAAAAACGCCAGATCCCGCAACGCGAATCCTTTTTTGCCCGGAAAGCTCTCCGGCCGGAGGCGGCCGAATAATTTCCTGCCTTGCTCTTCCAGGTCCTCCTCCCCCGCTCCCAACCCTGTCATCAGCCTGTCGATCGCAATCATCTGATTGCGCACCTGCAGGGCTTCCCACTGGTGAGCCTTCACCGGCGGCGCAAACCGGAGTTGCTTGTCCTCGGCGCCGGAATAAAGGATATAACATCCGATCTCTATATCCTTGCCGAATACCGACCGGATGAGCAGGTCGTACAGGAGCGTCTGCACAAAGTGATTGCTGCTCAATCCGTAAATATTGGGCATAAAGGATTTGCCGCTCTTGAGTTCAATGATGGCCCCTCTTGCGGGGGAATCCCCTTCCGCCCCGGCGAGATGCAGGACGTCCAAACGGCCTTGCAAGCCGTACATTTCGGAATAAAAAGAAGGTTCGAGGTTGCAATTGGCCGGCAGGATGCCCTCCTTTTCAAGCCCGCCGGCGACCAGCCGTTTGAGGTTCAAAAAATGAGGCTGCGCGTCGCCGGACAATTTCTTGATCTCCTGATCGGTGAACAGGCTGAATGCCAGGGGATGGAGTTTGAAGACCTTCCCCAGCAGATCCTGGTAGGTCGCCGCAGGGTCGGTCATCAGTTCGTCCAGAAAGAAGTTCGCGATATTTCCCAGCAGCAGGGGCGCCGTATGCTCCATCGGCAGGAACCGGCCCAGGAGGTATTGCCAGGGGTCCGTTTCATTGGCCCTGAAACATTCGGCTATGGCGGATACCTCCACCAGATAATCCGGCTCCAGCACAAAGCCCCTTGGCCGGTAAACGCCGTCTTTTCCCACTTCCACTTCCAGCAAATTGACGACGCACGGAAAACCCACCACTTTGCGAAGGGCCTGCACGGAGGGCGTGAACAGTTCATTGCGGTCGGCGACATTGTACTGCACCTGCCTGACCTCTTCCGGGCTGCTCTCCTCTTTGACCAGCAGGATCTCCCGCTCCGGGTCTTCGTCCAGGACCAGTACGCGGGCAACGGGCAAGAACCTGTCGATCCCCGAAGGCCGGTAAGGCATCGGCCAGTCCTCTGCCAGTATGGCTTCAAGGGCCTCCGGAACGGGCGCTTCCAGGATCGCCTCAACCGCCTGGGCGCACACCTTCAGGCCGGTCGCATATACCGCGCCGGCCTCCCCGGGTTTCATCGTAAAAGCCTTGCGTCTGAATTGATGGAGGTAGAACTGGAGGTCTTTATCCAGGTGAAAGGTATGGCAGGCATAAGCCAGCCTGGCGAAAAAGGTGGAGAAATAAAACTGTTCCTTGCGGGTGACTTCGGTGATCAGGCGGTGAAGCAGCTGAAAAAGCGCCTCCGTCTTTCCGGTTTCTTCCAATGCGCTGTTGCCGGCAACTTTTTGGAGTTCCCGGTAAAAGAGTTCCGCCAAGGCTTCCTTATTCATCAAGAGGTGATCTGTAGCGAGGGATAAAAAGCAGCCCTGTATCCTGAGCAGGAACAGGGCCCCAAAAAACGCGCTCTCTCTGATGTAAAGATAAAAATGTCCTGTATGCGTTTTGCCGGGGTTTACTTGGATCGGCAGCTTCGGGCTGCCGCCTTGAATCAGGAAATTTCTACTTCATCCGAGCAAAGAAACGGAAAATTTTGAACAGGGACTATGCTAAGGACTACTTTTTTTAAGTATAGGCAAATATACAGGATTTTTAGTTAAATTTAAATCGTGACCATTATTTTTTCTGATTTCCCGGGGATTCACCCTGTTTTCGACCTGTAAATCTCTGTTTCACCCACATTTATTGGGCATTTGACGGATAATTTCCTGCCGCTGCTTTGCCAGCCGCCTGCGTACGATCGGCGGTGTGCGGCGGTAAGCTTCGGACTCCCGCCAACCGGCGGCCCAGGAGCGGTACCAGACCGCGAAATACCCGGCCGTCATGCACAATGCCGCTATGGCAACGCCGTTCCAGCCTGCCAGCAGTCCGCCTGCCGCCAGCAACAAAAGCGACCAGATCAGTGCACTGACCAGGGCTATCACGATGCGCACCGGTTCGAAGAATTCAATATGGCGCACTTTGTTGTTGACCACATAACGGGCCAGTGCAAGCGGCGGCCAGGTTGCCAGCGTACCAACCGCCCAAACCGGCAGGCCCAGGATCAGGCCTGCGCCCAGCAGAAAGTGCCTGCCCGGTGAGTAACGGCGCAGCGCCCTGTCGCTCAGCCCGTATTGACTGATCTCCTGAAAATAAGCCTGCGTCGATTGTTCCAGCGCCTTTTTTTCTTCTTCCGGCATAACGTTCACCCAGTCGACGATGCGCTTTTCACATTCAAACCGGCCGGTTGCCTTGCGATTGACCGGAGGCAGCAGCGGATCGGTTCGTTCTGATCTGCAAATCACCAGCAGGTACTCCGTCAATTGCTCGTCCTGGGGCCGGTCGATGGAGATTACGCTTTCCAGCATCCGGTCGCGCAGGTCGTCGGTCAGTTTGGCAATGGCCTTGTTGGGGTTGGTCTGGTAATCTTCGAGGTAGGGCCTCACGGGGATCGGTTCGCCGAAGCGGATCATGATTTCCGACCTCACCTGGTTGGGGTAGGTATAATTGACCCCTGTCGGCACGATATACAGGTCCGGCAGGTCGGGATATTTGTCAAAGGCGCCGAAAGCGATCCGGGCAGCCCCTTTCTTCAGGCTTTGGAGGCGCTTTTCCTGCTGGGTACTCCCTTCGGCCAGGATCATGAGGGTTTTGTCCGACGCCAATGCGCGGAAACAATGATCAAAGGATTCGAAGTTGTTCTTGATTTTTTCATACCCGCCGTCCTTCATGCGGTACACCGGGATCATGTGCAGGTCGGCCAGGATTTTGGCGTAGAACGATTTTTTGAAAATATCCCCGCGGACGAGGAAGTAGAGCGGCCGGTCGAGAAAGCAGGCCAGCACGCAGGGCTCGATAAAGGCGGTCGGGTGGTTGGCCGCCAGGATGACCGGCTTGTTTTTCGGAATGCGATCGGCGTGCGAAAGGAAAATCCGCTTGTAGTTGATCTGCAAGGCTAGGGCCGCAACCGGTCGTACGATGGAATACAACATGAATCGTTTATTTTGCCAACCCCGCGAAAGTAGGCCATTTCACCCTATCCGCCTTCATCAGGTCAGCAATATTTCTTTCACCAAAGCCTCGTCGTCATTGAAGGACTTGAAGTATTTGAGCCTGAAACGCCCTTGTTTATTGAGCAGCATCTGGGCCATTTTATCGATTGCGATCATGGAGAGAACGGTCTGGATATAGGCCTCGATCAGGTCGTCGACGCCGATGCCGAGCTTGTTGAAATCCCGCCGGTCCATGAGGATCAGGCGGTTGGTGTCGCTGTCCCAGGTCCCGTCCGGTTTCTTGATGGAGAGGTTAGTGCCCAGCATATCCCACGAATCGGTGCCGGCAGCCAGGTGATCTTCCAGGGGGAGGAGCGCCCGGCGGGCATACGTGCAAAGCGGCCGGATGCCGTGGTCGGTCGAACTGACCATCATGCGGAGGTCGGCCACATAGGTATCGCCCTTGCTGTTGGGAATGGTCCCGACGTGGTAAAGTTTGCCTTTAGAGCTGGTGGAGCTCCATTGGTAGTTCCCGATCAGACTCTGGACGATAAACCGGTCATAGACGTATTCCGACGCCATAAAGCGATCGAGCTCCTCCTGGTTCACGATGGTGAATACGCCCTGGCCCGCATTGCTGTAGGGGATCTTCACCACGGCCTGGCCGCCCAGTTTTTTCACCCAAACCGGCACCTGGCTCTTGTGGACGTCCCAGATGGTTTCGGGAATGTTGATCTTCAGGCCCGTGCCTTCCAGTTCGGCATTGAACAGGTCATAGGCTTTTGCGGCAATGAGCTTGTTGCGTCCGCCGGCCAGGCAGGCCAAAACAGGATTGAATATCCGGGTACGGGTATGCAAGGGCAGTCTGTTCCAGGGGCGTTGCGTGAGGTAACGGAAGACGGCCCTGACCGGATGCCGTTCATCGTTTTCATCCCTGACCATCATGACGCCGTCCTGGAAGGACACCGCCGGGTCCGGGTCGTTTTGGTAAAAAGGCATGCACCAGACCTTTTCCTGGAATACGTCGGCGATGACGGCGGCGTAACCGGTGGCTTCCATGGGGTTCTTGTCATAGATAACGGCCAGGTCGCCTTTGAGGCCGGTGCGTTTGCTTTCGACAAAAGGTTTGAACGTCCGTTCGATCAGGAGTCGATAGCCGCCCTGTTCCTGGTTGTCATCCGTCAGCGGCATCGACTTTTGCCCGGACGGGCAGGAATTGTTCTCGATAACGACCATTTGCCGTTTGCCGCCGGCGGAGGTGACGTTGAGCAGGTCGGCGCCGGCCCAGAAAAACTGCCGGCAGCGGTAGTTGAGCCATTGCCTTAGGGCCTCGCTGTCGACGGTGGGATGGAGGTGGCAATACCTGTTGATCACGCGTTCCTGGTCGAGGTTGAGAAAGAAGTTGACCATTGGGTGAATGGTCGCGTTGAGCGCTTTTGGATACCAATGCATGTGGGCCTCAAACTCTCCGGGTTGAACCGTTTTGGCGCTTGTTTTCGGCGTAAATTTGGTTTCCGGCATAGAAGAGTTGAACATTTTTTCAAATTTAACATTTTATAAACAAAAAAGGGTGCATTTCAATGTAAAATTGTCTGCAAAACACTTGATATTAAGTCAGATTCGAATTACTTTTGTAGGCAGATTGAACATATTACAAACAGTTTTCATTTTCCCATGAACAGGACACAATAGCAACTTGTTGATTTTCGTTCGCTAGCTGTTCGGAATTGCGGACAAGATTGTTAGTCCCTAAAAAACTTTGTTACCATGGCTATCCTGAGAGGCAGTAACCGGCGACGCATGTACGAAGAAGGACCGGTAGAATTTTGCGGCGAAGAAATGAAACCTTTCGTTGCTCTCGATGAATCCCGATTGTTTGGCACCGGCTTCCACCTGGACCCGGTAAGCGGAATAGCTGTTTCCGCACCCATTAAAGAGGACGGGAAGATTTCGGTAAAGGCAAAAGTGAGGTGGTGGTTTCGCGTGAGCCGCTTTATTCATTCCCTGTTCTAGCATCTACGCTTCGCTTCTTGTTGAATCATTGAAAGAACAAAAAAAATTGGAGCGCTTTGAATCCTCATTGCGGCCAATTTTTTTTTGTGTTCACTCCTGCAACAAGGGTATTATTTTGTCATTTCCTTTATTTTTGCGCCATTATTTCAGCAATTGAGCTTCTTGCAAGACTTTGCGCTGAAATGTTGTGCCTTTTTTTGGTTTTTTCATCAAAATTTAATGACTTTTGCGCGGCTGAACCTTTCGGTCGGCTATCTTTTTTTTAACCCATCAAGCCCGAGATATGGCAAACGGTACGGCTAGATACTCCGACGACGACTTGATTGAGTTCAAGACGCTTGTCGATACAAAACTGACGCAGGCTAATGAACAACTGCAATCCCTGCAGGATCAGATCCTGGAAATCACGGAAAATGCCGGCGATGAACATGGCGGGGATTGGATGGACGACAGCAGCATCAATAACGAGGTGGAAATGCTGAACACGATGGCCATCCGCCAACGGAAGTATATCAAAGACCTGGAAAATGCCCTGATCCGCATAAAGAACAAAACCTACGGCATCTGCGTCATAACCGGCGAACTGATCGAAAAAAGAAGGCTCCTCGCCGTACCTACCACGACCAAAAGCGTGATGGCCAAGAATGAGGAACAAAAGAAAGCGGACGAAAAAAGCATTTCGCCGGTTTCCAAAGCTACGCCCTACGTCAAAAAAACGGAAGAATCATCCGGCCCGAAAATCATCACCAAGGTCATCAAAAAATCAGGCGGCGCCAAACCCGTAGCCCCCTCCAAAGATGATGATGACGATGACTTCGATCTCAGCGAATTCGACCTGGGTTCCAACCTCGACCTCAAAATGGAGAAATCCGGCATTCCCAAGGATGACCTGGATGAGTTCGATACCCTCAATGATGACAACGATACCGATATCGACGACATCGACGATGATGACGACGCGGACGACGACGATATCGATCTGGATTCACTCGATGAAGAACCTGTCGACGAGGATACCGAAGATTATTGATTGATCGCGAATTCCGCCCACAAGGGGTAATGGTCTGACAAGTGCCAGGAAAGCTGGCTTTTCGTCAACTCTTTGTTCTTCAGGGCCGTTTCCACGAAGTTGTAGTTTCCGCCCTGCAGAAATTTCATGGACAACTCGGGTATGCCTTTGGCGCCGTTGAACCAGGCAATGTGGTCGTAGAATTTGGTTTCATCAAAAATGCTGCGGGTCACCTGTTCGAGATCAGGCGGGATATACAACCCCTCCGACAGGAAGGATTGCGCCAGCAGGTCGCCCCGCTCTTCGATGTTGAAGTCGCCCAATGCGATGAAGTTCTGTTCGTAGTCGTTCATGCGGCGCGCCCAATCCGCCATCCAGTGCGCGATGGCCTTCAATTCCGGCAACCGCTCTTTTTCATTTTTCCCGAAGAGGATATGCAGCGTCACCAGGACAAAGGTCTTGTCATTGGAACGGAACCCCACGGCGTACGGCGTACGGGCAAACTGCGTTTTCAGGGCGTCCTCCCTGATCTCGGTTGTCCATTCCGAAGGCACCACCAATTCGCAGGCCAGCCCTGATAATTTCACGCGCCGGGTATCGAACAGGAAAGCCATGCGCTCTCCGTTGCCGGCAGCCCCCTGCGTCACATCGGTCAGGATCATGGACCAGTTGTGTCCGAGCTTTTTAAGGGTGTCGCGCAAAGCCCGCAATTCCGATTTCACCTCCTGGATGGCGATCACGTCGAACCGGGAAATGATCTCGGCGATGGACAGTACGGAGGCCAGGTCCCGTCGCGGGCTTTGAGTGGGGGACGAATGCCATTCCCGGGTAAGATCCCCGAAAGCGCGGATGTTCCAGGTGGCAATAATGAGGTTTCTGTCGAGCCGCTTCGGCGGGATATTGATGTCCAGATCGGCGATCAGCTCTTTCATTTCTTCCTGCACAAAATCGGGCGGGATGTCTAAAATGCTAGGTTCCATTCATGTAGTTTTTGGTACAAAGTCGCATATGTATTCAACTGGCGGGCTTCGGCTTACAAAGTGCGAATCGTATGAACAAACAAAATTCGATTTATTCCTGCATCTTCTCCATTTAACTGTGCCATATGCGGGAATGTTGCAGCGCGCACCGGAATTTTTTATCGGTCCGGTTTCTTCATTTCAGGATGCCCAGGTGGAGGATGCGGCCGCCGCTCTGATTCACCGGATTGCTGCTTTTGCCAATTACCACCCCGGATTCCGGCGCCTGATACGTGCGGATGACATCGCCGAACGGATTGCGCAGGATACCTATGACGTCTCCCCTGGCTACTGACTGCCCTAAGGCAACTGTAACATCGAGCAGCCCGCCTTCGTCGGTATACAGCCAATAGGATTTTTTGCACAGGATCGCCTCTTTTTCGGGTTCCGCCACCGGGTTTTGGGTCATCTTCAGGTAAGCCATGGTCCGCTGAATGCCGCGCAGGCCTCTTGCGGTCATATCCGGTTGGTAAACCTGCGGATCGCCGTATTCGACGGTAATGCCCGGAATCCCCCTGGATGCTGCAAAGGCGCGCAGGGTCAGGTCTCCGCTTCCCGCTCCTGCCGAGGGAATGCCGGGATTGTTCACGATGATGTCAGCCCCCTGCAAGCGGGCCATTGCGGCGAGGGTATCGCTGTCCATGTCAGCCCGGACGTACATCGTATTGACCCGGCCGAAGCTGGCGGTATGCAGGTCGATCAGCAGGTCGGTATGCCGGACGAGTTTGTCAAAGATCCGCCAGACGTATTGCTGGCTGACATCCCCGTTCTCCTTGCCGGGAAACCGGCGGTTGAGGTCCTCCTGGTCGTTGAACAACCGGTCTTCGTTCAGGATGCCTGCGGCGTTCAATCCGGGCACCGCGACCACCGTCCCGTTCAGTTGTTTCGGGTCGATCTGCTGAAAAAGCTGCTGGATGATCGGGATCCCGTTCAACTCATTCCCGTGAATGGCCGCCACCAAGCCCAGGACCGGTCCCGGATTAACGCCTTTGGCCACCATAACGGGCACCAGCACCGGCTGCGAAAGACCGTTGGAGATCATGTGCAACCAGTAGCGGCTGACCTGTCCGGCCGGCGCCGAAGCCAGGTCGAGTGTCTCGATTACGGGGATATCCTGCTGCGCCGCTCCCGTTAAGGCATCGAGCATCAACACAAAAAACAAAAGCTTCTTCTTCATTTGATCGAATTGAAAATGACCTGGCCGGTTGGTCATAAGGTTCTGTTAAAAAAGCGCCGGTTGGGCCCGGTAAATGCGTTCCCGGTCGTATTCCTTAAAAGCAACTCCAATATACACCAAAGTTGGGCGGTATGGTCCGACCTTCAGGTCAAATATTTACTGACTCCCCGGTGGGGGCCGAAGCTCCGGGCCGGGACCGGCATTTCCGCTTCCTGGCGGGTGAATGCCTATCAATCCTATTATGAAATAGAAGTTGATGACGGGCTGACCAGTTATTCCGAACTCAACATCCATACCATTCGCCAGCGTTCTTTTTCCTACGGGGTACCGTTATCCATCGGGCTTGATTTCCCTTTACCGGGTCCATGGTTCGTTGGCGTGGAGGCCCGGGGCGCTTTCTTTTTCAACTTGGATGATGCGCTGAGCGCAAGCGTCCGCGTCGGCCGGTATTTTTAGCCGAATTCAGGAGCCTAAAATTCATACAGATCCCCGCGAGTTGCCGGTTCGCCAACCCGGCCGCCTTGTGATAAGCGTTGATTTGGCGGCCCGGCGCCAAAGGTTTTGGATAGATAATTTGCCGGAAATTCATTTGCCTTTCTAACTTTGTGTAAGCAAAATGAGAGGAAAAATGAGATTCACCAATTTTTTGGCAGGGTTGACGCTTCTGCTTTTCACGGTCGCCTGTGAGGACGTCGATCCGAACTATCAGGAAGCGGCTCACAATCCGGAGTTCTACCACCGCTCCGTCAAGCAGCTCACTGATGTCATCGTACACGATATTTTCTCCCCGCCTGTGGCGAGCCGGATCTATGTTTACGCTGCCGTAGCGGGGTACCAGGCTATGGTCAATGACAATCCGGAGTACCAATCGCTGGAAGGCCAGCTCACCGAACTGAAGGACGTTCCCAAGCCGGAAGCCGGCCAGGAATACTGTTATCCGCTGGCATCCGTGGCCGCCTATCTGACCGTAGGAAAGGCCCTGATCTTTTCAGAGGATAAAATGGATGAGTTCCGGACCCAGATCATGGACGAGTTCAAGGCGCTGAAGATGCCGAAAGCTGTCTTCGAACGGTCTGTAGCATACGGCGATGCCGTCGGCCAGCATATCCTTCAGTGGTCAAAAGGGGATAAATACGCCCAAACCCGGACCTTCCCGAAATATTCCATCAGCGACGACCCCGCCACCTGGCAGCCCACGCCGCCGGATTACATGGACGGGATCGAGCCGCACTGGAACGAGATCCGGACCCTGGTACTGGATTCGGCCCAGCAATTCATCCCGCCGCCGCCCACGCCCTTCAACACCGACAAGAACAGCCAGTTCTACAAGGAAACCATGGAGGTGTACAATGCCCTGAAAGAAGGCGACCACGAAGAGCGGATGGCCATTGCCAAATTCTGGGACTGCAACCCGTACGTTTCCCACCATACCGGTCACGTGATGTTTGCGACCAAGAAGATCACGCCGGGCGGACACTGGATCGGCATTACGGCCATCGCCTGCAGAAAAGCAGGAGCCGATTTTTCAAAATGCACCCAGGCGTACGCCCTTACTTCCATCGCCCTGTTCGACGCGTTCATCAGCTGCTGGGATGAAAAATACCGGAGCAACCTGATCCGGCCGGAAACCGTCATCAACCGCTATATCGACGAGGACTGGCTGCCCGCTTTGCAGACGCCGCCTTTCCCGGAATACACCAGCGGGCACAGCGTGATCTCCAGGGCTGCCGCCACGGCGCTGACCTCCATTTTCGGCGACAATTTCGCGTACCACGACAATGTGGAAGAAGAATTCGGTTTGAATCCGCGGGACTTCAACTCGTTCCTGGAAGCCAGCTCCGAAGCCGCGATCAGCCGCATGTACGGCGGCATTCACTACCGGCCGGCCATAGACAATGGTGTGGCCCAGGGTGAAAAGGTCGGGAAATACGTGGTGGCCAATGTGCATATGCAGGGTCAGTGACCGGTGGTCAGTTGACAGTTGACAGTTGACAGTTGACAGTTGACAGTTGTCAGTTGTCAGTTGTCAGTTGTCAGTGGTCAGTTGACAGTGGTCAGTGGTCAGTGGTCAGTGGTCAGTGGGGGTTGAGCGGATCGCCGTCGATCAGACCCGGCCTGAAACTGGCAATATTTAGACGTTTATCTAAATATTTAATCATTTTATTGCTTTCCGCTTTCGCGACCGTTATCTTTGCAAGAAAGAAACGACCGACCGTGAACAAAGCCTTTAAAGCGCTGAACGATCCGACGCGCAGGGAGATCCTGAAACTGTTGCAGGAAAAGGACCTGACGGCGGGGGAAATTGCCGACGCTTTCGACATCTCGAAGCCCAGCATATCGCATCACCTGGACCTGCTGAAACAGGCGGGGCTGGTGACGGCGGAGAAGCAGGGGCAGTTTGTGCTTTATTCCCTGAATACGACGGTTATCGACGACATTTTGGGTTGGTTGCTCACCTTAAAGAAAGACGGATGAACACGATCAAAAAAGAATGGGCGGCCTGGTTGATCACCCTGGCGCCTGCCATTTACCTGGCGATCACGTGGGACAATATCCCGGATCAGGTACCGCTTCACTACAACTTCAAAGGAGAAGCAGACCGGATGGGCAGCAAGGCCGAGCTGGCCTGGCTGATCCCCTTGGTCATGATCGGGTTGTACGGTTTGCTGGCCGTTATTCCGGGGATCGACCCGAAATTCCAGCTCCGCAATATGGGTGCGCGGTATACGCAGATCAAGCTGGCGGTGCTGGTTATGTTGTCGGTCATTTTCCTGGCTATTGTACACAGCGTGCAGCCTGGAGTAGGCGCCGGATTCATGAGTTTTCTGCCGGTGGTCATGGCTGTCCTTCTCCCCCTGATGGGCAACTATTTGCAGTCCGTCAAACCCAACTATTTCATCGGATTCCGCACACCGTGGACCTTGCAGAACGACGCGGTCTGGAAAAAAACGCACCGGTTCGGCGGCAAGCTCTGGTTTTTTGCCGGACTGGCGCTGATCCCTGCGCTGCTGTTGACGCCGGCTGACACCCGCTGGATCGTGTTCCTTGCCGTAGTCATACTGATCGCCCTTGCCCCGTTGGTGTATTCGTTTGTGGCGTTCAGGAACGAGCAGGGGTTTAAATAAAGATCGCAGCGGCAAGTGTCCGGGTTGATACGGCAGCCGTCCATAAGCCGTCCCCGGAGACATGGTAATCTGCCGGCCGCAAACAGGCTTATCTTCAGATTTTTTCAAAAAATTTTGCGCCAACGGTACGGGATATCTCGAATTTGCATATTTTTGTAAGTGATTACTCACTTATGACCAAAAAAGAGCAAATCCTTCACACCGCCCTGGCCCTGTTTGCCGCGCAAGGGTACGACCGCACGGCCACCAGCCGCATCGCGCGGGAGGCGGGCGTATCGGAAGGGCTCATCTTCCGGCATTACGAAAACAAGGCGGGTTTGCTGGAAGCCATTCTGGACGAAGGGCTGCGCCAGATTGCCGGAACGATGGAGGGGTACCGGCTGATCGAAAACCCAAGAGCGGCCGTACTCGATCATATCCGGCGGTCCTTCATCCTGATCCGGGAACAGGAGGCTTTCTGGCGGCTGGCGCAGATGGTGCGCTTTCAGCCGGAGGTCCGGGCCGGAGCGGCCGCCAAGCTGGAGGCCATCAACGGCTTTATTGTCCGGCAACTCGCGGAACAATTCAGCAAACTGGGCGCCCGGGCGCCGCAGCAGGAGGCGCTGACCCTCTTTGCCCTCATCGACGGGATCTGCATCCAATGGCTGCAGGCGCCGGAGCAATACCCGCTGGAAGACATGAAAGATCACCTCATCAATAAATACCGACATGAGCAATACGGATTGGGTTGACCGCGGGTTGTTCCCGTTTGAATCCCGTTATATGGAACTTGAAGGCCACCGCATTCACTACATCGATGAAGGCGCCGGGCCGGTCATTCTATTTTGCCACGGTACGCCGGAATGGTCGTTCGGCTGGCGTGACCTGGTGCGCGAACTTCGCGGCCGTTACCGCTGCATCGCGCCGGATTATCTCGGCATGGGGCTGTCGGATAAGCCGCAAAGTGCTGACCTGACCTGCCGGGGCCACGCCCGAAGGCTGGGCATGTTCATTGAAAGACTCGGACTGGAAAATTTCCACCTGGTGGCCAACGATTTCGGGCTGGGGATCGGCTTGAGTTATGCGATCGCTCACCCGGAAAAAGTACAGCGCATCTGCATCTTCAACGGCTGGATGTGGGACCTTCGCTGGGATGCCCACTATGCATCCGCCGGAAAGATATTCAAAACCTGGATCGGCAAATCCCTTTACCATTACTTCAACTTTCCGGTGAAGGTCATCATGCCGATGGCCTTCGGCGACAAGAAAAAACTGACGCAGGAAGCCCATCGTCATTACAGGCGGGCCCTGCCCAATCCCCCAGCCCGGCGGGCCGCCTATACCTTCGCGCTGGAACTGATGGACGCGGGCGACTGGTGGCAATCCCTTTGGAATCAACGGGAGAAGATCACCTCAAAACCATTCCTCATTTTCTGGGGGATGAAGGACAAATTTGTCCCATCTTACGAGTTGGAGAAATGGGAAAAGGCCGTGCCCGGCGCAAAAGTGGTCCGTTGCGCCGAAGCAGGCCATTTTGTGCAGGAGGAAGAACCGAAACTGATGACGAATGAATTGATTCGATTTTTCAATTGATTTCACGCCTGCCGGTTGGTTCTCCCTAATCGGATCAATCCAATCAATCGAACCAATCGAACCAATCCAATCAATCGGATCAATCGGATCAATCGATCCATTCAGTTCATTCAAACAATTTACCCTCAAAAGCGTTTCCATCCTGAAAATCACAGAACCAGCCAACGCATGCTGCAAGTCAAAAACCTGAGTAAAACCTACCGGAGCGCCGACCATTCGCTGACGGTACTGGACAACATCAACTTTGAGGTCGGGGCAGGCGAATCACTGTCCATCGTCGGGCCGAGCGGAAGCGGTAAATCCACGTTGCTGGGCTTATGCGCCGGGCTGGACCGGGCTACCTCGGGCTCCGTCATCCTGAACGGCATAGCGCTGGACGATCTCAACGAGGACCGACGCGCGGCCGTACGCAATGAGTTTGTCGGTTTTGTGTTCCAGAATTTCCAGTTGCTGCCTACCCTGACAGCCCTGGAGAACATCATGGTCCCGCTCGAGCTGCAGGGTAAAAAGGGTGCGGAAAAAACGGCGCAAACCCTGATCGACCGCATCGGGCTGGCGGACCGCCGGCACCACTACCCTACCCAACTGTCCGGCGGCGAACAACAGCGCGTCGCACTGGCCCGCGCCTTTGCCAACCAACCCAGAATACTCTTTGCCGACGAACCTACCGGCAACCTCGACGGCGAAAACAGCAATATGGTCGAACAACTCCTGTTCGACCTCAATCAGGAATCCGGCGCCACCCTCATCCTGGTCACCCACAATATGGAACTGGCTCAAAAGACAAACCGAATTCTGCAATTGCGCAATGGCAGGGCGGTTGGTTAAATGAGAGTCGATAGTTGTAAGTCATAAGTCACTATTGAGGCCACTTACGACTTACAACTTATGACTTACGACTTATGACTTATGACTTACAACTTATGACTTACAACTTATGACTTACAACTTATGACTAAAAAAACTTGAAAATAACAATATAAATACGTATATTTGCGGAGGATTTTTCTACGAAATCAAATTGTGTGATTGCCTTTTCACGTCAGCCTGAATTGTAATGTTTTTCCAGCAACCGAGGCAATCCTGAACCGGATCACCGGTATCTGATCGCTAAGCTGTCAGCTTCAGCGAAAGGGGACCGGTTTGCCAAAGGATTGCCCTGTGTGCTGACTGTACCGACCGGTAGGAAAGCGGGCAGGGGATTGTTTCATTTCCAAACAGACAATGCCATGCCAGTACGTGTTTACCGGCCCAATTGGTCGGCCTATTTCACACTCTGCGATTCAGAAGCGGCGGTCATCAGCCTTGACCTGGGGCTTGCCGCAGTTGCCCCGGATCCTGAGCGGCCGCAGGTCCTTATCATTTCCATTCCTTTTATCCATCCCCTCACCAGCGGATTCCCGGATGACCCAGAGCTGGACCGGCTGCATGCCATCGAAGACCGCCTTGATGAGGCCGTCCGCGAGGAACTCAACAGCCGGTTTGCCGGAAAAGTGTCCATTTCCGGCAAACGACATTTCTTTTTTTATATCCCTTTGGAAAAAGCTTTCGAACAGGTTATCGAGTCCGTCATGGGCGAGTTTCCGGATTACGAATTTGAATGCCACGCACCCATCGACCCGGAATGGCGGCATTATTTCGATATCCTGTACCCCAAGGAAGGAGACCTTCCTGCGGAAGCTGCCGACAGTTCCCTCCGGACAACCGATCACTGGTGCTATTTCGCTACGGAGGACGGGTGCCGCCGGTTCATCCATCACCTCCGGGAAGTGGCCCTTGCGCCGGTCCACCTGGAAAAGCTCCAGGACGGAAAGGCTTTTCCCTATTTGCTGATCGTATCAGGGGTCCACGCCACCCAAGGCCCGGTGCTCGCCCGGCTGGAGGCCCGCCTTCAAGCGTGGGTTGAAAGTTGCGGCGGATATTATGACGGCTGGGAAACCGAAGAAAACTGACGGTTGTTTTTTTTGGGGTAATTAAATCCATTCATCCTGCAGTTCTCGTACATGAAATTGATGACTGCCTAAAAAAACTACCATGAAAAACACTTTACTAATCCATTTATTGTTTTTTGCCGCTATTCTCCCGGCTTCAGCATTTCACACCGGCACCCTTGAAGGCGTCGTTTACGATTCAGATTCCCGCATCGAGCTGGCGGGCGCAAGAATTTCGCTGCTGCCCGCAGCGCTCAATACCTATACCAATGACCTGGGCCATTTCACTTTCAGGGGATTGGAGGAAGGCGAATACCAGCTCATTGTCAATTACATCGGCTTTGCGCCCGACACGATCTCCAATCTGCAGATCCTGGACGGCGAAACACGGACGGTCAAGGTTTTCCTGGAAAGCCGGAGCCTCGACCTTCCTGAGGTGCAGATCGAATCCGATCCCAACTTTTTCACGCATTCCATTGCCGCGATCGACATACAGACCCGGCCGTTGAACAACGCGCAGGAGGTGCTCCGCATGGTGCCCGGCCTTTTTCTGGCCCAGCATGCCGGCGGCGGGAAAGCCGAACAGCTTTTCCTCCGGGGATTTGACATCGACCACGGCACCGACATCCGGATCACGGTCGATGACATACCCGTGAACATGGTCTCCCACGCTCACGGGCAAGGTTACGCCGACCTGCATTTTGTGATCCCCGAACTGATCCGGAAAGTGGAATTCCGCAAGGGCCCGTACTATGCCGATGCCGGCAATTTCAGTACGGCTGGATCGGTAGCCCTGCAAACGGCCAATGCCCTTGACGAGAGCTTTATCAAAATGGAAGCCGGGCAATTTGACCAATACCGGGTAGTCGGCGCGCTAGACCTGCTGGGCCGCTCCGAAAACAAAAACCAACACGCCTACGCCGCTGCCGAGCTGAATTACAACAACGGTTATTTCGATGCGCCGCAACAATTCCAGCGCGTCAACTTTCTGACCAAGTACAACACCCTGATCAACGACAAACAGAGCCTCACGGCCACCTTTTCAGCCTTTACCAGCCGGTGGGACGCTTCCGGCCAGGTTCCCGAAAGAGCGGTGAAAGACGGGACCATTTCCCGGTTCGGCGCTATCGATCCCACGGAGGGCGGGCAGACCAGCCGGCTCAATTTCAACCTGGAATACCTCTCCAACCTGAACTCCGGACTCTATTCGCAGCACCAGTTTTTTGTATCCAAATACAATTTCGAACTGTATTCCGATTTCACTTTTTTCCTGGAAGATCCGGAAAACGGCGACCAGATCCGCCAGAAAGAAGACCGTTTGATCCTGGGTTATAGCGGCAAATTCTGGAAGGAAAGCACGCTGGCCGGCGCCCCGTTCACAACCACCCTGGGCTGGAATATCCGCCACGATCAGGTCAGCAACGACGAATTGTCGCACACCGTCAACCGGCAGACCACCCTGGAAAACCTGGCCCTGGGCGACGTCCGGGAGACCAATGCGGCCGTCTTCCTGCAGTCGGAATGGAAACCCATCGATAAATTGCAGATCCAGGCCGGATTGCGGTTCGACCAGTTCATTTTCTCCTACGACAACCACCTGACCGCCCTGTACGATCCCCGCACCATTTACGACCGGACGTTGAGCCCAAAACTGAACCTGCACTACAACCTCTCACCCGCCGTTCAATTATTTGCCTTATCGGGGGTGGGATTCCATTCCAATGACACGCGGGTCGTTACGGCGCAGGACGGCCGGGAAACCCTCCCCAAAGCCCTGGGCTGGGAAGGCGGCGCCATCCTCAAGCCGTTCGAAGCCCTCATCCTCCAGGCAGCCTACTGGCAACTGGGCCTGGAGCAGGAGTTCGTCTACGTAGGCGATGCCGGCATCGTTGAACCCAGCGGAAAGACCCTGCGCCGCGGCGTCGATTTCTCTGCCAGGTTGCAACTCGCCAAATGGCTGTACGCCGATGCGGATATCAACTATTCAAACGGCAGGAGCACGGAAGAAGAAAAGGGCATGGATTATATCCCCCTGGCGCCCCGGCTGACCAGTACCGGCGGGTTGAGCGCCCGTTGGGATAACGGCTTTGAAGCCAATATCCGCTATCGCCACCTCTCCGACCGGCCGGCCAATGAAGACAACAGCCTGATCGCAAAAGGGTATTTCCTGCTCGATTCGCAGTTCCAATGGCGATCCAGGCAGTTCATGGTCGGATTCGGCATTCAGAACCTCCTGAACAGCGAATGGAAAGAGGCCCAGTTCGAGACGGAATCCCGGCTGAGAAACGAGCCCGAACCGGTAACGGAGATCCATTTTACGCCTGGTACACCGTTCAACCTGAGGGGATTTGTGAGCTATTACTTTTAGCTTCGGCTTCGCTCAGCTACCAGCTTCGGCCTCCGGTCGACAAAGTCTCCTACGGCTGACGGAGTCGACTTCGCTTTCTTCGACCTCGCTCAGAAAACGAGGGTTGAATCGGGCGGTAGGCTGAACCAAGACTAAGGACAAAATAACCGATTTCCGAATTTGACAACCTCGCCGGGCATTTTCTCCGGCAGGCCCGACCTGTACGCGTTGCCGTACGGAATGGGGATTTTTTGGAAAGCATTTTTCACAATAAACCTGTAATATGATGAAAATCTTTTTTAAAACCATTCAAGCGATAAGCGTAGGCCTCTTGCTGCTGCCCGCCTTTCAGGCTTCGGCTTCCAGTCACAGGGAGGCGCCGCTGATCGCCAACGACCCCCTGGCGGACAATACCGACGTGTATGCCTTCCGGAGTCCTGACGATCCCAGCACCATTACCATTATCGCCAATTACATTCCGGCTGAATTGCCGCACGGCGGGCCGAATTACAACACGTTCGGCGAGCACATCCGGTACGAGATCCACATTGACAACGACGCTTCAAAACCCGGTGATGAGATCGTTTACCGCTTCACCTTTTCCAGGGTGAACGAAGACCCGACCACCTTCTTCAACATTCGCCTGGGTAAACAGAACCTGAAGACCACCTACCGGCTTGAACGGAGCATGGACGGCGGCCAGTCTTTTGAAACGGTGGTGGTGGAAGGCATGGTGCCTCCCGCTTACATCGGCCCCCGGTCGATCGAGGGCGGCGCAGGCCTCGGAGCGGTATATGAAGACCTGATCGCACAGGCGATCGAAACGAGCTCGACCGGCGAAAAGGTCTTTTGCGGACCGGCCGACGACCCGTTCTTCGTCGACCTCGGCGGCATTTTCGACCTGGGCAATGCGCCCCGCCAGAACGGCGATCCGCGCGACGGCCTGGCCCGGTACAACGTGCACACCATTGCCATCCAGGTCCCTATTGCGACCTTGTTGAAAGCAGGCGCCGCCGCTACGCCGGCCAACATCCTCGACCCGGACTACGTGATCGGCATCTGGGCATCGGCCAGCCGGCCGGCCATGCGGACGCTCGGCGCCGGCGGCGATGCAGCTTCCTATGACGGCGACTGGATCCAGGTATCGCGCCTGGGCATGCCGCTGACCAATGAAGCGGTCATTCCCATCGGCATGAAAGATTACTGGAACTCGCTGACGCCGTACGACGAACTGACCGATACCTCGCTCGACGGATTCTTCTACAATCCCGAGCTGGCTTTGTACATGGATGACGATCTGTTCGGCGGCGCCGTACCGGCATTCGCTCCGCTGCGCATCCAGCGCAATTCACTCCAGGGATTCGATTTCGGCAACGGACACGACGGTTTGTACGGCCTCAAAGGCTCAGCTGCCGTAGCCGGAACCGCCCTGGACGACGCTGTGTTCGGAACGCTGTTGTTGCCGGGTCCCGGCATGCCGCGTTCGGTCGATTTGTGGCCGATCTTCCACACCGGTGTGCCCAATTTCCCGCCTTACCAACTGGCAACGGGCAAAAACGGCAACCCGCTGGCAGCGGGCAAGCCCTTCATCAACAACTTCCTGCCCAACGGCGGGGATATGCTGCGCCTGAACATGGCCGTTCCGCCCACCCCGCGGGATGATCCCAATTTCAGTCCGCTGGGCATCGTACAAGCTGCCGTACTGGGCCTGACCGATCCGGCTTACAACGCCAGCACCGACATCCAGTCCATCCCGAACATGGACGGTTTCCCCAACGGACGCCGCCTGGAGGATGACGTGACCCGGATCGAACTGCAGGCCGTTTCGGGCGTAGCCCTGGCCGCCATCGGCCTGTGGTACGACGACTATACGGCCGGCGGCCCGAACCCCGTCACGACCGATCTGCTGGACGTACTGACCTATTCCACCGGCGTAGGCGCCAACGACAAGGCTTTCAAATCCGCTTTCCCATATGTCGCCACACCTTGGAGCGGCAAGGAAACCGGAGAATAAGCGCCCATTTCATTCAACCAAAAAAGCATGTTTAAAATGAAACATATCAATCGAATTATCCTCCTGCCGGCCCTTTTGGTCCTGGCAGCCTGGATATTCCTGCCCAATAACGCGCAGGCTTCGAGCCACCGGGAAGCGCCGCTGATCGCCGACGACCCGCTGGCCGATAACGTCGACCTGTACGCCTTCAGGAGCCCGCGCAACCCCAACAGCGTCGTGCTGATCGCCACTTTCGTACCGTTGCAATTGCCGCACGGCGGGCCGAACTACTACGGTTTCGGTGAAAATATCCGGTATGAGATCCACGTCGACAACGACGCATCCAAACCAGGCGACGAGATCATCTACCGCTTTACCTTCAAGATCAAGAATGAGGACCCGACCACTTTTTTCAATATCCGGTTGGGCAAACAGAACCTCAAAACCACGTATGATCTGGAAAAAAGCGTGGACGGCGGCGTAAGCTGGCTGCCGATCATGAAAGGAGGCCCTGTGGCGCCAAACAATATCGGCGAACGGTCGATCGAATCTCCGATCGGGTTGGGCAGGACCTACAGCACCCTGATGCGGAATACCTTCCGCAATGCCTTCACCGGCGAGCGGATCTTCTGCGGCCCGGTTGACGACCCGTTTTTTGTGGACCTCGGCGGCGTTTTCGACCTGGGCGACCTTCCGCGCCAGGACGGCGACCCGCGCGACGGCCTCGCCTGCATGAACACGAGCGCCATTGCCCTGGAGATCCCCACCAAGTACCTCCTGAAAAAGGGTGTACGACCGGCGCCTGAGAATATTCTGGACGGCAACTGGGTGATCGGCGTATGGGCATCTGCCAGCCGCCGCCAGATCCGGACCCTGACGCCGGGCGGCGAGGAGCATTCCGGCGACTGGGTGCAGGTATCCCGCCTGGGCATGCCGCTGACCAACGAAGCGGTCATCCCCATCGGCATGAAGGATTACTGGAACTCGATCACGCCGTACGACGAACTCGCCGACACGCTGCTCGATAAATACTTCTACAATCCCGAACTCGCCCTGTACATGGACGACGACCTTTTCGGCGGCGCAGTACCGGCATTGGCGCCGTTGCGCATCCAGCGGAACTCACTGCAGGGTTTCGACTTCGGCAACGGGCACGACGGCCTGTACGGGCTTAAAGGATCCGCAGCCGTAGCCGGCACCGCACTGGACGACGCTGTGTTCGGAACGCTGCTGTTGCCTGGCCCTGGTATGCCCCGTTCGGTCGACTTGTGGCCCATCTTCCACACCGGTGTGCCCAATTTCCCGCCCTATCAATTGGCAACGGGCAAAAACGGCAACCCGCTGGCAGCAGGCAAACCCTTCATCAACAACTTCCTGCCCAACGGCGGGGATATGTTGCGCCTGAACATGGCCGTTCCGCCGACCCCGCGGAATGATCCCAATTTCAGCTCGCTGGGCATTGTGCAGGCTGCCGTATTGGGCCTCACCGATCCGACGTACAATTCGAGCACCGACATCCAGTTCATCCCCAATATGGACGGTTTCCCCAACGGACGCCGACTGGAGGATGACGTAACCCGGATCGAATTGCAGGCCGTCTCAGGGGTAGCCCTGGCTGCCATCGGCTTGTGGTACGACGACTACACCGCCGGCGACCCGAACCCCGTTACGCAGGACCTGCTCGACGTGCTGACCTATACCACCGGTGTTGAGGCCAATGACAAAGCCTTCAGCGCTTCGTTCCCCTACCTGGCGGAACCCTGGGCGGGCGACAGCGAGTGCGGCGGCGTAGTGCTTGAAATGGTGAGCGCTCCTGGCATTCCGGAATCCAGCGCATTCGGCCTGCAACCGGGCTCGACGGGTCAGAAAGCCGTCATGTACAACTTCCCGAATCCGTTCAAAGCCACAACGACCATCCGTTACCAGGTGGAGGAGCCGGGTCAGATCAGTATCGACGTGTTTGACGTAAGCGGAAAAAATATCGGCACCCTGGTCAACGACCGCATGGATGCCGGTGAATATCAGGTAGAATGGAATGCTTCGGCCTATCCTTCCGGGATCTATTTTGCAAGGATCAGCGGAAACGGCGGCGAAGTGCTTGAGATCCATAAACTTGTAAAAGGCAGGTAGTCACTATCAAAGACCGGCTTTGAGCCGGTCTGACAATCCGCTTGGGAGGCGAAGGCCTCCCAAGCTTTTTCTCTGCCTGCGAACCGTTTTGGCAATTTTTTATGACAGTTTATAGGTTGTAGTGACCACCGGATCCTGCCTGTTCCGCCACCGGAACAGGCGGGTTCGGTGCACTGCGTTTTCCCTCCGGGGTTGTATGTTACGGCATATTGTGTTACTTTTGGGAGCTTTCGGCGCACATCCGGGAGGCCGTTCAATAACGTGTGTTTCACGCGAAGACGCAAAGACGCAAAATTCTGATTTTCATCACGCTGCGCGTGCTGAAAACTCTGTTGACACAAAATTTTGAACAGTCTCACATCCAGCGCCGGTATGCAGAAACCGACACAATGCTCATTTAAACAAGCGAAAAACATGCAACCACGCTGCCTTTTTATCCTGCCTTTTCTCCTGCTCAGCCTGTTCGTCCATGCCCAGATCGGGGTTGGCGCCAAAGCGCCCAAAGGGGCCAAAGTATACCTGGACGGCAGTAAGAAATCCCTCCACAAGAATTGGACCTACTGGGAAGGTCCGCGTTTTTCAGCGGCCATGCCCATCAAATGGCCGGTCGTCAAAAATCCGGCCGGAAAAGGTAAGGCCGTGAGCAGCAACGACCCTGCGGGCGCCGGCGGCAAATACGGCGCCGCGGACATCGTCACCAAAAAAGCATTCCGCGATTTCAGGCTGCACGTCGAATTCCTGATCGCCAAACCCGGCGGCAACAGCGGTGTCTATCTCCAGAACCGGTACGAGATCCAGGTGCTCGACGGCGACTCCACCGCGCACGGCATGGCAGCTGTGATCAACGAAGAAGCTTCTCCTTATTATCCCTACAACGGCGTCGGCAAATGGAACGCCTACGACATCGTTTTCCGGGCCGCACGGTTCGAAAACGGTCAGCGCACCGAAAAAGCAATGGTCACCATGTATTTCAACGGCGTAAAAGTGCACACCAACCGGCCGATCAACCAGGTGTGGGGCGGCCCCAATTCAGGTATTGACGGCGGCAATGACGGCGGAAAGGGGATCACGGATACGCCCGGCGGGCTGAAGCTGCAGGCGGAAGGCCATGAGGTGCTGTACCGGAATGTGTGGATCGAGGAGCTGGACTTGATGAAGGCGGACACGGATATTATGAAGAAGTAACCCTTTATCCGATCCTGATTTTCTTCAGCCGGTCCATTTCCCGCTTCTGATCGCGCGCCTGGATGGCATCGCGTTTGTCGTGGACTTTCTTACCCTGCGCCAGGGCGATCTCCAGCTTGGCAAATCCGCGGGCGTTGATAAAAATGCGATAGGGCACGATGGTGAAACCGCGTTCCTTGACCTTTTTTTCCAGTTTTTTGAGTTCCTGTTTTTTCAGGAGCAGCTTGCGCAATCTTCTCGGATCGTGGTTGAACTGGTTGCCGTAGTCGTATTCGGCAATAAAGAGGCTTCTGACGTACAGCTCTCCGTCCTGAAACGTGCAGTAGGCATCGCTGAGGTCGGCATGCCCCGTACGGATGGATTTGATCTCTGTGCCGACCAAAGCAATCCCGGCCTCGTAAGTATCAAGGAATTGGTATTCGTATCTGGCCCGTCGGTTAACGATCTCGACGGGCGGCTTATGTTCGGTTGGCATGGTACTGCAATCTGTATATCCTCACTAAACCCCATCTGCGGGGATTAAGTTTCAAATTTAATAATTATCCGCTGACTTTACATGGCCTGCAATTCCACCAGCTTTTTGTACTCGCCGTTGAGGGCCAGCAGGGCATGGTGGTTGCCGCGTTCGATGATCCGGCCCTGCCGCATGACCACGATTTCGTCGGCGTGCTGGATGGTGCTGAGCCGGTGGGCGATCACCAGTGAAGTCCGGTTTTTCATCAGTTCCAGCAAAGCGGCCTGGACCAGCTTTTCGGATTCCGAATCCAGCGCGCTGGTGGCTTCATCCAGGATCAGGATAGGCGGATTCTTGAGTATGGCCCTGGCGATGGTGAGGCGTTGGCGCTGCCCGCCGCTGAGCTTGCTGCCCCGGTCGCCGATATTCGTTTCATAGCCTTTTTCGGTAGCCATAATGAACTCATGGGCATTGGCGATCCTGGCGGCGTTGACGACATCTTCCATGGCGACCCCCTGAAGGCCGAATACGATATTGTTGTAGATCGTGTCGTTGAACAGGACCGCCTCTTGTGAAACGATCCCCATCAGGCTTCTCAGGTCTTTGATCTTGTAGTCTTTGATATTCAGGCCGTCTACAAAGACGCCGCCTTCCTCGACATCGTAAAAACGCGGCAGCAGGTCCGCCATGGTCGATTTACCCGCCCCTGAAGCGCCTACCAATGCAACGGCTTTGCCCTTGGGAATGTTCAGTTGGATCTGTTTGAGGACATGGCCTTCTTCCTTGTTGTAGGCAAAGCTGACGTCTTTGAAGGCGATTTCCCGTTCAAAGGAACGGATCGGTTTTGCATCGGGTTTTTCCAGGATCGTGGTTTCAGCATCCAGCACCTGTTCTACCCTGTGCAGGGCGCCGATGCCCTTCTGCACGCTGTACCAGGCTTTGGAAAGCTGTTTGGAGGGATCGATCACGTTGTAAAAAGCGTAAATAAACGTGATGAAGGCGTCGGGCTCCATTTTTCCGCTGAAAACCAGGCTTGAGCCGTACCACAACAATACCGCCACCACGGCGATACCGAGGAATTCGGATAGCGGAGAAGACAGATCGCGCCGCCACAACAAGCGGGTCAGGATATGCCGGTAGGCGTTGTTTTCCGCACCGAATTTGGCGTGTTGGTAGGCTTCGGCATTAAACCCTTTGATGATGCGCAAGCCGCCGAGGGCCTCATCCACGATCGTGACCAGGTTGCCCAGTTTCTCCTGTACGAGTGCGGAAGACCGTTTCAGGCTGCGGCCGATGCCGCCGATGACCACGCCTGTGAAAATGATCAGCAGGAAGACGAACAAGGTCAGCGACGGGCTCTGGTACAGCATATAGGCCAGGGAGCCTGCGATGACGAGGGGTTCGCGAAAAAGGGCTTCCAGGACATTGAGTATGCTCATTTCGACTTCCTGGACATCGCCGGTCATTCGAGACATGAGGTCGCCTTTGCGTTCCTCCGAAAAATACGGCAGCGGCAACACCAGCATTTTATCAAAGAGTTGCTGGCGGATATCCCGGACTACGCCGTTTCTGACCGGCGCCATGAACACCAGGGCCAGGTACCGGAAAAGATTCTTGAAAAAGAAGGCCAGCAGGATAGCGCCGCAGACCAGCAGGAGCGCTTTTTCCTTGCCTTCGGTGTCTATGAGGAGGGTATACCGGTACTTAAACCAGGCCTGGATATTGACCGCGCTGAATCCGCCTGCCGGCGGATCGGTGACGCCGCCGGTCTGGTTGAAAAGGATCTCAAAAAAAGGCTGCAAAAGCGGAATGCTGACAACTGTAAAAAGCGCTGTCAGGATATTGGAAACAATATTGAGGCCGATAAATTTCTTGTAGCGGCCGATATAGCTGAGCAACCGGCGGAAACTTCCCATTTGACGACCTACTCCGTAATTGGAAAATCGTTCAGGAATCCGGTATTGAAATCGCCTTTGCGGAAACGCTCGTCGCGCATCAGCCGCTGATGGAACGGTACGGTCGTTTTTACGCCTTCGACGATAAACTCATCCAACGCCCTTTCCATTTTGGTGATGCACTCCTCGCGGGTCCGCGCGCGGCAGATCAGCTTGGCGATCATGGAATCGTAGTACGGCGGAATGGTATAACCGGCGTAAACGTGGGTATCGACGCGCACACCGTGGCCTTTGGACGTGTGCAGGGAGAGTATCTTGCCCGGGCTGGGCCGGAAGCCGTTGAAGGGATCTTCAGCGTTGATCCGGCATTCCATAGCGTGGCCGTTGGGGACGTAATTATCCCCTTTGATGGTTTCGCCGGCGGCGATCTTGATCTGTTCCTTGATCAGGTCGTGGTCGATCACTTCCTCGGTTACCGGGTGTTCTACCTGGATCCGGGTGTTCATCTCCATGAAATAGAAATTCCGGTGCTTGTCCACCAGGAATTCGATGGTACCCACGCCTTCGTAGTTGATGGCTTCGCCGGCCTTAACGGCTGCGGCGCCCATTTCTTCCCGCAGTTCGGGGGTCATAAAGGGCGACGGGCATTCTTCCACGAGTTTCTGGTGGCGGCGCTGGATGGAGCAGTCCCTTTCGGACAGGTGGATTACCTTTCCCTTCTGGTCGCCGACGATCTGGAATTCGATATGGCGCGGTTCTTCGATGAATTTTTCGATATAGATGCCGTCGTTTCCGAAAGCGGCTTTGGCTTCTTTGCGGGCAACTTCCCAGGCAGTTTCGAATTCTTTTTCTTCCCAGACGATGCGCATGCCTTTGCCGCCGCCGCCGGCGGTAGCTTTCAGGATAACGGGGTATCCGATTTCTTTGGCGATGCGCAGGCCGGTTTTAAGGTCGCGGAGCAGCCCTTCCGAGCCGGGGATGACCGGAACGCCGGCCTTGATCATGGTTTCCTTTGCGGTAATCTTATCCCCCATTTTGCGGATCTGTTCCGGTGTGGGGCCGATAAATTTGATGCCGTATTCGGAGCATACTTCTGCGAAATCCGCATTTTCAGCCAGGAACCCGTATCCGGGATGGATAGCGTCGGCGTTGGTGATCTCCACGGCGGCCATGATGCGCGGGATGCTGAGATAGGATTCCGAGGAGGGAGCGGGGCCGATACAAACGGCTTCATCGGCAAACCGGACGTGCAGACTTTCCCGGTCGGCGGTCGAATAGACGGCAACCGTTTTGATGCCCATTTCGCGGCAGGTGCGGATGATCCGCAGCGCGATCTCTCCCCGGTTGGCGATGAGTATTTTATCGAACATAGTAATCAATTGAAGTGAAGGCCCGGGCGGTGCCGGGCCATGGTCATTAACCTTGAGGGTCGACGAGGAACAGGACCTGGTCGTATTCTACCGGTTGTGCATCTTCCACCATGATCTTGGCCACTTTGCCGCTGATCTCCGATTCGATCTCGTTGAACAGCTTCATGGCTTCGATGATGCAAACCACGTCACCTTTCTGGATATCGTCGCCTACTTTGACATAGGCCGGTTTTTCCGGGCCGGATGAGCGATAGAAGGTGCCCACCATAGGCGATTTGACGGGAATATACCGGGATTCATCGCTATCCTCCTTAGCCGGGGCCTGAGGGGTGGCGGCTTGTTTGGCAGGCGCGGGCGCGGGTGGCGGTACGGCTGCCTGTACCTGCGGCACGGACATCACCGGCGCGGCAGCGGTCACTACGGGCGCTGCGATTTGTCCCTTGGATTTTTCAAAATGTTTGGTCCGGACGGACAGTTCGAATTCACCGTCCTTCATCTTGAATTCGGAAAGTTCCAAGCGGTTAATGAGTCTCAGGAGTTCCTGGATGTCTTTGAACGTCATGGCTTCTGTTTGTTGTTCTTTGACAATTTTACGATTTGAGTCAGCCTGTTCCAAAAGTAAAAGTTTTCTCGGTTTTTTCAGCTTTCCGAGTCAGAGCTGCCCGTACCGCACCTGGGCGCCGGGTTGTCATTGCCAAAAAGGTTACTGTTTTACACGTTCCATATAGGCGCTGGTAGCCGTGTCCACTTTTATCTTATCGCCCGCATTGACAAAAAGGGGCACTTTGATCTCAGCGCCAGTTTCCACTGTGGCGGGTTTGAGGGTATTGGTGGCGGTATCGCCTTTAACGCCGGGCTCGGTATAGGTTACTTCCAGCACCATATACTGCGGCATTTCCAGGGTCAGGGGAATATCTTTGGTGGCATGGAAGAGCACATCCACTTCCGTACCTTCTTTGAGCAGTTTGGGGTTATTGATAAGTTTTTCGTCCAGCGCCAGTTGCTCGAAGGATTCATTGTCCATGAAATGGTATCCGGATTCATCGGAGTAAAGGAACTGGAATTTCCGGCGTTCCACACGAACATCATCCACTTTATGGCCTGCCGGGAAGGTATTATCGAGTACCCGGCCGGTGGTCAGGCTGCGGAGTTTGGTCCTTACGAAAGCAGCGCCCTTACCGGGCTTAACGTGTTGGAATTCAATAATCTGAAAGATATCATTATTGAAATCGATACACATTCCGTTGCGGATTTCAGAAGTACTTGCCATTGCAAAATGCTGTTTTTTTATTAATTATCAATGCAAAGATAGCGCAATCGCGTCAATCGGCCGCGCCGAGGCGGGGCGAATCAATTGCCAATTTAATTATATGCCCATTTTAAATAAGTAGCGCCCCAGGTGAATCCGCCGCCGAAAGCGGTCAGGATGAGGTTATCGCCTTTGTGCAACCTGGACTCATAGTCCCAAAGGCACAGCGGCAGGGTTGCGGCGGTTGTATTGCCGTATTTATGGATATTGACCATTACTTTTTCTTCCGGGAAGCCGATCCCTTTGCCGACGCTTTCGATAATGCGGCGGTTGGCCTGGTGGGGCACAAGCCAGTTGACATTGTCAACCGTCAGGTTGTTGCGGGCCATGACTTTTTCCACCACATCGGTCATACCTGCTACGGCAGCCTTGAAAACGGGTTTGCCGTTCTGGTAAATGAAGTGTTCCTGATTGGTAACGGTTTCGAGGCTGGCCGGGTGTCGTGATCCGCCGGCTTTCTGGCGGAGGAATTCCGCGCCGGAGCCGTCGCTGCGGTGGATGGAATCGATGATGCCGTTGCCGCTGTCGTCCGGTTCCAGCAGGACGGCGCCTGCCCCGTCGCCGAACAATACGCAGGTGGTCCGGTCGGTATAATCGACTATGGAGGACATTTTATCCCCTCCGACCACGATTACTTTTTTATGGGCTCCGGCTTCGACGAACCTGGCGCCTGTGGTCAGGGCATACAGGAATCCGGAGCAGGCGGCTGCGATATCAAAACAAAAAGCGTTGGTCAGGCCGGCGCCATAGGCGATCAGGTTGGCAGTGTCCGGAAACATCATATCCGGGGTCACGGTCGCGCAGATCACCAGTTCAATCTCTTTGGGGTCGGTACCGGTTTTTTCGAGCAGTCCTTTCACCGCTTCGATCCCCATTACAGAAGTACCTTGCGCTTCTCCCTTCAGGATATGGCGTTCTTTGATGCCGGTACGGGTAGTGATCCATTCATCGTTGGTATCTACCATCCGCGACAGTTCGTCGTTGGTCAGAATGTAATCCGGAACGTATCCCTGAACGCCAGTTATAGCTGCGCGAATTTTTGACATGGTTTTGTTTATTTGTGCACCGAAACAAAAAATTTCTCAATGGCCGGCTTTGGGGATTCCGTTGGTCTATCTGTGCGCCTGATCAAGCTGATCGGTATAATCCCGGTATGAAATGGCGAATAGCCCCAGGAAGGTTAACAATCCGTTGACCGCCAGGTTGAGGTAACCGAATTCAAATCCGTACAGGATTCTCGCTGAGTAGACATCCAGCAGGATAGTGATCACGGGGGCGGCCAGACAAACCGGCAGTACCAGATTATCCCTCACCTTCAGTTTGGTGAACATGCCGAAGGTAAACAACCCGAGCAGCGGCCCATAAGTGTATCCGGCCACTTTCAACACCTGGTAAATAACCGATTCATTGACCAGCTCATTCGAAATGATGATCACCAGGAAAAGCAATACAGAAAAACCGATATGTACCATCCTGCGCCATCTTTTTTTGGTTTCTTCCGGCTCCGGACGTTTTTCAAAATTCAGAAAGTCGACGCAAAAAGAGGTCGTCAGCGCCGTCAGCGTCGAATCCGCGCTGCTGTAGGCTGCCGCAATCACCCCGAGGATAAACATGATGCTGACGCTCAGCGGCAGATGCCTCAGGGCGATGGTCGGGTAGAGTTCATCCGCTTTGGCCGGCAGATCAATGCCGATATTGGCCGAATACAGGTACAGCAGGGCGCCGAGGGTCAGGAACAGGAGGTTGGCCCCGACCAGGATAATGCTGAAGGTAAACACGTTCTTCTGCGCATCCCGGATGTTGGGGCAGGTCAGGTTCTTTTGCATCATGTCCTGATCCAGGCCGGTCATCACGATGGTAATGAAAACGCCTCCGATGAATTGTTTATAAAAATTATTGGAATCGCCCCAACCGCCTTCAAAGAAGAAGGTTTTGGAAAATTTGCTGTTGCTCACCATCTGGATCATCCCCGGAACATCCGTTTCCAGCGCGTGGCTGATCGAGAGTATGGTGAGAACGACGGCAGCCAGCATGAATACCGTCTGGAGGACGTCCGTATAAATGATGGTGTTGATGCCGCCTTTAAAGGTATATACCCATATGAGGACAATGGTTACGGCTACCGTCATGAAAAACGGTGCGCCCATTGGCCCCAGGACGAACTTTTGCAGCACCAGTGCCACCAGGTAAAGGCGGAGGGCCGAGCCGATTGTCCGGGAAAGCAGGAAGTAGCCGGCGCCGGTCTTATAGGCAAAAAAACCGAACCGTTTTTCGAGAAAACTATAGATGCTGGTCACCCTCAGCCGGTAATACAGCGGAAGCAGCACCAATGCGATCACGAGATAACCCACCAGATACCCCAGCACCACCTGGAAATAGGAGAAACTGCTCTTGCCTACGTCGCCGGGGACCGACATGAAGGTAACCCCGGAAAGGGAAGCGCCGATCATGCCGATGGCCACCATCCACCATTTTGACTGGCGGCCTGCGAGAAAGAACTTCTCATTATTGGCATTTCGGCTGGTAAAATAGGATATACCAATCAGTACTAGAAAATAGGCCAGAATAAAGCCGATAATAGTTATTGGTGTCAGCTGTTGTTGCATAATAATACATGCCGAGCCCAGGTGCATCGCGATAGCGAGGGCAAAAGCAGCGCAAAGATAGCAAATTCTAAAAAAGCGCCGGATTTAGAAAATTCGTTGTTTTTTCCGGTTTTGGGCCGGCATTGATCGAATATTTGCTGCGATTGGGCCGCATTCCCCGCCGGTTCATCGGTTTTCGCGACCGGCCAAGCAACCGGACCTTTCGGATGGGTGTCTTTTGTACAAAGGATATCAAAGATTTTTTATTCAAAAAACCCGATGTATTATGAAATTCAGATTTTTCCTGTCGGCCCTGCTGATGGCCGCTTGCATGGTACCCGCTTTAGCCGGCGGAACCACCCCGACCGAATTGATCGCCAGAACAACCGTGATGAGCGAAAAAACCATGAAGATCCAGCTGATCAACCTGGAGAAGGTCGCCACCACGCTGTCCATCAACAGCCTGGATGGTAAAAAGACTTATTACGAAAAGAACATCAAGAAGCACAACGGCTTTGCCACCAAGTTCAACTTCGGTGATCTGGAGCCGGGCAAGTACCTGTTGAAAGTGGAGCAACCCGATGAATCCCTGACCCAGGTCATCCTGATCGATGAAAACGGCATCAGGGTATCGGATTTTGTCCGCTAGTTTTTTTAGTCGTAAGTTGTAAGTTGTAAGTCGTAAGTCGTAAGTTGTAAGTCGTAAGTTTTTAATTTTGAACGACTTACAACTTATGACTTACGACTTACGACTAATGACTTACAACTACCGCAAAGTAGGCGAGCTTTCCAGCGCTATATCCTTTGAATCCTCAAAGCAATTCCGGCTGATGCGGGCCCGGACCTCGCCCTCCGGGGTACCGCCGATCCGCAGGACGGTGGTACAGGCGTTTTTGAGATAGCTGAATTCGTTGGCTGAATAGGAGATGGCATCCAGTTCGTCGGTATCGGTTTCCGAACCCAGGTAGAAAGCCGGATTGATATCCGCGTCCCCTTCATAGTTTTCAGCAACCTTTCCCTCTTTTTCAATCTGCAGCCTGAAGCGCACGGTTGAATAGTTGATCCGGACCAGGTCCAGCTTGTACGTCACGTTATCCCGCGTACCTTTAAGGTGATAAACCCGGTTGATCGCCGGGTTCGAAGGAAATTCGACCGGTTCTTCGCCGTCAATCATTATTTTATTGGGAGAAACGTTAGCGGATTTTCCCAAATTGCCGATTGAACTGACGAAGTTTTCCGAGAACGGATGATTCAGGTAATATTCGGAATCGCTCCAGTTGAAATCACCTTCGGCGGCAGCGGCATCGCCTTCTCCCGAATTGGTCCCCGCGTCCTGTTTGCAGGCTGTAAAGGCGACCAGAAGGATGAACAAAAAAAATTGGATTGCTTTCATACAATATTAAAAGATTTGAACTAAGCCTTTTTGGCCCTGCTTGTTTTTTTGACCGCCGGCGCCGGGCCTGCACCGGCACTTTCACGAATATAGGTACCCCAGGTAAGGTTGTCCTTGCCGGGTTCCTGGGCTTGCGCCCTTTCAATAGCGTAGGCGGCTGACATTTCGACCACCCAATCAAAGTTTTCTTTTCCTACGGAATTGATGTCGGCATCCGGGGCGGGATTGCAGAAGTCGATAGCGATGGGTATCCCGTCTCTGACCGCGAACTCCACCGTATTGAAATCGTATCCCAGTCCTTCACACAGCGCCAGCACGTACTTTTCCATTGTCTTGATCAGGCTGTCGGGCACATTGTGATTGGCCACATACCTGAGATGGTGCGGATTGCGCGGCTCATAGTGCATGATCCGGACGTGCTTTCTGCCGATGCAATAACAACGGAAATAGGCGTCGAATTCGATGGCTTCCTGGAGCATCATCACCAGGCGCTCTGTTTCCGAGAATTTTTCAAAGAATTCATCAACGTTCTTGAGCTTGTATACGCTCTTCCAGCCGCCGCCGGCATGCGGTTTCATGAACGCCGGGAAACCCACATAGCTGAAGATCGATTCCCAGTCCAGCGGGAAAGCGAGGTTGGAGAATGAGTTGGAGGTAGTGTCCTCCGGGTGATCCTTGGAAGGCAACAGGACCGTTTTGGGCACCGGAACCCCGAGTTTTACAGCCAGCACGTTGTTAAAGAATTTTTCGTCGGCGCTCCACCAGAACGGGTTGTTGATCACAGCCGTACCGGTAGCTGCGGCATTTTTCAGGAAAGCCCTGTAAAACGGCACATCCTGGGAAATCCGGTCAATGATGACGGCATACCCGCAGGATTCGGCCTGAACAACCTTATCGATGAGGACGGGTTCGGCCTTTATGCCTTTGACGCCCTTGTCATTGATGCGGTCAACAAATGCTTGCGGAAAGGAGCGTTCTTGCCCGAACAGGATTCCGATTTTCTTCATATGGCAATTGGATTTTAGTGTCCGGCGGCAAAGATAGGCAAGATTGTTTAATTGAGGAATTCAAATCCCTTTCGCGCTGCCGATCCGGGATTGAAAATTTTCGTCCATAAATTTCAAAAAAAGTTATGTGGGAAAAATTTAAATTTTAGATTTGTCAGGTAAGAAATAGTGTATCCTGACTGATTGGAGTTTGTCCATCTATTTGTTCATAATAACGGGTTCCCTCGGGAGCCTTTTTTTCAAACTTCAAATCGTAATACTAGTATGAAAAAAGCACTATTTACGCTTCTGTTGCTTACCGCAACAATGGGTTTATTGCTTGCCCAATCAAAGCCGAAAACCGGCAAAAAATTTCCCTCCTTCATCTCCCTTGAGCAGCCGCAACCTGCCAACCTGCGGAACAACCTGTTCCATACCTACCTTGAGATGAACCCCGAGGATGAGCTCAGGCTTATCCGGACCGAAGCGGACCAGCTTGGGTTTACGCACCAGCGCTTTCAGCAATTCTATAAAGGCGTGAAGGTGGATGGCGCAATCTACACCGTACACGAAAAAGGCGGAAGGATCCTTACCCTTTCCGGCAATTTCAGGGATGTAACCGACCTGGATGTCAACCCGTTCATTTCTCCTGACCAGGCCCTGCAATACGCGATGCAGCATGTCGGCGCCGCCAAGTACGCCTGGCAACCGGGCGGGTTCGACGGGTTTGAAAAGCCGCAAGGCGAGCTCGTCATTTATGCTGATCCTGAGGGCTTGCTACCGGCCAGGCTGACCTACAAATTCGACGTCTATGCCGTTGAGCCCATTTCCAGGGCTTATGTTCTGGTGGATGCGCACAACGGCGAAGTGGTCCGCGAATTCGCCCGCATCCACGAAACCAACGTGCCCGCCACCGGCACCAGCCTGTACAACGGTACGGTCAGTTTTACGGCCGATCAGGTCTCCGCCAGTTCCTTCCGGCTGCGCCAGACAGCTGACGGCGGCGGCGTGCAGACCTTCAGCCTCAACAACGGCACCAATTACAACAGCGCTACCGACATCACCAGCACCTCTGCGTCCTTCAACAACGTCGATAATACGGCCGTTCAAGCCCATTGGGGCGCAGAGCAGACCTATAAGTACTACCTGCAAAACCACAACCGGAATTCCTATAACAACGCCGGCGGCATTCTCAAGAACTACGTCCACTATTCCAACAACTATGTCAACGCCTACTGGGACGGTACGCGGATGACTTACGGCGACGGTAACGGGACCTCCTACGGGCCGCTGGTTTCAACCGACATCACCGGCCACGAGATCACCCACGGCGTTACGGAATATTCCGCTAACCTGGCATACCAACGGGAATCCGGCGCCCTCAACGAGTCCTTTTCCGACATCTTCGGTGAAATGGTCGAATACTTCGCTGAAGGTTCCAACGACTGGCAGATGGGCACCGATATCGGGATCGGCGGCAGCGGCGCCATCCGCTCCATGAACAACCCGAACCTGTACGGCGACCCGGATACTTACGGCGGCGCCAACTGGTACAATCCCAACTGCGGCACGCCGACGCAGAGCAACGACTATTGCGGGGTACATACCAACTCGGGCGTACAAAACAAGTGGTTCTACATCCTGACCATGGGCGAATCCGGCACCAATGACCTGGGCAATGCATACAGCGTGACGGGGGTGGGCCGCACTAAATCCGCAGCCATCGCCTACCGCAGCCTGACCACCTACCTGTCGTCGAGCTCCACCTATGCCGATGCCCGCAACGGCGCCATCCAGGCAGCCATCGACCTGTACGGCGCAGGGTCGGCTGAAGTGATCGCTACCACCAACGCCTGGTACGCAGTCGGCGTAGGCGGCGCTTACGGCACGATCTCCTACTGCTCCTCGGCCGGGTCCAACTCCACCTACGAGTGGATATCCAAGGTCACGGTCGGTTCTTTCACCAATAACAGCGGCGCGGCAGGCTATACCAATTTCACATCCCAGACGATCAACGTGAATGCCGGTCAGGGCTACAGCGTTTCCCTGACGCCGACCTTTTCCGGCACCACCTATAATGAATACTGGCGGATCTGGATCGACTTCAACGGCGACGGCGACTTTACCGACTCCGGTGAGCAGGTCTTTGCAGCCGGCCCAAGCACAACCACTGTCAGCGGCAGCATCAGCATTCCGGCAAGCGCGGCAGGCACCACCACCCGCATGCGCGTGACCATGAAGTACAACGCCGCACCTACCGGTCCATGCGAAACCTTCTCCTACGGCGAAGTGGAAGATTATACCATCGCTATCGCCGCCAGCGGCCCGGATACCCAGGCGCCCTCCGCACCGACCAACCTGAGCGCATCCAATACGACGCAAACCACTACCGACCTTTCGTGGACGGCTTCGACGGACAACGTCGGCGTGACCGGGTACAAGATCTTTGTCAACGGCGTAAATACGGCTACCAGCGCTACCAATTCATACGCGCTGACCGGCCTTACGGCAGCTACGACCTATTCCATTTATGTAACTGCATACGACGCGGCCGGCAATAACTCCGGCGCCAGCAATACCATCAACGTGACCACGCTGAGCAGCGGCGGCGGCGGCAGCACCGAATTACTGGGCAGCTATTTCGAAACCGGCTGGGACGGCTGGGCTGACGGCGGCAGCGACTGTGCGCGGTATTCCGGATCGCGGTCCTATGAAGGCAGCTATTCCATTTATATCCGGGACAACTCGGGCGTGCCTTCTGCCATGACCTCCCCGACCATCAACCTGAGCGGCTATTCGCAGGTCGTTGTTGACTTCTATTTCTATGCTACCAGCATGGAGAACGGAGAAGATTTCTGGTTGCGTTATTCCAGCAATAATGGAAGTACCTGGAGTACGGTGGCTACTTATGCGGCAGGGACCAGTTTTACCAACAACGGATTCTGGCACGCGACGGTTACCCTGACCAGCGCCCAGGTGAGTTTCACCTCCGGAGTAAAGCTCCGCTTCCAGTGTGACGCCAGCGACAATACCGACCTGATCTACATCGACGCGGTTACGGTGACCGCTTCCAACCCGTCTGGTTTTGCAGCGGGTGGAGAAACCCGTCAAACGATCGAACAGATCGACCGGGTGATTTCCGAAAACGCTGGTTTCCTGGAAGATCAGGCGGAATTCCGGTTGTACCCCAACCCGGCTACCGACGAACTCAATATCGAAACACCGGATGCTCTGCGTTCTGTAAGGATCTTTGCCGTTAACGGCTCCCTGATCCAGAACCTGAAGACTTTCGAAAAAGGACAAACCATAGACATTTCCGGCCTGCAGCCCGGCATTTACTTCATTGCCATAGAAACAGACAAGGAAGTGGTCAACAAACGATTTGTAAAACAATAGGATTAAAAATGTTTTGACGGGCAGCTTGTCGCGCGGTTCAAATCGCCCCGGAGGCGGGAGGCCATGCGGCAAGCTGCTTTTCTTTTTGTACCGCCCCTTGATCATCCCTATTTCACCTTCTCCTCCCCTGCCCGCCATGTCCTGAAGTATGATCCTATCCTGGGAAAATGTTGCTAAAATCCCTAAATATTCCACCCTAAATCCCAGCTAAATTCACCTTAAATTCTCAAAAAATCCTATCATAATTCACAAAAAAATAATCGAAAATTTCTCAAAAAATTTCGTTTAAAAAATTTAAATATTAGATTTGCCAGTATTACGCCATGTTTATCCGACTGTTTGAAGTTTCGTAAAATTTCTTGTTCATAATAATTATCGCCCTTCGAGGGTGTTTTACAAACTTCAAATCGTAAGCTGGTATGAAAAAAGCACTATTTACCTTGATGTTGCTTCCCGCAACGCTCATTGTGTTATTTGCCCAACCGAGACCAAAAATCGGCAAAAAATTCCCCTCCTTCGTTCAACTGGAACAACCCCAACCCCTTACCCAACGCAACAACCTGTTCAACACCTACCTTGAAATGGGACAGGACGACGAATTGCGGCTGGAACGCACAGATACCGACAATCTCGGATTCAGCCATTACCGCTACCAACAGTACTACAAGGGCGTGAAGGTGGATGGCGCCATCTACACCGTGCACGAAAAAGGCGGAAGGATACTCACGCTTTCCGGCAATTTCAGGAGTGTATTCGATCTGGACGTGGGCGCGTTCATTTCACCGGACCAGGCGCTGCAATACGCCATGCAGCATGTCGGCGCAAGCAAATACGCCTGGCAACCCGGCGGGTTTGACGGGTTTGAGAAGCCGCAGGGCGAACTCGTCATTTTCGCCGACCCTGAAGGCATCCTGCCCGCCAGGCTGACCTACAAATTCGACGTCTACGCCGTTGAGCCCATCTCCAGGGCTTACGTCTTTGTCGATGCGCACAACGGCGAAGTGGTCCGCGAGTTCGCACGCATCCACGAATCCAACGTACCCGCCACCGGCACCAGCCTGTACAACGGCACCGTTTCCTTCACAGCTGATTTCACCGGCTCCAACTACAGGCTGCGGCAAACAGCCGACGGCGGCGGTGTGCAGACCTACAGCCTCAACAACGGCACCAATTACAACAATGCCACCGATATCACGAGCGGTTCGTCGTCCTTCAACAACGTCGATAATACGGCTGTCCAGGCGCATTGGGGCGCCGAACAAACCTACAAGTACTACCTCCAGAACCACGGCCGGAACTCCTACAACAATGCCGGCGGGGTGCTCAGGAACTACGTCCACTATTCCAATAACTATGTGAATGCCTATTGGGACGGCACCCGGATGACTTACGGCGACGGCGACGGGGTGAATTACGGCCCGCTGGTTTCCAGCGACATCACCGGACACGAGATCACGCACGGCGTTACGGAATACTCCGCCAACCTGGCCTATCAGCGGGAATCCGGGGCACTGAACGAATCTTTCTCGGATATCTTCGGCGAAATGGTCGAATACTTCGCAGAAGGTTCCAACGACTGGCAAATGGGTACCGATATCGGGATCGGCGGCAGCGGCGCCATCCGCTCCATGAACAACCCGAATGCCTACGGCGACCCGGATACTTACGGCGGCAGCTATTGGTACAACCCCAACTGCGGCACGCCTACCCAAAACAACGACTATTGCGGGGTACACACCAACTCGGGCGTGCAGAACAAGTGGTTCTACATCCTGACCATGGGCGAATCCGGCACCAACGACCTGGGCAATTCATACAGTGTATCGGGTGTGGGCCGCACCAAGGCCGCAGCGATCACGTACCGGAGTCTGACCACCTATCTGTCGTCGAGTTCTACCTATGCCGACGCCCGCAACGGCGCCATTCAGGCAGCCATCGACCTGTACGGCGCCGGCTCGGCTGAGGAAATTGCCACAACCAACGCCTGGTACGCGGTGGGCGTAGGCGGCGAATACGGCACCATTTCCTACTGTTCTTCGGCCGGATCCAACTCCAGCTACGAATGGATATCGAATGTGACGGTCGGCTCGTTCAGCAACAGTTCCGGAGCGGCCGGTTATACCAATTTCACATCTCAGACGGTTAACGTGAATGCCGGACAGAACTACAGCATTTCGCTGACGCCGGGTTTCTCGAGCTCCACCTATACCGAATACTGGAAAATCTGGATCGACCTCAATGCCGACGGCGATTTTACCGACTCAGGCGAGCAGGTCTATGCCTCCGGGGGCAGCAATGCTACTGTCAGCGGCAGCATCAGCATTCCCTCCGGGGCCGCGGGCACCACAACCCGCATGCGGGTGACCATGAAGTACAACGCAACGCCTACCGGTCCGTGCGAAACCTTTGCCTACGGCGAAGTGGAGGATTATACGATCGCGATCGGCGGCGGCGGCGGTCCGGACACGCAAGCGCCTTCAGCGCCGACCAGCCTCAGCGCGTCCAATACGACACAAACCAGTACCGATCTTTCCTGGAATGCGTCCACGGACAATGTCGGGGTAACCGGCTACAACATCTACGTTGACGGGGTCAATGTGGACAATACCGCCTCAACCTCCTATGCATTGGGCGGCCTGACGGCTTCTACCACTTATGCCATTTACGTAACGGCGTATGATGCGGCCGGGAATGAATCCGGTTCAAGCAACACCATCAATGTGACGACCCAGAGCAGCGGCGGCGGTGGCGGCGGCAGCGATGTGTTGCTGGGCAGCTATTTCGAAACCGGCTGGGACGGCTGGGCCGACGGCGGCAGCGACTGCGCGCGGTATTTCGGATCCCGGTCCTGGGAAGGCAACTATTCGATCTACATCCGGGACAACTCGGGGGTAGCTTCGGCCATGACCTCCCCGACGCTCAACCTGAGCGGTTATTCCCAACTGGACATCGAATTCTATTTCTATGCATACAGTATGGAAAACGGCGAGGATTTCTGGGTGCGGTATTACAACGGCAGCACCTGGACAACCGTAGCCGCCTATGCACGGGGTACCAGCTTCAACAACAACACCTTCTACGTGGCAACCGTGACCCTGACCAACGCCGGGTACACCTTCCCGTCGAATGCGCAGATCAGGTTCCAGTGCGATGCCAGCGCCAATAACGACCTGGTTTATATTGACGCGGTGACGGTGACGGCCTCCAACCCATCCGGATTCATGGCCGGCGGAGCGACCCGGCAGACGATCCAGGAACTGGGCAAGGTCGTTCCTGAGGGCAACGCTTTCCTGGAAGGCGACAGCGAGGCGCCTGCGACCCTGTTCCCGAACCCGGCAACGGATGAGCTCAGCATCAATACGACAGATGAACTGCTGGGCGTCCGGATCTTTGCAGCCAACGGCGCTCTGGTCAAAAACCTGAAGACTTTTGAAAAAGGGCAGACCATTGATATCGAAGACCTGCAACCCGGCATGTATTTCATTGCATTGGAAACAGCCGGTGGTGTGATCAACAAACGATTTATCAAACAATAAGCCATTTGCAAGGCTTTGACCGGGCAGCCGGCGGTTCTGAGAACGTTCAGGATCGCCGGCTGCCTGTTTTTCACATAAAGCGGTAATTTTGCGGCCTAAACCAGGACAAAATGTCGCTCGAATTCCGATTAGCCGGCCCGGAAGATATCGAACAGATCCTCGACATGATGGAGGATTTTTATGCTATTGATCTGTATCCGTTCAACCGGGAGGAAACCCGGATAAATGTTGAAAAATTCATCGCCGACCCGGGATTGGGCAGGCTTTGGTTGGTCAGCACCCCTGAGGCTGTTGCGGGGTATGCTGTGCTGACCTTCGGGTACAGTTTTGAATTCAAGGGCAGGGATGCCTTTGTCGACGAGCTCTACGTCGTTCCCGAACAGCGCAGCAAAGGGTTGGGCGCCGTGATACTTGACTACGTTCTGGACCAGGCCAGAGCAGCCGGCATCAAAGCGGTGCACCTCGAAGTGGAAAAGCACAATGAGAAGGCCAATCGCCTGTACCGGAGCCGGCAATTCGAGGCCCATAAACGGGCATTGATGACGAAATGGCTATAATTTTTTATTCCGTCTCTCCTTCCTGAGCGCCTTTTGTAAAGGAGTTAAAGATCTCTTCATCCGATTTGCCCAGATTTTCCAGCAGGATCTTCGCGTCGCGGGCGAAGTCGTTATCCGGATATTTTGCCAGAAATTCCTCGTAGACCGGCCGGGCGGCATCGATGTTCTTCATGTTGTTATCCAGGGTGAAGGCTTTCATAAACAAGGCAAGGGGCGCCTTTTCATAACCGGGGTACTTGTTGTAGATCCAGTCGAAGAGGTCAATTGCTTTTTCATAGGCTCCGATGGATCCGGCTACTTCACCGGCTTTGTACAGCAACTGCGGAGACTCTTCAGCATTCGGCTGGACAACGGCCAGCATTTCGCAATTCAATATGTAATCATTGGCGGCCTGGAAGTTGACCCGGCCGAGCGAATCGGAGGAAAGCTGTTGCAAAAGCGCGCCCATGCGTTGCGATATCGCGGGGAGGGAAGGGTCGAGTTGATCCGTTTCCGTTTTGGCTTCCTCAAAACCTGGAAAGGCCTGCTTGATGGACTGAAATACGGTAGTGGCGGCTTCTGTCTTTTTCAGGTTCTCTTTCAGGATCGTGCCCAGCAACAGGGCGCTGGCCGGAGTGTTCTCAGAAGCATAATAATCCTTGAGGGCTTGTTCGAGCAGGTCTGCCGCCATCTGGTACCGGCCCTGGCGGTAGTTGACACCCGCTGCCCGGTAAAGAAAGCGGGCGTCCGTGTCGGCATCTTCCGGGTAAGCCGCCACATAAGCCAGGTATTTGTCGATCAGGTTATTGGCGAGTTCTGTACTGGAAGCCGCTTCAAGTTGCGTTTCCATTTGCGCGATCTCCTGTTGCAGTTTTTGCTTATCCGATTGACAGGATTGTGTCAGGAGCGCTGCGCTGATTAACAACAATGCAAAAATCCGGTTCATGATCCGTTTTTTTGTGCAAATATACTCCGGGTTTCAGGTTTTTGGTAGTTGTTGATGGGGAGTCGTGAGTTGTAAGTCGTAAGTCGTAAGTCGTAAGTCGTAAGTCGTAAGTTGTCAGTGGTCAGTTGTCAGTTGTCAGTGGTAAGTGGTCAGTTGGGGTAAGGCGATGTTTCGACTTTTCGATGGACGCACGACAGTGGAACAGTTGACAGTTGACAGTTGACAGTTGGCAGTTGGCAGTTGGCAGTCGCGTGTCATGGCGGTGTTTCGAGGGACCGTTCAGAATTTTGTGTCAACAGAATTTTCAGCACGCGCAGCGTGTTGAAAATTAAAACTTTGCGGCTTTGCGTCTTGGCGCGAAAACACTATTTTGAACAGTCCCTGTTTCGAGGGCAGCCCAATTAGGAAACAATGCCCCCACCCCAACACCATGAACAACTTCCCCGATCCAGCGTTTACCCCAAAAACCGGTTTGCACATGTCCAAGATCAATCTTTTCTGGTTTCGCCGCGACCTCCGCCTGGAGGACAATGCCGGGCTTTACCACGCACTGCGCGCAGGTCGCACCGTGCTGCCGGTTTTTCTGTTCGACCGGAATATACTGGACGACCTGGAGGACAAAAAGGATGCCCGGGTGGAATTTATCCACCACGCCGTTGCGGCGCTGCACGGCCAACTCAAGGGCCTCGGCTCGACTTTGCTGGTGTACAGCGGCCACCCTGAGCAGCTCTGGAAAGAGCTGTCAGAAAAATATGACATTGAAGCGGTCTTCACCAATAGGGATTACGAGCCTTATGCCTTGAAACGGGATAAGAAGATAGCCGAACTGCTGAAAGGCCGCGGAATCGCTTTTCACACGTTCAAGGACCATGTGATTTTTGAAAAAGGAGAAGTGCTCAAGGACGACGGCAATCCCTATACCGTGTTTACTCCCTACAGCCGGAAATGGCGCGACAAACTGGATTCAGCAGCGCCGGTCGACAATGGGTTTTCCGGCAATGCCGGCAACGATTCCTTCTACCTGCAATCCTATCCCACTGCGCAATATTCCGAACATTTCCACAAAACCGCTCCGGCGCCGCTGGTCAGTCTGGAAGACCTGGGTTTTGAACGGACCGGGATGTCATTTCCTTCGACCTCCGTCAGCCGGGGGCTCATCAAGAACTACGATCAAACACGGGATATTCCGGGCATCGAAGGCACCAGCCGGTTGGGTATCCATTTCCGCTTCGGCACCATCAGCATCCGGGAGAAGGCGCGCAAGGCGCGTGAACTGAATGCCACTTACCTGAACGAGCTCATCTGGCGGGATTTTTACAGCATGATCCTGGCTCATTTTCCTCATGTGGCCACCCGGGCTTTCAAACCGGAATACGACCGGATCCAATGGCTCAATAACGAAGACACATTCGAACGCTGGAAAGAGGGCCGAACCGGCTACCCCATCGTGGATGCCGGCATGCGGGAGTTAAGTGCAACGGGTTATATGCACAACCGGGTGCGCATGGTCACCGCCAGTTTCCTCACCAAGCACCTGCTCATCGACTGGCGCTGGGGCGAAGCCTGGTTTGCGCGGAAACTGTTGGATTTCGACCTGGCCAGCAACAACGGCGGATGGCAATGGGCGGCCGGCAGCGGCACAGACGCAGCGCCCTACTTCCGGATCTTCAACCCGACCGCCCAGCAGGAAAAATTTGACAAGGACTTCCGATACATCCGCCGCTGGGTCCCGGAATACGGTACCGATCGCTACCCCCAACCCATCGTGGACCATAAAATGGCCCGGGAACGGTGTTTGGAAACCTATAAGAGGGGATTGGCTTGACCGTTTTAGCGGTAAGTCGCAAGTGGTAAGTAGTAAGTCAGTCCGGCAGTTGATTATTTATCGTACGCTTCGAGACTGTTCAAAACAGTGTTTTCACCCAAAGAGACAAAGATCTGATTTTCAGCAAGCTGCGCATGCTAAAAATCCGGTTGACACAAAATGCTGAACGGTCTCTACGCCTCATCCAGCATCCTCCGTCCGCCAAAGCCCAAAGCGACGGCGGGCAGCATCCAGCATCAAGCCCCCAGTATCCACCACGCCTCGGCGTGGCAGCATCAAGTATCAAGCATCAAGTATCAAGCATCAAGCATCAAGCCCCCAGCTTACCAATCCCTACGTTGCACTTCGGGCTTAGTAATCTGCCCCAGCATCCTCCGTCCGCCAAAGCCCAAAGGCGACGGCGGGCAGCATCCAACTCACCGCCCCCGAATCCCCCAGGCCGTCGGCACCAGATCGATGTACACCGGCAAATGGTCGGAGTAGCCGCCGTAATAGCGGGTGCCGCCGTAGGTGCGGTTGGGGAGCATCTCGTTCCTGGAATCCTTATACAGCATCCAGTCCTGCTTAAAAATGGTGGGATTGGCGGCGATCAGGGAGCCTGTATTGCAAACCAGCTCGCAGGAAGTGATGATCTGATCGAGCATATTCCAATTGCCGCGGTAGCAATAGCTTCCCAATCCATCCTTTTTGGCTTTGGCGAAACAGTTGTAAAGGTTTCCGTTCTCGGGTTTGCCTTCCAGCGGGCCTGCCTGCAATGCCTGGGCAATACTTTTGTTGATCGGTTCGTCATTGAAATCACCCATGATCACGATCTTTGCATGCGGGTTGGCGGCCTGCAATTTTTCAACTGCGCCTTTGAGGAAGGAGGCGGCCCGGATCCGGCGCCCTTCGCTGGCTTCCTCGCCGTCGCGCCTGGACGGCCAGTGGTTGACAAAGAAGTGGAGCGTATCGCCGTTTTGTAGCAGGCCGTCCACCTGCAGGATATCCCGGCTGGTGTAATCTGGCTCCGCATCGTCCGGGAAATCCATCCGGATAAAGGAAGAAGAGGTAACGGTAAAAACACCCGGTTGGTAGAGCAGGGCGACGTCGATACCGCGCAAGTCAGGCGATTCAAAATGGGCGAACCGGTATTCAGGGCCTTTGGCGCCCATTTTGCCCGTCAGGTCGGTGAGTACGCGGTCGTTTTCTATTTCGGCCAAACCGATCCAGGCGGGCCATCCCATGCCTTCAAAAACCTGGGTCATGCGGTCGAGTTTGGTCTGGTAGCGCTCCTCGGTCCAGTTCTGCTTGCCCTGGGGGGTAAAATCTTCGTCCAGGGTATTGGGGTCATCGATGGTATCGAACAGATTTTCTACGTTGTAAAAGGCAACCCGAAAGGCGTTCTGGGTGTTACCGATTGTTGCGGCAACGAGAAAAAAACAGGCAAACAGCAATTTTAAGCGGCGCATGAGTGTTGATTTACTTTGAAATAACGCGGAATTAAACTCAGCTGGTATTTCGGCTCCGAACGATGCGATATAAAATTAAAGAATTGTTCTACACCTTGCAGGGAGAGGGCGCCCAATCGGGCAGGCCTGCGGTTTTTTGCCGTTTTACGGGTTGCAACCTGTGGAGCGGAAGGGAAGAAGACCGGTCGGAAGCCGTTTGCCGGTTTTGCGATACGGATTTCCGCGGCACCGACGGGGAAAACGGCGGCCGGTATTCCGCCCAATCGCTGGCGGAAAAGGCCCGTTCCTTATGGCCGGAAAATGCAGGCGGTAAACCCTATATCGTGTGTACCGGCGGAGAGCCCTTGCTGCAACTGGATGAAGCCCTGACGGAAACGCTGCACCGCGCCGGTTTTGAGGTAGCGGTCGAAACCAACGGCACCATGGTACCGCCCCCCGGCATCGACTGGGTCTGCGTCAGCCCGAAGGCGGGCGCCGAGCTAGTTATCACTTCGGGTAACGAGCTCAAACTGGTGTTCCCTCAGTCCGGCGCCGAGCCGGAAAAATTCGCTGAGCTGGCTTTCGACCAGTTTTACCTCCAACCCATGGACGGGCCCGATACCGAAGCAAACACCCGGCTCACCCTGGCCTATTGCCTGGCGCACCCGCAATGGCGCCTGAGCCTGCAGACCCACAAGATCCTGCATATACCTTGAGGCCTCCGAATGAATTCGGAGGCCATCCAGAGGCCATTCAGGGGCCATGCCGCCTCAATCCTCGATCAGCAGCCCCAGATGTCCCAGGTGGTGGTTGCCGTGCCAGGCGTACAAGGCCGCCACGACGTACAGCGGATAGTGGGTGCCGTATTCCGGATGGATATAGCTTTTCTGCCAATCGGCTTCCCCGATATTTTCCAGCATCAACGACCAGCGGCGGTGCAATGATTCCAGCAGGGCAACAGAAACGTCCACCGGCGAGCTTTTAGCTTCCGGCAGTTCCGCCCAGGCTTTTTCATTGTAGGCTTTGATGGTCGGCGTGTCCTCCGTGAGCGTCCATTTGAACCGGATATAGGCGTTCAGGTGACTGTCGGCCATGTGGTGAACGACCTGCCTGCCGGTCCAGCCGTCGGGTCGGTAAGGCTGGTCGAGTTCGGCGTCCGTCATTTCTCCCAAAATGATCTTCAGTTTTTCGGGCAGCATCCTGATTTCCATGATCCATTCCTTGAGCCGGGCGGGATCGAACGAATCGGGACGCTGAAACTTGCCGATCGGGTATTTCAAATGTTCCATCCTTTTATTTTTATTTTAAAAATATATCCGGTACAAAATTTCAGACTTGACTTATTTGTAAAAATTTTATATCTTTGTCAAGAACCGTGCAAAATCAACTCCATGAAAAAGATTGCTATCAAGTATGGCCTTTGGATGTTCGCCGGTTTCGTTGCGTTCTTCCTGACCATGCACTTGCTGGGGCTCAGCCACCGGTATTTCTTCAGAATTTTCAACGGCGTTTTCCACATTGCCGCCATCTATTACGCGATCCGCGAATATAGGAAGCAAAATGAAGATTCCATCAATAATTACGTTTCGGGCGTTGCGATGGGCGTATACACGTCCGCTGTCGGCGTTCTGGGATTTACAATATTCATGTTGCTTTATCTCGCCTTTGACACCGGGTTCATGGAACACCTCCGTGCGGCTATGCCGATAGGTGAATATCTTAATCCGATTACCGCCAGCCTGTTCATCCTGACGGAGGGAATTGTGGTTAGTCTGATAGGTTCTTACCTGGTAACCCGTGTCATTGATATGAATCTCGCAAACGCCTGACCGCCCGAACGGCAGCATTGCGTTTGGAAGGTTCCGCTTTTGTCTAACGGCGGAACCTTTTTGTTTTGCCCGGACGCCTAAAATTCAAGCATAAGGCCGATGCTGGGTATGACCGTCCCCTGGGCGTCGTTGATGGTCTTCAAGCGGTAACGCTGCGCTGCGAGGTCAGCATCCGGGTTGACGATGACCGGCTCTCCGACCGGCTTGCCGTCCGCATCCAGTTCGCGATCCAGGATCAGCTGGTCGCGGCCCACCGAGTTGCCGGTCAGGTTTTCGATATCGATATAAAGGTTGAGGCTCCATTTTTCAAAGAACCATTTTTTGTCCACCCGGATGTCGACGGTGTTCCCCGCCGTGGTCCGCAGCGTGTTGATCCGGTCGTAATCCGGCAGGCCCCTGCCATTCCGGTCCCAGCTTTGCACCAGCGAAGAAGCCTCATCAAACGGGGTATACGGCAACCCGGTCTGGAAGCGCCAGTTCACCCCGGCTTCCCAGTTTTTGCCGAATTTTTTGCCCAGGGTCAGGCTCACGATATGCCGGGCATCCCAGGAAGAGGGGACAAAAATGCCGTTTTTATCCTCAAACTCGCTCCAGCCGAGGGTATAGGCGGCAATGCCGTAAAAACCCTTGAACAGCCGTTGCTGAAACAGGAATTCAAGGCCGTAGGTCCGCCCATTGGATTTGGGAATAGCGGGTTCATTGCCGATCACCCCGAAGTCGCCGCCCAGGTTGGCCAGGGTAACGCTGTCGCGTAACAGGAACGGATAGTCGTTGTAAGCCTTGTAATATCCTTCGAGGCTGAACCTGGAATTGGCCGCCGTATTGAGTTCGACGCCGAATACCAGTTGCGCGTTGCGGATATAGCGGATCTTGTTTTCCTTATTGACGAGTTCACCGTTTTCCTGGTATCCAAGTACCGTGTAGGGCGGCAATTGGTAAAAAATGCCGGTATTGAAATTGAGGGAGAAATGGTCCGTAAGGGCATACGAAAGGGAGGCCCTGGGGGAGAACTGGTCCAGCGGATTGCTCATCCGGGGAGAATAGCTGTTGCCGTCGATCCGGAAGCCGACCGAGGCGGTCAGGCGTTCGTTCAGCCATTTTCTGCCTGCCTGGATAAAGCCGCCGAACTTGTGCATCCCGAATGCAGCGCTGTAATCCACCGTTTGGGGGCCGGCGCCGGTAAAGATCCGGTTGAAGGTCCGGTTGTTGTACTTGACGCGTTCATAGTTCAGCCCGTAGATCACTTTAAAGCTGTTGAAGCGGACATTGCGTTCCACCCGGAATTTGTTCTCGATTTCCTGCGACCTGTATTGCAGGATGAGGTTGCCGGGGTCGGTATCGTCGTTGCGCAGGTACTTGGTCGCTTCGTTGTTGAGCATATTGCGGCTGAGGACGAAGGTCCAGTAGCCGTTCTGGCCGTAGTGCTTGTACACCAGGCCGTTGGTATAACTCCATTGTGGGGCTACGGGGAGCTGATCGAGCAGGAATCGCTGTTCTTCCGTTTCGTCGGCGTCGAGGTTGAGTTTGAACTCGTCAATGGCGCCCAGCCCGATGAAGGAGATTTCGTTTTGCTTGTCGATCTTGTATTTGACCTTGGCCTGGAAGTCGTTATAGGTCGGCAGGAAGGGCAACCCCAGGGCTTTGAACAAAAACTGGAGGTATGACCGCCTGGCCGACAGCAGGAAAGTGGTTTTATCGGAAAGGGGGCCTTCCAGCATCAAGCCGAAATCGGTAGCGCCGAGGGTAAAATTACCGCCGAGCCGGTCGTCGCGGCCGTCGCGCTGCTGGAAGTTGAACACCGAGCTCAGGGCATTTCCCCGGTTGGCCGGGAAGGCGCCGCTGTAAAAATCGACCTCCCGGATGAAGTTGACATTGATCAGGCCTACCGGTCCGCCGGAGGCGCCCTGGGTGGCAAAATGGTTGATGTTGGGCGTTTCCACCTCGTCGAGATAAAACCGGTTCTCATTGGGCGCTCCTCCCCGGATGATCAGGTCGTTGCGGAAGGATGCCGTAGAGGTCACGCCCGGCAATGACTGGACCACCTTTGAAATATCCCGGTTGGCGCCGGGGTTGCGCTGAATTTCCGTTACGCCGATGGTGCGGAGGGAAACGGGGCTTTCCTCGGTCTTTTTGAACGGCGGAGCGCTGACCACGATTTCCGCCAATTCTTCCGCAGCGGGTTCAAGCCGAAAGTCGACCACCAGGGGCTTGGCGCTGGTAGCCTGCAATTCATAAAAAACCGCTTCCTGATAGCCGACATAGGTGGCGCGCAAGGCATACAACCCGGGCGTCAGGCCGGTGATTTCGAAATGGCCGTCAATATCCGTCGTGGCGCCGGTTTCCGTGTCCAGCACCAGGATATTGGCAAATGGGATTGGTTCGTTTGTAGCGGCATCGGCTACCGTACCCTTGATGATAGCGGTTTGCGCCGTCAGGCCGGTGAAACAGAACAAAAGGATCAGAAAGGCTGCTGATTTCATGGCGATAGCGGTTGAGACAGTGGCGAAACAATGGAGGAGGGGAAAAGGTTTATCCGATTCTTTCGCAAAGACGGATACAAACTGTTGGTCTATCCGAAGCTGCATAAAGCCATGCTGTTCAGAATTGAAAAGGCTCTCCTGGAGATGGCAGACCTGGCGGAAATGCCGGATTATGCGGAGAAAGTGAGGGCGCTTCTTCAGGACCTGGGAACGCTGCAGGGAAAAATGGGAGATGAGCTGGAATTGGAAGAATTATTGCAGGGACGGTAAAACCCTAAAAAACCCATTGCGAGTTACAAAAATACCCTTAATTTTGCAGGCACAGAACAGCGGGCATAGCTCAGGGGTAGAGCATCAGCTTCCCAAGCTGAGGGCCGTGGGTTCGATTCCCATTGCCCGCTCAATGGCCCATCGATCCGGATCGATGGGCCTTTTCGTTCAGACCTTTTCGGCAACCGGATTGAGTTGTTCCTGGGCCAATTCTTTGGATACTGTTTTCAAAGATTTTTTCTGCACCTTGGCCTTTAGCCAGATCTTCACTTCTCCCATACCCGAGATGGATTGCCCCGAACTGTTGCGTTCGAACTCATCAAATGCTTTTTCAAAGCTCAATAATTTCTTTCTGTGATTGCCTTTGGGGTTTCGAAGTTTTTTGAGATTGCTCAGAACCATTTTTTCAAAAGCCTTGTAGTGCTGCGATCTTTTATACTGGTGTATGGCGGAAGAGGTTTTGTAGCTTTGAAAGCGTTCATCGATGTTCAATTCGTAAAGGATGATCAGTTCAAGCATGGAGGCCGTCAGCTTTACCTCGTTACCCTGGGCTTTCGGCAAAGCGTGGATCTTGTCGACGCGAACCTGGCTTTCATGGTACTGTTCATTGAAAAAATAGGAAATAAAGCAATCAAACTGTATCCAGATCAAAGCTCCGGGTCTCATTTTTTCCTCTATGCCGGGTTGTGCGAGCCAATGCTCCACTTCCCTGGTGAGCGTCATGGCTTTATCTATTTCACCGGTGTTCAGCAACAAGATGTATTGCAACTGGACCAGGCGTTCGTAATCGGATACCACTTCCGACGAGGCGTTCGGTCCGATGCTGCCGGAAGTCGATTTCATCAATTTCTTGAACCGGTTGATATAGGTTTCGAATTCTTTTAAATCTTGAAGGGCATGGTTATAAACCAGGTAATTGTAAATGGCAACCTTAAACCTGACCGGGTCAATCTCAATAAGGTGGTCATAGTTTTCCCAGGTTTGTATGACTTTTTTCTGGTAAAATACCATGCGCTCCTTGTTGCCGTCCAGCAAATGCCGGAAAGATAGCAGGGAATACAGGTAGATCTGGGCATTAAATGTGACGGCCTTTTCGGACTGGGTCAGCAGTTCGTTTTCAAAAATGGCCTTGATCCTGGCCTTCGAGTCCTTGATCTCCGTCCGCGACTTGTATAAAGCCAGCAGGTCGAAATACAATTGTTTGTACACGCTTTCCAACCTGAGGTTTTCTACCGCCCTCGCTTTTTCCTGTTGCGTATGCATGTAGTTCTCAAACCATTTCTTTTTATCCGGCGGGTATTGGGCATTCAGGCGGATCATCCGGTCCAGGATTTCTACCAGGAGCGGAAGTTTTTCATATTTTTCAGCGAGTTTTCTGGCTTTGACCAGGCGTGACAATGCCTGAGCGAACAACCCTTTCTTTTCCAGATTTATGGATTCCGAAATCCAGTTGGTGATCCTCACTTCGGGCTCCTGCTGGTCCTCCCTGCTGTATCGCAAAGCCTTCAGGATATGGTTGTACAGGTGATTTTTGACAACCGGGTATTGATTTTGGGCCACCAGCGCCCCTTCTTCCAGCTTCAGCCTGACAACCTGCTCCAGGGCATGATAATCCACCGCTGTACCCGGCTCCGGCAACGCCTGATCGACGGCGTCAAATAAGTATTCGTATTGTTTGGTACCGCTTTGAAGGGCAGAAAAAAGGCGGAAATAGCGCTTCTCACTCTGCGACATTGAAGCGATCAATTCAAATAAAGCACCCGGCTGGTTCATAAGCAAAATTGTGCAGGCAAAGATAGCTCCATTCTTTCTATCCGGAAATTATTCAAAATTGGGTTTTTAATTTGAGGCCAAATTATAGTAAAACGCTTATCGTTTTCCACCCTATTTTTGCCCTCATGATCTTCATACATAAATCAGTTTAACTAGTTCAGTTAGGCAGCTTTCCCAAGATGGATTCAACCCCCACCCCGATCAGCCGATAAAACTACGCATAGATCCCTTTTATTCAAAACTAACACTCAACACTATGGCAACGATCATGGTAGCAAAAGGACCAAGCCTCACGTCTTTAACCATGTTGTACGAAATCAGTTTCGGCAACTCGTATTCGTCACTTAAACTGGACCCCGTAGTTACTGGCCCAAGCTATTCCTACACGCTACGAAACGGCCCCGCTTTTTTATTGAATGTCGCGTATACCGGCAGCGAATGGCAACTGTCCATGACAGACGGCCAGAGTTTGAGCAGCCCGGATATCACACATACCTCCGATGTATCAGATTCTCCTTCCATTGATTTCGAAACCAACACGTCCGGAAACCTGATCGTTACCGGTGCTGATATTGATTGGGGCAAAGCATTTGAATTACCTTTCGAGGACGGTAACAAATTGAAGGTTACCCTGGATCAAGTCAATGATACCATTATTTTTGAAGGTTTGACACCATAATCCTTGCACCGAAGAACGGCAGTTCAGGCTTTTTTAATACAGGGATTTGAACCAAAAAGGCATAGGTTGAATTTATATTAGCAGAGCGTTTACTTCTATTTAGTTCATAATGTTAACCCCTTGAGTATGACCAATGAAAACATTGAAATGCGACTCAAAGCCCTTGAGGACCAAATGAACAGCCTTTTGCACGCGGACGGGCCTTTTTCAGAAAATTTTACCATTCAGGCCCGAAAAGAGCTCCTACTGCACGCTCCTTCACTCCAAATCGAAGCCGAACGGGTCAACATTGACGGTGAAGTTTTTGCCAAACTCAGCTACAGCAAAGCATTAACCTGGGTGTCAGGGCAGGACAAGCTCAAGCTGATCCACAAGAACCGGGGGTTTCCCGTAATCGTATCTTTAAAGGGCGCCCTCGCGGAGGTTCGACTCTTCATTGACCATTCCGATAATTTCTGGTATCTCCACGGCCATTCTTCAGGAAACAAATCGCTGGAAGTGCAGGTCGTCTGTGTTGGAAAAGTCGGAGAAATAATTTGATGGGCGGTCGCCGCCAAAATCCCTAACTTTGCTGCCAGAAACCAACAGGTATGGGATTCAGAGCATCCGTCATCAAGCCTATAGCCAAAAAAATCGCCCGAAATATTGACCGCTGGTCGGCTCAGCCCATAGCCGCTCAGCAAGCTGTATTTGATCAACTGGTCGGCAAAGGCGCCCAAACTGCCTTTGGTCAGGATCACGGGTTGGATAAAGTCCGCAATTACGAAGCCTTCAAAGCGCAAGTGCCCATCCGGGATTACGAAGATCTGCGCCCTTATATCGACCGCATCAAAGCCGGCGAAAAAAGCGTGCTCTGGCCCGGTAAACCCGCCTATTTCGCCAAAACTTCCGGCACGACGTCCGGCGTCAAATATATTCCGCTGACCAAAGACAGCCTGCCCAACCATTTCGGTTCCGCACGCAATGCCCTCTTCAACTATTATGCCCGCACCGGCAAAGGCGGCTGGCTCGACGGGAAAATGATCTTCCTGTCCGGCAGCCCCGAATTGGACCGGGTAGCCGGCATACCTACCGGCAGGCTTTCCGGCATTGTCAACCACCAGGTCCCCTCCTGGCTGCGCACCAACCAGTTGCCATCTTACGCCACCAACTGTATCGAAGAGTGGGAGGAAAAACTGGACCATATCGTGCGCGAAACACTGACACAGGATATGCGCCTCATCAGCGGCATACCGCCTTGGGTACAAATGTACTACGAGCGGCTGCTGGAACAATCCGGCAAGCGCACCATTCGCGAGCTCTTCCCCCGCTATGAGGTTTTCGTCTACGGAGGGGTCAATTTCGAACCTTACCGGGCCAAACTCGAAGAGCTGGTCGGCGGCCGTATCGACAGCGTGGAAACGTATCCGGCATCTGAGGGCTTCATCGCGTTCCAGGACAGCCAAACCGAACCCGGGCTGCTGCTCAATGCCCATTCCGGGATCTTCTTCGAATTCATACCCGCCGACGAAATTTTCAAAGATTCCCCTACCCGGCTATCCCTGTCGCAGGTGGAAACCGGCGTCAATTACGCCATCATCATCAACAACAATGCCGGCTTGTGGGGTTACAATATCGGCGATACGGTCGAATTCGTGAGCACAAAACCCTACCGGCTCAAAGTGACCGGCCGCGTGAAGCACTATATCTCTGCTTTCGGCGAACACGTCATCGGGAAAGAGGTCGAGGAGGCTATGCTGGCAACCGCCCGGGATCAGGGCGTCAAGATCGTCGAATTCACGGTGGCGCCCCAGGTGAATCCACCGGAAGGCGGCTTACCCTACCACGAGTGGTTTGTGGAATTTGACCAATTACCTGACAACCTCGATGCCTTCGCCGCTTTGCTCGATGACAAAATGGTGGGACAGAACATCTATTACCAGGACCTGATCGAGGGCAATATCCTGCGTAAACTCGTCATCAGGCCGCTGCAACGCGACGCGTTCAGGGAATATATGAAATCGGAAGGGAAACTCGGCGGCCAGAACAAGGTCCCCCGCCTGAGCAATGACCGGAAGATCGCAGAGGGGCTTCAGCCGTATCGGATCGGAAGGTAGCCGATATTATTCGTTTTTCTTCAGTATACCGTTGACTTCTTCAACAGATAAACCAACCAGATCCGCTATCACTTCAATATTGATTCCTTTTTTCTTTGCATTCAGGATAACCTGAGACCTTGCCAGCTCCAGGCCTTGTTCAAGGCCTTGTTCACGACCTTGTTCAAGACCTAGTTCCCGGCCTTCTTCAAGACCTTGATTAAGCCCCTGTTCACGGCCTTCTTTCTGGGCTCTTTCCAGTAAAAGCTGTTCAATACCCATAGTATAGTTTTTTCCGGTTATCGTTTCCAGTTCTTTCTCAAAAATAAGAAAATGTTCTTTATTGTAAAAACTCCGCTTCCGGATAAAAGAACCGAAGAAAATCATCAAAAAGATCCTCCAGGATCCCTTTCCAGAGTGTATCGTCGCGTTTCATTATGGGTTTTATTGGTCAAATATAAATTATTTTTTTCAAAAAAAATTAATAAAAACAAATAATATTTAAAGTATTTCTGCGTAACTCCACTGCTTTCAAAAAATATCTTGCCGCTTGTAAAAAAAATCCAGACACATTTTAAGTAAAATTATATATTTAAAAATTTACAAGTACCTTGCTCAGCAAAGCCGTAATACGCTTGCAACTTCAGAATCTTATCATATCCCTAAAAAAACGAAACGCATGTTCTCGAAAAACACCTGCCTGATTTCAGCCCTCCTTTTCTTTATTCCAGCAGCTGTTCACCTTTCAGCCCAGGACTATATTCTGAACGGCGATGCGGTCGATCTCGGCGGAGAATGCTTCCAGCTCACCCCCGACTCCACCTTTAAAACCGGGGCCGTCTGGTACCAGGAAAAGATCAGCCTGGAGCATAACTTCACTATCCGGTTCAACGCCAACTTCGGCGACAAGGACTCGCTGGGGGGTGGCGGCATCGCTTTTGTCCTCCAACCTGTTTGCCAGGGGCTTGGCGCAGGCGGCAGCGGATTGGGTTACGGGGGAATAAACCCTTCAATAGCCCTCGAATTTGACACCCACTCCGATCCCGAAAACAATGACCCCGTAATCGATCATTATGGCATGACAAAAAACGGCATTACCGATCACTCAGACAACACGGGCGCGCTGGGCGGCGGATTTTCCCTCTTTAACCTCGAAACGGGGCAGGATTTCCTGATCACCATTTCCTACAATGCAACCACCAAATACCTGCGGCTCCTTATCGACGGCTTCAATTACTTTTCCCATCAGGGAGACCTGTCATCCTATCTGCTCAACGGCATTACGGAGGTTTATTGGGGATTCACGGCCGCTACCGGGACAACATCCAACCGGCAGACCGTCTGCATCGATTTTACGGACTTCGAACCCATAACACCCTACACTGTTTCAGCCCCGGGTACGCCGGGTTCTTCCGACGGCGGAATCGACCTGGACCTTTCCAACGGTTACGGACCTTTTACCTTTATGTGGAGCAACGGCGCAACTACCGAGGATCTCACAGGTATCCCCTCAGGGACCTATACCGTGACGGTCACGGATGCCTACAATTGCGCCAGCAAGTACACGATCACGGTCGTCAGTGATCCGGACCTCACACCGCCGACCATCATCTGCCCGGAAAACATCCTAGTAGAGTCGGACCCCGGGTTGTGCGCAGCGGCAGTGGCCTACGAACTGCCCACCGTAACGGATAATGCCCCCGACCCCATCCTGGCGCTGGAGGCCGGACTGGGCAGCGGTGCGGTCTTCCCGGTCGGCGTTTCCACGGAATACTACAGAGCCAAAGACGGCAGCAACAACACCGCCGTCTGCAGTTTTACGATCACGGTTGAGGATAAACAGGCTCCGGCGATGGCTTGTCCGCAAGCGAGTTACGGGAGTTGCGGCATGCCGGTCACCCCCGACATTACCGGCATGCCGGCAGTCAGCGACAACTGCGATCCGTTGCCGGAGCTGTTGTATTCGGATTCGCTGATCTACGGGAATTGCGCTTGGGAATGTGTCACGGAAAGGACCTGGGAAGCTGCCGACCTTTTCGGGAACCGGCAATCCTGCAAACAATACATCACGCGGACGATCCAACCGATGATCGACGAAGCGCTGGCCATGGGCCCCATTGTATTGGGCGCCTGGAGCCATACCCTGACCATCGACCAAAACGCCGCAGCCTGCCTGGGGCTTTGGATGCCCGCCCAACCGGGCCCGGCAGCTGCCATTCCGCGCCGGGGTCATCACGCGGTCAACCTGGAGGACTGCCTGCCCGGCCCGGTTCCGGTCAACGCCTCCGGACAGCTCACGAATCCTTTGCTGGAACAGGCGCTCCTCCTCGCCCTTGAATTGCGATTGCATCCCGGTCTGGGGCAATCCCCCCTGAGCGAATTCGAATGCGATTTCCACCCGGTGCTTTTCCAGTACATGGGCAAGAATCCGACCCTTACCGACCTGTTGCGGTTGGCCAATAATGGCCTGGGTAACATAATCGGTCCACCGCACCTCGCGTTTATAGCGGATGCGCTGACCTGCGTAAACGGCGACATCGGATTGTGCGAGACGCCCGAAACCAAACCGGCGCAAGTCATTGGATCGCCCCTCGTTCAGGCTGTTGAGCATGATTTTTCAACGCCGATGGAGTTATACCCGAATCCTGCGGATGGGTTGTTCTATCTGAGCGGAATGCACAGCCGCAACGGGTCCGTTCACATTGCAGTCTGGTCGGCGCAAGGCCGCCTCGTCCGGCAATTGGAGATCACGGATGCGCATGAAGAGCCTGTCGCGATTGACCTGACAGGCGAGCCGGCCGGCATTTATTGCATTTCCGTCATTGAAGGGACCCGGCCGCCCAGAACAGCGAATATTGTGTTGACCGGACGATAATCATTGGATGACCGGACCGGCATCAGGCGATGCGGATGCCCATGTTCTGCATGAGCAAGGTAGCATTGAAACTTTTGCTTACGCCTCTTTTCAGTTTGTAATCGAAGAAAAGTTCGCCGTCGCGGATCTCGACCTCCATGCACAGGTTTTCGATGGCGCCGCCGGCATCGGCCTCCAGGGCGCCGAGTTCCAGGTCATGGGTAGCGATCAGCCCTGCGCCGCGGCTTTGGATAAGCTGCCGGATAAGGGCCTTGGCGCCTGTATGCCGGTCAACCGAATTGGTTCCTTTCAGGATCTCATCCAGCAGGAACAGGACAGGCAACTGATCGGTTTCCGGCGCCTGAGCGGCTTCCACGCATTCAATGATCTGCTTGAGGCGCTTCAACTCGGCATAAAAGGACGAGGCGCTTTCATGCAGGGCATCCTGGGTGCGCATGCTGGTATACACCTGCAGCGGTTTCAGGAATAATTCGCGGGCGCAAACCGGCGCACCGGCCAACGCCATGACCGCATTGATGCCAACGGTGCGCAGGAACGTGCTCTTGCCCGCCATATTGGAGCCCGTGATCAGCTTGATATGGCCGTGCAGCGGCAGGCCGATATCGTTTGACACCCTTTTCGAGGGGTGAATCAGCGGGTGCCCGAGTTGAACAGCTGACAACCTCGCCTCCGGATGCAGGACCGGCAGGGTCCAGTCGGGATTATTGTACCAGGCATTGGCCAATCCGGCCAGAGCCTCCATTTCCGCCAGGGCGTCGAACCACAACGGCAGGCGGCCCTTTTCCTTTGATTTCCATTTCTCAAGCCTGTAAACCCATTGCAAATCCCAGACGGTCAACAAATTGAGAAAAACCGCAAACACATTATACCGTACATTCAACTGGGCGATAATATAAGAAAGTTGCCGGGTGCGGCGTGAGGCGGTTTCGTTCCCTTCCTGAAAAACGGCTTTCAACCGGTTCAAGCGGGGCGCTTTCCATTCGGGCGCCGTTTCGATCCGGTGGATCAGGCGGCTGTAATAATTCAGCACCTCGGCTGCTTTAGCGGTATGCTCGTGGGTTTTGGTCACTTTTTTGACCGTTCGGGATAAAGCCCAAACCGAAGGGGCCAGAAACCAGATCGCCGCTTGCCAGGGCCAAACGAATATCCACAATACCATACCGGTCAGTACCAGGGCGGGGGCCAGCACAAGAGCAGCCGTCAACCATCGGTTGCCCAGGACAAACGGCTTTTCTTCCATCCAGGCATCCAGCGCCAGCAGGTGCTTCGGATTGTCGTTGGTGTCCAGTCCGGTTGCCTGAAAGGCCTGGCGCCAATCCAGCTTATCCCTCAATTCCGTCACGGCGGTTTGGCGGGCAGCAATTTCCGTTCCATTCGCAGGGGCCGACAGCCAACCGGCAAGCTTTGCACGCCCCACCGAAGTGGTAGTCCGGTTGAGGTATTGGTACAGGGAGTATTCGCCGAAGACGTCGAGGTCAAAGAGGTAGGGGTGCAAAGGATCCATCCATTCCTTTCCAGGGTAAAATACGGCGCAATCGCCCTCCAGGGCTGCCTTTTCCCAGGCATTGATCCGGGCCTGGCGTTCGTTGAACCGCGCCGCTTCCAGTATCCCGCTATGCCAGACGACAAACCGGTAAAATGCCGCCAGAAATACTGCCACGAACCCCACGCCCCAACCCCAGTGCAGCCCGAAACAATAAACAGCCGCCCCAACCGCAATAATAAAGATCAACAACCGCGCTATCGACAACCGGTTGTAACGCCGCTGCAACTGAACTGCGGTCTTTTCGAAATCCGCACTCCGTTGCTGGTATATTCCTCCTAATTCGTTCATATGCATATTTCAAAAATAAATGGCCCACCCTCTCACCCTCTCACCCCCTCACCCTCTCACCCTCTCACTATCTCACCCTCTCACTCTCCCTAAACCCCTCCCGTATGCACAACCAAAATCCGGCTGCCCGGCGAAAAATAGCCATTTTTAATCAGGTCAAAAACGGCGAAAAAGGCTTTTCCCGTATAGATGGGTTCGATCGGGATGCCATAATTCTGTTGGAACTCTTGAATAAAAGCTGTTAATTCCGGTGTTTTTTTGGCGTATCCCCCGAAGGTATAATCGAAATTCACGGACCAGTTCCCGGTCTTTTCATCTCCCCCCGCAGCATCGCGGATTGCGTCCGGAATAGCGGGGTCGCTGACTACAGCAACCGCCGTCAGGCGCGCCGCTCCGTTCAGTCCGGCCGCAATACCGGCAGCAGTGCCGCCTGTGCCCGCGGCAAGGAGCCAATGGTCCGGGTTCCAGCCCAGTAGTTGTTCCGTCTCTCCGACCAGTTCAGCAGCGCCCTGGACAGCCAGTTCATTGGTACCGCCTTCGGGCAACAAATAAACGTCGCCGAACCGGTTGATCAATTCGTTTTGAAAACCGGATTCATTCCGGCGCCGGTAGGTCGTCCGGTCCAGGTAATGCAGTTCCATACCGCGCTCACGGGCCAGTTGCAAGACCGGGTTGAGCGGTCCAGCGGGTTCACCCCGAATGATGCCGATCGTTTTGAAACCGAATAAAAACCCTGCGGCGGCCACGGCGGCGATATGGTTGCTGTACGCCCCGCCGAAGGTGAGCAAAGTCTCCTTTCCTGAACGGGCTGCAGCCTGAAGGTTGTATTTGAGTTTACGCACTTTATTGCCGCATAGTTCCGGCGCCTGGGGAAACCGGAGCAGGTCGTCGCGTTTCACCCAAAGGGTTACGCCGGTCTTTTCCAGATCCGTCGACAACGTCAATTGTTGCACCGGACTGGGCGGGAGGTCAAATGCGTCCACAGAAAAAGCCATAAACTTGATCGCCTTTCGGTTTTATCCGGCAAAGATAGCATTGGTAGGAGTAACCGCTCTTTCGCATCTCTGAATTTCAACATTAAACCTGTTGATTCGGAAATTTTGATCTCAATTACGATGCAGCCTGTATGGTTGAGGAGACGGAATGACCTGAATTTGCAGGGTAATTATTAATTTGGAAGCTGAAACCAACTTACGGCCAACATGAAAAAAAATAACGCTTTCATTTGCGTGTTATGCCTGTTAGTCCTGTCTGTAATTCCGGGTTACGGCCAGAAGAAAAACAAGCAGCAACCACCGCCCAATGCTTCAACCGTTGACCAGACCACCCGGATCGATCCCGCACCATTCAAAGCGCTCCGCTGGCGCAATATCGGCCCGTTCAGAGGCGGGAGATCCAATGCAGTTTCCGGCGTACCGGGCAACGACCAGGTCTATTTCACCGGTTATACCGGCGGCGGCGTCTGGAAAACGGAAGATGCGGGCGCTACCTGGCATAATGTTTCCGACGGGTTCTTCAAAGCGGGTTCCGTAGGCGAGATTGCCGTTTCGGAAGCCGATCCCAATGTCATTTACGTCGGCATGGGTGAACATGCCGTGCGGGGCGTGATGACTTCTTTCGGCGACGGGGTTTACAAATCCACGGACGGCGGCAAAACCTGGAGCCATATCGGCCTGGAAAAAACGCGCCACATCGCCGATATCGCCGTTCATCCGCAAAATGCCGACATCGTGTTTGTCGCAGCTCAAGGCGCCCCCCACGGCCCAAGCGAAGACCGCGGCATCTACAAATCCACCGACGGCGGTCAGACCTGGAAAAAAGTGCTCTATGTCGATGAGAATACAGGCGCCTCCAGCCTGAGCATGGATATGACCAACCCCCGGATCCTGTATGCCGCAACCTGGCAACACCGACGTTATCCATGGAAAGTGGAAAGCGGTGGCCCGGGTTGCGCCTTGTGGAAGTCCACCGATATGGGCGAAACCTGGAAAAAGATCACCGACGGCCTGCCTGACGCGGTGGGCAAAATGGGCATTTCCGTATCCAGGGCCAACCCCAACCGGGTGTTCGCTATCGTCGAAGCGGAAAAATCAAAAGCGGGGCTTTACCGTTCCGACAACGGCGGCATGAAGTGGACCTTATTGTCCAACAACCAGGACATCACCTCCAGGTCCTGGTACTACATGGAAGTGTTCGCCGACCCCAATGACCAGGAAACTGTGTACGTCCTTAATGCACCGATCATGCGTTCCATCGACGGCGGCAAGACCTTCAACAGCCTCAACATCGGCCACGGCGACACCCATGATCTTTGGATCAATCCGCGAAACAGCAATAATATGATCCTCGGCGACGACGGCGGCGGCTCAATTTCCTTCAACGGCGGCGACAGTTGGTCGACGCTCAACAACCAGCCGACCGCCCAGTTCTACCGGGTCAACGCCGACAACACCTTTCCCTATAAGGTCTACGGCGGGCAGCAGGACAATACCTCCGTTGTCATCGCCAGCCGGAACAACAGTTTCGGCATTTCCGAAAGCGACTGGACCACCGGCCCCGGATGCGAAAGCGCTTATATCGCCTTTGACCCCGACAACCCTGTTGTCCTGTACGGCGGTTGCTATCAGGGGCTTATCGAGGCGCTCGATACCCGGACCAGAGAGGCCAAGGACATCATGGAATATGTGTCGCTTAACCTGGCTATCAAGCCCAAAGACATGAAATACCGGTTTAACTGGAACGCGCCGATCATTGCATCACCGCACGACCCCAATACGATCTACCACGCCGGCAATGTCGTTTTCAAAACCACGGACGGCGGTATGAACTGGCAGAAGATCAGCCCCGATCTGACCCGGAATGAAGCCGCCAAACAGGAGGACGGCGGAGGCCCGCTGACCAATGAAGGCGCCGGGGGTGAAAACTACAATACCATCTACTACCTTATCGAATCGCCCCTTGAAAAAGGCGTTATTTACACCGGCAGCGATTGCGGCCTGGTCCACGTCACCCGCGACGGCGGTCAGAGCTGGCAGAATATCACCCCGACGGGCCTGCCTGAATCCATGATCCAGTCCATCGAGGTTTCTCCTCACGACAAGGGTACCGCTTATATTTCCGCCACGCGCTATAAATTCAATGACTTCTCCGCATTATCCTACAAAACTACCGACTACGGCAAGACCTGGATCCGGATCGCTGATGGGATCGATGAAGACGATTTCCTCAAAGTGATCCGCGAGGACAAAAAAGTACGTGGCTTGTTGTACGGCGGCGCCGAACGCGGTTTCTACCTGTCCAACAACGGCGGAGAAACCTGGGCGAAATTCCAGCTCAATCTGCCTGTAGTCCCCGTAACCGACCTGATCATTCACGACAATGATCTGGTGGCAGCTACTGCAGGCCGTGCTTTCTGGATACTTGATGACCTGGGCGCCGTTCAGCAATCCCTCGGCGTACCTGGAAAAGAAACGGTGAAATTGTACACGCCGAAAAAGACCGTAAGACTCAGCGGTTTCATGCCGCCCTGGCTGGATCAAATGCCGCCGGGACTGGGCCAGAATCCGATGAACGGGGTCATTCTGACCTATTACCTCGCCGAAAAGGCCGATTCCAATGCCGCCAAACTGGAAATCCTGGATGCGAAGGGAGATGTGATCCGGGCCTATTCCAGCAAGAAAGACGAAAAATTCAAAGGCTATCCGGGCGGACCGCCGCCACCTCAAACCGTTCCGGCGCAGGCCGGCATCAATCGCTTTGCATGGGACTTTCGACTGGAAGGGTTGCCCGGAGTACCCGGCACTTACCTTTACGGCGATTTTCAGGGGCACCGGGTTGCGCCAGGGCAGTACAAAGCCCGTCTTTCCTATAAGGACCAGACGTCCGAAACGGCATTTGAGATCGTTTCAGACCCGAGAACCTCCTTTAGTTCTACCGACTGGGCTAACCAGCAAACTACACTTTCCCGGGTGGAGGATCGAATCCGCGACATCCACGGGGCTGTCAATCGTATGGCCCGGATCAAAAAACAGATCGAAGGCTACAATGAAGCCATGGAAGGAATGTCTGATGGCCAGGAAATGATCGATGCCGGTAAGAATCTGATCAAAAAGATGGAGGAATGGGAAGCCAACGTGGTAGAAAGGCGGCAAAAAAACTTCCAGGATGTGATCAACTGGCCCAGCAAGCTCAATGCCGAGTTCTTCGCACTGCGCGCCTCCATGGACGCCCAGGATCCACGGGTTACGCAAGGGGTTCGCGACCGGCTCGCTGATCTGGAAGCCCAATGGACAGGGTTCAAGGCAGACCTGGAAAAGCTGCTCGCTGAAGACATAAAAGCGTACAATGAGCTGTTCCGGAACCGCAATATCCCGGCATTGATCACGGATCAGTCGGGAGAATAAAAACGGAATGGTCGCAGGCCCGGAGTATTGGAAGATCCACCCGGGCCTGCGACCCCGCATAGTCGTTTTGTTCTATCGGAGCTTTCGCGCAAGAAAAAACTTACTTCCCACTAGTGGCGCGAAATTTAAGTAGCACCATAGTTTCGGGAGGCTATTTTTTCGACAGGCAAGGCGCGAGAAGGGAGCATAGCGGGACTCTGTGACCGCCGAGCAACGCAGCATGTCGGAAAAAGAGGCCGCGAAACTTGTGTGGTATCTAGATTTCGCGCCACTAGCTAAGGCACAATATTAGGTCGAAATGGAATTGCCCGGCATCCGCTTTTTGGAAACCACCCTATCGGACAAAATGAGTAAAGGGTAAGACTTTATAATGGGTAACAATGTAATTTCGAATGAACAATCGTTTTTTTTCAAAACCATTGTTCAATTTCTTTACTACATATGGATCATAAGGATACATAAGAAAAGCCGATTGCAATTGGACAAAAGCCCAAGTGCAATAAAAAACTTATGTGAACTCATATGCCTGATCCCGCCTTGCGGGACAAGTTGTGGTAAGATACGAGCCGAACCAGAATGGTTTGGCAATCGGACGGACTTTATAAAATCCGGCCACCGTTTGCCAGAGGCTCCGCCTCGCAGCGGCTACCCTCAAATCTCCGACTTGCGAAAAAAAGCACCCGCCCGGCGGCCACCAGCGTCTTAAAGCCGAACCAACTTGCCGCCCGCGACTCTGCGCCGCTCCTCCCGAAGTTCATAAAAATACAGCCCTGGCGGCAAAGCCGAAATCAGGATGGACTGCCGGGAGGAATGAATAGCCTGCTGCAATACCCGCCTGCCCAGTGCGTCGCACAAAACGATCGTCCCACGGAAAGCGGCCCTTCCCTCGATCTCAATCACTATACTTTCCCGCGCCGGATTGGGGTATAGGCGAACGCCCGGGTTTTCCTCCGGTCCAGCCGTCCCGGTGATCATCAGTGAGATCGTATCGCAATAGGTATCGCTGCCGGAGAGGTTGCTTACGGTGAGGCAAACCTCGTACTCACCGGGTGCGGCGTAGGTATGCTTCGGGAAGACGGCTGTACTGGTGGCGCCGTCCCCGAAGGTCCAATACCAATCAACAGGGCTGAATCGGGCATCGTGATAGAACGCCGCATGCAGCAGGCTGTCTGTAAGGTATTCAAACCCGGCTACTGGCGGCGGGTTGTCAATCCCCAGCGTGTCGCAGGCGCTGCCATCCTCCGGGCCCAAACCGTAATAGGGATGATTGGGGATCCCATAATAAATCAGTGTTGGCAATTGAATACCATGTTGAACAACTTGTGATGCTTTCCCGGGTAAATTAGGATGATTGATATAACCTAAATATTCCACGGAAGCGGGAGGTGTAATATAAATCTTGCCGTTCGGCGCCAACTGGGACATATCAAAAACTACGTGATAATTAGTCGTGGGGGATAAAAAGCCATCACCTATGGCAATTGTATCCCAACTGGCTTCCAGGCTTTCAGCAGTTAGGTCCGTCTGATAAACATGAATTCCTGCAGATATATATAAAAATCTGCTGTTCTCTGAAAAGGCCAGACCGTTTGATGCTCCCAGATTATAATAAGGCTTCCTTCTGAAATTACTCAATTCCCCCGAACATCGATCAAAATCAAAAATATCGAGGTAGCTGTCGCGGTCAAATCGCCAACCTGAAAGGCGGGCGAATAGGCGCCCATCCGGAGAAAAAACAGCCTTATCCAGGCCGGAAACAGTAGGTTCTCCAATGGTTTGAATGGGTAACTGTTGTACGCCGTCAGGCGTTAAAAGCAGCCGGTAATACCGGTTGGTGAAAAATTCGGATATGATCAACCACCAATCCCGCCCGTTTGCATGGCGGGTCGCGGTGACCGCGCCGCCAGCAATGGTATCTTGTATGATTGGTACGTTTTTTTCAATGACTTTACCCTGCCCATCATTATAGCCCGAATCTACAATCGTGTAGAAAAAAGATTTGGTTGCATACCCGCCACTGTTTGGAACACCAGGGCAAACGCTCATCATGGTATGAAAAATATAAAATAATGAATCCCCTCCTCCAGGGGCGGGAAGTATGACTGCCCCCTGCGGTAAATAATAACCACTATAGTACCACGCGTCCGTCAGCGGATCGGGATTCAGGCCATAACCATTTTCAACCGTATCGCCTTCGGAATTGACAACGTAAATACCATTTGTGTACAATAAAAGATTCCCTTCCGTGTCGCAGATCCCTGCATTGGTATAGTCAAGGCTCATCTCCCGATGAGCAGGTTCTACCAATATTTCGCCATCGGTTAAAAAAGAGATCTTTGTCCCGCCAATATGGGGACTTTCGAGGGAAGAACTCCATCCAAATTGCCAGATATAATCCCGTTTTTCCCGGACAAAAGTTTGCTGGGACTGCAAATGGCAAGTAATGACAGCAAACAGCAAAAAGAAAAGCATTTTCATAGGGCTGCAATTGAAAGCTGCCGGAAGCCTTCGCAAGGAGTTCTTCCGGCAGCATATAAACGTCGATTAATGAATAACAACCATTTTTTCGGAAAACATTATTTCATCAACGAAGGCCGCCACATCCGACCTATCCTTCGGCTGTACTCAGTCACCCAACTTACAACTTCCAACTTACGACTTACGTCTCATGACTTCCAACTAAAATCCTTAGCTTTGCGCCGAATTAACCAAATTGCATGAAAAATTTATCCCTGATCCTCAATGCCGTTCTTTTACTGGCGGTCATATACCTGTTTTACGCCCATTTTTCGGGCCCTAAGCCCGTCGCGGCTCCGGCGGAAGCCAAAACCGAAACCGCGGCGCTGAACGTGGTTTATGTACGGGAAGACACCTTGTTGAACCAGTTCAAGGATTTCCATGAAAAAATGGAAACGCTGAACAATAAGAAGCAACAGGCCGACGCCAGCCTTCAATCCCGCGGCCGCGCCCTGGAGAAGGAAGTGGCCGGCATACAGGCCAAAATCCAGCAAGGCCTTTTGACGCCCAACCAGATCGCCACCGAAGAGCAGCGTATTGCCCAGAAGCAACAGTCGCTCATGCAGGAAAGCGACAAGATTGCCCAGGAGATCATGTCGGAGACCCAAACCCTCAACAATGAGCTGCAGGATAAGGTCAAGGCGGTCCTTGAAGCATTGCGGGACGAAATGGGCTACGATTATATCCTCAACTATGGGCCGGGGACCGGGGTGTTGATGGTCAACGACAGCCTCGACATCACCTCCATCGTCCTTGAGCGGCTGAACCAGGCGAAGAAGGAAGGGGAATAGATCCCCTTTCAGGCCAGTATCCCGTTTTGGAGGGCATAAAGCACCAATTCCGGAGAAGAATTGATCTTGAGCTTTCGCATGATGTTCTTGCGGTGGGTGTATACGGTATGGGTGCTGAGGTGCAACTCGCTGGCAATCTCTTTGGCGATCAACCCCTTTGCGACCAGCCGGACAATTTCCACCTCACGGGGTGAAAGCGGGGTCGGGGCGCAACTTTCCTCTTCGTTGCGGGAAAAAGTGCGTTCCAGTACGTAATCCAGTATCCTGGTACAGAAGAATTTCTCATTCTTGGCGGCGGCAGCCACGGCATCAATGATCTCATCCTCCTCGCAGGTCTTTGTCAGAAAACTGTTGACGCCGAATTCCAGCACCTGAAAGATGCTCGATTTCTCATTGTCCGCGCTGATGACCATGATGTTCACCATCGGAAATTCCCGCCGCAACCGGCCGATCGTCCCTTCATCAAAATACCCAGGCTGCTTGTAATCCAGCAGAACCACCTGAGGTTTCAATTCCGGCAGCATATCGAACAACTCCTCCTCGTCCCGCGCCTCGCCCAGAATCTGTATCTCAGGATGGGCGCTCAGCAAATGCCGCAACCCTACCCTGACCAGGTATTGTTCGTCAGCTATCAAAACGGAAATCGGATGTTTCATATGCCAGGCTTTCTCGATTCAGCTTCAAAAATAAAAAGAAAACCGATGCCAACCAAGCTTATTTAGACTTAATTCAAATAAGATCGGCTATCTTTCAACCATTTCCATCACCAACCGGAACCCTACCCGAGGGTTGGGCAGCTCGTATTTCTGGCTGAGGTGAACCGCGCTTTCCCCGGCCACCGTATCCCAACTTCCTCCTTTCAAGGCGCCGGACCGGGTCAGTTCGCGGACTTTGCCCACCATATGGAACATGCCGAGTTTGTTGGCTTTTGAGCCGTCCACCTTCATGGTCACGGGCGCTTTGCCGGCTTTTCGTTTTGCTGCTCCCGTCCTCAGGTTGGCGGTCATATTTTTCTTGCTTTTCTTCTTGGCGCTCTCCCTCGGATCAACGGAATAGGCCTGCGCTGAGAGGGCGATCAGTTTCCATTCAGCTTCCGACGGCAGCCGAAAAGCCACACTGGGGAAGGTGCGGTTTTCCTCCTTCATATAACGGTCGGTCAGCCAGGCGCCGTATGCCTGGGCGGCTTCCAGGGATATATTCACAACGGGATAGTCGCCGAATTTCTTATCCGAATGGTAATTTTCCGCCCAGAAACCGGCGTCTTCCAGTTCGGTTTTGAGCGTCCAACCGGTGGAATCCACCCGGTATTTTTTAACCGCTTCCCACTTTCCGTTTTTCGCCAGGTCGGTCAGGAATGCCTCATATTCCGCGTTGCTCACTTCCGCTTTTTGAACATAAAGGCGGCCGTTAACCCGGGCGAACTGCTTTTCAATCTCCTGGGCATCGCCCGGCAGCATGAAGGCGGAGAACACCAATACGGCAACTGCGCCGGTGAAAAAGGCATAATGGGTCGATCTCATATCCTAAATTTTTACACAATAGTTTGTAAATCAATCTCTACCCGCCGACCAGGGATTCATACACAGCTTTCATCTCCGCCACCGACCGGTCGATACCAAAATGGCTCCGGACAAACGCCCGCCCTTTGGGCCCCATTTCGCGGCGGAGTTCCGGGTTTTCTGCCAGCAGGATTACCGCTTCCGCCAGAGCGTCGGGGTTACCGGCCGGCACCACCAGGGCTGTTTCGCCGTGGATGGCGAGGCCCCGGTTACCGCCGATATTCGTCATGATGGCCGGGACGCCCAAAAACATGGATTCCAGCAATACCTTCGACAATCCCTCTCCTTTGACCGAGGGCAGCAGGCTGATATCGCAAGCGCTGACCAGCGACAATACATCCGACCGGAAACCGGTGAAGATAAACCGGTCGCGCAACGGCGAACGCGCCACTAGTTGCCCCGTTTTCCCACCTTCCAGCCCCCGGCCGATCATCAGGAAATAGACCGGCAGTCCCGGCGGGATCCGGTGGGTAGCTTCTATCAGAAAAGGAATTCCCTTCATCCGCCGGGCGTTGGCCACAACCGCCACTGCAACGGCGTTCCCGGGCAGTGAAAATTCCGAAAGCCCGGCCGGTTGAATATCGGCGTACCAGGCGGGATCGTGCCCTTTGCTTACGGTGACCGCTTTGCCTTTCGGGAAGAACAATTGCCGTTCGAGGGATTCCTTCACAGCATCGGAAACGCAGGTGATCTTGTCGACGCGCGGGCTCAGGTGGGTCAGGTAACTGACCGGATTCCACCAGTGGATGTTGCCGGTATAGCCGCGATAGGTGACTACTTTCACCGGAAGCCCGCGGGCGGCGGCAATGCCGTTGCGGATGGCTTTATTGTTGAACAGGTGGAGGATCTGCCGGTCCTGTCCGGTCAGCTCGGCTCTGATCCTGCGGACGGCCTCCCGGTCGAATTTTTTGCGGGGATGAAAATCGATCACCCTGATCCCGGCTTCCCGGAAGCGCGCGGCAAAGTCGGCGTCTCCTTGGGTCATGACCTGAATGTCAACCCCTTGCCGGTGGAGGCCGATCAGCATTTCACCTTCGGGCCTGACGGCATTCCAGGTATCCTTGTATGAACTGACGACGAGAACTTTGGCGGCCATCGGGCAAAGATAGTACCTTTATTTATTCCTGCTCAGGGTCATTTATGATCTCGTACAGGGTCACATCGTCGTCGAAGGAATGGACCGGCCTGTACCGGTTCAGGATGGCGTCGGACAGCGCGTTTTCAGGGTATTTTTTGCGCAGGAGGACATATTTGGGGCGCTGTTCCATGATTTTTGCCGTTTCCGCCGCCAGGTCAACATCCAATGCATCGGCGTGGTGCGGCTCCCAAAGCAGCGAACTGTGCACATAGGGCGTGGGGCTTTGTTTGCGGAGCAGGAAATACAGGATATGGTGGTAATTGCCGGTATAGATGCGGTCATCATCCGAGAGCAGCGGGCGGAGGTACCGCGCGACCTGCCGGGGGTAGTCCGGCTTGTCGAATATCTCGATTTTCTGGATGACGGCCGTCGCCAATGCCAGGCCGGAGAGCGCCCCGACAGCCCATTTGCGCGGCCAGCGCCTCAGCCACCTGCCCTGCTGTTTTGCCGGATGAAAGAAACTTGCCGCCAACAGGCTGAAGGCCGGCATGACCTGGATGAAATAATGGAAGAAGAACTTCCCGGGCAGGGCGATGACAACCATATCCAGCAAGATCCACAAAACCAGGAAGCGGTGAAAATCCTTTTCCTCCTGCACGGGCTCCCGGAAGCTGTAAACGGCCATGATGGTCAGCGGGAAAAAACGCAGCGGCAGGTCGATCAGGAATTTCGCGGTTTTCCACCAAACTTTGTCCACCGGATAACTGCCCGTAACTTTGAAGGTGTAATGCCAGAGGGTGTCGAGTTGGCCGATCGCGTAATAATAACCGATCACCGTCAAAAAAGGCAGGGCCATGGCGGCGCCGAGCACCGTCAGCCGCAGGAAAAGCGGCAGGAACGGTTGTTTGTCGCGCCACGCCGTCCAGATCATAAAAAAGCCCAGCGCGGCAGCGTCGAACAAGGTAACGTACTTGATGACAAACCCGACGCCTAACAATATGCCTGCGAGCGCATACCGCCAGGCCGCCGGCTGTTTATAAGCTATCCAGACCGCCAGTATATTGAACAGGTTGAAAAACAATTCGGTATTCGGGCTCAGGCCGAAGAAGGTCCATATGGAAGTCAGGAAAAGGTACATGATCCCGGCAGCCCATCCGATCCGGGCGCCCGCCTCCCGGCCGTATACCCTGACGGACAGCAGGAATAAAGAGAACCCCGTCAGGCCGACCCAAACAGCCGTCAGCAGGCGGATCAGGAAGATCGAGTTGCCGGTCAGCCATTCAAAGAAAGCATAGACCAGGAAAATACCGACGGGCTTGGTATCCGCTGCATCCACGAAATAGGTCTGTCCGTCGAGCAGCGCTTTGCCGATTACGATATAGGTCGACTCATCGTGGTCGATCACGCTGGGGAAAAAACTGAAAAAACGGAGCGCTACCGCCGCCAGCACCAGAAACAAGAGCGGCTTCCAACATTGCATATTATTCCAATTGATTCGATTGTTCGATTATTCCAATTGATTCGATTGTTCGATTATTCCAATTGATTCGATTGATTCGATTGATTCGATTAATCGAATCAACCGACACATTCGATTCCTCGATTCCTCGATTCCTCGATTCCTCAGTTCTCCAGTTCCTCGATTATCCCCTCCTTCACCGCTTCCTCCTTGACCCCATGCAACTGAATCGGCTTTTGCCTGCGCCGCAACCGAAGGTTGAGGAATTCCACGAACAGGGAGAAGGCAATGGCGAAATACAGGTAGCCTTTGGGGACGGCCCCGATCGAAGCGCCGGCCAATTCTACGTGCGCCAGGTGGGCGCCCTCGGCGATCAGCATGAAGCCGATCAGCAGCAGGAAGGACAGCCCCAGCATCTGGATGGTCGGGTGCCGGTTGACGAACCGGGCTACCGGTGTGGCGAACAGCATCATGATGAGCACGGAAAGCACGACCGCGAAGATCATGATGGCCAGGGCGCCGTGTACGCCGTTGGTCATCCCGACCGCCGTCAGGATGGAATCAAAAGAAAATACGATATTGATCACCGTGATCTGCAGAATGGCGTTGCCGAGCGACGAACCGCCTTTGCCCTTTACACCGCCTTCACCTTCCTCCCCCTCCAGCTTGTGGTGGATCTCCGTCGTGCTTTTATACAGCAGGAACAACCCGCCGGCAATCAGGATCAGGCTCTGCCCTGAAAAGTCGCCTTTGAACCACCCCCAGTCGACAGGAAACCAGGCCGCTTCCATGGCCACCATCCAGGTGATCCCAAACAGAAGGCCGATGCGCAGCACCATGGCCAGCAGCAACCCGGTATTGGTGGCCTTGGCCTGGTCTTTGTCCGGAAGCCGGCCGGCAGCGATGGAGATGAAGATGATATTGTCAATACCCAGCACTATTTCCAGGAAGGTCAGCGTCAGCAGGCTGAGCCATACTTCGGGGCTGGCCAGATTGGGCATGATCAGTTCCATACGTGGTCAGAATTTGAGGCAATGTTACGAAAAAAGCGCCATACAAAGGCTTATTATCGCCGCCGGCACTGATCCAAGTCACCGCTCAATGCATTAAAAAAAAACGCTTAAAAAATTTGTTGATATCTAAATATTCCTATATTTGTCCCTTGAAGGCGTTTCCCTGCGTAATTTCTATAGCTTTGAGCAAATTTTAGCGGACATTTGTTTTCTTGTGCGCCCACTCGTTTTTTCTGAGGATTCATCAACGCATTTCTTCTCTGACTACACTGTACTTATCCGTAAGACAGCAAGATTAACAAATAGAAACCGTACTTCCCAAGCCGATCGTTGATCACCTTATTGTCTATTATTCAGTTTCTTAAGGATTCATGATCATGCACCTGCATGTCCTGATAGGTATTACCAATTAAGTTGATTAAATCAAATCGTATGAAATCGAATTTTACCAGATCCTTTAGCAGTCTCCTCACCGGAGCGGCATTTTTCGTGTTCACCTTGATGGGTTACTCGGCCTTTGCGCAACCGGCCAACGACCTTTGCGCCAACGCCACCGCCATCTCCTGCGGTCAGACGTTGAGCGGTACGACTATAAACGCTACGTTTGACAATGCAGGCTCCTGCTCCGTCTCCAACACAGCGCCAGGTGTGTGGTACAAGATCACCGGCACCGGCGCCGGCATCACGCTGTCCACCTGCTCTGCTGTGGGATACGACACCAAACTGAGCGTTTTTTCCGGCTCCTGCGGCAGCCTGGTCTGCGTATCCGGCAATGATGACGATTTTGCCTGTTCATTCAGTTCGCTGAGATCCAAGGTTACCTTCAACTCTGTCAACGCTGTCACCTATTACGTGCTGGTACACGGCTTCAGCGCATCAACCGGCAACTTTGAGCTGACGGCCACCTGCGCCGCACCGCCCTCACCGCCGCCCGCCAACGACCTCTGCTCCGGCGCTATCACGGTGACCTGCGGACAAACAGTCTCCGGCAGCACCGCAAATGCGACGGCCGATGTAGCGCCTTTCTGCGGCACCTCCGACGGCACCGGCGGCGGCGTATGGTACAAACTGGTCGGCAACGGCCTGCCGGCTACCCTCTCGCTTTGCAATGCAGGCACCAGCTTTGACACCAAGATCCGGGTATATACCGGCAGTTGCGGCGGCCTGGTCTGTGCCGCAGGTAATGATGACGATACTTCCTGCTCTTTCAGCAGTCTTCGTTCAACGGTCAACTTCAACACCGCTAACGGCGTGACCTACTACATCCTGGTCCACGGTTTCAGCTCAGCAAACGGTACCTACGAACTGTCGGTTGAATGCGCTGACCCCTGCAATCCCGATGATACGGATCCGTCCATCACTTGCATCAGCGGTACCGTGAGCGTACAACTCGGCCCTGAAGGCACCTACACGTTCAGCGGCAACGAACTGGTAAACAGCGCCTCCGACGCCTGCGGCCAGGTTTCGATTTCCTATTCGCCGGCTACGGTTTCCTGCGCTACGCTGGGCTCTCAGGTGATCAACGTAACGGCCACCGACGGGAGCAATAACACCGCTTCCTGCTCCAAGACCGTAACGGTTGCGGCCGGCGGCGACCTGCCCGAAGAATGGGACGCCAGCAGTATCGGCAGCGCCCACGGCACGGCTACCTTTCCCTCCTGCGGCGAGCCGACCTATATCCTGGCCACCAACGGCAATACTACCCTGACCGTCGACGGGCTGTTCTTTGTCAACCAACCGCTTTGCGGCGACGGCTCCATTACCGTCAAAGTGGAAAGTGTAACGCCACAAGGCTGGGCCGGCATCATGATGCGCGAAACCAACGCCACAGGCTCCAAGAAAGTAGGGCTGAAAACCAAACTGCTGACACAGTTGGGGCGCGAAATACGCTCCACGACCAACGGCATCGGCACCACTTCCCTGACGTCTGTTCCTCCGGGCAGAAACTGGCTGCGCATCACCAGATCAGGCAATAATTTCTCAGGTTATTCCTCTCCTAACGGGGTTACCTGGTACTTCGCCTTCAGCGTCAACGTGACCATGTCCTCCTGCATCGAAATGGGCATGTACACCGAGAGCTACAACCATGTCGATATCTCGACGGGCGTATTCACCAACGTCAGCGTAACCGGCGGCATTCCCAACCGGCCAGTTGCGGACACGCATACCAACGCTACCCAAGTGGACATCTTCCCGAACCCGACAACCGACGACCTGAACGTCAATCTCACGGGCTTCGCCGGCCAGGCAACAACCCTCCGCCTGCTCAACGGCCTTGGCCAAACGGTGTTGAACCGCGACCTCGGTCAGGTGGATTTCGCTACGGAAACCCTCTCATTGGGCAACCTGCCCAAGGGCATCTATCTGCTGAGTGTGGAATCTGCCGCTGAACAGAAGGTGTTCAGGGTGGTGAAAGACTAAGTTAGTTGTCAGTGATCAGTTGTCAGTTGGCAGTCGACAGTACCCGATAACCGGACTGCCAACTGCCAACTGACAACTGACAACTAATCATCTGATTGCCAAAATTTTACACTTTAAAAACCTCATTTCTCCCCCAGTTTCCATTTTCTAATTCAAACCTACCACAGGGGGCCGGATAGCGCCCTTTGCGTAATTATCCGGATTCGATGTTATATCAAGGAATTAACTTTACAACTGTGTAGTTTTCTCATAGTATGTTCAGGCTCCTACATCCGAATTGCCTCCCCTGTTGTAGGAGCTTTTTTTATTTTCCCTGTTTGAAAATGATCCTGCTTCCTTCTGCCGCCTGGTATAATCGCCGGATGCCGGTAGCCTTATAGCTTTCCACAATCAGGTCGGCGCCGCCGAATTCGGGCTTTTTCCGGTAGGCCGCAAACCCCTGATCGCAATCCGACAAGGTGACATTGGAAACGTAGGCCATGGAAAGGTCCTTGGAGGCGATAGCGATCGGATCGTGGGCAAATTCCGTATCGAATACGTGGACGTCGCTTTCCTCGCCTACGCTGATGCCCTTGTCTCCGTTGGATTCCAACAGGCAGTTTCGGACCACAATAACGGAGCCCGAAAAATCCATCCCGTCATTTCCCGTGTGTACAAAGGCCGAACGCCGGATCTCGCCCCGGCAGAAATCGGTATCAAACCCGTCGCCCGCCGTGTCGGAAAAATGGCAGGATTCCATATCGAACTCCGACCGGACGATATTGAGCGCATCTTCGCAGTGGTTTTTCCGGAAGGTGCAATCGGACAGTTTTACCGCGGAGGCATAAAACGTGACCGCGCCGGTCAACTGCCAGTCGCGGCGCCTGAGGGTAGTGAGGTTATCAAAGACCACATGTTGCAGGACGGATGCCCTTTTGGCTTCGAGCACTGTAAACCCGTTCCCGGTCCCGTCATCCGACCTGACCTCCACCGGATTATCCGGCTCCCCCGCCATTTCCACCGGAGAACGGCTGATGAAGGCGGCGCCGTTCAACAGATTCAGTCTCGAACCTGCGGCAAACCGGACGGCGTACCCGGCCGGTATAACAATATCCTCTCGTATGGCATGATCGCCGGGCGGGAAATCGATCTGGCGGCCATTCACCAGGTAGGGGCCGTTCCGCTTCAGTTCAGCCCGGGCAAACGTCGCGGGTGCAGCGGCCAACCCCTCCGGCAATGCCGACGGGATCAGGGGGGCCGACATCAGCGTATCCAGGCCAAGGGGCTGGAAGAAGAGAAAGTCTGCCTGCCCGCTGATCTCCAGAAAACGGTATGTCGGCGGACCTTGCTGCATGGCGGCTTCCTCCTGAAAACGGAGCGATGCAAAGTCCCGGATCAGGCTGTCCCGCTTCAGCTTCATCCGGAACCGGCGCGGCGTCACTCCCGGCAACAATACCGGTTCGTCCAGGGGTATGGTCATCGTTTTAGCCGATTTGCCGAATCCCACTACCCGAACGGGCAGGGTATGCCGGTTGCTGACCGCCACCTGCTGGAGGCCGTTCTTGCTGGTTTGAATATAAGCCCGGAGGCTTTCCCCGGGATAGGGCAGCAACAGGGAGTGGACGTAGGCGGCGTCCGCCTCAAACCCGGTCAGATCCGGTTTGTAATCCGGCGTTTCCATTTGCAGCCACTCAAGGCGCGGCGTCCATTCCTCTCGGACCGAATCGATGAACCCCGGGAAATACCGGGGTGAGGTGATCCGGTCCAGTTCCCGGACGTAAGCGGCCATGAAAGCGCTGTCCTGGGCCAACCCCGAAAAAAGGGAATTCTGGTCGAGGGAGAAAGGATTGAGGCCGCCCTGTCCCAGAATATCGTATTGGCGCGGGGGCTGTTCGCCGTACCCGTCAAAGCCGATGGGCTCCAGCAGGCCGGTGATCGGGTTGTAGTAGAAGCGCTGGTTGTGCCAGGCAATCCCGTGGTAGGCGTTGAGCGCATCGGCGACGGCGTAGTACCTGGCCAGCCTGTCCAGATCAAAAATCTGGGCGGGCGGCGCTTCGCCTGTCCGAAAAGCCTCCAGGGCATGCAGGGCCTCGCGCCATTCGCCGGCCAGGGTGGAATCGGCCAGGGTAGGGCCCTCTCTGAAGACTTCGACCGGTGCATTGTCGGCGTCCATGGCCGAATGGGTGGCGCCGGGCCGTGTATATCCCGGGCCTTCAAGTTGTCGCTGGATGGCCGTCCACATCCCGGTTTCGGAAAATTTGAGGATCGGGCCTTCCCTGCGTTTCCGGGATTCGATCAGTTGTTTTTCAAAGTGTTCCTCAAAGGCGTAGATGCCGAGGCTTTGGCCGTTGAGCCGGAGTTCGACGAAGTCATAGCGGGTGGTCAGCACGTCTTCCCGCTCCCACAACTGGTGGAGGAGCCATTCGTGCAGAAAATACCGTGCAGCGGGGGTGTGGAGGGAGAAGGTCTTGAGGCCGCGCCAGCTGTAAGGATCGCGCACCCTGACGCGAAACGACCATTTGCGGCTGTTCAGGTGGTCGAGCCAGTCCCCTTTGAGGCGGATCTCCACCGGTATTTCCTGTCCTGAGGTATCGGTTAGCCTGGCATTTACCCAGTCGTCGTCCGCTGTGACCAGGATGCCTTCCCGAAGTGCTTGCTGCCGTTTTTCTTCCAGTTTTTGGAGGGCTTTTGCACCGATTTCCAGCCCGATGGCAACGGGTTGAAACCGGCTTTTTTGCCAGACATCCACTTTTTCGATGCGGAGGTCGTCAAAATAGACCGGCAGGTAGCCGTTGGTATAAATATAGACTTTCAGGCTTTGGGGCGGCGTCTCGAACGGAATATGGAAATAGAGTTCCAGTTTTTCCCAGGCGGCTTCGTCGGCGCCGGTCTTGTCGGCGGTCTCGAGGTAAAAGCTGCCGCCGCCGGAAGCATTGACCACCAGTTTGCCTTCGTTGAGGGAATTGCGCTGCCGCCAGACGGTGATCCGGTAAACTTCCCCGGGCTGAACCGGCTCCAGGTCATAAGCGGGGCCGTATTGGGGGCCGTCGCCGGCCGGGATTTTGTAGGAATGGCTTCCGGTATGGGCCGCCTCATCGCTGATGAAATGGGCATCGACGCCCGGAAAATTCCTTTCCGCGTCCAGCAATATGCCGGTTGCGGCGGTTGCGGACGGTCCGCGATGCTCCCGGCGAACGATCAAGGCCGCAGTGATCAGCAAAAACAGCAACAGGAAGATGATCACCGGCGTCTTGTCCGGCAGTTGAAAAGGCCGGGTCGTTTTTCCGTCCCCCAGGATCATATGGTCAGGTCAACTTGTTCAACAATCGACAGTTGGGTTTGTGGAGAGAGGTTGCTCACGGCGTCCTTCAGCCGCGAAAGTTGTTCGAGGTTGTCCGCTCTGCACACAAAGGAAAGTTTCAATCCCGGCCGGAGCGTATCCATCCTGCGGAGTTCGGCGTACGGGAGGATGGAGGTCAACAGGCCGGCGATCTCCTCCAGGCTGTCCTTGTCGGTATGAATATGGACCAGCAGCCGCCCTTCTTTTGCGTTGGATTGGCGCCCTGACAGGCGTTTGCCGAGGTACAGCAGGCCGATGATGAAGGCGAAGGCGACGATGGCCAGCACCGGTTGATTGGCGCCGCCGGCCAGGCCTATGCCGATAGCGATGAACAGATAGGTCAGCTCTTCGGGGTCCTTGATGGCGGCCCGGTAGCGCACGATCGATAAGGCGCCGACAAGGCCCAGCGACAAGGCGATCGAGGATTTGACGATCATGATGATCAGCAGGGTGCCCAGTGCCAGCGGCAGGAAATTGTTGGCAAAACGCCGCCGACCGGCTTCGGAATAGCCGTAGCGGATATAGAACCAACGGAGCACTGCCACCAATAGGGCCGTGACCAGAATATTGAGCAGGAATTCGTCGAAAGGGATATTATCGGCAAATTCCTGGATGTACCTCTCCTGTAATTTTTCAAGAATATTCATCGTGCGGACAATGCATTAGGCGCAAAGGTAAAGCTTTTCATCATTGGGCGGTAACGGGCTTCCCGTATAAAAAACCGGCAGTCTTGCCGCGATACGGGCAAGACTGCCAAGGTCAATATGGATGATTTCTATTTGCAAAATCTATTGCCGAACCGAATCCGGTATCAGGCTCTCGGCATCAGCACGATCTTTTCGGTTTTGATCTTATCGCCTTGTTGTACGGACAGCAGGTACTGGCCGGGCAGCGCGCTGCTCAGGTCGATGGTTTCGTTGTAATAACCGTCGAACTGGTTGCGGGCTTCGCGGTAGACGGTTTTGCCGCTGACATCCTGGATCTGGATGGTGGTCGGCAGCGGTTCAGCCTGGAATTCCAGTTGCAATCTGCCGAACGTCGGGTTCGGGTAGATCTTCCAGGATTCGGGCTGCAGTTCGAAGTCCGGCTGGACGACGGGTTGCGCTACTTCTTCCACCGTTTCGACCAATTCTTCTGCAACGGGCTCTTCAACCGGTTCGGTTACTTCTTCAGCCGTTTTCTCGCAGGATTTGAATTGGGCGTCAATCTCCATGCGCTGTCCGTTGCGGAGGATGCTCAGGGTGTACCATTCGCCGGGCTGGTGCTTGTCGCGCTCGCGGTGCAGCTCGGAGAAGGAGTTGGTGGGCACGTCGTCCAGTGCGAGGATCACGTCCTTGGCCTGGATGCCGTATTTTTCAGCGGAAGTCCCGCGGATGATGCCGTTCACGCGTACGCCTTCGCCGTTCTCGCCCGTGCTGCCGACATAAACGCCGATGAATACTTTGCACGGATCGCGTTCGTAGCTATAGCTATAGGAATAATTATAGGACGAGCCTTTCAGTTTCACCGTTGTTTCGGCGGTCTGGCCGTTGCGATCGTAGTTCACTTTCACCAAATCACCGACCTTGTGAGCGCTCAATACGTTGCGCAGGTCGGAGGTGCTGTTGATCGCCTGACCATCAACCGCTGTAATGACGTCGCCTGAAAGCATTCCGGCTGCTTTTGCGCCTTCTTCACCGGCGAGGCTGCCGATGGCAAGGCCTTTGCCTTCGCGGTTCTCATCGGGGTAAATGCCCAGAAGCGGACGCTGATCAGAAACGGAGACCGCGTTGAAGCTGCCCATTTTTTCGCCCAGCTCCTTCATTTTTTCGCCCAGCTCCTGATTGTCGTGCATGTAGATCCTGAGCTGTTTGAATTCATTCTGCATGTTCTCCATGTCGCCTTTCATCCGATCCATATCCTCTTTGGCCTTGCGGATATAAAGGACGGTTTCGGCTTTCTGATCCAGGTTGATCTCCAGTCCTTCGTCGTTGAGGATATGGATCTCTACATTTTCCCCTTTCAGATCTTTTAGGTCTTTCAGCTCATGGATAACGGATTGCCCTTCAGGAACGGTCTCTTTAACGATTGTAATACCCCCGTCACTGGTCGTCACTTTTTTGACGATCACAGCGGCAGGCTGGCCCTCCATTTTTTCCTGGGCCTGAATAGACAATGGAGCTGCAAATAAAGCCAGCCCCAACAGCATAAGGGTAAATTTCTTCATAAGGCACTTGTTTTAGGAAGTGAAATTTTACACAAAGACATAAGTAGGATGAAAAAGTTGCAGGTTTTTTCCTGTTTGAAAGGGAAAATTTGGAGAAAAAGAAAGATGGCAGTTTTGGTCAGTTGTCAGTGATCAGTTGTCAGTGATCAGTTGTCAGTGATCAGTGATCAGTTGTCAGTTGGCAGCAGCGCTGCTATCAATGAGCCCGTGCTTAATGGCTGCGGGCCATTTGGTCCGCCATGTCGGTAGCATCCCGGTTGCATTTTTACGTCTCCGGCCTGTAGGGCCGGTATGTGATCGCTTTCCAACCGGCAACATCTGTGTCGGCAAATGCCGGATCACGCGTATCCGCGGCGAGGCGAAACCTCTGGCGAACGGCAATTGGCGGCGACCGCGAGGGCCGTGTCAAGGTTAAAGAGGACTAATGGCAGCATCCAGCAACATCTCCGCCGCTTCCGCCCCCGCCAACGTCCCGATCGCCACGCCCATGCCGCCGAAGCGGACCGCCGCCGCCAGGTTGGGCGCCAGTTTCCGGATGATCGGTTTCTTTTCATCTCCCATCCCCATGATGCCGCTCCACCAGGTGTCAATTTCAAATGGGATGCCGGGCAGGATCATTTCCTGAAGAAGACCTGTCAGCGCGTTGCTGATGCGGTCGGTGGTGCCGAATTGGTCGGTGGTTTCGCCTTCGATATCCAGGCAGCGACCGCCGCCCAACAATACGCGCCCGTCAATGTCCCGAAAATAGTAATAGCCGCGATCGTAATGGAAACTGCCCTTGAACTTCAGCCCGGGTACCGGCTTTGTGACCAACACCTGATTGCGGGCGGGCCGAACGGCCAACTCAGGCATCAGCCGGGCGGCAAACCCGTTGGCGGCCAGGAGCATCATGCGGGATTCGAAGGTCCACCCGTCGGCCGTTTCGAAGGTGATCCGGTCCGGTCCGGCATGGAAAGCCTGAATCAAGAGGCCGGTAATCACCCGGACGCCGGCAGCGCGCGCCTTTTCCAGCAGCGCGTCGACCATCCTGCCGGTATGCAATTGGCCTTCGCCCCGGTTGAAGATCACCCCGCGAACATCGGCGAACCCGAATCCGGTGTCGGCCGGGTCCAATATTTGATAAGTTTCGGAAAGGCCCGTGATGCCCTTCAACTGCGCATTAAAGCGGCTTAACGCGCCCGCGCAGGCCTCAAACCTGGCTTTTTCTCCGGTGCGAAACAGTTCGTACCCGCCCAGGTGTTCGTACCGGATCTTCCCGGCCCCCAACAACCTTTTCAGGTTTTCCAACCCGCGGAACCGCCGTTCCACCAGTTCAAAAACAGCGGCTTCAGGTTGCGTTTCCAGGTCATCGAGCAATTCGGAGGCGCTGCCGAAGCAGGCAAAACCGGCGTTGCGGGTGCTGGCGCCTAGCGGAAGGGCGCCGCGTTCTACGACTGTCACGTTGAGCCTGGGTTCCAACTCCTTCAACCGGATGGCCGCACTCAGGCCCACAATACCGCTGCCCAGAATGACGACATCGAGGTCTTTGAAGAAGGTTTCGCGTTCCCAGTAGCTTGGGGAGGGCATAGGTTGAGGAATTGAGGAATTGAGGAATCGAGGAATCGAGGAATTGTTCGAATTTTCAAATCATTGAATCCTCCCCGTTGGCAACAGGGCGTCCGGCGTCCGTGATCCAATCGCTCCAGGAGCCCGGATAGAGGCGTGCATCGCCCAGACCGGCGTGGGCCCAGGCCAGGATGTTATGGCAGGCGGTTACTCCGGAGCCGCAGTAAAACACCGTGTTTCGGGCCGGTTTGCCGTCGGCAAGGGCCTCGAATTGGGCTTTGAGGGCCTCCGGGGATTTGAAGCGGCCGTTTTCCAGGTTGGAAGGGAACGGGAAATTGGCTGCTCCGGGGATATGCCCGGCTACGGGATCGATGGTTTCAACGGCTCCGCTGTAACGCTCGGGGGTTCTGGAATCAACTACCAGGTATGCGGGGTCCTGCCGGAGAGATTCGACCTCATTTGCATCTGCCGTCCACCCAGGCTGGAGGCGAGGTATGAACGTCCGCTGTTGAACGGCTGGCGGGGTATCCGTCACCGGAAATCCGCCGCTTTGCCAGGCTTGCCAGCCGCCGTCGAGTACGGCAACGGCCGGGTGCCCCAACCAGCGCAACATCCACCACAACCGTGCAGCAATGCCGCCGCCCTTGTCGTCGTAAGCCACCACCTGGATACGGCTGTCAATTCCCCACCTGGAAAAGCGGTCAATGACCTGATCGATTTCCGGTAAAGGGTGACGCCCTGTTTTTCCCGGAACCACGGGGCCGGAGAGATCTTTATCCAGATGAGCGAACCGGGCGCCCGGAACATGGCTGCCGGCATAAGCGCGTGCGCCCGCCTCTGTATCAGCGAGGTCGTGACGGCAATCGACAATAACCCAATCCGGATCATTGAGATGCGCGGCAAGCTCTTCCGGCTTGACAAGGGTGGTGAACTTTGACATGAAGGTAAGATTGACGGTTTGGGCAAAGATAGCAAACCACCGCTCAATTTTGCACCTGCCCCGCCGCGCTTCTACTGTACTTTGTCGCCCCGCAAAACCCGGTATCGCTTTCGGGCTTCCACGGCAAAGGTACTGCCGGAGAAATCGATGAACAGGGTTTCGTACAAGGTCTTGGCCTTTTCCACGTCGTTGAGCTGGTGTTCGTAGAGTTGAGCCAACTCGTACAGGGCGTTATCGGCCCGAATGCCGTCCTTGTATTTATCGATGATGGTTTGGTAGTTTTCGGCAGCCTTGTCGTATTGGCGCTGTTTGACGAAGATTTTGGCTTTGAGGTACAGCACGTCGTCATCGAGGCTGTGTTCGGGGAACATGGCCAGGAGGCTGTCCAGCTTGGCAAAGGCTTCATCGAACCGGTTCTGGAAAACGAGCAGTTCCGACTTGGCATACATTTCCAGGGCCGTAGCGGTTGAATCAAGGCCGAGGTTGTCCATGATGAACACGGAAAGGTCGAGCGCGTCGTTGGCGATGAGTTTGGAGGTTGAGGCTTTCAGCACGTCAAATTGAGACTGTGCCCACTGGAAATCGCCGTTGTAATAGGAGAGTTTGGCGTTCCGGAATCGGGCTTCATGTCCGAGTATGTCTTCTTTGAAAGCCTTGTCTACCTGGGAATACAACAGGGTGGCCTCCCATCTTTCGCCCCTCATCAGGTAGTAATCGGCCAGGTTGATCTTGCCGAGCGCCAGGGTATTGCGTTCCACATTGGGGAAGCGGATCATCTCATCGAGCAGGGTGATGGCCTTGTCGAGGTTATTGAGGTAGAGGGCTTCCAGCTCAGCCAGTTCGAGGATGATGGTAGCCGTAGCTTTGGAGCGGCCGAACTCACTGAGGAATCCCTCGTACAGGCCTTCCAGTTGCAGGAGGTCGTCGCGGGTATAATCGTATCCTTCTGTGAGCCGCAGCCGGCGGCAGCGAAGGCTTTCCCGTTTGGCATCGATGTAGAAGCTGGAGGTAGGCCCTTTTTGCTCCACCACGTAATCAAAGGCTTCGATGGCGGAGTCGTACGCGCCGTCAGTGGCGGCAATATCGCCCAGGTTGAAGATCCGGCCGCCGTTCTCGTCCAGGCGTTTGTCGAGCGCTTTCACCTGCCTGAGGGCGTTTTTATAGTCCTTTTGCTGGATAAAAACCCAGGTCAGCATCTCGTTGTAATAGATGGCTTTGTCATTCTTCTGGATGCGGGCGTACAATTGCGTCTGCAGCTCGCGGTATTCTTCCGGCAGGAGGAATCGTTGAAAGAGGACTTTCATGCTTTCCAGCCTTTCGGGCATGGCATCGAGGCTGTTCAGGTAATTTTCCACCATCTTCGGAGTATCGCCTTTACGGCGGTACAGATCGCCCAGGTTGTAGGAAAAGATCTGGGGATCGCGGAGCAGTTCGGCGCCTTTTTCAAACACCTGTATGGCCAGTTCGTATTTCGTGGCCGACATGAAGGTATTGGCCAGGCGGGTTATCTCGTATTGGTTGGCCGGCAGGTTATCCACCGCCAATTGGTATTGGGCCTGGGCTTCTTCATCCTTGTACTGCCTTTCGAGCAATTTGCCGTAGGAAACGTACAGGTTGACGTTTTGCGGCTCGCGTTTCAGCTGCTTTTTGATGGCGACTTCCGCCTTGTCGTAATCTTCCAGGGCCAGGAGGCAATCCACATAGCGGTCGAAGAAATAGGGATTCTTGTTGTTCTGGTCAAACAGCTTTTCAAAAAGCACGGCTGCTTTTTCGTATTCGCCGTTCTGGAAATATTGCTGGGCCAGCCGGGCGTCCTGCCCGAAAGCCGAAACGGCGACCGTAAAAAACACCAAAGTGGCGAGCATCCGGCCCAACCGGCCGGCGGAGCCTTTTTTCAGTAGGCGTGGAATAACATTTCTCATTGTAACACCATTCGATAAGACAGAAAGAACAAATCACCTGCGGAGAGGCAAACAATCCATGGAATAAAAACGAGTTTGACCGGCAAAAGTTGCTTCTCGGGGAAAGCATTCCGAATAAAACGGCTTGGGTCGCTCCGGAATGACCGGAAGCGACCCAAGCGACGTCATCACAGCCGGCCCGAACCGGGCAAACCGCAATGATATTATTAAAACAGTACTACTCAAGTTTGAAGCGGACCGGCAGGTTGAACTGGACGCGCACGGGGCGGCCCCTTTGTTTGCCTGGAATCCACTTGATGCCTTGTTCGTTCATCAGGTTTACCACCCGAAGGGCTTCCTGACCGCACTGGGCGCCGATATCGCGGAGGACCTGGGCGTCGGTCACTTTGCCGTCTC
>WBZL01000092.1_pt1 | contig 85854 bp, 72 predicted proteins | sample 5204291 | NCBI WGS metagenome assembly WBZL01 (sample SAMN12344345, study PRJNA552823) | activated sludge metagenome | biome: Activated sludge suspended growth; feature: Nitrification reactor; material: Wastewater; isolation source: activated sludge from nitrification reactor of wastewater...
AAAGGCAGGCTGCGCCTCAGGCCGGGAAATCAGGAGTGAATCATGAAAGTGCTGGCATCTGTGAAACGCATCTGCCGCAAGTGCAAGATTATTCGGCGCCATGGCATTGTGCGTGTGATCTGTACGGATCGACGTCACAAACAGCGTCAGGGTTGATCGCTGCGACCCACCATGGTGAGTTGTCAGTCGGTTGAAGGCATAAACATTAAGTTTCGATTAATTGGGGTGAATCGATGGCACGCATCGCAGGTGTAAACCTCCCGAACCACCAGCATGCCGAGATTGCATTAACGGCCATCTACGGTATCGGACGTCCGCGCGCGCAGAAAATCTGTGATGCTGCTGGAGTTTTACGTTCAACGAAAATGAAGGACCTTACTGAGGCTGAGCTGGAGCGTTTGCGCGACCAGATTGGAAAATTCAGTGTCGAGGGTGACCTGCGTCGCGAAGTCACAATGAGTATCAAGCGCTTGATGGACTTGGGCTGCTATCGTGGCCTCCGTCACCGCAAGGGCCTGCCGTCGCGTGGCCAGCGGACGCGCACCAATGCGCGTACTCGCAAGGGACCACGGAAGCCGATCGCCGGCAAGAAATGATTAGGAACTAGGACCAGACCATGGCCAAGACTGCCGCAAAAGTTCGTAAAAAAGTCAAGATCAGAAAGAATGTGGCCGAAGGAGTGGCACATATCCACGCTTCGTTCAATAATACGATCATCACCATCACCGACCGCCAGGGTAACGCGCTGTCTTGGGCGACTTCGGGTGGCGCCGGCTTCAAGGGTTCACGCAAGAGTACCCCATTTGCTGCACAGGTTGCAGCTGAAGCTGCCGGCCGGGTTGCCGTCGAGTGTGGCGTCAAGAACCTCGAAGTCCGCATCAAGGGTCCTGGCCCTGGGCGGGAGTCGTCGGTGCGTGCGCTTAATGCGCTTGGGATGAAGATCACTGCGATCACCGATGTCACGCCGATCCCGCATAACGGCTGTCGGCCACCCAAGAAGCGTCGGATTTAAGGAGGAAAAATAGTGGCTCGCAATCTTGATCCGAAGTGCCGTCAGTGCCGCCGTGAAGGCGAGAAGTTGTTCCTCAAGGGGGAAAAATGCTTCACCGACAAGTGTGCGATCGAACGTCGATCGTACGCACCCGGTCAGCATGGTCAGAAGTCCGGGCAGCGCTTGTCCGACTATGGTGTTCACCTGCGGGAAAAGCAGAAGATTCGGCGTATCTATGGTGTTCTTGAAGGACAGTTTCGCAAGGTTTACAAAGAGGCTGACCGTCGCAGGGGCGTGACCGGTGAAGTGCTCCTCCAATTGCTGGAAGCTCGCCTCGATAGCGTTTGCTACCGCATGGGCTTCGCGGCCTCGCGCGCGGAGTCGCGCCAAGTGGTCAGGCACAACGGCGTTCTCGTAAACGGTCAGCGAGTCAACATTCCATCATACCAGGTCCGCCCCGGTGATGTCGTTGAAGTCGTCGAGAAGACGAAAGCACACCTTCGCGTCAAGGCCGCTTTGGCAGCTGCCGAAGCACGGGGCTTCCCCGAGTGGGTTGAAGTGGATGCCAAGGCTGCAAAGGGCACTTACAAGGCACACCCGGAGCGTAGTGAACTGCCGCCGACGATCAACGAGAGTCTCGTCATCGAACTCTACTCGAAGTAGTAGCAGCGAGGCTTGACGGAATCAGGCAAAGGGACAGTACATGCAAAGCAGTGGACTATTTAAACCGCGCATCATCGATGTGCAGAGCTTGTCGCCGGTGCATGCACGAGTGGTCATGGAGCCGTTTGAACGCGGTTACGGACATACTTTGGGCAATGCGCTGCGCCGGATTCTTTTGTCATCAATGCCTGGCTATGCACCGACCGAGGTCAGCATCGAAGGCGTACTGCATGAATACTCGACTATTGATGGTGTTCAGGAGGATGTGGTAGATATCCTCTTGAACCTGAAGGGGGTCGTCTTCAAACTGCACAATCGGGAAGAGGTTCTGCTGCAACTTCGCAAGGAAGGCAAGGGTGTTGTTAGGGCTGCGGACATCAATGTCTCTCACGATGTCGAGATCATCAATCCCGAGCATGTCATCGCCCACCTCTCAGCCGGTGGAAAGCTGGCAATGGAAATGAAAATCGAGCGGTCGCGGGGTTATGTGGCTGGCAACCTGCGCGAGATCAGTGATGGCAGCAAGAATATCGGCAAGCTGGTCCTGGACGCATCGTTCAGTCCGGTGCGCCGGGTCAGCTACGCGGTCGAGAGCGCGCGGGTCGAACAGCGAACCGATCTGGACAAGCTGATCATGGACATTGAGACCAACGGTGCCATTGATCCGGAAGAAGCCATTCGGACCGCCGCGCGCATCCTGATGGAGCAGCTTTCGGTGTTTGCCGACCTTGCCGGGACGGCGCTACCCATTGAGTATCAGAAGACGGTGCAGGTTGATCCACTGCTGCTGCGTCCTGTGGATGACCTGGAACTGACCGTTCGTTCGGCCAACTGTCTTAAGGCAGAAAACATCTATTACATTGGTGATCTGATCCAGCGCACCGAGAACGAGTTGCTCAAGACACCCAATCTGGGCCGCAAATCGCTGAATGAAATCAAGGAAGTGCTGGCCGCACGCGGTCTGACACTGGGTATGAAGCTTGAGAACTGGCCTCCCGCCGGCCTCGAGAAGTGAGCAGCCGGACAAGAACAGGAAGGAATTGATATGCGTCACCGTTTGGGTCTTCGTAAACTGAATCGTACCAGCGCCCATCGTCTGGCGATGTTGCGTAACATGACCGTTTCCTTGCTTCGTGAAGAAGCCATCAAGACCACCTTGCCGAAAGCAAAGGAGCTTCGGCGCGTCATTGAGCCGATCATCACCCTTGGCAAGAAACCTAATCTTGCCAATCGTCGCTTGGCATTTGACCGGCTGCGCGATCGGGAGATGGTGGTCAAGGTGTTCGACGAACTTGGGCCACGTTATGCAACCCGCAATGGCGGTTATCTGCGGATTCTGAAGTGTGGTTTTAGAGATGGCGACAATGCGCCGATGGCATTTGTCGAGTTGATGGATCGCCCGGAACGCAGCGCTGTCGCCGAATAGACGGCAGCACTAGTCGACGCTATTAGCGCGCAAGAGCCAGGCTGTGGGCCTGGCTTTTTTTGCTCTTTGGCTATGAACAGCGTATTGGAGACGATTCGGTTGGAACAGCTGCACCGGACTCCTCCAGTTGTTGCAGTGCCCACATCTGCGCGTACAGGCCGCCAGCGTCGAGCAATTTAAGGTGTGAGCCGCGTTCTACGATATGGCCGGCATCCATCACCAGGATCTCGTCGGCATTCATAATCGTCGATAAGCGATGGGCGATCACCAGTGTCGTGCGGCCGCGAGCCGCGTTGTCCAGACTCGCCTGGATGGCTTTCTCGGTTTTTGAGTCGAGTGCCGACGTCGCTTCATCAAAGATCAATACCTGCGGGTTCTTGAGCAGCGCCCGAGCGATAGCAACACGCTGCTTTTCTCCTCCCGAGAGTTTCAGTCCGCGTTCGCCGACCCGCGTTTCGTAGCCATCGGGGAGCAGTTCGATGAACCCCGCGAGCTGTGCCGCGGTGGCTGCGGCAAGCACCTGTTCGCGGCTGGCCTCGGGCCGGCCGTACTGAATGTTGTAGTAAATGGTGTCGTTGAACAACACGGTATCCTGCGGTACGATGCCAATGGCTGCACGTAGGCTCGCCTGGGTGATTTTGCGCAGATCGTACCCGTTGATTCGGACATGACCGCTGCTGATGTCGTAGAAGCGGTAGAGCAGCCGTGCCAGGGTCGATTTTCCGGAACCTGACTCGCCGACCACGGCGAGGGTGCGCCCGGCCGGAATCACAAAATCAACGCTGTACAGAATTTGCCGGTTGGTTTCGTAGAAAAAGTCCACATCGGAAAAGCGGATCTCCATCGGGCCAGCAGCCGGCAGGGTCATGGCGTCTGGCGCATCGGCGATCTCCCGGTGCACTGCGAGCAAGTCGAACATGCGCTCGATGTCCGCCAGCGACTGGCGAATTTCGCGGTACACCACGCCGAGGAAGTTGAGTGGCATGTAGAGTTGAATCAGGAAAGCGTTGACCAGCACCAGATCGCCGAGGGTCATTGAGCCCGCGACCACACCACTGGCTGCTCGCCACATCATCGCCGTGACCCCCAAAGCAATGATGATCTGCTGGCCGAGGTTGAGCCAGGACAGGGAGACCTGGCTTCTGGTCGCCGCGTCTTCCCATAGGTGCATCTGCTGATCGTAGCGGCGGGCCTCGTACTGCTCATTGTTGAAGTATTTGACCGTTTCGTAGTTGAGCAGGCTGTCGATGGCACGAGTATTTGCTGCCGAGTCCATTTCGTTGAGTTTTCGGCGAATGCCGATCCGCCTGTTACTGACCTTGACCGTGAATACCACATAGGCCGTCAACGAAGCCAGGGTGATCAGGACAAAGGCACTGTCGTACCTGACCAGGAGGATTGTCAGGACGAGCGTGATTTCAACCAGGGTCGGGAGAATCGAATAGAGCGTGTAGCTGATCAGACTGGAGATCGATCGGCTGCCGCGCTCGATGTCGCGTGAAACGCCACCAGTCTGCCTTTGCAGATGAAAACGCAGCGAGAGGTCGTGCAGGTGTCGGAAAACCTCCAGCGCGATCTGGCGTACAGCGCGTTGCGTGACGCGTGCAAAGAGAATCTCGCGCAACTCCGTGAACAGCGAGGTCGAAAAACGCAGTGTGCCGTAGAGCAGCAGCAGCATGGCGGGCAAGGCGAGTGCCTGTTGCGTGCTGCTCAGGCCGTCGATCATCTCCTTGAAAACCAGCGGCACGCAGACATTGGCCAGTTTTGCACTGAACAAACACGAGAGGGCCATAAAGGCTCGCCATTTGTATTGCCACAGATAGGGCAGCAACTTGTTGAGGGTCAACCAGAGATGACTGTCGGCGGCCGCGGGTCGTTCGGTTGCAGGGTAGGGGGAGGCGGCTCGGCGCATGGCTTTGGCGTATCGATCGGGTTTCTGATCCTTGGAGTATGCCCTGTTGTCGAGTGAGGTCTCAAGGATCGGTTCAGAAAGCGGCAAAAAAACTTGCATTCGGAAAGCGATGGCCCTAACATTGAAACGAACGTTTGAACTATATATATTGTTGCCAGTCATTCGAAGCGCATATTGCAGCATTTCCTGGGTCAGCGAGCGATTCTATGTCCGATCAGAAAACCACAAGCGATACCCGTGAGCGCATCCTGGACGTTGCCGAACGTCTGTTCATGGACAACGGCTACGAAGCGACGTCGATGCGGGCGATCACCAGCGCGGCGGAAGTCAACCTGGCGGCGGTGAACTACCATTTCGGTTCGAAAGAGGCGTTGTTGTGCGAGGTCTTCCGGCGTCGCTTGACCTGGCTCAACGAGCAGCGCCTGCAGGCCCTCGACAAGCTCGAAGCGCAGGCTGCCGGCGCACCGCTCAAACCGTCGCAGATACTCGAAGCATTTTTCGGTACCTTGTTGCGAATGGGTGAGGACCCGTCACTCGGTGGTATGACCTTTCTGCGTCTGCTCGGGCGAACCCTGACCGAGCCAGCTGAGTTCATTCGAACCTTTTTTGCCGGTGAGTATGCGCAAGTGATCGATCGCTACAAGCGGGCGCTATTTCGTGCCTTGCCGGACGTTCCAAAAGCAGAGATTGTCTGGCGCCTGCATTTCATGCTGGGCGCCATGTCCTACGCAATTGCCGGTACCGACGTGCTGCAGGTCGTCACCGGTTGCGAAGTGGGAGACCTCGCGGGCGAAGCCAGTTGCGACGACCCGGATACGGTGCTGGCCAGACGCCTGGCAGAACGGCTGATGCCATTTCTGCTCGGTGGCCTGCGGGCACCCTTGCCCCAGTTTCATGAGGAAGCCAATAAACAAAAAGAGCCGTCTTCGAAGACGGTCTGATATTCCAGGGACAAGGCGCGAAGCGCAAGGTCCAACATACAACACCCAGGACCAGCAATAGGAGAAGCAGCAATGATCACAACGGTCGTCTCGATCATCATCGGTATCACACTGGTGAGTCTGGTCGTGCTATTCGGCTTTCGCCCCTTGCGGCGAGCACTGATTAGCCGGCCAATTTTCAATACCTACAAACGGATTCTGCCACAGATGTCGGATACCGAGCGCGTTGCGCTCGAGGCCGGCACGGTGTGGTGGGACGGCGAACTGTTCCGCGGTAATCCTGACTGGGAAAAGCTGCTCGCCTATCCGGTGCCAACGCTCAGGCCGGAAGAGCAGTCCTTCATGGACAATGAGGTCGAGCAGGTCTGTGCGTTGGTGGATGACTGGCAGGTGACGAACGAATTATACGATCTGCCACCACAGGCATGGCAGTACATCAAGGACAAGGGCTTTCTCGGGATGATCATCCCGAAGAAGTATGGCGGTCTCGAATTCTCGGCCTACGCCCACTCGCAGATCGTCACCAAACTGTCGACGCGTTGTTCGGCGTTATCGGTATCGGTGATGGTGCCCAACTCGCTCGGTCCCGCCGAACTGTTGCTGCACTATGGAACCGAAGCGCAGAAGAACCACTACCTGCCACGATTGGCCAAGGGAATCGAGATTCCTGCCTTCGCCCTGACCAGCCCCTGGGCCGGTTCAGACGCCGGCTCGATCCCCGACGTCGGCATTGTCTGCAAGGGCATGTGGCAGGGCCGGGAAGTGCTCGGCATGCGTGTGACCTGGGACAAGCGTTACATTACCCTCGGTCCGGTGTGCACCATCCTCGGTCTGGCTTTCCATCTTTATGATCCGGATGGTCTACTCGGCAGCAGGAAGCATCTCGGCATCACCTGCGCGCTGGTGCCGCGTGACACGCCCGGTGCAGAAATCGGTCGTCGCCACTTCCCGCTCAACGCCATGTTCATGAATGGCCCGACACGCGGCAAGGACGTCTTCATGCCGCTCGACTACGTGATCGGTGGCCCGGCAATGGTGGGTCAAGGCTGGCGGATGCTGATGGAGTGTCTGGCGGCTGGTCGCTCGATCTCGCTGCCGTCGTCGAACGCCGGCATGGCGCAACTGACGGCTCGCACGGTCGGTGCCTACGCGCGCGTTCGCAGTCAGTTCAAAATGGCGATTGGGCGCTTCGAAGGCGTTGAAGAGCCGCTGACGCGCATCGGGGCCTACACCTATATGATGAATGCCGTGCGCATCATGACGGCTGGTGCCATCGACCTCGGCGAGAAGCCATCGGTGGTCTCGGCAATTGCCAAATACCATGTCACCGAGCGCGCCCGCCAGGTCGTCAATGACGGTATGGACATCGTCGGCGGCAAGGGGATCTGTCTTGGGCCATCGAACTTCATTGGCCGTGCCTATCAGCAGCTGCCGATCGGGATTACCGTGGAAGGGGCAAACATCCTGACGCGCAGCATGATCCTGTTTGGTCAGGGAGCCATCCGCTGTCATCCGTATGTCCTAAAGGAGATGAAATCGGCTTTCAATCCGGATCCGCAACAGGGTCTGCGCGATTTCGACAAGGCCTTTTTCGGTCACCTGGTGTTCACCATCGGACATGCTTTCGGGGCGCTGAGGAAGGGCCTGACCGGGTCGCATTTCGTCTCCGTGCCAGCCAATGTCGCTCCGGAAACCCGGCGCTACTACCAACAGCTGACGCGTTTTGCCTCGGCTTTCGCCTTCCTTTCAGACATCTCGATGCTGGTTCTAGGCGGCGAATTGAAGCGCCGGGAAAAGCTCTCGGCACGGCTTGGCGACATCCTGTCGATGCTGTATCTGTGTTCGGCAACGCTTAAGCGCTATGAGTCGGAAGGGCGTCAGCAGGCCGACGCGCCGCTGATGCACTGGGCGATGTGGGATGCGATGTACAAGGCGCAGATGGCGTTTGACGGGGTGATTGCAAATTTTCCGGTGCGCTGGATCGCGCGCATGCTCTACCGTCTCGTCTTTCCTCTTGGGCACCCATACGACGTGCCCTCGGATCGGATTGGTCATCAGGTGGCAAAGTTGCTGATCGAACCGTCGGCTGCGCGCGACCGTCTGACCGCCGAATCCTATCTGCCCAAGGTCGAAAGCGAAGCCGTCGGCGCACTCGAACTGGCGCTGGCGGCAACCATTGCCGCTGAACCGATCGAAGCCAAGATTCGCGCTGCTGAAAAGAGTGGCGTACTGACCGACAATCCCGATGCCAATGTCCGCGACCTGGCGCATGCGTCGTTTGCCGCTGGCATCGTTACCGCGGCAGAGTACGCCGTGCTCAAGAGGCGTAACGAACTGCGCGACATCGTCATTCGCGTCGACGATTTCCCGCATGACCTCGGGCATGTGCGGCAACAGCCGCTGCTGCACAAAGCCGCCTAGACAACCGGTCGAGAGCCCTGGAAGGTGCGGAGCAGTTGTTCCGTGCCCTCTTGTTTGGCAGAAGGAGAGTTCATGGGATTTCAGCCCGTGTATGTCGTCGATGGCGCGAGAACGCCTTTTCTCAAAGGGCGCAATGCACCCGGGCCGTTCACGGCGAGCGATCTGGCGGTGCAGGTCGGACGCGCACTGCTGATCCGCCAGCCGTTTTTGCCGAGTGACCTTGATGAGGTCATTCTTGGTTGTGTCAGTCCATCGCCCGATGAAGTCAACATCGGCCGTCTCGTCGCCCTGCGTCTGGGTTGCGGCCACCGGGTGCCGGCCTGGACCGTGATGCGCAACTGCGCCAGCGGCATGCAGGCGATCGACTCGGCGATGGCCAACATTCAGAATGGACGTTCGCGTCTGGTGCTTGCCGGTGGTGTCGACGCGCTGTCGCATGCACCACTGTTATACAACGAAACGATGGTGCGCTGGTTTGCTCAGATGATGCAGGCCCGGACGCTCAGCCAGAAGATCGGCTTGTTCACCCGGCTACGTTTGTCGCAAGCCCTGTCTCCTGTAATCGGCCTGTTGAAGGGTCTGACCGACCCGGTCGTTGGTCTGCTGATGGGGCAGACCGCCGAGAACCTTGCCTGGCGATTCGGTATCTCACGCCAGCAGATGGATGAATACAGCGTTCGCAGCCACCAGCGTGCCGTCGCTGCGCGTACCGCCGGGCACCTTGGCGAGATCGTTCCGCTCGTTGATGGCAAGGGCAAGGTCTACAACGATGATGACGGGGTACGTGCCGATTCGAGCATGGCCGGACTCGCCAAGCTCAAGCCGTTTTTTGACCGCAAGTATGGCCGCGTGACTCCGGGCAACAGCTCGCAAATCAGCGATGGGGCCGCATGGTTGCTCCTGGCTTCGGCGGCCGCGGTCGAAGAGTGGCAGCTCGAGCCGCTTGGCGCCATTATCGACAGCCAGTGGGCTGGCCTGGATCCGGCGCAGATGGGCCTCGGCCCGGTACATGCCGCAACGCAGATCCTGCAGCGCCATCAGCTTGGGTTGGCGGACATCGACCTCTGGGAAATCAATGAGGCCTTTGCAGCACAGGTGCTTGGCTGCCTCGCGGCCTGGGCGTCGGACGACTATTGCCGCGAGCAGCTCGGTCTGCCGGGCGCGCTTGGCCAGATCGCGCCGGAGCGTCTCAACATCGACGGCAGTGCCATCGCAATCGGTCATCCGGTCGGCGCTTCCGGCGCTCGCATCGTCCTGCATCTGCTGCAGGCCCTGCGTATTGCCCGGGCGAAGCGCGGTATCGCCGCAATCTGCATCGGTGGTGGCCAGGGCGGGGCGATGCTGCTGGAAACCTTCGATCAGGCACAGGTAAAACGGAGAACTTCATGAATATCAATGGGTTTCAGAACTGGCGGGTGTCGGTGGACGCGGCAGGCATCGCCTGGGCGACGCTCGACCGCGTTGGCGAGTCGACCAATGCGCTTTCCAGTGCGGTCATGAATGAACTCGCGCAGCTTCTCGACCAGTTCGATCGTAGCCCACCGAAAGGGTTAATCTTCCGGTCGGGGAAGGCGGCCGGCTTCATTGCCGGTGCCGACATCCAGGAGTTTACACAGCTTGATACTGCCGAGAAGGGCATCGAATTGGTGGCGCGTGGCTGGCATCTCTTCAACCGTCTGGCAGCCGTTTCTTATCCGACGCTGGCGCTGGTACGCGGCCACTGCCTGGGTGGCGGGCTTGAACTAGCGCTGGCGTGTCGTTATCTGCTGGCGGTTGACGAGCCCTCGACCCGGATGGGGCTGCCGGAAGTGATGCTCGGCATCGTTCCGGGTTGGGGGGGCATGTTGCGCCTGCCGGAACGGATTGGCCCGCAAGCGGCGCTCGACATGATGCTGACCGGCAAGACGATCGATGCCGTCAAGGCGAAACGCATCGGGCTGGCCGATGACTGCGTACCGGCACGCGTCATGGATGGCGCCGCGGCATTGCTGGTGCTCGCCAATCAGCCGCGCCGCCATCCGCCCCTGCTGAAGCGCCTGCTCAATGGTCCGTTGAAGGGTCTGGTGGCGAGTGCTGCAAGAAAGCAGGTCGGCAGGCGCGCACGCCGCGAACATTATCCGGCACCATACGCGATCATCGACATATGGGCCAATCACCAGGGGAATGCGTTGGCAGCACCGACGCTGATCGACCGCATGGTCCGTTCGCCGACGGCGCGCAATCTGGTGCGTGTTTTCTTCCTGCAGGAACGCCTGAAGAACTTTGGCAAGGCCAGCAGTGACACAGTCAGGCGCGTTCATGTCGTTGGTGCCGGCGTGATGGGCGGCGACATCGCGGCCTGGTGCACCCTGCGCGGGCTGACCGTCACTCTGCAGGATCAGGGAATGGCGCGCATTGCTCCGGCCCTGCAACGCGCCTATGCGGCATGGAGCCAGCGCATCCGGGACAAGCGCGAACTGCGAAACGTCATGGACCGGCTGATTCCTGACCCGGAAGGCCACGGTGCACGCCAGGCGGACGTGGTGATTGAGGCAATTTTCGAAGACCTCGACGCCAAACGCGCTTTGCTCGCCAAGCTCGAAGCGGTGATCAAGGCTGATGCGGTGCTGGCGACGAACACTTCCAGCCTGCGCATCGAGGACTTGTCCACGGTGCTGGCCAGACCGCAACGTCTGATCGGGATTCACTTCTTCAACCCGGTCGCGAAGATGCCGCTGGTCGAAGTCGTTGCCGCTCCAGGTGCCGATCCTGAAATGCTGCAGCGCGGGACCGCTTTCGTCAAACAGATCGATCGCCTGCCGTTACCGGTCAAAAGTGCGCCGGGCTTCCTGGTTAACGCCGTTCTCGGACCCTATATGCTCGAAGCGATGCGCGCCGTCGATGAGGGTTTCTCGGCGGCAACGGTGGACGAGGCGATGCTCGCCTTCGGCATGCCGATGGGCCCGATCGAACTCGTTGATATGGTCGGACTCGACGTTGCCATGGCTGCGGGCAAAAGCCTTGCAGAGGCCGCAGCCGAGCCACCGAAATGCCTGCTGGAACGTTTCAATGCTGGCCACCTCGGCAGGAAAACTGGCCGGGGTTTCTACGACTATCCTGCTGGCCGACCCGCCAAAGGGCCGGCGGGAACCGTTCCCGCTGGCCTCTCCGCCCGCTTGGTGAAGCCCCTGCTTGACCGGACGCAGCAACTCGTCAGCGACGGGATCGTTGCCGATGCCGATCTGGCCGATGCCGGTGTGATCTTCGGTACCGGGTTCGCTCCCTTTACCGGGGGGCCGATGAATTACGTCAAGGGGCATCAGGCCTGAAGTGGCAATGGTCTCGGTCGAACCCTTCGCCATCTCAGTCTTGCGGGACGGACGCCGATGCGGCCACACCGAAGATCACTTTTCGGGGTTCTCTGCGTGCTACTCGATTCGGGGAAATTCCTCCGGGTCTGCCGCGTGCATGAAACGACCACTTGCCAGGAAATAGACGATCTGTGCGGCGCAACGCCGCGAGACGAGCATTTCCGAGTGTGCTAGCGGCAGGTCGATGAAATCGGTGGCGCCGGGCAGTCGCGTCTCCGCCAGCGTGACGAGGCCATCGTTCGGTGTCGGCAAGTCCGCTAGCACTCGCCCCAAACCGACGCTACGCGTGCCCGCCAATACTCCGACTTCGACCGTCGATCGCTGCAGCGTGGTGGCGTCGGGGCCCCTGGATAGCCACTCCATCGTCGATTGCCCAAGCAGTGTAGGGAGCCCCCAAAAGCTTGACAGGCGACGCGCAGCGTAGCTGTCACTACAGGGGGTGCCGAGCAGGACGGCCCGGCGCAGACGGGGATCGCCGGTCTGCGCCAGCATGTCCAGGATGATCAGACCACCTAGGCTATGGCCCACCAAATGGATGCTCTCTGCGCTGGTCTCGGCCACACGGGTCTGCAGTTCCGCGGCATTTTCCGACAAGGTTGCACGCACGCTGCGGTAGCCGAAGCGCAACGTACGGTAGCCAAGGCGCTCGAGCCATCGGCTGTGCAACACGAACACCGCGGCTGGCGTCCACAAGCCGTGCACCAGGATCACCAATTCGCCGGCGTGTCCCTCGTCAGACGTTACCTCATGATCCAAGTTGCACTCCGCATGAATGGGCGTGTTCGATCTGGGGGAAGGCCGTGCACTACCATGGTGGCCGGATGGAGCCGAGTCGCTTCCCGGTGCTTCATTGAGGGTTGCCCTCGATTCTGCTGCTCGGGGCCGAACGATGGCGACTGTCCTCGGCTTCCAGTCCAGTGATGACTTCTCCGGCGATGCGGTAGGACTTGCCGCGGAAAAGAGCCAAGACCTGTCCCTTGCGGTCGCGGATGGTTGTGTCGTAGACCCCGGTGCGCCCGGCGAGAGAACGCTCCTCACACTCGGCTTCCAGTTCTTCGCCTTCACGTGCAGGGCTGAGGAAGTCGATGTGGCAGGCCGAGGCAACCGTGTTACGGTTATAGCTATTGCAAGCGTAGGCAAAAGCGGAGTCAGCGAGGGTAAAAAGGAAACCTCCATGGCAGATATGATGAGCATTGACCATATCTGGTCGAACAACCATCGAGAGTCGCGCATACCCTGGTCGGACAGCCATCAGACGGATGCCGATCAGCTTCAGTGCAGCGTCGCGGCTGTACATTGCTGCGGCTGTTTGTTCGGCGAGCAAGATCGGAGCTGGTGCATTGTGCCCAGCGCTATTGGACTTGGACATGCAGGTTCCTTTCGGAAAAGACATTGATTGGGCTGCGAGTGACAGCGTATTGCTTGGCAGGACCGGTAAAAATGGTACAAAACATGCCGATTGATATTAAAAGGCGTATCATAACGCGCTTTTTGACAATTTTACCTTCTAGTTGATGGCTTGCTGGTAACAGGAGTCGAGCTGACAGCCTGGGGCGAATGGACGAGAACTCACAGAAACTGGTTCGAGAGGAAAGCCGTTTGATCGAGGCAGTGCCGGATTCGCTGCACGACGGGCAAGTCGCCGTCACGTGGACCAGGCGGTGCCGTTTGCTGTCTCTTCGGGGAAAGGCGATACTGGATGACGCCACAGGAATGGCGCGCCGATGAGTGTCGCGATACACACGCGGATCGATGAATTCAGACGGCAGAGGCGGGTGCATGCCGGTTCCTTGATTGTCTCGCTCTTTGGCGATGTCGTGTTGCCGCGGGGCGGGCGAGTCTGGCTGGGCAGCCTGATTCATTTGCTTGGGCCCTTGGGGATCAATGAGCGCTCGGTCAGGACTGCCGTCTTTCGCCTGACCAAAGACGAATGGCTGTGTAGCGAAGCACTGGGCCGTCGTAGCGAATACCGCCTCACGACTTCCGGAGAGCGTCGCTGTGCCGATGCAGCGCGACAAATCTATGCTGCCCGCGCGCCGCACTGGGATCGTCGTTGGCGACAAATTCTGGTACTTGGCGCGTTCGCTCAGAAGGACCGCGAGGCCCTGCGCCGAGCTCTCTTCTGGCAAGGTTTTGGTGCCTTGGGCGCGGAGTGTTTCGTGCACCCCAGCGCGGACCTGCCACGTGTCCTTGACGCACTGCTGGCGGACGGTCTGGCGCATTTGCTGGCCGGGTTGATGCCGTTGCTTGCCGCAGATGCCAGCCTGGTGGGTACAGCTGGAAACGCCGACTTGGTCGCACGGGCCTGGGACCTGCGCGAACTCGGGCAGGCCTATGCCGAGTTCGTCAGTACCTATAATTCTGTCCTGGTGGAACTACGTAGCGATCCCCTTGCCACAGCCGATGAAGAGGGCGCTTTTCTCCTGCGATTACTATTGATTCACGACTATCGGCGCTTGCTACTGCGCGACCCGGAACTTCCCGAGCAATTGTTGCCTGCGGAGTGGCCGGGAGAGCGCGCGCGGCTGCTCTGCAAGGATCTCTACCGACGATTGCTGGTGCCTGCCGAGCGCCATCTTGACCGTCTATTGTTGACCGCGGACGGTGTTTGTCCACCTCTACAACCGATCGTATACGAGCGTTTCGCCGAAGACGATCCGCTGCGCTGCCTTCGCCTTGACGTATCAGATCATGCCGGCGAGAAATAATGTGGAAATTATCCAGCGACTCACGAAGAGCGTTGGCAGCAATCCTCGGGCCGAATAGAACCGCAACAGGGGCACTGGCCTAACGGTCGGTGCCCCTGCGATGCGACTGCTGCGCGATCCTTCTTTGGCTTTACGCGGTCGGACTGGCTTGTTGCTTCTTGTAGAAGCCAGTTTCGGCCAGCACGTCCTGTTCCGCAAAGGCGGCCTTTTCTCGGGCTGCTGTTTCGCTGGTGTCGAGAACCGATCCGAGCCAGGCGGCGAGAAATGCCAGAGGCATCGAAAAGAGTGCAGGTTGCTCGTAGGGGAACAACGCGGTCGGATTGCCGAGGACGGTAACCCACACCGCCTTGGAGCAGACTACCAGCGTCAAGGCAGAGATCAGTCCAACCATGGCACCGAGAACGGCACCGCGAGTGGTCAGACCTTGCCAGTACATCGAGAGTATCAGTACCGGGAAATTGGCCGAGGCGGCAATGCCCAGCGTGAGGCCAGACAGGAATGCCAGATTGTGCTTCTCGAACATGATCCCGAGAATGACCGCGAGCACGCCCAAGCCCAAAGATGCAATCTTGGACACCTTGATTTCTTCAGCCTCGGTCGCCGTACCCCTCTTGATCGCGTTGGCGTAAATGTCATGAGAAATCGCCGAAGCTCCGGCGAGAGCGAGTCCCGACACTACTGCCAGGATGGTTGCAAATGCCACCGCCGCCATGAAGCCGAGCAGCAGGTTTCCGCCCACGGCATGTGCCAAATGCATTGCTGGCATGTTGCCGCCGCCCAGCAATTTCCCGCCGACGATTCCTCCCTCGAAGTACTGCGGATCGGTGCCGACGAGTACGACGGCCGACAGCCCGATCAAGCCGATCATCAGGAAGAAGAAGCCCATCAGGCCGGTGGCAACGAAGGCACTCTTGCGCGATTCCACGGCATTCGGTACCGTAAAGAAACGCATCAGGATGTGCGGCAGACCGGCGGTACCGAAGACCATTCCAAGTGCCAGAGAAACAGCGGAAATCGGGTCGGAGAACATGACACCGGGGGCGAGGATCTTGATTCCGTCCTTATGCACGGCGGCGGCTTTGCTGGCCAGCGTTTCGAAGCTGAAGCCGAATTTCGAGAAAGCCAGCAAGGCCATTAAGGTGCCGCCGGAAACCAGCAGAACAGCCTTGACGATCTGCACCCAGGTTGTGGCCAGCATTCCCCCGAAAGTTACATAGATGACCATCAGCACGCCTACTGCAACTACGGCGATCCAGTACTCGACCCCGAACAACAGCTTGATTACCTGGCCGGCACCCACCATCTGAGCGATCAGGTAGAAAATGACTACAGTGAGGGAGCAGATCGCCGCTGTAGTGCGTACGGGACGCTGCGACAGACGAAAAGACGTGACATCGGCAAAGGTATAGCGCCCGAGATTGCGCAGCCGCTCCGCCATGATGAAAAGAATCATCGGAAAGGCTACGATCAGGCACAGGCAATAGAGAAAGCCGTCATAGCCCTTGGCGAAAATCAGGCTGCTGATGCCGAGTAGTGTTGCTGCGGAGAGCAAGTCGCCAGCGATCGCGAAGCCATTCTGGGTGCCGGTGATGCCTCCCCCTGCAGCATAGTAATCGCTGGCCGTCCTTGTACGCTTGGCTGCCCAATAAGTGATCGCGAGCGTGATCGAGACAAAGAGCAGAAACATTGCAATGGCCGGAATGTTGGCGGTTTGTGCTTGGCTTCCTGGCGTAGCCAACGCCAGGCCTGTCCAGGTCAGCAATCCAAGGCTCGTGATCGATTTTGGCGTCAGTCCACTCATTGGTTGGCCTCCTGTACAATCTGATCGCTCAGGCCGTCGAAATCGCGGCTGGCACGGCGAACGTAGATGCCGGTCGCCACCCAGAAAAACACGATCATCGCCACCCCCAGGGGGATGGCGATGGTCGTCACGCCGGCACTTGATACGGGTGTTGCCAAGATGCTTGGTTTGAACGCCACGATCAATACGAAAGAAAAGAACACGCCCAGTGTGCTGCCAGCTAATAGCCAGGCCAGTCGCTTTCGGCGCCTGACCAGTTCTGCGTATCTAGGATGGCTGAGAATCCTTTGGTAGATTTCGGTGGACATACGAATCTTGTCTCCTCTTGATGAATTCGAGGTGCCTGAATTTGCACGCATCCCTCGATGGTCTGCTGGTTTTTTTGATATCAGTCCCCAACCGCGAAAACAGGTTCTTTCATCTTCCTACATAGGCTTCCCTCCTTTGGGCTCCTGAGCGGGGTGAATGGCACGTATCCAGTGCCCTGCGCTTCCTGCAGCGAGGCGCTCGACCGTCAGTTCTGTATGTGATGACGAGCACATGCTTCTAGCTTCTACGATCGTGCTGAGGTGGCCGTGGGAAGCGGGTGTGCAGGCGGGCCGTCGTCAAGGGCGCATTCACCCACAACGCATCCTGTTAGCTGATCGGGGTCTGAAGCGAGACCATGTGGCTGATGGGTGCGACCACAGGCCGTTGTTGTTGGAAATAGCCTTCGCTATGAATCATCTTGGGCTTGGCGCCCAAGGCTTTTACTGCCGAGACACAGTCTTCAACGAAAGCAGGGCTGCCAGCGATGAAAATGGAGAAATCCGACAGATCGCTGAACAGAGAGGGGAGGACCTGGGGCACGCGGCCACAGAGACCCTCATGCTGTTCGCGTGTCAGCGTATAGATGTAGCGAAACCCCGGGTGTTTGGCTTGCCACCATGCCATCAGGCCCGATTCATACAAATCGTGGGTGGTACGTGCAGAGAACAACAGGGTGACCGGTTGGCTGTAGCCACGACGCAAGGCCGCGTCAGCCAGGGCCAGTACCGGCGCTAGGCCTGAACCAGCAGCAATGCATAGCACCGGCGCGTCAACCGAAGGATCACCGATGAATGTGCCATAGGGTCCCGACAAGGTTACGGTGTTGCCGACATTCAGATGCTGGTGTACCCATGCGCTGGTGACGCCGTCGTCGACGCGCGTGATTTGCAGAGAGATTTCGCCGTCTGGTCGGGGGGCGTTGGCAATCGAGTAAGAGCGCGGGGGAATGCCGGACTGGGGTGAGCCGAGCATGATGTATTGTCCTGGCCAGTAGCGCATGGGTGAGGCAAGTGGCCGCAGCCGCAATTCCAGAATGCGGGGTGTACGCATCAGGCGATCGACGACGATGAACTCCTGGTTTTCTCGGGGCGGGAAGAGTTTTGGCTGGGCATCCTCGGTACCCCAATCGATGACCAATTCATCGGAAATTGGTTTGGCCATGCACATCAGCCCGTAACCCTCATGGCGCTCCTGCTGGGAAAGGGCCATGTCCAGAACGAAGCCCTGGTCGAAGGTGCCGCTCAAAACCTTAACCTTGCATTCTCCACAGGCCCCGGCACGACAATTGTTGGGCAAGGCATAACCGGCGGCTTCCAGCGCTTCGAGTACCGCGCTACCTTCCTGACATTCGACGATGTGTCCCGAAGGGTGCAAACGAATATGTTTCATGGCCATTCACGTATTCAACCAAGTGATCAACGGTGGCCCAGCAACGGGCCTCCTTCCCCTAACGAAAAAGTTTCCGGTCTAAAACACTGGAATGATGTCCTCCATGTCCACATCGCGAATTTCCTCGCCGGTGATACCCACCTCGGGGATTGCCGGGAAGGGAATGTCGAACTTGTCGAGAACTCCCTTGAGGTTGAGCATCGCGTTGCGCCAGTTGTCTTTCTTCGCTTCATATTCCGGGATGTGGAAACCTGCGCTGCGGGCAATGGCTTCAGCTTCGCGCTGGTTGGCGATGAAGTCCTTCGGAATATCCCAGAAATCCTCTGGCGGTTCGAAGAGAACGCCTGACAGGAACAGGAATCCGGCTCGGATCTGCTTGGTGATCAGCGGCCGATCCGTGAGGTCGAGTTTGGGATAGTCGCGCTCCATCAGCGACATGCAAATCGCCATGTGCCGTCCTTCGTCCCGTCCAACATTGCGGAATGCCTCCTTGAACACCGGCTCCACGCATTGCGCAGCCATCTGGTGGAAGATCGTCGCGGCGGCGATTTCGCCCATCAGGAAGGAACTGAAAAGAACGGCGAGACTGTATTTGGGGACTGCCGTCTTGTACCCCTCCCAATAACGGGAGCCGTTGTAGTACAGCCAGTGCGCATTTTTCTGGGCTTTCCGGCCGATCTCTGTTTTCGGAACGTAAGTAAGAACATCGGGGTGTTCAAGCAGTCTGGTGATAGCCATTCCGCACAGTTGCTCGTGGTTCTGCTCGTCACGAGTCACCGAGAAAAAGCAGCGCCTGACGGCCTCTTCCTCATGGGCTTCGTAGGTCTTGATCAGTGCCGCGGCGAATACGGGGGGCGCGGAGGCGTCGAAAACGGACAGGATGGTCCACCAATAGGCTATGGCTTCCCGTTGCTCCCACGAGTATTTCGACAGATCCAGGGTGTTCCAGGGAAGTTTTTTGGGGTCCCAGGCTTCGCGCAGCGAAGAATCCCAAATGTCTTCCAGTTTCCTGGTCTTGGCAGGCCAACTCAGCGGAAAGATGTTGGGCTGCTCGGTTGCCGTCGGCAATTCCATTTTGCCAGCGATGCGCTCATGTTTCGACATGGATGATTCCCTTTCAATTTGGTTGCGTGGTCCCGAGACACCGGTGGGTGTGGCGCTGCGGGGGGTGCCGTGGAGCCGTCCGCAGAGCGGTACTGCTCGTTGCGAAATCAAAGAACTGCTAGGAACCCAAGCCTTGGACGGTAGGGGCTGGGGCACAGAAAATCTGCCGTTGTCAGACTCGCCGACCCGCCAATTGGCCTAATAATGTTACATGTTTTTAGGGTGTGTCAACCACTTGTGTGTTACTTTAAGGTCGGTGCAGCCCGGTTCTACAGGCGCTTGCCGAATCATCTGGGAAGGCCTATGGTGTTCGAAAGATCGTATAAATTTCCTGATGTTATTACCATTAAGGATGCGTTCGGATCGTACATCCGATCTGGCATCGAGTTATTATCGATACAAGACCTTGACAGTCCGTCGTGTTCTTTGTAACGTTTCTCATTAGGATTATTGCTAGGCCGCCGCCCTGATTGAGCCGTTGGCGAGGGCGAGGCGTTGATGTAAAACTATGTGGAGGAACTATGGCTCACCCCTTGTTTGAAAGGCACCGTGCAACTCTGGATGCCGCCCTTGAAGCGATTCGTGTTCGCGGCTACTGGTCAGCGTATTCCGAGATGCCGAGCCCCAAGGTCTATGGGGAAACAGCGATGCAGGATGGCAAGGCCGCCATCGATGCCTTGCGTGGTCAGGAGTTTTTGCTTGACATGCCGGGGCGGATCGGGGCGGTGGCGTCCGAACGTTCGCCTTACGGCGTGGAACTGTCGATCAGCTATCCGGAATGCGATCCGCAGGCGCTCATCGATGCCGGTCTAGCGGCCATGCCGGCATGGCAGAAGGTCGGTGCCGACGGCCGTACCGGAATTTGCCTTGAGGCGCTGCAGCGCATCAATCAGCGCAGCTTCGAGATTGCCCATGCGGTGATGATGACCACCGGGCAAGGCTGGATGATGGCATTCCAGGCCGGCGGGCCGCATGCGCAGGACCGCGGATTGGAGGCGCTTGCCTATGCCTGGCGAGAGATGTCCTTTGTGCCGAACGAAGCGCTTTGGGAAAAACCTCAGGGCAAGAACCCACCGCTGACGATGCGCAAGCACTTCGAGATTGTTGGCCGTGGCGTGGCCTTGGTGATTGGTTGCGGGACCTTCCCGACCTGGAATACCTATCCGGGTCTTTTCGCAGCGCTGGCGACAGGCAATGCCGTGATTGTCAAGCCGCATGAAAACGCCATCCTGCCGGCGGCGATATCGGTCAGGATCATCCGCGAAGTACTGGCGGAAAACGGCATCGATCCGAATCTGGTGACGCTTGCGGTGACCTCGGACCGCAAGACGACGCAGGCGCTGGCGGTCAATCCGGCGGTGAAGTCTGTAGATTTCACCGGCAGTAATGCCTTTGGGGAATGGTTGAAGGAACATTGTCGACAGGCACAGGTGTATGCAGAGCTGGCGGGTGTGAACAACGTGATCATTGAATCCACCGATGACTACAAGGGAATGTTGAAGAATCTGGCTTTCACCTTGGCGCTCTACTCCGGGCAGATGTGTACGACGACGCAAGCGATCATCGTGCCGGCGGATGGCATTGAAACCGATGAAGGGCACAAGAGCTTCGACCAGATTGGCGCGGATCTCGGGGCAGCGCTTGACGGCTTGTTGGCGAAACCCGAAATCGCTACTGCGGTTCTCGGCGCCATTCAATCGTCCGACACTCTGGCCCGGCTGGCCGACGCGGCGGCGCTTGGCGAGGTCGTGGTCGCTTCGCGCAAGATCGAGCACGCGGAATATCCCATGGCAGAAGTCCGCACGCCCATCATTCTCAAATGTGATGCTGCCGATGAAGGAGCCTACATGCAGGAGCGCTTTGGCCCGATCAGCTTTCTAGTCCGTGTGCAGAACAGTACTGCCGCTGTCGCGTTGTCGGAGCGCCTGGTGCATGAACACGGTGCCTTGACGGTTGGTCTCTATTCGACGCAACCCGAAGTGGTCGAAGCCGTGACCGCTGCGACTTGCCGTACCAAGGTGGCACTGTCGATCAACCTGACCAGCGCGGTTTATGTCAACCAGTCAGCCGCTTTTTCTGACTACCATGCGACCGGGGGCAATCCTGCGGCAACGACCTGTTATGCCGATGCCGCATTCGTCGCCAGCCGTTTCCGTGTCGTACAAAGGCGTTATCACGTCTAGCGCTTCACGGGTCTGGCGCTTGGGTCGAAGGCCGCGGTGCATGCAGGGCGCGCCGCCGGCCGCTGAAGCCAATAGGCTGGTCTGCAAGGGTCATCCGACGGTGCACTGTGGTTGCGCAGAGACCGAGAGTGAAGTGGTCCGTGGCCGAAAGCGTTCCTCCGCCAGCTGGCGAGCACGGAGAACGTTCCTGGGCCGGGATCTTGCCCAACAACCTGGTGAATGAAAGGGGTGTGCATGGCTTTCGAGACTATTCTTTTCTCCGTTGTGGACGGAGTGGCGCGTCTGACGCTGAATCGACCGGATCGCCTCAACAGTTTTACCGAACAGATGCACGCGGAAGTGAGGGCGGCCCTGGCGCTGCTCCGCGAGGACAGAACGGCGCGCGTCTTCGTTCTCAGTGGCGCTGGCAGAGGTTTCTGCGCCGGTCAGGACCTGGCCGATCGAAGTGTCTTGCCTGGAGAGGCCCCGGTGGATCTGGGAGCCAGCGTCGAGAACAATTACAAACCGCTCGTCCTGGCGCTCCAGAATCTGGCGATGCCCACGATCTGTGCGGTGAATGGCGTTGCCGCCGGGGCGGGTGCCAACCTTGCTCTGGCCTGCGACCTGGTTGTGGCCAGCCGTTCCGCATCCTTCATCCAGTCATTCAGCAAGATCGGTCTGATCCCGGATACGGGGGGGACTTACGTATTGCCGCAGCGCATCGGCGTTGCACGCGCAATGGGGCTGGCATTGCTCGGAGACAAGCTTGCAGCCGAACAGGCGGCCGCATGGGGCTTGATCTGGTCATGTGTCGATGACGCGCAGTTCGCTGAGACAGTGGACCGTCTGGCCGCACAACTCGCACTGGCTCCGACCAAGGCGCTGGTCCGCACGCGGCAGGCGATGCGCGCCAGCCATCTCAACACTCTGGAGCAGCAACTCGACCTCGAACGCGACTTCATGCGCGAACTCGGTCACAGTGACGATTATCGGGAAGGCGTCAGTGCCTTCATGGAAAAGCGGTCGCCGCGGTATACCGGCGAATAGGCCGTCCGCCCACTGGTAACACGGCTGGCGCCATGCTCACGGTGAGGCGTCAGTGAGGCTGCGAAGTATCCATCCGATGGCGCAACAAGAGGATATTTCGCCTGCCGCAGTTACAGCAGCAGATTCATCCAGCGTCACGGAAGGAATCGTATTCCGTCATATTACTAACCAAGGAGGAGATCGTGACCAGCAAAACCCCCCAGCCGGGAGATTTGGAGCCCATTGAAACCGCCAGCCGCGACGAGATCTCGGCATTGCAATTGCAGCGCTTGAAGTGGAGCCTGAAGCATGCGTATGACAACGTTCCGCACTACCAACGGACGTTTTCCGCTGCGGGTGTCCATCCGGACGACTTGCGCAGTCTTGAAGACCTGGCGAAGTTCCCGTTCACGACCAAGGTTGATTTGCGGGACAACTATCCTTTTGGCTTGTTTGCAGTGCCGCGCGAGAAAGTGGTGCGCGTGCACGCCTCGTCGGGAACCACCGGCAAACCGGTGGTGGTCGGGTATACCCGTAACGACATAGACATGTGGGCCAATGTCGTGGCGCGGTCGATCCGCGCAGCTGGTGGGCGGCCCGGCGACATCGTGCACGTGACTTACGGTTACGGACTATTCACCGGTGGCCTGGGTGCGCACTATGGTGCCGAGCGCCTGGGTTGTACTGTGATTCCAATGTCCGGCGGTAATACCGAAAAACAGGTCCAGATCATTCAGGATTTTAAGCCCGACATCATCATGGTGACCCCTTCGTACATGCTGGTGATCGCCGAAGAGTTCGCAAATCAGGGCCTTGACGGTCGCGACTGCTCGCTCAAGTTGGGAATTTTCGGGGCCGAACCCTGGACCAATGAAATGCGTCGCGAAATCGAATCCAAGATGGGTCTTGATGCGGTGGATATCTATGGTCTTTCGGAGGTCATCGGCCCCGGCGTGGCTAGTGAATGCGTGGAAACGAAAGATGGCCCGGTGATCTGGGAAGACCATTTCTACCCTGAAGTGATCAACCCGGAGACCGGTGAAGTGTGTGCCGATGGCGAGGAGGGCGAACTGGTGTTCACCTCTCTGACCAAGGAGGCTTTCCCGGTCATTCGCTACCGGACTCGCGACCTGACCCGTTTGCTGCCCCCGACGGCGCGTTCCTTCCGTCGGCTGGCGAAAATCGTCGGGCGTTCCGACGACATGTTGATCATCCGTGGGGTGAACGTATTCCCGACACAGATCGAGGAAATGATCCTTCGCGACGACAAATTATCCGGGCAATACCAGATCGTGGTGTCCCGCGATGGCCTCATGGACCAAATGGAAGTGCTGTGTGAACTGCAGCCAGGCGTCGCCAAGCAAATGTCCCCGGCCGGCGTCGCAAGCGTGGGACGACGTTTGCAGCAGACCATCAAGTCGCTGATCGGCGTATCGACCCAGGTTCAGGTCCTGCCGCCAAACTCGATCACCCGAACCTTGGTGGGCAAGGCCAAGCGGGTCATCGACAAGAGGTTGGGTAATGGCTGAAGCGTTCATCTGCGACGCAGTGCGAACGCCGGTCGGTCGCTATGGGGGCAGCCTGGCCACTTTACGGGCCGACGATCTGGCTAGCCTGCCGATTCGGGCCCTGGTCGAGCGCAATCCGGGTGTCGCCTGGGAGCAGGTCGATGACGTCGTCTATGGATGCGCCAATCAGGCCGGTGAGGACAATCGCGATGTGGCGCGCATGGCCGTTCTTCTTGCGGGTCTGCCAGTGGATGTCCCGGGAAGCACGCTCAATCGCTTATGCGGTTCCGGTCTGGACGCGATTGCCCAGGCCGCACGCGCGATTCGCTCCAGGGAAGCGGACCTGATGATTGCCGGCGGTGTCGAAAGCATGTCGCGGGCACCGTTCGTCATGGGCAAGGCCGCCAGCGCTTTTCAGCGCAGCCTTGAAGTATTTGATACGACCATCGGCTGGCGTTTTGTTAACCCGAAAATGAAGGCCACGTACGGGATCGACTCGATGCCAGAAACGGCCGAGAACGTCGCTGCCGAGTTTGCCATCAGCCGCAGCGATCAGGATGCATTCGCGTGGCGTAGCCAGCAGCGCTGGGCGGCTGCCGACGCTGCCGGCCGTTTCGCGGACGAGATTCTGGCCGTCGAGATTGCGCAACAGAAGGGCGAGCCCAAACGATTTGTTCGTGATGAGCATGCACGTCCGGAGGTGACGCTGGAAGCGCTGGCGGCGCTGAAAGGAGTGGTCAAGAGTGGCGGTACGATCACTGCCGGTAACGCGTCCGGAGTCAATGATGGCGCATGTGCGCTGCTTGTTGCCAGCGAGGCGTCGGCGGCGCGTCATGGCCTGGTTCCCAAGGCACGCATCGTCGGCGCTGCAGTCGCCGGCGTTCCACCGCGCATCATGGGGATCGGGCCGGCACCCGCGACGCGCAAGCTGCTCGCGCGCCTGGGTATCAATCTCATGGACATCGATTTGATCGAGCTGAACGAAGCGTTTGCAGCGCAGGGGCTGGCCGTGTTGCGGCAATTGGGCCTGCCCGATGATGCCGAACAGGTTAATCCCAATGGTGGCGCCATCGCCATTGGCCATCCTCTGGGAATGAGCGGGGCAAGGCTGGCGACAACGGCTACCTACGAGCTGCAGCGACGCGGTGGCCGTTATGCCCTATGTACGATGTGCATCGGTGTCGGACAAGGCATTGCGATGTTGCTGGAACGGGTCTGAGTGGTCTTGTCGGGCGGCGGTCGGGCACTTGCCGCCCGGTGATTGCCTGGATCAGGTTTTCAGCGTGCGCTGCCGATAGACGCCGGGAGCCACGCCGGTCCAGGTCTTGAACGCCCGGTAGAAAGCGGCAGCATCCGAAAAACCGATGTGTTCGGCGATTTCCTCGATCGACAGACGAGAGTGATCGAGGCAGTCGATCGCGACGTCGCGGCGCAGACCGTCCTTGATTTCCTGGAAGTTGGTGCCTTCGCCAATCAGCCTGCGGTGCAAGGTGCGCTGCGAAAACCCGACCGCTTGTGCCGCTTCGGCGATGTCCACATGCGCCGGCAGCGCATCTTTCAGGATGGCTCGGATCTTCTCGCTGAGCAGGTCGGTGGCGCGATATTGCCACAGCAGATTTCCCGGTGCGGCGCGCAGGAACTGGTGTAGAGAGTCGACGTCCTGGCTGACTGCCCGGTCAAGGTAAGGCACCGGGATGCCCATGGCCGATACGGGTGCGGAAAAGGCAATTTCGCCAGGGAACAAACGAGCGTATTCGTCCCCGTGTATCGGACACGGCCCCGCGAAACGTACTGCCGTCAATTTGATGCGTTCGCCGATGAGCCAAGAAGCAAGGATATGCAGGCTTTTGAAATAAACGACCGGGAGGAAAGTCGGGTGTTGTTGAGAGCGGGAGGAGGGCCCGGTCAAGGTGATCCAGGCAACATCGCCTTCCTTTCGGAAGCTCAGGTGAATCTCGTCGGTCAGCAGGCGGTGGGCTTTGACCCAGCGTGCCAGTACCACGTATAGCGACAGGGCACCAAACAGCGATGCACGGGCAAGGAAGACGAAGGAACCTCGTCGCAGCGGCTTGGCAAGGTGGCCCATCATTTCATCGTCCAGCTCGTCCATCAGCGAAAGTACCAGGGTTTGGTATTGGGTTCCGGAGATGCGTGCCAATGGTAATTCGATCAACTCGCGCGGGATATTCGCATGTTCCAGAAACGGCTGCGGATCTTGCTGGCGGAGTTTGAGTCCACCCAGCGTTTCACGTACGAAGCCGATGTGTACGGAGATCGGAGGCGAGTTCATGGTGTCCAAAGTTCCTGGGAAATTTTGGCAAATTTTGCAATTTTTAGGCGTTCGGTGCAATGGCGTTCGGGCAGTCCTTTGCTTTAGCATTTGCGCTGTGGACATTGACAACACAGGGTAGTTATTGACAACCGGGTAAGGCAGGACACCTGCGGGTGAGACCCGATTTTGGGAGGCAGCGATGATCGACAAGAAGTGGATTGGCTACACAGGACCAGAAGTAAGCTTTGATATTGAAAGAGGAAGATTGAAATTCTTCGCGCAGGCGATCGGCGAAAGCAATCCGATCTATCTGGATCAGAAAGCGGCACAGGCGGCTGGTTACCGCGACTTGCCGGTACCCCCGACTTTCCTGTTGGCGGCTGATCTGGACTCGAATGAACTGTTCAGTACCTTGGCAAAAATGGGCGTGTCGCTGGGAAAAATCCTGCATGGCGAGCAGGGCTACACCTATCACCAGCCGGTCTGTGCCGGCGAGACGGTCACGGTATGTTCGAGGATTTCCGACATCTACGACAAGAAGGGCGGAGCCTTGGAGTTCATCGTCCGTGATTCGAGTGTCACCAACGCCAGCGGTGAGTTGGCGGCAGAGTTCCGTAGTGTCATTGTGGTTCGCAATTAGGAGAGGGTGAGATGGTCGAACAGAATATGGTGATCAATGTGGGCGATGTCATTCCCGAGTTGAAACTGCCGCCGGTCACGCGTACGACGCTGGCCTTGTTCGCCGGCGCATCCGGCGATCACAACCCGATTCATGTCGACATCGATTTTGCGCGCAAGGCGGGAATGCCCGACGTGTTCGCGCATGGCATGCTGAGCATGGCCTGGCTCGGGCGCCTGCTGACTGCCTGGGTACCGCAGTCGCAGTTGCGTACCTGGTCGGTGCGCTTTTTGGGGATCACTCATCTTGGCGACCGCGTGACCTGTGGCGGACGGGTGCTCGAGATCTTCGAAGAAAACGGCGAGCGGCGGGCCAAGCTGGAGATCCAGACCCGTAATCAGGAGGGCGAAGTCAAGATTGCTGGCGAGGCAGTGGTCTGTTTGCCCTGAGGGGCATGCTGGTCATCCGACTGCGACGAGCAAGAACCAGGAGAAAACGATCGTGCTGGCACAAATGATGAAGGAGCCGCTACTGCTCTCCAGCGTGTTGACTCACGCCGAAAAGTATCACGGCGACGAAGAGATCGTCAGCCGAATGCCTGCGGGCCAGGTTCATCGCTACACCTACCGCGATCTCGCGCAGCGTGTGCGGCAGACGGCAAGAGCGCTGCTGGACCTCGGCCTGGGGGAGGGCGCGTGCATTGCTACCCTGGGCTGGAACACCTATCGGCACCTGGAATTGTATTTTGCGATTCCCTGTCTTGGTTCGGTTTGCCACACGATCAATCCACGCCTGTTTCACGAGCAAATCGTCTACATCATCAACCACGCCGACGACGTGGCACTCTTCTTCGACGCCTCTTTTGCCCCTCTGGTCGCCGAACTGCGACATCGCTGTCCGGGGGTGAAGTATTGGGTTGCCTTGGTCGAGGCGGAAAGCATCCCGGCGGATACGCCTTTCGCTCAGTCTTACGAGGCACTGCTGACGCGTCAGCCGAGTCGGTTGGAGTGGCCATCGTTCGACGAGAATACGGCTTGTCTGCTCTGCTACACCTCCGGAACGACCGGCAACCCCAAGGGTGTTCTGTTCTCGCATCGCACGACCTTGCTGCACAGCCTGGCGACGGCCTTGCCCGACGCCTTGTCGATTTCGGCCAGAGAGGTCGTCTGCCCGATCGTGCCGATGTTTCACGCCAATGGCTGGGGTCTTCCCTACACCTGTCCGATGGTCGGCAGCAAGCTGGTCCTTGCCGGGATGAATACGGATGGCGAGAGCCTGTACCGGCTGTTCGAAGCCGAGGGAGTGACTTTTGCCGGTGCGGTGCCAACCGTATGGCAAGGGGTGATCGATTACGTGCAAGCGCACGGACTCCAATTTGGCAGTTTGCGGCGATTTCTCGTGGGCGGCTCATCCTGCCCGTTTTCGATTATTCGTACCATGTGGCACGACTATGGCGTCGAGGCCCTGCCCGGTTGGGGGATGACCGAACTCAGCCCGATCGGCACGCTGACGACGACCAAGCGTAAGCACGCCAAGTGGAGCACTGACCAGTTGCTGGAGTTCAAGACCAATCACGGTCGGCCGCTATTTGGCGTCGACCTGCGTCTGGTCGGGAAAGAGGGGGAAGCCGTGCCATGCGATGGGCAATCCGTCGGTGAACTCCAGGTTCGCGGATTGTGGACGGTAGATACCTATTTCAAGAGTGATCGGAGCGCTCTGATCGACGGCTGGTTCCCCACGGGCGACATCGCGGCGATCGATGGGGAAGGCTACCTCAGGATTACCGACCGTTCGAAGGACATGATCAAGAGCGGGGGGGAATGGATCAGTTCAATCGAACTGGAGAACATCGCCACATTGCATCCGGCGGTGGCGATAGCCGCGGCCATTGGTGTTGCCAGCATCAAGTGGGGTGAGCGCCCATTGCTGGTCGCGGTGATGAGACCGGGCCAATCCATCAGCAAACAAGAGCTGCTTGCCTGGTTCGAGGGCAAGGTTGCCAAGTGGTGGATTCCTGACGATGTTCGCTTCGTTCCGGAGTTGCCGATGACCGCGACGGGCAAACTCTCGAAACTCACACTCCGCAAGCAATATCGGGATTTTCAACTGCCCGCAGAGGGCGAATAGCTCCGCAACGGCTTGGGTCTTGCCAAAAGGCATGCTCCGACGGGTCGGACTTCAGGTGGTATATGGCGATTCAATGAAAGGAAAAGGCCATGAGTAGGGTTGCTAAAACGGACAAGGCAATGGTGGAAAATGCTGAAGACATCATTGGTTGGGTGCCGCCGGATCTGGGATTTGAAAGTCGGGGCTTCAAGGAAACACTGAAGGCAGTTCTCGCGTCACCCTTTCGTGACCCGGTGAGTGTTTTCAAGCATCAGGCCTCGCTGGCAGGCGAGATGTTCAAGATTCTGGCCGGGAATTCGACACTTGCCCCGGACAAGACCGATCGGCGTTTTGCCGACCCCGCCTGGCATGATAACCCGATGTATCGGCGGACGATGCAGGCGTATCTGGCCAACAATGCTTACTGGCAATCGGTGATCGACGACCTGAAGGTCGACGAGACCGACCGTGAGCGTGCTCGCTTCTTCATTTCGTTGTTCACGGACGCGTTCTCGCCAACCAATAGCATGGCCCATCCGGCAGCACTCAAGAAGATGCTCGAGACCGGCGGCGAAAGCTTCAAGAGGGGCGCCAAGAACATGCTGCACGATCTGGTCAATGAAGGCGGGATGCCCAGCATGGTCGACAAGAGCGCCTTCAAGGTGGGCGAGAATCTCGCCACTACCGAAGGTGCCGTGGTGTTCCGTAACGATCTCGTCGAACTCATTCAATACAAGCCGTTGGTCCCTCAGGTTCACCAACGACCCTTCTTCATGCTGCCGCCTCCGATCAACAAGTTCTATATCATGGATTTGACGCCGGAGAAGAGCATGATTCGCTATCTCCTGCAAAAGGGGCAGCAAGTCTTCATCATCAGTTGGCGTAATCCAAAACCAGAGCATTGCGACTGGGACTTCAACACCTATGCCAGTTCCGCTCGCGAGGCGTTGCTGGCCGCGCTGGAAATTTCGGGGGCAAAAGACTGCAACATATGGGGGGGCTGTGCAGGTGGGATCATCGGCTCGGTGATGCTGGCGCAGATGGCGGCGCGCCAGGAACGCCTGGTCAATTCCTTTACGCTCAACGTGACCATTCTTTATATGCCCACAGACTCGATCATGGGGATGATGGCGACCGAAGGGCTCCTGAACAAGGCTCGCAAACACACGGCGAAAAAGGGGGTCCTGGATGGCAAGGAAATGGCCAGGATGTTCGCCTGGCTTCGTCCGAATGATCTGGTCTGGAGCTACTGGGTCAACAATTACCTGATGGGCAACAAGCCGCCGGCCTTCGATATCCTATACTGGAACTGCGACAATACCCGCCTGACTTCGAAATTCCACACGGAATTGATGGACATCGTCGCCAGGAAGTATCTCGCCCACCCTGGTGAGTTCGAGTCGGGCGGTATTCCAATCGACCTGAAGAAGGTCGACTGCGACGTTTTTGCCATGGCCGGCGACACCGATCACATTACGCCGTGGAAGAACTGCTATGAGTCCACGATGTTCTTCGGTGGCAAGTGCGAGTTCGTGCTGAGCAACAGCGGACACATCCAGGCGATGATCAACCCGCCGGGCAACAAGAAGTCCATTTATTTCACCAATCCGGCACGCCTGGCCGATCCCGAGGAGTGGTTGGCAGGTGCCACGACCAATCAGGGCAGTTGGTGGGACAGATGGATCGTCTGGCTGAACGAGCGTTCGGGTGAGTTGGTTGCCGCACCGAAGGGATTGGGTAGCGCATCGCACAAGCCGATGGATCCGGCACCGGGTACCTATGTTCTGGAGCCCTGATCGAACACCAGGGCTGGTCGGTCGGCGACGAAGCTTGCCGGCCTGAGCCTGCGATGTCTTGTGGTAGGCAATCTGCAGTCGCGACGCCGGCAGTTCGGCGTTGCTTTTGGCAAGGGGTTGACAATGAAAATCAGGATGGTCGATGTAGGAAAACAGCGGATTCGTGTGGCCGTCTGGCCCTCGGATCGACAAGGGGGCACGCCACTACTGCTGATCAATGGAATTGGGGGCAGTATCGAGGTGCTGCGGCCTTTTGCCGAACAATTGCCCGACACCGAAGTGATTGCCTTCGACGCGCCGGGAACCGGTGCCTCGGCGACGCCGGTCATGCCGTTGAGAATGGGCGGTTTCGCGAAGCTGGTGGCGGGCATGTTGACCCAGTTGGGCTACGGGCAGGTTGACGTGCTCGGTGTGTCATGGGGAGGGGCTCTGGCGCAGCAGTTCGCGCATAGTTTTCCGGGTCGCTGCCGTCGCCTGATCCTGGCCGCGACGTCTACCGGTATGTTCGCCGTGCCGGGCGACCTGCGCGCCTTGTGGAAGCTGATGTCATCGAGCCGGTTCAACGATGCGGAGTCGATCGTGAAGCACGCTGGCACCATCTACGGGGGGGTATTCCGCAAGAACCCGGAGTATGCCCGGCAGCACATGAGCGAGATCGTTCCCCCCCACACGCTCGGCTACCTCGGACAGATGTACGCCATCTGGGGCTGGACCAGTGTCCATTGGCTGTTCACGGTAAAGCAGCCGACGCTGATCATGGTGGGTAGTGATGACCCTCTGGTGCCAGCGGTGAACGGGAAGATCATGAAGGCCCTGATTCCCAATGCCGAGTTGGTGGAGCTGGATTGCGGGCATCTCTTTCTGGTCACTCAGGCCGAAATGGCCGTGCCGATCATCCGTCGCTTTCTCGATGAGCACCGTGGCACGGCGGCTCAGCCGGCACTCCTGCCGGTCGCATATCCACGGTGAAGGTCGGTCATTGATTGCTATTGCGCTTGGTGGCTCCAACCGCAATGCTCGCGTGCCGGAGCGCCAGGCCATTTTCTTGAGCGGCGCGATACGCCGTTTTTTTGGAGGAGAAGCATGAGTTCGCAACGTCTTGTTATTCGCAGAGCGGCAGTTCTTGGTTCCGGCGTGATGGGCGCGCAGATCGCGGCGCACTTGGCCAACGCAGACGTGCCGGTCATTTTGTTCGATCTGGCAGCCAGGGATGGTGATCCCAACGGCATCGTCAGGAAAGCTGTCGAGGGGTTGAAGAGAATGCAACCGGCACCGCTGGTGACCAGAGACCGGCTGGTGAATATCGATGTCGGCAACTATGACCAGCATCTCGATAAATTGCGCGAATGCGATCTGGTCATTGAGGCGATATCGGAAAAGATTGAATGGAAGGTCGACCTGTATCACAAGATTGCGCCGCATCTGAGCGACCAGGCCATCGTCGCTTCGAATACTTCCGGCATTTCGATCAACCAGTTGTCCGAGGCTTTTCCGGCCGAGCGCCGGTCGCGCTTCTGCGGGGTGCACTTCTTCAACCCGCCGCGCTACATGCAGCTGGTCGAGTTGATCCCGGCTGCGGCGACCGATGCAGCCATGTTCGACGCGCTCGAATCCTGGCTGGTGACCCGCATGGGCAAGGGGGTCGTTCGTGCCAAGGATACGCCGAGTTTTGTCGCCAACCGGGTGGGCCTTTTCTCGATTCTGGCGGTCATGTATCACACCGAGCAGTTCAAGCTCGGGTTCGACGAAGTCGACGCCCTCACCGGGCCGCGCATTGGCCGGCCCAAGAGCGCTACCTATCGCACCGCTGACGTGATCGGTCTCGACACGCTGGCGCACGTAACCGATTCACAGCAGCAGACCCTGCCCAATGATCCTTGGCGCGAGCACTTCAAGGTCCCGGCGTGGTTAGCTGCCTTGATTGGCAAAGGCGCGCTGGGTCAGAAGGCGGGTGGCGGCGTTTTCCGCAAGGTGGGACGCGACATTCAGGTACTCGATATGGCGTCGCTGGATTATCAGCCGGCAGGCGCCGGTGTCGCTCCGGAAGTCGAACAGATTCTCAAGAACCGGAATGCCGCGGAACGTTTCGCCGCCTTGCGTGCCAGTGCCCATCCGCAGGCGCAGTTCCTGTGGGCGATGTTCCGCGATGTCTTTCATTACTGCGCCTATCATCTGGCAGAGATTGCCGATAACGCTCGCGACGTGGACTTTGCCATGCGCTGGGGTTACGGCTGGGCACAAGGCCCCTTCGAGATCTGGCAGTCCGCTGGTTGGCAGGCCATCGCCGAAGCCATCGCACAGGACATTGCCGCTGGCAAGGCGATGTCGAACGCCCCGCTACCCGCCTGGGTTGCCGCACGCGACCATGTACACCAGGCCGAAGGCTCCTATTCGGCGGCCGAGAACGCGCTCAAGGCCCGTTCGAGTCTGCCGGTCTATGGTCGCCAACTGTTTCCCGACCTGATCGTCGGCGAGCAACACGAGCGTGGCGAAACCTTGATGGAGAATGACAGCGTGCGTATCTGGCGCATGCCCAAGGTGGATTCGCGCATCGCCGTTCTGTCGTTCAAGAGCAAGATGCATTCGCTTGGCAAGGAGGTCGTCGAAGGAATTTACCAGGCCGTGGCGATGGCCGAAGCCGATTTCGATGGCCTGGTCGTCTATCACGACGCTCCGTTCGCAGTCGGTGCCAATCTGCTCGAGGTGATGCAACTGGTCAAGGCAGAAAAATGGGATGAACTCGACAAGGTGGTTGCCCATTTCCAGGGCGCCACCAAGGCACTACGCTTTGCCCAGGTGCCGACGGTTGCTGCGGTGGATGGGATGGCCTTCGGTGGTGGAGCCGAAGTGGCGATGCATTGCGCGCACCGCGTCATGGCGCTGGAGAGCTACATCGGGCTGGTTGAAGCGGGTGTCGGTCTGATCCCGGCGGGTGGCGGCTGCAAGGAAATGGCGCGTCGGGCATCCGAAGCAGCCATGCGCCGGGGCCGGCAGGACCCCTGGGAAGAGATCCAGAAAGCCTTCGGTTCGATCATCCGCGGCATGACCTCGAAAAACGCTATCGATGCCAAGAGCATGGGTTTTGCGGCGGAGAGCGACACCGTCCTGTTCAACGCGCGCGAGCTCCCTTACGTTGCCATCCGTCAGGCCCGGGCGATGTTCGAAGGGGCTTATCGGCCGCCCATGCCGGCGCGCGCGATCAAGGTGGTTGGCCGTCCCGGCAATGCGACCTTGCACATGGATTTGGTGAACCTGCGCGAAGGCGGATTCATGAGCGCGCACGATTATGTGGTTTCCGAAGCGTCGGCCCTGGTGCTCTGCGGCGGTGACGTCGACCCGGGAACGCTGGTCGATGAAGATTGGCTGCTCGGCATCGAGCGTCGTCAGTTCGTCGAGCTGCTGAAGAACGAGAAGACGCAGCAGCGTATGACCTACATGCTCGAGAACGGCAAGCCCCTGCGCAATTGAGCGACCATGATTTACGTTGATTTTCGGAGAGTTTGAGATGAACAAGCCAATTCAAGACGCCTACATTGTCGCTGCGGCGCGCCTGCCGATCGGAAAGCGCAACGGTTACTACAAGACCACCCGTCCGGATGACATGCTGGTACACGCGATCAGGACGGTCCTTGGTCAAGCGCCGGCGCTCGACCCGGTGCTGATCGACGACATCGTCGCCGGTTGCGCCTTGCCCGAAGCCGAGCAGGGTCTGAACGTCGCGCGCATGGCGGCCATGGTGGCCGGTTTGCCGCACAGCGTTCCAGGCGTGCAGGTGAACCGGTTTTGCTCGTCGGGTCTGCAAGCGGTCGCCATGGCAGCCGACCGCATTCGCCTCGGTGATGCGGATGTAATGATCGGTTGCGGTACTGAAACGATGAGCATGGTTACCATGCTGGGCAACAAGGTGGTCATCAACCCCAGTATTTTTGAAGGCAACGACAATCTCGGTGTCGCTTTCGGAATGGGCATCACGGCCGAAAAAGTGGCCGAGCGCTGGCAGGTTGCACGGGAGGACCAGGACGCCTTCGCGGCGGGATCGAATCAAAAGGCGATTGCCGCGATACGCGAAGGCAAGTTCAAGGCCGAGACGGCTCCGTTTACCGTCAAGACCCGCGTACCCGATCCCGCCACCGGTGAGGTCAGGCTCGTCGAACGGGTGGTGGTGGACGACGAAGGGCCGCGTGCTGACGTGACGCCGGAAAAACTGGCGCAGATGAAACCGGTATTTGCTGCCAAGGGTTCGGTGACGGCGGGCAACAGTTCGCAGATGTCGGATGGCGCTGGGGCGGTACTGCTGGTTTCGGAGAAGATCCTGAAGCAGTTCGACCTGCAGCCGCTGGGCAGATTCGTCAGTTATTCGGTTCGCGGTGTGCCGCCCGAGATCATGGGCATCGGTCCAGTCGAAGCGATTCCAGACGCGCTCAGGAAAGCCGGTTTGCAGAAATCCGACCTGGAGTGGATCGAGTTGAACGAAGCATTCGCCGCCCAGGCGCTGGCGGTCATGCGCAGCTGCGAACTCGATCCGGCGCGCGTCAACCCGCTGGGCGGAGCGATCGCTCTCGGTCATCCCCTGGGAGCAACTGGCGCCATCAAGGTGGCCACGCTGCTGCATGGCCTGCGTCGCGAGAAGATGAAGTACGGCATGGTGAGCATGTGCATCGGTCACGGTATGGGCGCTGCCGGCATTTTCGAAGCGCTTTGAGTCTTACCCTGGCCAAGGTCTGATGCTCCGGTGGACCGTCCAGCGGTCCACCGGAGCCTTTGTTGCGTATAGACCGGTCACATACGGCCGGGTCGGCATTTTTCTTGTCTTGAAGAGGGCCAGGGCGCCCCATCGGAGTTCCCAGCATGTCGTCAGCTCTTGTCAGTTATCGTCGCGATGGCGAAATCGCTTTGGTCACGGTGGATAATCCGCCGGTAAACGCGCTGGCCCGGGAGGTACGCGCCGGTTTGTTGAACGCGATTCGACAGGCGGAAGCGGACACGGAAGTCCATGCGACGATCATTCTTTGCGCAGGGAGAACATTCATCGCTGGCGCCGACGTCAGCGAGTTTGACCAGCCGCCGCAGGAGCCGCATTTACCGGCGGTGACGCAGGCCATCGAGAACGCGCTCAAGCCGGTGGTCGTGGCCCTGCACGGGACGGCCCTGGGTGGCGGCTTTGAAATTGCGCTGGCCAGCCATTACCGGATTGCCACGGCGACAACCAAGGTCGGCCTGCCGGAGGTCAAGCTGGGGGTCATTCCCGGCGCTGGCGGTACGCAGCGATTGCCGCGTCTGGTGGGCTTACCGACGGCCTTGCAGATGATCAGCAGCGGCGAAACCATCATCGCCGAACGTGCGCTGGAAATCGGCGCCATCGACGAAATTGCAGAGGGCGATCTGAAAACCGCGGCGATCGCCGCCGCACGCCGGCTGGCCACACCGGGTGCTGTCCTGCGGCGTACCGGAACCTTGCCGGTGCCATCGGCACCCCCGGAAATTTTTCAAGAAGCGCGGCGGCAGGCAAGTGAGAAACAGCGACACCTGCAAGCACCCTTGACGGCGATCGAAGCAGTCGCCGCAGCGGCCAGCCTGTCTTTCGACGATGGCTTGCGGCGCGAACGCGAGCTGTTTCTCGAACGTCGGGCGTCGGCACAGGCAGCAGCGCTCCGCAACGCCTTCCTCGGCGAGCGCGAGGTGGCCAAGGTTCCGGGACTGGCCGCAGACGTACGGGCTCGCGAGATCTTGCAGGTCGCCGTGCTTGGCGCCGGCACGATGGGTAGCGGAATTGCCATGTGTTTCGCCAATGCCGGTTTCAGCGTCCTGATCAAGGAAGTCGAAGCGCTGGCTCTGGAAAGAGGAATGGCGACGATCAGGAAAAACTATCAGGCCAGTGTGTCGCGGGGCACGCTGTCGCCGCAGGACATGCTGCGCCAGCTTGAGTGTATCCGGCCGACGCTGGACTGGCAGGAGCTTGCCGACGTCGACCTGGTCGTCGAAGCCGTTTTCGAAGATCTTGGCGTCAAACGCCAGGTATTCGAACAACTGGACGCGATTGCCAAACCGGGCGCCATCCTCGCCACCAATACCTCTTATCTTGATGTCGCGCAGATTGCCGAATTCACGCGGCGACCGCAGGATGTGGTGGGAATGCACTTCTTCAGTCCGGCCAACGTCATGCGCTTGCTGGAAAACGTGCGCACCGACAGGACTGCGCCCGATGTCCTGGTGACGGTCATGCAGCTCGGCAAGAAACTCGGCAAGATTGCCGTTCTCGTCGGGGGGTGCGATGGCTTCGTTGGCAATCGCATGCTCGCGCAAAGAACTCGCGAAGCCTGGTTCCTGCTGGAAGAAGGGGCGCTACCGCAGCGGGTGGACGCGGCGCTGGTCGATTTTGGATTCCCGATGGGTCCTTTTGCGGTCGGCGATCTCGCCGGTCTCGATATCGGCTGGCGCAACCGCAAGGCCAGGGCACATCTTCGCAAGCCGGGCGTGCGCGACTGCGATCTTCTCGATCAGGTTTGTCAGCTTGGACGATTGGGTCAAAAAACCGGTGCCGGGTGGTACCGCTACGAATCCGGGAAGCGAACGCCACTGCCGGACGCAGCGATTGAGGAACTGATTGTCGAGCATTCGCGGGCGAGAGGAATCGAGCGTCGAACGATAGACGATCAGGAGATCGTTGAACGCTGTCTCTTCTCCATGATCAACGAAGGTGCAAAGATTCTTGCCGAAGGCGTTGCCGCGCGTCCCGTTGATGTTGACATCGTCTGGCTCAACGGTTATGGATTCCCACCATGGCGCGGTGGTCCTCTTTTTTACGCCGATCAATTGGGCCTGGGACGGGTGTTGGCTACCATCGAAAACTATTGCGAGCGTTTTGGGCCGGACTTCTGGACACCGGCGCCGCTGCTCCAGGAACTGGTGGCGAGCGGCCGGACCTTCTATCCCCGCAGGCTATTGCCCGAGTGAGGCGCGTCTGCCTCGGAGAGGAGACCAACACGGTAGCAATGCCACACATGCTGGCAAGGCTTCTTCCTTGTTGCAATAAAGCAACATGTGCGCAAGTGAGCACGGCATCACACTGAATGCTTGCAGATTTTTCTGGTGCAAGGACTTAGGATAGAGATTCAGAATAGCTTCCGGGGTGCGGCGCGAGAACCACGCTTACATCATATCCATACGGAGGACTCTACGTTGATACCACACATTTTCAAGGGGGAGTTGGACATGGCACACAGGATTTCGATGAAGTTGATTCCGGCGCTGTTGTTGGCCGCCTTGTCAGGCACAGTCGCTGCGTCGGGCTTTCAGTTGTTGGAGCAGGGCAGCGGCCTGGGTAATGCCTACGCCGGTTCCGCGGCCAAGGCCAGCGATGCCAGCACGATCTTCTGGAACCCGGCGGGAATGACGCAGTTGCAGGCGCGGGAAGTCTCCGGTGGCCTGACGGCGGTGAAGCCGAGTTTCAAGTTCGACAACAGCGCCTCCCAGGTGGGCGTCTTCAATGCCACGGGTGACGGTGGCGACGCGGGTGGCTGGGCGGTCGTTCCAAATGGCTACCTGTCCTGGGCGGTGAACCGGGATTTGTACGTTGGTCTGGGCATCGGTGCACCTTTTGGCCTGAAGACGAAGTATGACAAACCCTGGAAAGGCAGTGCGCAGTCGGACGAGTTCGACATCAAGACGATCAACATCAACCCGTCGATTGCCTATCGGGTTAACGACATGGTATCGCTGGGCGCCGGCGTGAGCTGGCAGAAAATCGAGGCGGATTACTTCCGCCAGGCAGCCATCGTCCCGGGCGCATCCGGGGTCAGAGCCCACCTGAGTATCGATGATGATGCCTGGGGCTGGAACATCGGTGCCTTGTTTACCCTCTCGCCGGCGACCAAGGTCGGGGTGTCCTATCGCTCGGCAATTCAATACCATACCGAGGGTTCTTCGAAACTGAGCAGCAATGGCACGCCAGCGGCCAACGCGACGGGATTGGCGCTGATCAACTCCGGACGGCAGAGTGATGTCAAGGCCAATATCAAGGTGCCGGATACCTTCGTTCTGAGCGTGACGCAAAAACTCAGCGATCAATGGGAGATGCTGGGAGATGTCTCCTGGACGGGCTGGAGTTCAATCAAGAATGTAGACATCGTCCGTACCTCGGGACCACAGACCGGTCGGACCGCGGAGACGCTGACCGCGCTCTTCGAGGATACTTGGCGCTTTGCCCTGGGGGCGAACTACCGCTATACGGATACGCTGAAATTCATGTTTGGTCTCGCCTACGACCAGACGCCGGTCAAGAATGCGAATACCCGTTTGACTGCCCTGCCGGACAACGATCGTACGTGGTTCACCTTCGGTACCCAATGGAAGCCGGCTAAGGAACAGACGCTTGAATTCGGCTTGGCGTATCTGTACCTCCAGAACACCAAGATCAACAGCAACAAGAGTTCTGAAGGTCGTGGTACGGTCATTGGTGACTACGATTCCAGCGTCTGGATTGTGGGCGCGCAGTATTCGATCGCTTTCTGACGCACTCCACGGTTTGCCAGAAAAGCCCCGGACTCCGGGGCTTTTTTTTGCTTGCCATCGACATCTTGGCGCCGAGAGTTTTCCGCATTTTGGTTGACGCTACCTCCAGCCTGAGTATAATTCAAACGTTCGTTTTATTGGCTTTGTGCAGAGCCTTTGCGGGATATTCCCGGCGAACATCAACGACCAGAAAGACCAGACAAGGAGGACAGCTTGAGCAACTTCATCGTACGCAAGGCCGCGGTACTCGGAGCGGGCGTGATGGGCGCGCAGATCGCAGCGCACTTCGCGAATGCCGAAGTGCCGGTGGTGCTTTTCGATCTACCGGCCAGGGAAGGCGATCCCAACGGGATCGTCAGGAGAGCCATCGACGCGCTGAAGAAGCTTGAGCCGTCGCCGCTGGCAACGAAGGACCGTGTCGACTACATCGACGCCGCCAATTATTCGCAGCACCTCGATCAGCTCAGGGATTGTGACCTGATCATCGAAGCCATCGCAGAAAGAACCGAGTGGAAGGACGACCTGTATCGCCAGATTGCACCCTTCGTTTCGCCCGCTGCGATCGTCGCCTCGAACACCTCGGGACTATCGATCAAGCGCCTCTCCGAAGGTTTGCCGGAAGCGCTGCGTTCGCGCTTTTGCGGCATCCACTTCTTCAACCCGCCGCGTTACATGCCTCTCGTGGAACTGATCTCGACCAATGCCACCAACCTCGCATTGCTCGACGATCTCGAAGGATGGCTGGTCTCGCGGCTCGGCAAGGGTATCGTGCGTGCGCGCGATACGCCGAACTTCGTCGCCAACCGTGTGGGTGTCTTCTCGATGCTCGCGGTGATGCATCACACTCAGCGCCTCGGACTCGGTTTCGACGTCGTCGATTCGCTGACCGGCCCGATCATTGGCCGCCCAAAGAGTGCCACCTATCGCACCGCCGACGTCGTGGGTCTCGATACCTTGGCGCATGTCGTCAAGACCATGCAGGATACCTTGCCCACAGATCCCTGGCATGGCTACTTCGGGGTGCCGGCATGGCTTACGGCACTGATCGGCCAGGGCGCGCTTGGCCAGAAGACGCGTTGTGGAATCTTCCGTAAGGATGGCCGCGCGATCAAGGTGCTCGACCTGACTCTCCAGGCCTACCGAGACAGTGCGGCCCACATCGACCCGAGCGTGCTGGCAATCCTCAAGAATCGCGACCCGGCCGGGAAGTTCGCACAGTTGCGCGCCAGCGAACACCCGCAGGCGCAATTCCTGTGGGCGATCTTCCGTGACATTTTTCATTACGCCGCTTACCATCTGGCCGATATTGCCGACAACGCCCGCGATCTTGATTTCGCGATGCGCTGGGGCTTTGGCTGGTCAGAGGGTCCGTTCGAGAGCTGGCAGGCGGCTGGCTGGCTGGCGATTGCCGAAGCGGTTCGGGCCGACATCAACGCCGGCCGGGCGATGAGCCAGGCTGCGCTGCCGGCCTGGGTCTTTGGTCGCGTCGCGCAGGAAGGGGTGCATGGCGCCCAGGGTTCCTACTCGGCGAGTGCCGACGCCTATCGACCGCGCTCGACCTTGCCGGTCTACCAGCGGCAGATCTTCCCCGAGCAGTTGCTGGGAGAGAACACCATCGCCGGCAGCACGGTCTGGGAGAACGATGGCGTCCGGATGTGGACGCTACCGCAAATCGATGCCGGCATCGCCATCGTCAGCGTCAAGACGCGCAACCACACGCTCGGTCGTGACGTGATCGTCGGCCTGCAGGAGGCTGTGGCGCGTGCCGAAGCCGATTATCAGGGCTTGGTGTTGTGGCACGAAGCGCCTTTCGCCTTTGGTGCCAACCTCAAGGAGGTTACCGAGGCGATTGCCGCCGGTGATTTCGATCTCCTTGAAAGATACGTCGGCGAATTCCAGAACGCGTCGATGTGCCTGAAGTACGCCAAGGTGCCGGTGATCGCGGCGGTGCAGGGAATGGCACTTGGTGGCGGCTGTGAGTTCATCATGCATGCGACCAAACGGGTGATCGCACTCGAGAGTTACATCGGTCTGGTCGAAGCCGGTGTCGGATTGATCCCTGCCGGGGGGGGCTGCAAGGAGTTCGCCATCCGCGCTGCGCAACAGGCCGCCAGGACCGCTGGCAACGACCCCTTTGAATTCATCCAGCCGGTATTCATGACTATTGCCATGGCCACCGTGTCGAAGAGTGGCGCACAGGCCAGGGAACTCGGTTTTGCCGTCGACACGGACAGGATTGTTTTCAATGCCCACGAACTGCTGTACGTGGCGCTGCGTGAAGCACGCGCTCTTGCCGAGGCGGGCTACTACCCGCGCCTGTCACCGCGTGCGATCAAGGTTGCCGGGCGCACCGGCATTGCCAACTGTGTCATGTTGCTTGCCAACATGAAGGAGGGCGGCATGATTTCAGCACACGACTACGCGGTGGCCAAAGCTGCGGCGACAGCACTGTGTGGTGGCGACATCGAGACCGGGTCCCTGGTTGATGAGCAGTGGCTACTGACCGTCGAGCGCAAACTGTTCGTCGAACTACTGAAAAACCCGAAAACTCAGCAGCGTATCCAGCACCTGCTGGAAACCGGCAAGCCGCTGCGTAACTGAGCGAGCAAGGAGAACAGATCATGAGCAAACAGATTCAGGACGCCTACATCGTCGCCGCCACCCGTCTGCCGGTGGGCAGACGCAAGGGCCTGTTGGGCCACGTTCGTCCCGACGACATGCTGGCGCACGCCATCCGGTCGGTCATGGCGCAGGCGCCGGGGCTTGACCCGGCGCTGGTCGAGGATGTCATCGTCGGCTGCGCCATGCCCGAGGCCGAGCAAGGCATGAATGTCGCGCGCATCGGCCTGCTGCTGGCGGGCCTGCCGAACACCGTTCCCGGGGTCACCGTCAACCGCTTCTGCGCTTCCGGCCTGCAGACGGTGGCGATGGCGGCTGATCGCATTCGCCTCGGTGAAGCCGATGTGATGATCGCCGGGGGAACCGAAACGATGTCACTGATGAACCAGATCATGGGCAACAAGGTGGCCATCAATCCGGCAATTTTCGAGGCCGAAGAAAATTACGCGATTGGGTTCGGGATGGGAATCACCGCCGAGAAGGTGGCCGCGCAGTGGAAAATCTCGCGCGACGATCAGGACGCCTTCGCCGTCGCCTCAAATCAGAAAGCCTGTGCGGCGATCGCCGCGGGTCACTTCAAGACCGAGATATCGCCTTATCTGGTCAGCGCACGCGTGCCGAACCTGCAAAGCGGCGAAGTGATGGTCAAGGAGTTTCTGGCTGAGAACGACGAGGGCCCACGTTCGGACAGCAGCATCGAAAGCCTCGCCCGCTTGCGGCCGGCGTTTGCCGCACGCGGTTCGGTGACCGCCGGCAACAGCTCGCAGATGTCCGACGGTGCGGGGGCAGTATTGGTTGTTTCGGAAAGAATTCTCAGGCAGTTCGATCTCAAGCCGCTAGCGCGCTTTTCCGCCTACGCGGTGGCGGGGGTGCCACCCGAGGTCATGGGTATTGGCCCGGTCGAGGCGATTCCTCGGGTGCTCAGGCAGGCCGGAATCAGCCAGGACGATGTGGACTGGTTTGAGCTGAACGAAGCCTTTGCCGCGCAGGCGCTGGCCGTGATACGCACGCTCCACCTCGATCCGGGCAAGGTCAATCCGCTCGGTGGCGCGATCGCTCTCGGCCATCCCCTCGGCGCCACCGGGACCATTCGGACGGCAACGCTGCTGCACGGAATGCAGCGCACCGGGCAGCGCTACGGCATGGTCTCCATGTGCATCGGCACCGGCATGGGTGCCGCCGGGCTGTTTGAAGCGATCCGCTAGAATTCCTCCGGCGGCACGAAGGCCTCGCCTGCATTTTTCGGGCGAGGCCTTCGTGCCTTGGCGGTGAGCGAGGGCCGGGACAGCGCTGAAAGATGATTCTTGAGACGGACCAAGTGTCTGGCATAATGTCTGCCGGAAAGGGTCACGAAGGCGTGCAATGGATTTCGATCTACTGGGCAGTCTGGGGTGGCGCGAAGGCTTGATCGCGGTCATCGTGCTGCTGGTCACTTACATCATCGTCCTCTATCTGCGCATGCGGCGCTTGCAGCGCGGCGGCGTCACGTCGCCGCCGCTGGCGGCGCAGGCAGCGCAGGCGGCGGCTTACGCGGCAGTCCAAGAATCGGCGTCGGAGCAGGGGGCAGCCGCGACAGCGGTCGATCCGGTCGTGGCAGTCGCTGCGGCAGTCTCTGCGCCTCCGCCCAGCGGCAGCGCGTCCGTCGCCGCACCCGACGCGCCGGCAGGTGCCGAGCCGGCGTCGCCGGAATTCGCCTGGAACGAGCCGCCAGCAGGGATGCCCGGGCAAGCGTGGATCGATTCCTTGCAACGCGAAGTCTATCAGTTGCGCTGCGAAGTGGACGAGTTGCGCACTGAAGTGTTGGCCGCGCGCGAGGACTTTCGGCAACAAAGCAGGCAATCGACCGGATCGCCGCCGGCCGCCGCGCCGCTTTACAACGATGCGATGCAGATGGCGATCCAGGGGCATGACGCGACCACCATTGCCCATCATTGCGGGATTGCCCGTGCCGAGGCGGATCTGGTGGTGGCGCTGGCGCGCAACCGCTACGAGGGTGTTTAGCCGCGGAGTCCGGGAAGTGGCGAAGCGACCGGCAGACCATTTGTCGCCCGCATCTTCCGCCCTGGCTGCGCCTGCCGCTGTCCCGCCTGGGTGGTTAGGGGGGCAAGCCGATCTGAAGCGCCAACTGTGGCGGCAAATGGCTGTTGCCGCGTTCTTGATCGTAGCCGCACTGGTGACGCTGATCGTGCTGGACTACCTGAGCTCGCAGGAGGAAGAAATGGCTGCGGGTCCGCAGTTCACGCAGCCGGTACCGGTCAGAAAACCGTCACCTTCGGTCGAAACCACGCCATCGCCGTCCGAGTTGCCGCCGCTCGAGCCTCGCGCGGCGGGGCCGCAGGCAGGGGGTGCCGCGCTTGAGAAATGGCTGCCGGTGGAACCGTCGCCGCCTGCGAGTCCTCCGGGCGACGCCGCAGCAGCTGCAACAGCAAGCGCGCCGCCGGTCGAGCCGCTCGCTACGCCGATGCCACGCCTGCTGGCGGGGCTTGTCGTGCAGTCCGGGATCGTGCCGGATGTGCGTCAAGCCGAAGCGATACAGGCAAAGTTTGCCGCAGAAGGCATCCCTGCGAGCATCGAGGTGCGTCTGCAGCTTGGCCCTTTCAGGACGCGCGCAGAGGCCGAGGTGGCGCGCCAGAAGATCAAGGGAGTCGGGATCGACGGACTGATCACGGTCGGCAAGGTCAGCAAGCCTTGATCGAGCCGTTCTCCGACGAGGGCAGTTGGCGACGCAGGCGCCGGGCAAAAACGGTCATCTCCCTGGCCGCCTGAATGTCCCCCCGGCTTTCGGCAATGACGATCCCTCGTTCATAGGCAGCGAGGGCTTCGGCCTGGCGACCGCCCTCGCTCAGCGCCTTCCCGAGCAGCTTCCACGCTGCCGAATACTGGGGGTTGCTCTCGACCGCCGCGCGCAGGTGGATTACCGCTTGTTCAAAGAGGCCGGTCTTGAGATACTCATTGCCCAGTGAATAACGCAGTACGGCGCCGTCACGCGGGCCGCCGAGCAGTTTTTCGAGATTGGCGATCAGCGTCGTCGTCATTGATATCCCCTTTTCAAGCAACCATTGTAGATAGAGGACAGCACCATGGCCAGAACGATCATTTCAACCCCACATGCGCCTACGGCGATAGGAACCTACTCGCAGGCGGTCAAGGTCGGCAGTACCGTCTATCTCTCTGGCCAGATCGGACTTGACCCGGCCAGCATGCAGATGGTCGACGGGATCGACGCGCAGATCGTGCGTGTTTTCGACAACCTCAAGGCCGTGGCGGAAGCTGCTGGCGGCTCGCTGGCCGATGTCGTCAAGCTCAACGTTTTTCTCACCGACCTGGCGCACTTCACGACCGTCAACTCGGTGATGGGTGGTTATTTCTCGGAGCCGTTCCCGGCTCGTGCCGCGGTCGGCGTGGCCGCCCTGCCGCGCGGCGCGCTGGTTGAAGCAGACGCGGTGATGGTGATCGACGACTGATGCCGACTGCGGACGCCATCGATGCGCCGCCAGTCATCCGGAGCCGGCTGCAAAAGCTGGGTCTGCATCGGCGGGACGATCTTGTCCTGCATCTTCCCCTGCGCTACGAGGACGAAACGCGCGTCACCACCATCGCCGATGCCCCCTGCGGGATGCCGGTGCAGGTCGAGGCCCGGATCATCGATCTCTCGGTCAGACCGGCGCCGCGTCGCCAATTGCTGGTCCGGGTTTGTGATGCGCATGCTGATGACGGTGTCCTCGATCTGCGTTTCCTGAGCTTCTACGGCAGCCAGCAGCGGGCGCTGGAAAACGCGCGCGAATGTGGGTACAAGCTGCGCCTTTTCGGCGAAATTCGCGCCGGTTTCCTGGGTCCCGAGATGGTGCATCCACGTTACCGCATTCTCGCCGATGACGAGAAGCTGCCCGACTCCCTGACCCCCGTCTACCCGACCACTGCCGGGTTGTCGCAGGCCAGTCTGCGCCGACTCATCACGCGCGCGCTGCACAACGCCGATCTTGCCGAATTGCTCGACCTCGACTGGTGCAACCGTCATTCACTGTTGCCCTTTGGCACCGCCGTGACCCTGTTGCACGCGCCGCCGCCCGAGGCCTCGGACGTGGCTCTGCAGACCCGCAGTCACCCCGCCTGGCGGCGAATAAAGTTTGATGAACTGCTGGCACAGCAGCTTTCGCTGCGCCGTGCCTACCTGGCACGACGGCGCAAGGGTGCGCCGGTGCTGGCCAGCGCCGGCCGTCTGGGCCGCCGTTTCGAGGCCTCGCTACCCTTTGCTCTGACCGGGGCGCAGCGGCGTGTCGTGGCCGAGATTGCCGGTGACCTGGCCGCGCCTTACCCGATGCAGCGTCTGCTGCAGGGGGATGTCGGCTGTGGCAAGACCATCGTTGCGGCGCTGGCGGCTTGTCAGGCCATCGAGGCGGGTTATCAGGCAGCGTTCATGGCACCAACCGAAATCCTTGCCGAGCAACATTTCCTGAAGCTGCAGGCCTGGCTCGAACCCCTGGGTGTCGAAGTGGTCTGGCTGACGGGCAGTCTCAGGAAGAGTGTCAAGCAAGCCAAGCAGTTACAAGCCGCGACGACTGCGCAACTGATCGTCGGAACGCATGCGCTGATTCAGGAGAGCATCGATTTTGCCCGTCTAGGTCTCGTCATCGTAGACGAGCAGCATCGTTTCGGCGTCGTCCAGCGGCTCGAGTTGCGGCGCAAGGGCGGCAATCCACACCAGTTGATGATGTCCGCGACGCCGATTCCGCGCACGCTGGCGATGAGCTACTACGCCGATCTCGACGTTTCGGTGATTGATGAAATGCCACCGGGACGATTGCCGATCAGGACGCGGCTGTTTTCCGACAGCCGTCGGGAGCAGGTCATTGCCGCGGTGCGTGCGGTGGTTGCCGGCGGACGCCAGGCTTACTGGGTCTGTCCGCTGGTCGAAGAATCGGCGAAGCTGGAATTGCAGGCAGCGCTGGAAACCTGTGCAGCGCTCAGCGCCGAACTTCCCGATCTGCGCATCGGTCTCGTGCATGGCCGTTTGCGCGGTGATGAAAAGGCGGCGGTGATGGCTGCCTTCGTTGCCGGTGGAATCGACGTCCTGGTGGCGACCACCGTCATCGAAGTCGGTGTCGATGTCGCCAACGCCACATTGATGGTCATCGAACACGCCGAACGCTTCGGACTTTCGCAACTGCACCAGTTGCGCGGCCGCGTCGGTCGCGGCCGCGACGATTCGGTCTGTGTGCTGCTCTATCAGCAGCCTCTGTCGCCGACCGCACGGGCTCGCCTGAAGATCATTTTCGAAAACACCGATGGCTTCGAGATTGCTCGTCAGGACCTGCATCTACGCGGTCCCGGGGAGTTCGTCGGTAGCCGCCAGTCGGGTGTGCCGATGCTGCGCTATGCCGACCTCGAAGGGGATGCCGATCTCGTCGAACTGGCCCAAGCCCTGGCCGTGCACCTGTTGCACGCTGATCCCATGTGCGCCAGGCGGCATTTGCGGCGCTGGCTAGGGAATCGGGAAGAGTTGTTGAAGGCCTGACTCGGGCCCATACACTCGCGCGCCGAGGAAGATTGTCCGGTTTGTCGAGAAAACAGGCCAGCGATCGAGGTCGTGGTCCGGATGGCCACTGGACCCCGTCGGATCGGCATGGGCGATAACCGTAACCGGTTCTTGCCGGGGGAAAACCTTCATGCATTTCAAGCATCAACGGGATGGCAAACTCCATTTTCATGTGAATCAGAGGAATCGTGAACATTTCCCTTCCTCCCCGGATGACCATCTGATTTCGACGATAACGAGGCAGGAGCGTTTGCCGACGATATGCCCGCTGTCGCCGTCCGGGCGGTGTGACCTGGGTCATGGCTTGGGTCCTCCTCAGAAACTTTCGAAGTCGTGGTTGGCCGGTGCCCCGGCGGCCGCGACTCTGCTGCGTGCGGGTACCGCCCGCTGGGTACCCGAGGCAGCCTGGCGCGCAGTTATGCTGCGGCGATCCCGCTCTGCGAGCCGGAAGAAGGTCATCAGCTCCTGCAGTTGCGCGGCCTGGCTGCCGAGTTCATCGGCGGTGGCAGCGAGTTCCTCGGAGGCCGAGGCGTTCTGCTGAGTCGTCTGGTTGAGCTGCCCCATCGCGCCGTTGATCTGGCCGACGCCGGAACGTTGCTCCCGCGAGGCGGCGGCGATCTCCTGCACGAGGCCAGAGGTCTTCTGGATCGACGGCACCATCTCGCCGAGCAGTGACCCGGCCTGTTCGGCGAGTTTGACCGACTCCTTGGCGACCTGGCCGATTTCCTGAGCGGCGACCTGCGAGCACTCGGCGAGTTTTATCACCTTGGCGGCGACGGCGGCGAAACCCTTGCCGTGCTCGCCAGCGCGCGCCGCTTCGACGGCGTTCAGGGTCAGCAGGTTGGTCTGGTAGGCGATGTCGTCGACGAGGTCGATCTTGTCGGCGATGGTCATCATTGCTCCAACTGTCCGGGCGACGGCTTCTCCGCCCTCGACAGCCTGGCGGGAGGCGGTCGCGGCCATGCCGTCGGTGACCTTGGCGTTCTCGGTGTTCTGGACGATCGACGCGCTCATCTGTTCCATGCTGGCCGTCGTTTCCTCGACCGAAGCCGCCTGTTCGCTGGACGATCGCGAGAGCGACTGGGCGGTCGCCGAGACCTGGCCCAAGGCATTGCCGCGAATGACGCGGTGACAGGATTGACCCACCGGAACAATCGGATTCACCAATGGGAAGCTTTCTCCTGTACTCGATGGGGAGCGCCGCAGGGTGTGAACCGATGCACTTCCCTGGGCAAACGACCTGCAGTGCGGCAGAAATCGGAAAAATACTGAAGGGGTGTTGTCAATCCGGGCTTCCAGGAGGTTTATGGTAGATACTGTCGGAAAAAGACAGATAATCTTCATTACGGTGCTCGACGGAACAAACTTGAGCCCAATTATGGATATTTATTGATTTTCCGCTGTACTGCCCCAGCCAATCCATCTTGGTTGTCGAAAGGAGCACTTGCTGCACCTGCCGTGTACGACCCACAGAATCCTGCAGGGACAATCGTGGTTGAAATTTCCTGGAACGAGAAGGCAACATGGGCGTGTGTAACCATCCCCAGGCAAAGCCGAAGGATTTCCCATTGTTGGTTATTAAAAAGTGATTGCTTGCTGGAAGTCGTTGCCGTGCCGGTTGGCGAACGGCACCGATCCGTGACCGCCAATCCTGCTAAATCGCTGGCGCAATCTTCCCATTGGCGGTCATGACTTGAGTGGCATGGTCTGGAGTCCTTTCCGGCCCAGTGGGACCTCGATGTCTCCAGTACCGGTTCACCGTCCCGGCGGTGGCGACGGGCGTGCATGCTGGTGCGCAGTCACGCCCGGACTGGTGGCTACTTGCAGTGTTTGGGTTGCGCAATGCCAGTCTGTACAGCAGGATTGTAGCCGGCGCCGGTGCCTACCGCCTGTTGCGCCGCGGGTGCGGCCGCCGCGTTCATCGCCGCAGGCAGCGCCTTGCTGAGCTTCTCATACTGATTGTCGAGGCACGGCGTGTTCAGGGGGGTTTGTTGCGAGCAAGACGCCTCTCCCGCCAGAGCCTCCTTGACTTCCTGGACGCTGCCCAGGTAGGCGCCCCACTTGAACTCGAGGAAATAGGCGTCGGCGCAGGTCACGTTCGGAAACTTGTCCGCGCAGCTCAGTTCGTCGTCATCCTTGGCGGCTCCCGGAGGATCGCATTTGACGTAGCCACAGCTTCCACGCACCCAGGCCGAAAGGGTCCGCAGCGGGTCGTCCTGCAAGGCACCGATGCTCTTGGGAAGCTGGCTGGGCGTGATGTCATTGCCGGCCGGATCCTTCAGCCAGGTATCGTGCTGTTTGATCATCTCCTGCCAGAAGGCGTCTTCTTTCATGTTCGACCAGTCGGCGATCAGGAACGCATAGACCTTCTTGTCCTTGTCCTTGATGTCGGCATTCCAGACGGCGGTGGAGAGATGGTGGTGGTCGGTCAGGTAGAAGACGCCACCCGGCCCTCGCACCATGGGAACCCAGCGGTTGTCGGCAAGCAGATAGTCGTCGAGTTTTCCTGCCTTGGCCTTGCTCGATATCTTTTCCGCCTTGCATTCCACCGCGTCCATTCCCACTGCCGATTGTGTCGGATGGAGTGCCTTGACGTCGATGATGCACCCTCTTTTCTTCTTTTCCTTGAGCGTGATGATTCCTTCGTCATTAGGCCGGGCAACCTTGGTATTCTTGCCGCATTGCGGGATGGCCGCATCCCCCTGGTCCTTGCCTTTCTTGGCCTCGGCGGTTCCGGCCAGGCCAAGCACCAGCAATCCTGAAAGCATGATCGTGACTGTGCGCATCTCTTTCCTCCTCTGTTAAACCAATGGGAAACGAATCACCGTAGGCATTGCCGCCGCCCGCGCGCAGTATCGGCGGCGTGGCCGGCGAAGTCAATTTGATCCTGACCGGCGTCAAGGATCATCGACGGGATCGAAGCGGTGAATTGCGGGCCTGCATATCGCTTTCCACACCCGTTTCGGCGTATCGTTCAAGCCTTGCTTGCCCCCTTTGACCCTGGAGCCCGACTTGACCCTGCTGCCGCTGCCGCCTGGCCTGATGCTCGTGCATGGCAACCAACCCGAGATGCTGCGCGACCTGGTCGTCGAGTGGATGAAGCGCCATCCGCTGGCGCCGCTCGAGAATGAGGTCATCCTGGTGCAGAGCAATGGCATTGCGCAGTGGCTCAAGCTGGCGCTGGCCGCCGATGTGGGGAAGGGCGAGGCAGCCGGGGGCTGCGGGATCGCCGCGGCGCTCGAGATCTCGCTGCCGTCGCGCTTCCTGTGGCGAGTCTATCGCGCGCTGCTCGGGCGTCAGGCGGTGCCGGAGAATTCGCCGTTCGACGAGTCGCGGCTGCTCTGGCGTTTGCTGCGGCTGCTGCCGGAAGTGATGAACGAACCGGAGTACGCGCCGCTGCTCGCCTTCCTCGGCCAGGACAGCGATCGGCGCAAGCGCTTTCAGCTTGCCGGGCGCCTCGCCGATCTCTTCGATCAGTATCAGGTGTACCGCGCTGACTGGCTGGCGGCCTGGGAGACGGGCCAGGATGTCCTGATCGACGCCCGCGGACGCGCAGTGCCTCTGGCCGAAGGACATCGCTGGCAGGCAGCGCTCTGGCGCGCCTTGCTGGCCGACGTGCGGACACGGACCAGCCGATCCGGCGGCTCGGGGGCGAACGCGGCGGCGAATGCCGGGCGGGCAGGCGTGCACGCGGCCTTCCTGCGTTGCGCCGCGCGCTGGCCCGAGGGCGAACGCCCCGCCGACTTGCCGCGCCGGGTGATCGTGTTCGGCGTTTCGAGCCTGCCGCAGCAGTCTCTGGAAGTGCTCGCGGAACTGGGACGCTGGACACAGGTGCTGATGTGCGTGCATAACCCCTGTCAGTATTTCTGGGCCGACATCGTCGCCGATCGCGACCTGCTGCTGCACCGCGGGCGTTCCCGCCAGGCGCGGCGGCCGAGCGTTCCGGATTTCATTGTCGACGAACGACTGCATCTGCACGCACAGCCGCTGCTCGCCGCCTGGGGCAAACAGGGGCGGGATTTCATCGGCCTGCTCGAAGCACACGACGACGATGCGGCGCGCGCCGGCTACCTGCCGCATTTCGCCGCCATTGGGCAGCGCATCGAGCTGTTCAAGGATTTCGGCGGTGCCACCCTGCTGCAACAACTGCAGGATGACATCCTCGAATTGCGCCCGCTTGCCGAGACGCGCGCGCACTGGCCAGCCGTCGACCCGGCGCGCGATGCTTCGATCCGTTTTCATGTCGCTCACAGCCCGCAGCGCGAAGTCGAGATCCTGCATGATCAACTGCTCGCCGCCTTCAATGCCGACGCGACGCTGCGCCCGCGCGACATTCTCGTCATGGTGCCCGATATCGATCGCTACGCGCCACACGTGCAGGCGGTATTTGGCCTGCTCGAAGCAAGCGATGCGCGCTACCTGCCGTTCAGCGTCGCCGACCAGGGCCGACGCCAGGTTGATCCGCTGCTGCAGGCGCTCGCAAAGCTGCTCGGTCTGCCGCAGTCGCGCCTGGCGGTCAGCGATCTGCTCGACCTGCTCGAGGTGCCGGCGCTGCGGCAGCGCTTCGGCATCGCCGAAGACGAGCTGCCGCAATTGCAGCGCTGGATCCGGGGTGCCAACATTCGCTGGGGTCTGCACGCCGAGCAGCGTGCCTGCCTCGATTTACCGCAGCACGCCGAGGCGGCGGCGCCGAACACCTGGCTGTTCGGCTTGCGGCGGATGCTGCTCGGCTATGCTGTCGGTGCCAGTGCCGCGGCCTGGCAGGGGATCGCGCCGTACGATGAAATCGGCGGCATCGATGCCGCGCTGCTCGGCCCGCTGGTGCAGTTGTTCGACCGCCTGGACGCCACCTGGCGGAGCTTGCGCCAGCCCGCGACCGTCGACGTCTGGTGCGTGCGCCTGCGCGCCCTGCTTGCCGGCTTCTTTGCTGCCGAGGACAGCGGCGACGCCTTCACCCTGCTGCAGCTCGACAGCGGCCTGCAGCGCTGGCAGGACGCCTGCGACGAGGCGGCCCTGGTCGAGGAGCTGCCGCTGTCGGTGGTCGGCGAGTCCTGGCTTGCCGGCCTCGATGAGGGAGGACTGTCGCAGCGCTTCTTCGGCGGCGTCATCACCTTCGCCACCCTGATGCCGATGCGCGCCATCCCGTTCCGGCGGATCTGTCTGCTCGGCATGAATGACGGCGACTACCCGCGCACGCGCACACCGATGGACTTCGACCTCATGGCGCTGGACTACCGGCCAGGCGACCGCTCGCGCCGCGAGGACGATCGCTATCTGTTCCTCGAAGCGCTGCTCTCGGCGCGCGATGGCCTGCATATCTCCTGGGTGGGCCGCAGTATCCACGACAACAGCGTGCGGCCGCCGTCGGTTCTGGTCGGGCAGTTGCGCGATCACCTGGCCGCGGGCTGGACCCTGGCCGGTCATGTCGGACCAGCCGGGAAAGGGGGCGAAGCCCTGCTCGCGGCGCTGACCGTCGAGCACCGGCTGCAGCCCTTCAGCCCCGACTATTTCCCGGCGCTTCCGGAGGAAACCAGACTGTTCACCTATGCGCAGGAGTGGCAACCCAAAGCCGAGGCCGCCGCCGACGCGGGTGCACCGGAGGCGGACAGCGTCTTGCCGCTGCTGCTGCGTGAAGAGCCGCTGTCGCTGCGCGATCTCGGCGACTTCCTTCGGCAGCCGGTCAAGGCCTTCTTTCGGCAGCGCCTCGGCGTCTCCTTCGAGATCGACGATCCGGTGAGCGACGATCAGGAACCCTTCGAGGTCGATGGCCTGGGCCGTTGGCAGTTGCAGGACGAGTTGATCCGGGCGCAGGTCACTGCGCTCGAACAGGCGCAGGACCTTGCGGCCGCACGCAATGACCGGCTTGCCGACATCCGGCGGCGCGGCGATCTGCCCGGTGGAGCCTTTGGCGATGCCCTGGCCGACGAGCTGCTGGCGCCGATGGACGATGTCCTGGAGCGCTATCAGCGTGCGCTCGCGCGCTGGCCGTTGCCCGTCGATGGCGAGCAAGAGATCCGCTTCCAGGTCAGCAGTCAAGGGCAGGAACTGGCGATCGCCGACTGGCGCGGTGGACTCCGCTGCGATGGCGATGGCCGGCGCGGTCGGGTCGTTCTCGAAACGAGTGATCTGGTCAGGAACCATCAATATCGCGGCGAAAAGGTCATCCGCCACTGGGTCGAGCATCTCGCCCTGCACCTCGACAGTGGGCCGCTGAGTACCGAGATCATCAGCAAGGCCGGCGATGTCACCCTGCCGCCACTGACGATCGAACAGGCCCGCTGCCAACTGAGAAAACTTCTGATCGCCTGGCAGCAGGGAATGCAAAGGCCGCTGCCGCTGGCGGCCAGGACGGCGTTCGCCTATCTCAAGGGGGGCGACGATGCGGCGCGCAAGGCATACCAAAGCGCTTACCAATCTCTGGGCGAAGTGGACAGCGATCCCTATCTCAAACGCGCCTATCCGGATTTCGACGCGCTGCTGGCCAAGGGGGAGTTTCACGCACTTGCCGAGATGCTCCTGCGCCCGCTGTTCGAGGCAATCCCGGCCAGCAAGGAGAAAGTCGGCCGGGCGGAGAAGAGCGCGGGAGGGTCCGCATGAGTCCCGCCGCACTGACGATGGCGCCCGGCACGGCCGTCGAAATGCTCGATCCCTTGCGTTTCCCGCTGCATGGCAGCCGGCTGATCGAGGCCAGCGCCGGCACCGGCAAGACCTTCACGATTGCCGCGCTGTATGTCCGCCTGGTGCTGGGTCATGGCGCGGAAAACGCTTATGCGCGCCCGCTCACGCCACGCGAAATTCTCGTCGTCACCTTTACCGAGGCGGCGACGCAGGAGCTGCGCGACCGCATTCGCGTCCGTCTGGCGCAAGCGGCCGCCTGTTTCAGGGTCGATGCCAGCGATGACTCCAGCGAAAACGACAGGACCGTTGCCGACGAGCTGCTGCGTGCGCTGCGCCAGGAGTACACGCCGGAACAATGGCCGGCCTGCGCCCGCAAGCTGCAACTGGCTGCCGAAGCGATGGACGAGGCGGCCGTCTCGACCATCCACGCCTGGTGCCAGCGCATGCTGCGCGAACACGCTTTCGACAGCGACAGCCTGTTCACCCAGACACTCGAAACCGATCAGCACGAGCTGCTCGCCGAAGTCGTTCGCGACTACTGGCGCAGCTTTCTGGCGGCGCTCGACCGTGAGGCGGTTGCCGAAGTGCGGAAATGGTGGTCGGGTCCCGAAGCCTTGCAGGATGGCATCAGGAATCTCGTCGCGCATGCGGATCGGCTTGCCGAGTCGCCGCTGTCCCCGGCGGAGGCGCTGTGGAGCAGCCTGAGCGAGCGGCGCCGCCGCCTGGCTGAACTCAAGGCGCCGTGGGCGGAATGGGTGGATCAGTTGCGGGCTTTTCTCGACAACGCGGTCGCAGGAAAGCAGGTGGATGGACGCAAACTGCAGGCCCGCTTCTACCAGCCGTGGCTGGAGACGCTGCGCGCCTGGCGGGACGACCTGGACATGCGGCGGCCCGATCTCCAGACCGGCTGGACTCGCCTGACCCCTGCCGGACTGGCCGAAGCCTGGAAAACGGTTCCCCTGCCGGAGCACCCCGCACTGACCGCAATCGCCGGTCTTTCGGCCGCGCTGCAGGCCTTGCCCGACGCGCGCACCGACCTGCTCCGTCACGCGGCACGCTGGGTGGCGCAGCGCTTTGCCGACGAGCAGGCGCGCCGTGCGCAGATGGGTTTCAACGATCTCCTCACCCGGCTCGACGTAGCGCTGCACGCGCCTAGTGGCCAACGCCTCGCCGACAACATCCGTCAGCAGTGTCCGGTGGCGTTGATCGACGAATTCCAGGATACCGACCCGGTCCAGTACCGGATTTTCGATGCCGTGTACCGCGTTGCGCAGAGCGTTTCCGACAGCGCGCTGATCCTCATCGGCGATCCCAAACAGGCGATCTACGCCTTCCGCGGTGCCGACATCCACACCTATCTGGCGGCCCGCCGCGCCTGCGTCGAGCGGCTCTACACGCTGAACAAGAACTACCGGTCGACCAGGGCCATGGTCCTGGCGACCAATCACTGCTTCACGGTGGCGGAAGATCGTGCGAGCGGTTCCGGCGCTTTCCTCTTCCGCAGCGGGACGGACAATCCGGTGCCCTTCATCACCGCCGAGGCACAAGGCCGCGCCGATGCACTGCAGGCCGACGGCATGCCGGTGCCCGCACTCACCGTCTGGCACCTGCCGCTGAATCCGGATGGCAAGCCCCTGGGCAAGACTGTCTATCGCGAACAGATGGCAGCCAGTTGTGCAGGCGAGATGGTGCGCCTGCTCAATCTCGGCCAGGCGAGGCGGGCCGGTTTCGCTGGCGAGACCGGCCTGCAGAGCGTGCGCCCGGCCGACCTCGCGGTACTGGTCAACAGCCGCGGTGAAGCCGATACGATGCGCAAGGCGCTGGCGCAGCGCGGAGTGCGCAGCGTCTATCTCTCGGACAAGGATTCGGTTTTCGGGAGCCGCGAAGCCGGCGAGCTGCAGCACTGGCTCACCGCCTGCGCCGAACCCGATGACGGGCGCTTGCTGCGCAGCGCGCTGGCCACCGCCATTCTGGGCCTGAGCTGGCGGGAACTCGACACGCTCAACCACGACGAGATCGCCTGGGAAGCGCGCGTCCTGCAGTTTCGCGGCTATCGGGACTGCTGGCGTCGCCAGGGCGTGCTGCCGATGCTGCGCCGGCTGCTCAACGATTTTCAGGTGCCGGCAAGGCTGCTCGGCTGCGGCGATGAGGGTGGCGATGATGCGGGCGGGGCGGTCGACGGCGAACGCACACTGACCAACGTGCTGCACCTTGCCGAACTGCTGCAACAGGCGAGCGCGCTGCTCGACGGCGAGCACGCGCTGATTCGCCATCTTGCCGAACAGCGGCGCGATGCTGCCAGCACTGGCGGCGACGCGCGCCAACTGCGCCTGGAGAGCGACGCCGATCTGGTGCAGGTGGTCACCGTGCACAAGTCCAAGGGGCTGGAATACCCGCTGGTCTTCCTGCCCTTTGCCTGCACCTTCCGGGCAAGCGACGCCAGGGATCTGCCGTTGAAATGGCATGATCATGACGGATGCCTGCAACTCGCGCTCGCCGCCGACACAGGCATCGTCGATAAGGCAGACCGCGAGCGCCTCGGCGAGGACCTGCGCAAGCTCTATGTCGCCCTGACCCGTGCGCGTTACGCCACCTGGATCGGCGTCGCGCCGCTCAAGGATCTGGAGCGCAGCGCTTTCGGCTACCTGCTGGGCGGCAGCGAGGTGCTGGCAGCGGCTGCGCTGCCGCAGGCGCTCGCAGCCTGGCGCGACCACTGCCCGCATATCGCCCTGGCGCCGGCGCCTGCCGCCAGCGCTGAGCGATTTCTGCCGCAAGCCTCGGCGCGGGTTGCCGGTCCGGCACGTCGCTCGGCGCGCGCACTGCGCGAGCACTGGTGGGTTGCCAGCTACTCGGCGCTGAAGACCATCGGCGAGGAGCAGGCTGCGGTATCCACAAGCGCCGCCGATACGCCGGTGGAAGACGTTTTCCTGGAAACCCGGGCAGCGCAGAACGCCGCGGCCGTTGCGGACGGTTCGCCGCCCGGCGCAAGCACGGCGCGACCGGCGATTCCCGCTCCCGGCTCGCTGCACGATTTTCCGCGCGGCGCCGAGGCTGGAACCTTTCTCCATGACCTGCTCGAGTGGTCGGCCAAACAGGGTTTCGGCCGGGTCGCCGGCGAACCGGCGCTATTGCGCGACCTGATCGCGCGCCGCTGCCAGACGCGCGGCTGGCAGCACTGGATCGAACCCTTGCAGGCCTGGCTGCTGCATTTCCTGACGACGCCGCTGCGGCTGCCGGCGCTGCCCGGTGTGCCGGCGACCTCGCCGGTGCTGGCCGGTCTGTCATCGTCGATGGCCGAGATGGAGTTCTGGCTCGCCGCGCATACGGTCCAGACGACCCGCATCGACGCGCTCGTCTGCCGGCACACGCTTGCCGGCGCCGTCCGTCCCGCGCTGCAGCCGGATGAACTGAACGGCATGCTGAAGGGCTTCATGGACCTCGTTTTCGAGCACCAAGGTCGCTACTACGTGGCCGATTACAAGTCGAACTGGCTCGGTCCCGACGATGCCGCCTATACCCCGGCGGCAATCGGTGCCGCGATTCTGCACGCCCGTTATGAGCTGCAGTACGTCCTCTATGTGCTCGCACTGCATCGCCTGTTGCAGGCGCGCCTGCCCGATTACGACTACGAGCGACATGTCGGCGGCGCGGTGTATGTCTTCCTGCGCGGCGTGCACGCGCCGAGCCAGGGCTTGCACTGCGAACGTCCGCCGCGCGTCCTGATCGAAGCGCTCGACGCCCTGTTCGCCTGCTCCCGCACGAAGGAAACGCCATGAGCCATGCCCCCTTCGATACCAAGGCCGCGCTGCAGGCGGTGCTGGCGTGCTGGGCCGAACGCCATTGGCTGCGCCCGCTCGATGCCGCGTTCGCCGATTTTCTCTGGCGCGAAGTTCCCGACGCGCCGCCGTTCCTGATCCTCGCCGCCGCGCTCGCCAGCCACCAGCTCGGCCGCGGTCATGCCTGCCTCGATCTGGCGGCGACGCTCCAGGCACCGGCATTGGCCCTGTCTCTGCCACCCGAGGGCGAGGAGGGAAGGGATGCGCTGGCCACGACGGAGCCGCCACCGCTGCCGGCCGAAGTGCTGGCCGGATGGAGCCTTGCGCAATGGCAGGCAGCGCTCGATCATCCGCTGCTGGTCGCTTGCGGTGCTGGCGACACGCCGCTGGTGCGCGTCGGTCCGCGCCTCTATCTGCGTCGTTACTGGCAATACGAACAAGACGTACAGAGCGCCATCGAGCGTCGGCTGGCGCGGTCGGCGACGCTGCAGACCGCGCTGCCGCTGGACGCCCTGCGCCCTATCCTCGACGGGCTGTTTCCGCCCGCAGCGGCCGGCAAGGCCGGAGCCGGCTGGCAGAAGATGGCCTGCGCACTGGCGGCGCGCAGCGGTTTTTGCATCCTCACCGGCGGTCCGGGAACCGGCAAGACGACGACCGTGGTTCGTCTGCTGGCGCTGCTGCAGGCGCTGGCGCTCGCCGCGCCGTTGGCCGGGGGGCCGCAGCGGCCGCTGCGCATCCGGCTGGCGGCGCCGACCGGCAAGGCGGCGGCGCGCCTCAACGAATCGATTGCCGGCGCGGTGGCGCGCCTGCCGCTGGCCGCCCTCGAACAGGCGGAAGCGGTGCGCGCGGCGATTCCGGTCAAGGTGAGCACCCTGCATCGCCTGCTCGGCAGCCGGCCGGATACCCGGCATTTTCATCACCACGCCGGCCATCCGCTGGCGCTCGACGTGTTGGTGATCGACGAAGCGTCGATGATCGATCTGGAAATGATGGCTGCCGTGCTGGCTGCCCTGCCGGCATCGGCGCGGCTGATCCTGCTTGGCGACAAGGATCAGCTCGCTTCGGTGGAGGCTGGCGCCGTGCTTGGCGAACTGTGCCAACATGCGCGCGCCGGACGGTACACTCCGGCGACGCGCGACTGGCTGGCGGCGGCCAGTGGTGAACGCATCGACGAGAGCCTGGTCGACGAGGCGGGCAGTGCGCTCGCGCAGACGGTGGTCATGCTCCGTCACAGTTACCGCTTTTCTGCGGCGAGCGGCATCGGCCAACTGGCTGAGGCGGTGAACGCTGGCGACGCGGTGCGGGTCAGCGAGGTCTGGCGGCACACCCATGCCGACCTCGCCCTGCTGCCGCTGGATGCTGCTGACGAAACACGGTTCGCGGCACTGGTCATCGACGGGGCTGTGGCAGGGCCGGGTGCCAATCCGGCGCCCCCCGCCGGGCTTGCCCAGACGGCGTTTCGATACGGCTATCGCCATTACCTCACGACTCTCTCCGAGGCCCGGCCCTCGTCTGTAGCGAATCAGAACGCAATCGACGACTGGGCGCGCCGGGTGTTGCGCGCGCATGGCCAGTTCCAGGTGCTGTGCGCGCTACGGCGTGGACCCTGGGGGGTCGCCAGTCTCAACCAGCGCATTGCCCGCGTGTTGTGTGCAGCCGCCCTGATTCCGGCCAGCGCCGGCTGGTACCCGGGCCGCCCGGTTCTCGTCACCCGCAACGACTACGGTCTTGGGCTGATGAACGGCGACATCGGCATCACCCTGGCGCTACCGCCTGCGGCCGACCAGGAAACGAAACTGCGGGTTGCCTTTCCCGCTGGCGACGCCGGCCAGGGAATCAAGTGGATCTTGCCGAGCCGCCTGCAGGCAGTGGAAACAGCGTATGTCCTGACCGTGCACAAGTCGCAGGGATCGGAATTCGGCCACGTCGCGCTGGTCCTGCCGGCCACGCCGAGTCCGATCCTCACCCGCGAGCTCCTCTATACCGGAATCACCCGCGCCCGCGCTTTCCTGACGCTGGTCATGCCCGGTCCATCCCGGCTGCTGGATGTCATCGTGCAAAGACAGGTGCTGCGCGCGAGCGGCCTGCTGGCTGAGTGAGGCCGATGGTGAGAACGGCGAATCAGGCCTGCTCAACCGGCGGCGCAACCTTGAAGACTTCGGCGAGAGTGGTCACGCCGGCAGCAACCTTCATCGCTCCGGAAATGCGCAGGGGTTTCATGCCCTCCCGGTAAGCCATGTCACGAATCTTGGCGATATCCTTGTTTTCACTGATCGCCAGCTTGATATCCTGCGACAGGAGCAGAATCTCGTACAGTCCGACACGCCCGAGGTAACCGGTCATTCGGCATTCGAGACAGCCGATCGGTCGGTAGAAGCGCGCCGGACGATTCGATTTCCAGGGCGCGACCAGTTGATCCCACATCTTTTCCTCGACCGGGCTGGCCTGATGCACCTGCTTGCAATGCGGGCAGAGGATGCGTACCAGGCGCTGCGCCATGACGCCGAGTACCGTCGCGCCAAGCAGATACGAGGGAACGCCGAGATCGAGCAGGCGCGTGATCGCTGCCGGGGCGTCGTTCGTATGCAGGGTCGACAGCACGAGATGGCCGGTGAGGGCGGCCTGGATCGCCACCTCGGCGGTTTCCAGGTCACGGATTTCTCCGATCATGATGATGTCCGGGTCCTGCCGCATGAGCGCACGCACGCCTTGTGCGAAACCGAGGTCGATGACATTCTGTACCTGCATCTGATTGAACGCCGGTTCGACCATCTCGATTGGATCTTCGATGGTACACACGTTCACTGCCGGGATGGCGAGCTGCTTCAGCGTCGAATAGAGCGTCGTGGTCTTGCCGGAACCGGTGGGGCCGGTCACCAGAATGATTCCATTCGGCCTTTCCGACATCTCCTTCCAGCGCGTCTGGTCGTCATCGGTGAAGCCGAGGTCGGCAAAACTGCGGACCAGGACATCCGGATCGAAAATCCGCATCACCAACTTTTCGCCGAAAGCGGTGGGTAGCGTCGACAGACGCAGTTCGGCCTCCAGGCCATCGGCAGTGCGAGTCTTGATGCGGCCATCCTGCGGGCGCCGTTTCTCGACCACGTCCATGCGGCCGAGAATCTTGACGCGATTGACCATCGCCGCCATGACGCTCATCGGGATCTGGTAGACCTGATGCAGAACACCGTCGATCCGGAAACGCACGATACCGATTTCGCGCCGTGGCTCGATATGGATGTCGCTGGCACGTTGGTCGAACGCATACTGCCAGAGCCAGTCGACGATGTTGACGATATGCTGGTCATTGGCATCGAACTGGCGATTGGTGCGGCCGAGTTCGACCAACTGCTCGAACGATGACAGGTTGCCGGTTGGTCCGCCGAGCTGGGCGGCTTTTTTGACCGAGCGTGCGAGATTGTAGAACTCGACCAGATAGCGCGCGACGTCGACCGGGTTGGCAATCACCCGGCGGATTTCCTTCTTGACGATCGCCTTGATCTCCTTCTCCCAGTCCCGCAGGAAAGGCTCGGTCGTCGCCACCACGACTTCACGTGTCGTCACCTGAATCGGCAGCATGCCATAGCGCGTCGCATAGGCACTCGACATGACCTCCGTCACCGCCGTGAAATCGACCTTCAGCGGGTCGATGTGCTGGTACTCGAGGCCGACCCTGCGCGCCAGCCACTCGCCGAGTTCTTCGAGAGTCAATGGCCGATGCGGCTCTTTCTGCGTCTTCCACTTCTGATCGGCAATGATCACCAGAGGATGCGCCGCCAGACGCTTGAGGCGACTCTCCTTCACCAGATTATCGGCGTCGGGCGCGCTGACCAGGCCATCCTCAAGCAACCATTTGAGGACTTCCGCCAGCGTCAGGCGATGTTCATGGACGGTGTTGACCACAGCTTGGGACGCTTGGGACATTTCAGTGTTCCATGTGGATGTTCGAGCATCAGGCACTATACCGGACAGTGCCCCCGTGGCTCAATGCCGGCAGCCGGGCGGTGTGTTAATGCGAAAGTCGCGTCAGCGAACTCACGAACCTTCCCTTTCGACTCGCGGGAGAGGAGGGAAACGGTCATGACTTTCATGATCAAGGGTGTCTGGAATAGTCATGGCCGTTAGTTGGTTTCCTGACGGCACGCCAATCCCCGCCGCTCGCCAGAGCGCGAGTTTTCGCTCAAAAGCCAGGGTATACGCCGGACTGGTCGAAGGCAGGACGCAGGTTTCGTAGCCCTGCTGCTGAAACCAGACGGCACATCTGCCGGCGGTCTGGCCGTTGAAGAAGACGCGCCGCAAGGCTGGCGCATCGCGACGCAATCCTGCAAAATCGTTGAGCACCGGCGACTGGATCGCGGTGTCAAGTGCGCCCTCGCGCCGGCACTGGCGATAGACATCCCAGACCCCGATGCCATGCTTGAGCAGACGCCGCTGCTTGTCGGCGTAATCGAGTTCGGGCAAGGGCTCGGCGAGAAGGGCACCGAGCAGGCGCCAGAACTGATTCTGGCGGTGCGCATAGTAATGCGCTGCCGCCAGCGAGGCCGGCGAAGGGAAACTGCCGAGAATCAGGCTCCCCACGCCGGCATCGAGTATCGGCGGCAGACCATGCAATAGCGCCGGCCCGCCGCCGGTGATCAACGGCCGCTGCCCAGCGAGAGAGCGAGCATCAGGTCGTTGATGCGCTTGACGAAACCGGCCGGGTCATCGAGCGAACCGCCTTCAGCGAGCGTCGCCTGCTCAAGCAGCAGATTGGCCCAGTCGTCGAAACGGGTCTCTTCGTATTTCAGACGCTGTACCGCCGGATGCTTCGGGTTGATTTCCAGGATCGGCTTGCTCGCCGGCGCCTGCTGGCCGGCGGCCTTGAGGATGCGCTGCAGATTGCCGCCGAGGTCGTACTGATCGGCCACCAGGCACGAAGGCGAATCGGTCAGGCGATGCGTGGCGCGAACGTCCTTCACCTTGTCACCCAGGGTCGTCTTGATCTTCCCGAGCAGTTCCTTGTACTCGTCGGCAGCCTTCTCGGCCTCTTCCTTCTCGGCCACATCCTCGAGCTTGCCGAGATCGAGCCCGCCCTTGGCCACCGATTGCAGCGGTTTGCCGTCAAACTCGGTGAGATGACCGGTGACCCATTCATCGACGCGGTCGGAGAGCAGGAGCACTTCGATGCCTTTCTTGCGGAAAATCTCGAGGTGCGGGCTGTGCCGGGCGGCGGTGAAGGTTTCCGCGGTGACGTAGTAGATCTTCTCCTGGCCATCCTTCATCCGCGACACGTAAGCGGCGAGCGAGACGTTCTCGTCCGGCGTATCGGCATGTGTCGAGGCGAAGCGCAGCAGTTTGGCGACGCGATCCTTGTTGGTGAAATCCTCGCCGACACCTTCCTTGAGCACGCGGCCGAATTCCTTCCAGAATTTTGCGTACTTTTCCTTGTCGGCCTCCTCTTCACTGTCGGCAAGGCTTTCGAGCAGGCCGAGGACCTTCTTCACGCAGCCACCACGAATGCTCTCCATGTCGCGTGACTGTTGCAGGATTTCACGTGAGACGTTGAGCGGCAGATCGTTGGAGTCGACGATCCCGCGTACGAAGCGCAGGTAAAGCGGCATCAGCTGCTCGGCGTCGTCCATGATGAAGACGCGACGCACATAGAGCTTGATGCCATGGCGGGCGGTACGCTCGAAGAGGTCGAAGGGCGCGCGCGACGGGATGTACAGGAGTTGCGTGTATTCCTGCTTGCCTTCGACACGGGCGTGCACATGCGCCAGCGGATCTTCGAAATCATGCGCGACATGCTTGTAGAACTCCTTGTACTGCTCGTCGCTGATCTCCGATTTGGGGCGAGTCCACAAGGCTGAGGCCTGGTTCACGGTTTCGTCTTGGTCAGTGACGACCTGCGCCTTCTTTTCCTCGTTCCATTCCTCCTTCTTCATCACGATCGGCAAGGTGATGTGGTCGGAATACTTGCGGATGATCTCGCGCACTTTCCAGTTCGACAGGAACTCGTCCTCGCCTTCACGCAGGTGCAGGGTCACTTCAGTGCCGCGCTGCGCCCGTTCGATCACCTCGATCGTGAAATCGCCCTCTCCCGACGATTCCCATCGGATTGCCTGATTGGCTTCGAGGCCGGCACGGCGGGAAAGCACCGTGACCTTGTCGGCAACGATATACGACGAATAGAAACCGACGCCAAACTGGCCGATCAGATGCGCGTCCCTGGCCTGATCGCCAGTCAGTGCCGCAAAGAACTCGCGCGTTCCCGATTTGGCGATTGTTCCGAGGTGCTCTACCGCTTCTTCGCGCGACAGACCGATGCCGTTGTCGGAGATGCTGAGTGTCCGTCCGTCCTTGTCAAAAGAGACTCGGATCTTCAGATCGCTGTCGTCACCGTAAAGGCCGGCATTGTTCAAGGCCTCGAAGCGCAGCCTGTCGCAGGCGTCGGAAGCGTTGGAGATCAGCTCGCGTAGAAAGATCTCCTTGTTGCTGTACAACGAATGAATCATCAAATTCAGCAGTTGTTTGACTTCTGCCTGAAAACCGAGGGTTTCCTTCTGTGCACCCATGCGAGACTCCGTGAAAAACGTTGAAAAAGAATGGCTGGCAGCGCCAGGCAAGCGCAATGCAGCAACAAATGGGGACGGAGCCTGCGATTTCAAGCCCTGGCGGCAAGATCACCGTCGCCGCCAGGGTCGGTCAGTCGTCGATGCTCAGGGAATCGATCCCTGAGCACTTCAACTTTCGATGCCCAGATATTCGACGCAGAGCACTTCGACCTCGCGCCAGCCGGCCGGGCTCTGAAAACGGACCGTATCGCCCGTCCGTGACTTGAGCAGCGCGCGTGCCAATGGCGACACCCAGCTGATGCGTCCGCGCGCGAAATCGGTTTCGTCGACGCCGACGATCTGGTAAGTACTTTCAAGTCCCTGCTGGTCACAGATGGTCACCGTCGCACCAAAGAAAACCTGATCGGTGTTTGCCCGCGTCAGTGGATCGACAATCTCGGCCAGATCAAGGCGTTTGGTCAGAAAGCGGATGCGCCGATCAATCTCGCGCAGCCTCCGCTTGCCATAAATGTAATCAGCATTCTCGGATCGGTCGCCATTCGCTGCCGCCCATTGCACGACGGACACGACCTGCGGGCGATCGACGCGCAACAACCGCTCGAGTTCCGCGCGGATGCGCGCATGTCCGCCTGGGGTAATGTAGTTGCGAGTCCCTTCCGGCAACTGCAAGACGAAATCAGTAGCCGATATTGAAAGCGGCGACATCGATACGCACGGTATCGCGCCCCAGGGCCAGCGCGGTGTAACGGGCAAAACGGGTCGCCCAGTCCTTGCCGTCGATGAAGCGCCGCTCGCCACCGTACCGGGCGACATTGAGAATCTTGTCAATGATCAATACCTTGCCCATCGGATTGCTGGGTTCACATTCAAGGTCGGCAAATTCTTTGTCAAACCAGCGGCACGCTTCTTCGGGAGAACCGACGGCAAGTTCGGTATGGGAGAACTTGAACTCGTACTGCCTTTCCCGCCCAAACGAAACGATAATGTGGTAAACCATCTGCCTCCTCCCGGCGGTGTCTCAAAGTTACAAATGCATCCTCTATTCTATTCGCAAAAGTACCTCAGGCTGCAAGTCCCAAGCGCGCGGCGAGTTTTTTGAGGGCGGCAATCATCGCGCCGCCGTTGTTTTTTGTCGTTAGCGCGCCTACCATAGCTTCCAGGTCAAGCCTTTTCGTCGCCGCCATCGCACATCCGTGATCGCCTGGCGGGCGCGCAGGATATCTGGCTCACCGTCGTTTCTGGCATGCTCGTCCACTGGGCGTGGCAAGCCTTGACCGGTTCATCCGACTCACAACCTGGGGATATCGCCAATCATGCTGACCCAAGAACAGATCGCTGCAAACCGCGCCACCCTGCAAGAATTGCGGATCGAACATCACGATCTCGGCCAGGTGATCGATCACCTGATGCAGAACCCGCCACCCGACGACCTTCTGGTTCGACGTCTCAAGAAACGCAAGCTGCTGCTCAAGGATCGCATCGCGCTTCTCGAGCACCTGAGTGAGCCGGAAGACCGGGCCTGATCCGACGGTCCACCATGCTGACAAGGCGCGTATGCAACTGACCGTCTCTGGCCAGCGCTGCCGCCTGGGCACTGGCGGCCAGCGATTCGATCCGGCGTGCTCGCGCTGGCCGCCGCTGCTGCTGATCCACGGGGCCGCCAATGATCGCGATGCATGGCAGCAGGTTGCCGGCGGTCTGGCCGCTGCCGGCTGCGCGGTTCTCGTTCCCGACCTGCCTGGGCACGGCCTCTCCAGCGGACCGCCCTTGCGCAGCATCGAGGCACTCGCCGACTGGCTGCCGCGGCTGCTCGATGTCGCGGCTGTCGAACAGGCCATCCTGGTCGGTCATTCGATGGGCTCACTGATTGCGCTCGAGTGTGCCGCACGCCATCCGCAACGCGTGCACCGGCTGGCGCTGCTCGGCTCCTCAGCGCCGATGCCGGTGGCCGAGGCCTTGCTGGGACGCGCCGCAACCCATCCCGACAGCGTCCTTCGAATGATCAACGAGTATTCGCTGACCCGGCAGTTCCAGCTTTCCGGCGGCACTGGCCACGGCATCTGGGGGCCCGGCGTGACTCTGGCTATCATGCGCAGAAGTCCGCCGGGCACGCTGGCGATCGACCTCGCCAATTGCAACAACTATGCGCGCGGTCTCGAAGCCGCAGCCCAGGTTTCATGCCCGACACTGTTGCTGGTTGCCTGCCGCGACCGCATGACACCACGCCGCAACCTGCCGGCGCTGCAATCGGCCCTACGCCAGGTGCTGCGCGCCGAGATTCCCGACTGCGGGCACGCCATGATGAACGAACAGCCGCAAGCAGTCGTCGAACAGCTCCTGAGCTTCCTCGCCAGCCCGGCGGACACCGCTGGCCAGGGCCGCTAGCGCTGCTGGGCGCTCGAGCGCGCCAGCACGACGACTGCGGCGAGGATGATCGCACCACCGGCGATCTGCCAGCTGCCGATCGCCTCGCCAAGAAATATCGCTGCCAGAATCACAGTGACCACCGGTTCGAGCGTCGACAGCGTCGCCGCATCGGCTGCACCCAGCCGCGCCATGCCGGCAAAGAAGGTGATCATCGCCACCACTGTCGAGAACAGCGCGATGCCGCCGATGGCCGCCCAGGCCGCCGGCGAGGCCGGGAAAGCTGCGCCGCGCGACAGCACGATCAGCCCGAACACCAACGCTGCCGAGAGCATGATCACCGTTGCTGCCGGCATCGCTCCGACCAGCGGTGTAACGCGCTCGCCGACCAGGATATAGACCGAGTAGATCAAAGCCGCCCCGATTCCGAGCAAAATGCCAAGAACACTGCCGGCGAGGCTGCCGCCGACGGCAAGACCAGTACCGAACAGCGCCGCCGCCACCGCCAACAGGCGCAGTGGCGACAGTCGCCGCTGCGCCAGCAGTGCCGACAGCACAGTGACGATCGCCGGATAGAGGTAAAGCAGCAGCGCCGTTAGGCTGGCTGTCGCGTACTGCAGGGCGGCGAAGTAGCAGAACGACTGAGCGACGTAGCCGATCCCTCCCATCGCCACCAGCAGCAGCAGATTGCGGCCGCGTGGCCACACCATCCCGCGTACGCGCATCAGCAAGGCCATCATCAGGCCGGCCAGCGCAAAACGCAGGAACAACATGCTTGGCAGATCGACACTCTCGGCGTAAGCCAGCTTGGCGAAGATCGGCATGGCTCCAAAACCAGCCGCCGAAGCGACGATACAGACGAAACCGCCAAGGCGCGTGCCTGCGCCAGGAACAGGGGGAACCATCAATGGAACTCGGAAACGGTGCCGCCGTGGCAGCGCGGGTGAAAGAATCCGGACAGTTTGCGAAGCCTGCCGGTACTGCGGAAGATGAATGATGACATAAGCCTTGCCGAGAACCTATACTCAGATCAGGTGACAGGCCGTAATCGCCGGCTCGTCAGTGCCGAGCGTCGGGTGTGTTGTCGGGGGGTGTTTATTGCAGCCCGCTGCGGATCGTCCTGTGTCGCCTGTACAGTTCTTGGAAGATCGTGATGTCCGAAAAAACGCATCCACCCGCGCCGGACCCAGCAGCGATGCCTTGGCAAGCGCCAAAGCAGCGGCGACGTTTCGCGGCGCCGTGGCGGGCACTCTTGTCCACTCTACTGTTAGTAACCCACGCTGCCGGAGCTGCCGACATGGACTACAATCGCGCGCGAATGCGCATGGTCGCAGAGCAATTGAGCGCCAGCACGCGCGGCATCAGCAATCCCGCGGTGCTCGAGGCGATGGCCACGGTGCCGCGGCATGAGTTCGTTCCGGCCCAGTTCAGGCGCTACGCGTATGACGACCGACCGCTGCCGATCGGCTATGCTCAGACCATCTCGCAGCCCTACGTGGTTGCCTTCATGACAGAGAAGCTGGAACCGCAAGCAAACGAGCGTGTGCTGGAGATCGGAACTGGCTCGGGTTACCAGGCGGCAATTCTGGCAGGTCTGGTGAGTGCCGTGTACAGCATCGAAATCGTCGAGCCATTGGCCGTCCGGGCACAGGGCGATCTGGCCCGGCTCGGCTACGGCAATGTCAGCGTGCGACACGGCGATGGTTACCTGGGCTGGCCGGAGGCGGCGCCTTTCGACGCCATCATCGTCACCTGCGCCCCCGATCACGTCCCACAGCCGCTGATCGACCAGCTCAAGGAGGGCGGCCGCATGGTCATTCCGGTCGGAGAACTCGATGATCAGAACCTGTATCTGCTGCGGAAACGGGGAAAGGCGCTGCAGCGTGAAGCCATCCTGCCGGTGCGCTTCGTACCGATGACCGGCACCGCCAGCCGCCGCTAGAAGCCTGTCGGACTTTCCCCTCGCTATACCCAGTCGTCGTTGCGCGTGCTGCGGTTGGCCTTGGGGCATTGGAATCTTTGCTGGCGGCCGAACGCCTGCTCGGCTGCGAAGGTCTTTTCTCATGATGAAAAGAGATCCTCGAAAAAGGTCCAGGATAAATTTGTTCTGCCCGTAACCCATTGATTTTAAGTTTTTCCGGCGGGGTTAAGCGAGCATCGAGTCGGTCACTCAAAGGAGGGTCAGGGTTAGCAGCCTGATTGGATTGACGAATCTGGATTCCGGCCCGCTCCCGAATGACGATCTCTCAAAAAGAACAAATTACCCTCGAAAAAAGCCGAGTGAATGTTGACGAACCCACTGCTAGTGGCTAAACTGCTCGCCTGCATGTTCCTCGATAGCTCAGTCGGTAGAGCGTCGGACTGTTAATCCGTAGGTCCCTGGTTCGAGCCCAGGTCGGGGAGCCAAATGAATCAAGCAGTTAGGCCGCTCTAGAGGGTGGCCTTTTTGCTTTCTGTCTGTCGTGTAGCCACTATTTAGCCAAATCCGGGCAATCCGAATCAACGTCAGGCTAAGACCCGGCTCGGTGGCAACCGCCAGACTTCGTGTGGTACCTGATCGGACGCCTAAAGCTTGGCCTGAGCCACCGGCCCGAACACCGTACCCGACAAACTCTTCATCACGTCATCCAGCGCACTCTTGTGGCCGAGCTTGGACGGAAGCATCGACGCCTTCAGCGCTAGGGCGTCCAGTTCCTACCACAGTAGGTCACACCCTTCTCGGTTTTCGGGCTTTCGGTCGGCTTCATCGGCACCAGCAGGATGAGGAAATCTCCACCAGCTTCCGCTTAATCGACCTGCCGCCGGTATTCTGCCCATTCCTCGGCCGGGGCGTCGCTCGCTCAGCATGCACACAGGTTGTCGGGGCTTCGGCAGCAGCACGTCTTCCAGTCGTGCCATGCGACGTTTCAGGGTACTCATTCCAGTGCTTGCTCGGGCAACAGAAGCACGCAGCACGGACGGCGATCGGTACGAGCAAGTGCTTCGACCTTCACCCGTTCCACGAAGTCGTCTTCGGCTTCGTCTAGGGCGTGTCATCAAGTTGATTTCGAGGCCCTACTCTAGCTCCCGCCGTATGCCGGAGTGCAGCCGGTCGAACGGCGGGTGCGCCCGGAGGAACTCGATGGGGTCCATGCTCAGGACGGACGAGGCACGTAGTACCGCGCTCCGGTGCTGCCGTTTCCTTCTCGAATCTTCATCCCGGCCACGGCGCCGCGTGCGTCGCGCCGGAGCTTGAGGGTCAGGTCGTTGCGCCGGCCCGGGCCGTACTCGGTGCGCACGCGGAACGTGTCTCCCTCCGCGCCGCGCAGCTCCCAAGTTCTTTTCAGCGCGATCCGCGACTGGCCGAGCTGGAAGGCGTGGGCCGCGTCGGGCCCGAACGTGACCGTTCTGCCGTCATAGATGGCCTCGAAGGGCACGCCGCCGCCGGGGTCCTTCGCATAGACCCAGACTCTCTCGATGGGTTTCGCGTACGCAGGATCGGGCCTGGCGGCCTGCTCGTGACGCGGCGCGTCTTCGCGCCCGGGCGGCGAGGCAAAGGCAGACGCAATGGTGGCGACGAGGGCTGCCGCAACGAGGGCCGGCGTGAAGCAGCAGGGGCGGGAACACATCATCGGTCCTCCTGCGGGGCTCATACCCGCCATGACCACTTCGCCGCAGAGAAGGCCCCTCCGCCTGACGGTGCTGCTGGGCGTCCTGGCGCTCGTCGGCCTCGCGGCCGCCTCGACGCGAGCCGAGCGGCTCGCGTATGCCGCTCTCCAGGCCGGCCTGGGTCTGGCCGCCTTCGGCGCGGCCTGGTGGCTGCACGGCCCGGAGGTCTCGGGCCGTACTTCTACGTGGTGCGCGGCATCCGGCTTAAGGGTCGGCGCGTCGTCTCCATCGGTTATGCGTACAAGGCGGCCGGTGCAGCCTTCATCCTGACGGGTATCGGGTGCGTGGCGGTGTGGCTGATGCCCGGCCTCGCCGGGTGCTAGGCGGCCGCGCTTCATTCCGTCGCCGAACCGAACACCTCGCACATCGTCAGCCGGCGCACCTCGTCGAGCGTCACACGCGAGAGTCCTTCCCAGTCGGTCTCCTCCTCGAACGGCTCGTAGTCGTGTTCGTACCGGCGTTCGTACAGCGTGCCGCACGAGGGACACCGGTAGAGGCCGCCGCGCGTGTCGACGGTGGTCACGGGTTTCAGGCGAGCCGCCGCCGCCGGCAGCGAGTACCCCTTCAGGGGCGATCCGCCGACCGAAGGCCCCAGCTCGGCGCACAGCCCACAGTGATCCGGCTCGGTCCCGAAGCGCGCGGCCGCCAGGTCGTCGAGCGCCCGCTCGACAGCCTTGAGGGCGCGATCCTGCTCGGTCTCGGCGATCGCCGGCAGTTCCAGCCACGCCCGCACGGTATTCTGCAGGTGCAACGGAACCCGCCAGCTGCCGGTCCAGTACTTCAGGTGCTCGCGCGGTACGCCGTGCCGGGCGAAGTCCGGGCAGGACTGCTCGAGATCCCATCCATGGGACGACCGCCAGTACAACCGTCCTGCCCGCGCGCGGACGCCGCGCTTGCGGTCCGTCGTCCAGCAGACTTCCGCATCGGACACGTGGTGCGACGAGAGGAACTCGAGCTCGTCGACGAGCTCTCGAGTTCTCCCCAACGGCCGGGGGACCGCCGTCCGCACCTCGCGCAGGACGACGGCCGCCGCGTCGAAGGACCGCGACGCCCAGGTGCGGAGCGCCGCAGCCGCGTACTGGTTCACTCTTTCGCGGATCTTCGCCAGCAACACGGGCAGGGCCGGTGTGAGGTCCGCGCCGGCGAAGGCCGCGGCTTCGAGTGCGTGCTGCGCCCACATGGCGTCGAGGTCCGTGGTGTGCGGCCGCGCCGCGACCAGTGCCAGCGCCGGCAAGGCCGGGGCGATGTCGGTTCCGGCCCACGCGGCGTGGCACAGGTCGAGCGCCGCGTGACAGCGCGTGCGGGGATCCTCGCTGGCAAGCTTCGCGATCCTCAGGTTCCGCTGAATGGCGGTGAGCCGGGGGCTGGTCGGCACGGGGAAGGCCCGCCTACCGGGACTCGACCTCGACGGCGGCGGCCGCCGCGTCTGGCACCAGGCCGTCTATGCGTCTCACGTCGAGGTGGCCGACGTCGTCGACCGTTCCGCGCCAGTAGCCGATCAGCCGCACGACGCAGCGGCGGCCCGCCGCGCAGAGGTCGCGGGCCCGGTCTGCGAGCGCTACTCCCATCTTCCCGTCGTCGAGCTGCAATCGGGTCGCGGCGGCGGCGCCCGACGGACCGAGGCGCGCGTCCACGATAGACAGGCGATACTCGTCGAGCGCGATCGACACCGGCAGCCGGACTCGTATCGGCGGCGATGCGGTTGCCAGGCGGTTGAGGAAGTCCAGCGCGGCCGCGACCGGCTCCAGGGCAGCTGCGCGCTTGAACTCCTCGGCCTGGCGGAATGACGGAACGTCGACCCGCTCCGCGAGCCACGCCCCAACAGGCGCCCAGCCTGCCAGGGCCAGGGCTCCGCAGAGCATGACATTGTGGCCTCGTCGGCGGGTTGTGGGGGGATTCACGCGGCGATGTTACCGCGGAACGGGGTCCGGCGCGTTACAATGCCCGCGATCAGCGTCCGCCCTGCGCCGGCTCATCGCCGCGGTCAAGCTCGTCGCCCTTGCCTGCAGACGCCCACACTGCCTGACGGCTTGCCCGCCGCGTTTGGCCCGGTGCTGCTGCCCGACGATGTTCCCGTCGTCGCCGGCGACACGTTCACTCCCTGCGACAACAGCCTGCCGTCCTGCTGGCGCGCGCCGAGCGGCGCGCCGCAGCCCGCCCGCCGGGACTGACTACCTTCACCACGGCCCATTGCTACGCCCACTGCTGCGTCTGGTCTGCAGTTCTACTGGACGCCTGAGTGGCGTTGCTGAAGCAGGTCGCGCGATGCCGCTCATTCGGCCAGAGTTGCTCTCTGCCGACGATAGGCGGCGAGAAACACGCTGCGGTCGTCTTCGCTCCAGCCGGGGCAGTGACGCATGAGTTGGTCTAAATCCTATGCGCCGTCGCGCTCGCGACTGGCGCCGCGGCAAAGTTTTTCGAGGTCGTCGAAACGGACGTCGCTCTCCGCATAGAGGAAGCCGGGTTCCGCCCGCCGTCCGACGAAGAGGTGCTTGCCGTAAAGACAGCCCTGCTGCAGACGGTGATGATGCAGACGTGCGCAGGCGCTGGCGATGGCGACCAGCCGCGATGGCCGTACCTCCTGGTCGTGCGCGCTGGCGTTCCACTCGTTAGCGCAATCCTCGCCCTCGTCAGTTGTTGGCACCGTACGCCGAGTCACTATCAGGGTGTAAGGGTGCGATCGAAAGTGGTGGACGCCTCGGTTGGTCGTGATCCTCTGGAGCCCGGAACGGCCTGGTTGCGTCCCTTTGGCCTGCTGAAAACAGCGCTTCGGCTCCTTCGTCCAACACTTTCGGCTCTACACCCCTCGGCGCGGGCAGCATGAGTAAAGACAGTCGTTTTCGTTTACATTTTCCATTCGCGCTGCAATGCGCTATAGAGCGGAGTAGGATATAGGAATTGCTCGGGCTTTGAGGGATCTCGACAGGAGGATGAGATGGCCAACAGTATCAGTAGATCGGTTTCTGCAATCGTCTTGGGTTGCGGTTTGCTTCTGGAATGCAGCCTCGCATCCGCCGGGATCATCACCCTGCTCAGGGATAATTTTAATGACACTACCGGGCTCAATGCGCCAGGTGACGTGCGCACCGTCGCCGACATTCTGGCCAATGATCCGGGACAGTTGCCAGCGGGTACAACAGTCCTCCTTGGCTCCCCGAACGTGCGCCGGGTCGACGACCCAATCAACATGCTCGGCGGCAACAATGGATTCCACAATTTCTTTGGCAGCAATTTTCTGGTGCTGGGCGACGACTCGGGACCGATCGGCGGCAACCCTAGCGGGCTGAACGAGGACACCGGAATTCGCTTTCCATTCGAGATTCCGGTCGGGGCATTGGGGATTCAAATTCGTTACCGTGTTGCCTTTAATGGCGTCGATACCGCGACCAATCGCACCGATTTTTTGCGGGTAAGGTTGACCGGGCCAGGCGATACGGTCAATGTTCAAACGCTCAGCAGTCCGGTCGACTTCGGCGCCGGCACATTCATCAGTTCGTTCTTCGACGTATTCGTCGATCTCAATCCAGCCACGCTCAGTCCTGGGCAATACCAACTCCAGTTCCGGCTTGACGAGGATAGCAACGGCAACGGGCAGACCAACACCGCAGTCGGTCTGGACAGAATTCGCATCACCGCAGAGATTCCCGAACCTGCGACCTTGCCATTGCTGGCGGCTGGTCTGGGCGGGCTGGTCGCACTGCGTGGGCGCAAGGCGTTATGGGCAGCACGCATATTCTGAAGCTGGGCAAGGAGCGTCCGAAGGGTGTCGAACAACACCCCCCGGCCATGACTTTGCAAGCCCCCCGATGATGAAAGTCATGACCGTTTCCCCTCCTTGCAGGCCGGCATCGTTCGATGGGCGCAGAGCATGCTCTGCGAATTCCTCATTTCACCCCCCCAACCCCTTCCACGATTGGCGCTGCATCGCCGGCCGGCTGTGGAGGCGCGGAGCGGTGCTCCGCGAAACTCCGCCTGCATTCCCGTCAGGGAGGAGGGGAGATTCATGAGTTGCTCGCGACTTGCATGCCACGCAACCTCCGCGCTTCTCTGGCCACGCTTCCATGATCTCGCAACCGACGTAGCCTGATGGAAAGCAAACGCATCATGCGGCAGTTGGTGCGCTGGCGTCGCTCGCTGCACCAGTGTCCGGAAATTGGCTATGAAGAACGGAAAACCGCCCGCTTTGTGATCGCCGAACTCCAGCGCCTGGGAATACCCTACGAGTATGGAGGCGTGGGTGGCGGCATCGTCGCCCGCCTGCGTGGCGTGCGAACAGAAGGAACACGGGTCGCGCTCCGCGCTGAACTTGATGCGTTGCCGATTGCCGAGCAGACCGGCCTGCCGTTTGCATCTCGCCACAGAGGCAAGATGCACGCCTGCGGGCATGACGGACATATGGCCATGGTATTGGGCGCCGCAGCGCTGTTGCAGGATCCGCTCCCGCAGGGCGACGTGGTCCTGATCTTCCAGCCTGCCGAAGAAGGCGGTCTAGGCGCGCAGGTGATGATCGACGCCGGCGCCCTCGCCGGCGTGGCCATGATCTTTGGGGGGCACCTGACCAATCTCTACTCCACTGGGCAGATCATGGCTGTACCGGGGCCGGTTTGCGCCCAGGCAGACAGCTTCCGTATCCGTGTGTTCGGCCGCGGAGGTCACGGTGCCAGGCCGCACGAGGCGACCGACGCATTGGTCGCCAGTGCCGCGCTGGTCGGTGGGCTGCAGACTCTCGTGTCGCGCGAGGCCAACCCGCTCGATCCATCGGTAGTTACCATCGGGACGCTGCAAGCGGGCACCGCCCGCAACGTGATCGCGCACGAGGCGTTGCTGGAGGGAACGATCCGTACGACACAAAGCGGGACCCGGTTACGATTGATTGCCGGGATGGAACGAATGTGTCGCGCCCTGGGGGAGGCATACCATACCCGAATCGAACTCGAACTGTCGGAACCATATCCGCCAGTGATCAATACGCCGCGCGAAACCGAACTCGCTCGTCGCGCGGCCGCGCGTGTCGTCGGCGCAGGGCGGGTGTTGACTTACGAGTTGCCGAGCATGGGTGCAGAGGACTTTTCGCTTTACCTCAAGGAGGTTCCCGGCTGCTTCGTACGCTTTGGAGCGCGGGCTCCGAACGCGGCGAACGTGCCGCTGCACAGCCCGCAGTTCGATTTCGATGAAGCCGCCCTGCTCATCGGAGCGCGTTACTTCGAAGCCGTCGTCCGCCTTGCGCTGGCCGATGACTTGTCGGCTGCGCAAGTTCTGTCGGACGATCCCACGAGTTATGATGACTCGTTGAGCACGCCCGCCACCTGATCGCCGGGGCCCGCTGTCGCGACCTCGGCCAGCCATCCCGTGCACCCGGCGTCACCGCGCGGAAGGCCGCCGTCACAGGAGAAGAGAACGAGGATGCCGGGCGGGAACTTCACCTGACTTCACCTGTTAAGCGACGCCACCCCTAGGGCAAGTCCCGTTTTCATCGTATAAAGGCCGGACCTTTGCCCAGGGCAGGACGGCTGGAAAGCGGGCGGACGGGCAGGCCAATCATCGTGGTAACCGCGTTCGGCGCCGTGGTGGTTGGCCTTGCCTTGGCCAGGATCTGGCTGGCAACATCGACGGCGCGTAAGCGAGGTGGCAGCTGCCACTTCTTCCCTGACGACGGGATCCGACACCGGCGGGAAGACGTGGCTGCCGCCCGCTTGCGCCCGCTCGAAGAGCTGCGCCGCGAAGGCCAGAGTGAAAAGGCCAAGGCAATAAAGGCAAAGGCAATGAGGACGAAGGCGAACGGTCGATAGGGGATGGTCGTCGGTTTCTCCCGGAGCAGGTGGTGCTCGTTCACTCAGCGACTGAGCATGTGGCTCAAGCAGTTGCCCTATTCCTGCGCCTGCATTCACGTCCGAGTACGTCCTTGCCGTTGCGCCTGAACCTATTTCTGGATTCACGCCGGATCGACCAAGCGCGTCGGGCTGACCGATACGGCAACGGTGTCGATCGCCTTCCCGGCCGGCGTTCGGATGGCCGCGTGCAAATCTTCAAGGTGGCGGCTCGTACACGCCGGGGTACCCGGTTTGTCGCCGGCACAAGACTTGCGGTGAAAGATTTCGCCGAGGGCGGCAGAGAATCCGGCAAACGCCGGGTCATTCTTTTCCGCCTTCAGGGCATCGCCGGCCAGCAGTTCGTCACGTGCGGCGGCACCGGCCGGTATCGCGGCGAGCGCCAACCTGATCACCTGGGCCAACAAGCTGGCCTGTGGGGAGTTCATGAGGGTTTCCTTTTGGCAACGATTTTGCGCCACTTTGCCAAATCGTCACTGAACCGCCTGTTCATGTTGCGTTCAGCCCTTGAAGCGTATAAAGAGGAACTGCGGTTCTGCGGCGCGCCCCTGCTCTCCGCGGTGACCGATTTGCTCGAGGAGATAGAGCGATGCTGAAGAAAACTGTCTGTTTATGGGCCACAACCCTATGCCTGGCCGGCGGCCTGGCGGCTGCCGCCGATCCTCCGCCCGACAATCGGGCGACCACCTCGCCAGGCACGGCGAGCCCGGGCAGTCGCCCGCCCGCCGGGCCGGGAATGGCCAGGCCGACGTTTGCCGATTTCGATCGTAATGGCGACGGCAAGATTACCCAGCAGGAGTTCCACGCGACGCGCAGCGAACGACAGGCGCAGCGTGCCGGCCGGCCAATGCGCGGGATGGCCGGTGCCCCGTCGTTTGCCGAGATCGACAGGGACGGCGATGGCTCGATCAGCCCCACCGAGTTTGCCGCCCACCAGCGGACGGAAGGCAGAGGCCCTGGCCCGGGCATGGGGGGCATGGGCGGCGCCAGAGCGCAGTGAGCCGGAGGCCCTGCATGACCAGCGGCATGCGGTTTTGGCTGATTCAGCTCGCTGCCGCTTCAGTGTTGGCCTGGCCCGCTGGCGGTTGGGCCGACGACGGACGCGGCTACGATCGCGCTCGCCAAGCGCTCGAAGCGGGCGAGTTTCTCCCGCTACGGGCGATTATCGAGCGCGTCGAACGCAGCTATTCCGTGCAGGTGCTGGAGATCGAACTCGAGCGCGACGGCGGTCGCTGGATATATGAGATCAAGACGGCAGCGATCGACGCCTTCGTTCAGAGTGGGCGTTTGACCGTCAGCGCACCGCGGATCTGGCCCTTTTCGTAACCGGTGGCGCGGTCGTTCGGATAGTGGTCGGCGAGCGTCCGCCGCAGGTCGGCATCGAGTCCTTCAGCTGGACCGTGGCAGCCGAGGCAGACCTCACTGACTGGCAGCGCTTTCATGTAGCGCAGCACCGGACGACCATTGACGGTGACAATCTCGCTTTTCTCGATGGTTTCCGGCTTTTCGCCGCTCGCGGCGCGGCGATCGAATTCGGTGAGCTGCGCGGCTTCCCAGGCATCCGGCGTACCGCGCTCGGCGTTACGGGTTTTCAGGCTGACGCGCCGGATGTCCCAACCAGTTTCGGCGCGTTTCTTGCCGATCAGTTGCGGTGCCAGGTCCTTGCAGACGGGAATCGCGCCGGCGACTCCCTCGGTGGCCACCGCTTCCTGCATCTTGGCGATGACCTGGGGGATGACGGGCAGGACCGTGCTCCTGGTTTCGGCGCTGAGCGCAGCCAGATCCTGGGCGCAAACGGGCACGGTGCAGACGAGCAGGGCGATGCTGATGGTTGATTTCATGGGGAGGTTCCTCGGCTTGTTCAGGAGACAGTGGCGGGCGTTTCGCTGACCGAGAAGGCAATCTCTGCGCCCCTCTGGACGATCTTCTTCACGGCACAATCGTTGATCGCCAGGAGAACGCGTTCCCGCTGTTCCTCGGAGAAGTGCTCGGGAAAGCTGACTTCGGTGCGGAAGCGGGCCAGCGTCAGTGGCCCACCGTGGCCGGCGAAGGGCTTGCAGCCGATCCTGATTCCCGCCGCAGTTACACCCATTGCCTTGCACTCCTTCTTGGCATAGACCGCCGCGCAGCTCGCCAGCACAGCGTAGAAGGCTTCCAGCGGATTCATCAGCGACCCATCGACGGCGTAGCTCACCTGATGCTTGCCGCCGCGCACGGTAATCACTTTCGAATCATCGACATCGACCGAATACATTGAATTCTCCTGATAAAGATGGACCGCGGATCACTTGCCCGGGTCAGACTGCACCTGGCGCACGCGCGACAGGCGCTCGAAAACGGTGAAGATGGCCATGCCGGCGAGCATGGCGAGGACGAAGACGAAGCCCTTGGCGCTGCCGCTACCGAGCAGGACGAGAGCCGGCCCGGGGCAGATTCCCGCCAGACCCCAGCCGATGCCGAACAGGGCGCTGCCGGCCAGCAGCCGGCGGTCGATCTGCCGGGCAGTCGGCATCTGCAGCGGCTTGCCGCGCAGCGAGGTCTGCCGCTGCCCGGCGATGCGGAAGGCCAGCAGGCCGACTGCGATCGCCCCGGCCATGACCAGTGCCAGAGAGGGATCCCAGTCGCCGGCGAGATCAAGAAAAGCGAGCACCTTGGCCGGGTTGCTCATGCCGGAGACGAGCAGGCCGCAGCCGAAGACGAGACCGATCAGCAGTGAAATCAGCACGCTCACGCGAGGCTCCTAGGCGAAAAGATGGCGGCTGGCGAAGACGGTCGCGAAGCCGGCGCTCATGAAGACGAGGGTGGCGACCAGCGAGCGTGGCGAGCGGCGCGACAGCCCGCAGACGCCATGGCCGCTGGTGCAGCCCGAACCGAGCCGGCTGCCGAAGCCGACCAGCGCGCCGGCGACGATGAGCGTTGCCCAACCGGTATCGATGCGGCTCTGTGGCAACTCGGCGAGCGCCTGGTAAAGCAGCGGCGCTGCCACCAGCCCGAGCGCAAACGCTGCCCGCCAGGCGACGTCGCCTTTCCTGAGCGGTTGCAGCAAGCCGCCGACGATACCGCTGATGCCGGCGATGCGTCCTTCGAGAAGAATCAGCAGCGCCGCCGCGAGGCCGATCAGCAGGCCACCGGCAAAGGCGCTGGCGGGTGTGAAATGCAACCAGTCGATGGTGATCATGGGTTCTCGCCCCCCGCTTGCGGGCAGTACATTTCATAGAGGGTGGCAAGCAGGGCAAGCACCCGTGCGTCGGCGACCGAGTAGTAGATCTTCTTGCCGTCACGCCGCGTGTTTACCAGTCCTTCGCTGCGCAGAACGCCAAGTTGCTGCGACAAGGTCGGCTGGTGGAGGTCGAGCAGTTCCTCGAGTTCGCCGACGCACTTCTCGCCCTGACTGAGCTGGCACATCAGCAGCAGGCGGTTGGTGTTGGCCAGCACGCCGAGGACCGCCGTCGCCCGGCCAGCCGCGGCGCGCATCGACTCGATATCAAGGGTGGTGGTGTCCATGGCGCGATTCCCTCACTAAGTTATACTTGACAATATTATGTTGTATAGTATTATGTATGTCAACATATTGTTTGGGCTGGCCGCCGCAACACCCGTGCAGCGGTGGTTGCACGGCGGACAGTCGCTCATCAGGGGATATCGCGATGCACATTGAAGCTTTCTTTGATCCGGCGACGGGCAGCAACAGCTACCTCGTCTTCGATACTGACCGAACGCGCTGCGTCGTCGTCGACAGCGTGCTCGATTACAACCCGCAGGCGGGACGAATCGGCACCAACAATGCTGACCGGCTGATCAGCCGCGTCGCCGAGACCGGTGCCTGCGTCGAGTGGATTCTCGAGACGCACGTCCACGCCGATCACCTCTCGGCAGCCTCCTACCTCCAGGAAAAGCTCGGCGGCCGGACAGCGATCGGCCGGCAGGTGACTGTCGTGCAGGGCGTATTCGGCAGGCTTTTCAACGCCGGATCGGGCTTCGCCACCGACGGCAGCCAGTTTGACCATCTCCTTGCCGATGGCGAGACGATCACGGTCGGCAGCCTGAGCATCACGGTCATGCACACCCCTGGCCACACCCCCGCTTGCGTCAGTTACCTGTTCACCGAGGGTGACGAGCAGGCGGTGTTCGTCGGCGACACGCTGTTCATGCCCGATACCGGCACCGCCCGTTGCGACTTCCCCGGTGGCGACGCGCGCACCCTCTATCGTTCGCTGCGCCGCCTGCTCGCCCTGCCGGCAAGCACCCGACTCTATCTCTGCCACGACTACCCGCCGGGCGAGCGGCCACACTCCTTCGTCAGCACCGTGGGCGAACAGCGCCGCAGCAACATTCACGTGCATGACGGTGTCAGCGAGGAGGAATTCGTTGACCTGCGGCGGCGCCGCGATGCGACGCTGGCGGTGCCGGTACTGCTGCTTCCCGCCGTGCAGGTAAACATGCGCTGCGGCAGGTTGCCCGAACCGGAGGAGAACGGGACGCGCTACCTCAAGATTCCGCTCAACACGATCTGAGCCGACGATGCCGATGCTGAGCGATCCGGCAATCATGGCCCCGCTGCTCGGTGCCGCTGTCGGGCTGATCCTCGCCCTGACCGGCGCCGGTGGTGGCATCATTGGCGTACCGCTGCTGGTCTTCGGGCTAGGTCTGCCCATTCAGCAGGCCGGTCCGATCGGCCTGCTGGCGGTCGGCCTGGCCGCCGGGCTCGGCTCCCTGCTCGGCCTGCGCCAGGGGATCCTGCGCTACCGCGCCGCTGCACTGATCGGCGCCTGTGGGCTGCTCACGGTGCCGGCAGGAGTCTTTCTCGCCCGGCACATCCCGAATCAGCCACTGACGCTGGCCTTTGCCCTGCTGCTCGGCTGGACGGGCTGGCGAGCGCTGCGGCGCGCGCGCCCACGGCAGGAGGTTGGCGCGTCGACCAGCGAGTCCCAACCGTGCCGGTTCAACCCGGATGTCGGACGATTCGACTGGAACCTGTCTTGTGCCCGCGCGCTTGGCGGAACCGGCCTGCTGAGCGGTCTGCTCAGCGGTCTGCTGGGCGTCGGCGGTGGCTTCGTCATCGTTCCCGCGCTTACCCGCTACTCCGATCTGTCGGCCGCGAGCGTCATCGCCACCTCCCTCGGCGTCATGACGCTGGTTTCGGTCGGTGGCATCGCGGCGGCCGCGGCGGGCGGCAGCATCGTCTGGCCCCTGGCGCTGCCTTTCGGCGGTGGCGCGATCGCTGGTCTGCTGCTCGGCCATACGCTTGCCGCGCGCTTCGCCGGCAGGCGCCTGCAGCAGAGCTTTGCCGTTCTCTGCCTGATCGTCGCCGGTTTGCTGATCGGACGAGTCGCCAGCGCCATTTTTTGATGGAACTGATGTGGGACATTCAGCTTCCGTCTTGTGACTTCGAACGCGCTGCTCGGCACGTTCTAGAGCCTTGTTGTGGCGATAGGATTCACCCTTGATCGAGACTGATAGGCGCAACGCCTCGCGGACCACATCGCTCGCGAAGGCGTAGAGGCCGGACGCCACCTTCCGCCGGACCATTTCCTCAAGCCTTGTCTTTTTCGCTTTCGCTCCCCCAACGCCTCGTCATTTCCTTCACGCCAGAACGTCCGCCACTGCAACTCGGACCACAGGCACCCACAGCGGTGCTACTGTTTCGGAGGTCGTCGGCTTGTGCATCAGGCGGTATTGCCCCTCGATGGGTTCGCGAAAGACCGCCAGTCCGCCGGCCTTGACATCACACAGCCAGACCTCGGGAATGCCGTGGCGCGCATAGAGCGAAAGCTTGACATCGCGGTCGTAATCGAGGGTGGTGTCGGAAACCTCGACGATCAACAGGACGTCAGCGGGTGTCGGTCGGCATGGTTGGCGCGTTTGACGAGGGTAATGTCCGGCTGAGGTTCGCTCCGTTCGTCAAGGACGATGGGGTTCTGCACCCGCACCATATAACTGGCGGAAGGGCCGCTGCCGAGACACTCGGCAAATCGGTCGACGAAATCATCCCCTCGACCATCGCGCGGCAATGCGGCTCATCACCTCGGAACCGGTGCTTGACCTCCGTGCCATCTGCGCCGACATTCAGAAGATCAAGGCGACTTGTGGCCATACGGTCGTCAGTCTCCCGCCGCGGATGTTGAACGTCGCCATTGACCCGTTGGAGCCATCCGATCAAAGGTTACGGCACACTATTCGAGCTTGGCCCCTTTTCATTGTCTCTGGTCGAACTGGCAGGCGAATACGCCGACACCTTTGCCCTGCGTGGCTACGACAGCGTTCAACTCGCCGCTGCGCGCATTTTGCAACCAGCGGCTGGAGGAGTTGCACTTTGCCTGTTTCGACATCCGCCTGCAAAGGTCTGCCAGAGTGCTGGGCATGCTGACAGTGGCTGTGGAATGACTGCCGAGGGGTGTGAATGAATGTGTTGGGAGGGACCGATATACACCCCTCCCCAGCAAGGGGCGAGGGGTGTTCACCGATGTCAACGCATCTCCATTGAACAAGGGACTGCGACCAACACTTTCAATCACACCCTGCGAGAAGGGTGCGATTGAAAGTCGAGGAAGCGTGCTTTTTCACTTTAAAACCGAAGCGCCCCGCCCAATACTTTCGTTCGCACCCGCTGCCTTACGCGTCGTCTCTTGCGGTCGCTCGATTGCGTTACACTGCGCGGACCATACCGACCGCCGTCTTTTCCATGCCCCCGCCTGCAACGCTTCCGACCGGAGAGATCTTTCTCAGCTATAGCCGCAGCGACCGGGTGGCGTGCATCGCGCTGCGATCGGCGCTGGAGCAGGCGGGTTTTCCGGTCTTTCGCGATGAGGACTCGATCCGCTGCGGCGATCGCTGGCTCACCAGCCTGCAAAAAGCGCTGCTCGGCTGCTCGGCTTTCGTGTTGCTGGTCGGCCGCGATGGCGTGCAGCGCTGGGTAGGCGCCGAAGTCGAGGTCGCCTTGTCGCGGCACCTGTCGCCGGCTGATGGCGCGCAACGGTTGCCGATTTTTCCGCTATTCCTCGAAGGCGCCGAGCACGGCGACCTGCCGCCTTTTCTCGCCCTGTTCCAGGCCGCTCGCTGGTCGGCGGACGAGCCCTTGCCGGAAGCCTTGCTGGCAGCGATCACGAGCGGTGCCACGCTGCCCGATTACCGCGAGACGTTCGATGGCTGCCCCTTCCTGGGACTCCGTGCCTTCGCGCGAGTCGATGCCCGCTTGTTCTTCGGGCGGCGGATGGAGACGCTGGAGGCACTTGCCTGCCTCGGCGACCAGCGCGAAGCTAATCCGGAACGACTGCAGGGCAGCGCCGGCGCCGGCTACCAGCGCTGGCTGCAGATTGAAGGCAACAGCGGCGCCGGCAAGTCGTCCTTGGTCAATGCCGGCATGCTGCCCATGATCGAGCGCGGTGCGCTGTGGGCTCGCACCGGCTTCGAACACTGGCGGCTCCTCGGCCCGATGATGCCTGGCCTCGACCCGCTGGCGAAGCTCGCCGAGGTGCTCGAACACGCGCTGATCGCCGAGCCGGCGCAACGAGATGTTCTTCGCCTGCAGCAGCGCTTCGAGCGGAACGAACGCGCGCTCGCCAGCCGGCTGCGCGATCTCAAGCAGGAACGGACGGCCTTTCTGTTGATCGTCGACCAGTTCGAGGAACTGTTCACTTTTGCCGGCGACGCGCCGCGCAAGCAGTTCGATGCCTTGCTGGCGCAGGCGCTGCACGACCCCGAGTGTCCGCTGTTTCTGATCAGTACCGTTCGCGCCGACTTTCTCGACCGCTTTGAACAGTTGCCGCGCCTGCGGGCGATCTACAACAGCCACTGCAGGCGCTACTTTCTGCCGACGATCTCGGAGAACGGCCTGCGCGAAGTCATCGAGCAGCCGGCCGCTCTCGCCGGCCTCGATGTGCGCGAAGTCGCCACCGCGATCCTCGACGACGCGCGCGACGAAATGGGCGCCTTGCCGCTGGTCGAGAACGCTTTATTCACGCTATGGCAGCGGCGCGACGGAAATCGCCTCAGCGGCCAAGGTTTCCGCGACCAAAACGGCATCGTCGGCATGTTGAGCACGCAGGCCGACGAGTTGCTGGCACGGATCGAGGCGGACGTTGCGCAGGGCCGGCAGGCAGCGCTCGAACTGCTGCTGCGCCTGACCCGGATCAACGACGAAGGCCGCCACACGCGCCAGCGAATCACGCGTGAAGAGGCCATCCTGGTTGCCGGCAATGGCCGTGACGAGATCGGCGAGCGCGTGCTGCAACTGCTCTCGGGCGAGCGGCAGCCCGGCGTCCCGAGCGCTGGCGGGCAAGGCGCCTTGCGGCTGATCACCACCAGCCTGGTCGGAAAGCAGCGCTATGTCGACCTGATTCACGAAACGCTGATCCGCGCCCGTGGCAAGGACGCGACGAGCGGCAAGCGCATCGGCTACTGGCCAACGCTCTACGACTACATCGAGGCCAACCGCGACCGCGACATTCACCGTCAGCAGCTCGGGTTCCAGACCGAGCAGTGGCTCAAGAGCGGCGGTATCTTCGCTCGCTGGCGCAATCTCGCCGGCTGGCGGGACCTCGGCCTGTATCGGCGCTTGCGCGTCGTCAGCGGTAGTGACGAAGGGCGCTTTCTCGCGGCGAGTCGCTGGAATGCGCGCGTGCAAGTCGCTTTGCTGGCTTTGCTGCTCAGCTTCGTCGGTGAATCGTACCTCTGGACGCGCCGCAACGACCTGCCGCTCGACTCGATGCTGATGCAGCAACGCTATCGCCTGGGATACGCCCCGCTTCCCGAGCTGGTGGACATCCCTGCGGGTAGCGTGGACATCGGAGAGCAGGACGAGGAATTTGTGAAGGGGATTCCGGAAACGACCATGATGTACCTCGGAGTTCCCGGAAGACGCGTCGAGATCGCCAGCGGTTTCAGCCTGGGCAAGTACGAAGTGACCTATGAGCAGTTCGACTACTACGTCTGGGAGCAGCCGCGGGCCGCAGATCGCCGGCTGGAGCTCTATCCGACTACTGCCAAGGGCGGGCGCGGCAAGCGGCCGGTGGTGAACGTGGACTGGAACGCGGCCTCGGACTACACCCGTTGGCTCGGCGAGCGGATCGGGCGCAAGTGCCGCCTGCCGACCGAGGCCGAATGGGAACATGCCGCCCGCGCGAAGACCCACACTGCCTATCCCTGGGGCGACGAGGTGCGCCGCATGAGCAGCGGCAGGGAAGAGGTGATGGCCAATTGCCACGGCTGTGGCAGCTCCTGGGACAATGACCAGTCGGCGCCGGTGGGCAGTTTTGCTGCCAATGCGTTTGGCGTCCACGACACCTCGGGCAACGTCTGGGAATGGACCTGCTCGGTCTGGCGCGAGCGCTTTGACGGCAGTAAACAGACGTGTGCTGCCGGCGCTCGAGAGAATACGAAGGCCCGGGCGGCGCGCGTGGTTCCTGGAACGATGTGGTTGCCTTTGCGCGCTCCGCCGCTCGTTTCCGCGTCCCTCCGGACCTCCGTTTCGACTTTCTCGGTTTTCGGGTGTGGTGTTCGTCCCAATCGTGATCTGCTTCGCAAGGCGCTGCTGGCGCTGCCGGAAATGCCGGTCGACCAAGGTTTGCCGGCCGAGGCCTGAGCTGGATCGATGGCGCAGGTGAATCCCGTCCGCACGTGGCTGCATCGCGTCGGGCGCATATCAAATACGGGCGCCGCCTGGGCTTCTGCCCCGTGGCGCCCGGCCTCCACCTGGCACGACCCGTCGTTGACAATGTGGCAAAGCAGAATTACTCAAGCTCGTGCCGCAGCCGCCCCTCCTGGAGCAGCGCATAGAGCCTGTGAAAATATTCCGCCAAGTCGGCCCGCCAGCGTAGCGCATCCTGTATAATGACGCTATCATTTTCATACTGCGCCCTGCTCATGACCCCGACGGCAGCCTTGTTCCCCGACGAACC
>WBZL01000093.1_pt1 | contig 85828 bp, 59 predicted proteins | sample 5204291 | NCBI WGS metagenome assembly WBZL01 (sample SAMN12344345, study PRJNA552823) | activated sludge metagenome | biome: Activated sludge suspended growth; feature: Nitrification reactor; material: Wastewater; isolation source: activated sludge from nitrification reactor of wastewater...
TTTAAATCAAGACTGTCAACAAACTCCCTCATAAATCTGGCAGGATGTTCTCTAGGAACCCAGTCCTCCAAACTCTGAGGAAGTAATAACTGCTGCTCGTAATTTGCCTTTATCTGTCTGGACATTTAAAGATTTTGTTTGTACAAAAATACAAATTTTTATCGAGAGGTTTTGAGACAACCTCTTAGGGGGAGGCAGGGTGGGGGTGAGACTCATTCATGAATGAATTATCAGCCTCTGTTCCGTTGAATGTTAAAACAAGTTAGAGTATTTTGAGTAAAAAAATTTAAGGAAAGAATAAAGATATGTCAGACGTGAAAGAAGAAAGTTCTGAATCTTTTGATTTTGACTCACTTTGGAATTATAATGATCCTGCCGCGACGGAAGAGAAATTCAACGATGTCTTGCCGCAGATTAAGGAATCCGGCAAAACATCTGATTATCTTCAGCTCCTAACGCAGATTGCCCGCACATACGGACTTCGCATGAAGTTTGATGATTCCCACAAATTGCTTGACGAAGTCGAGAAGCAACTTAACAACGCCGACCCGAAAACCAAAGTCCGTTACCTGCTCGAGCGGGGCAGAACATTCAACTCATCAGGAAAGGTCAATGAAGCCCGTGAACTTTTTCTTCAGGCAGTTGATCTGGCCGTTGCATCAAACGAAGACAATCTTGCCGTTGATGCCGCTCACATGATGGGAATAGTTGAATCCGACGAACAGTCGTTACAATGGAATGAAAAGGCATTGGCTATGGCTGAAAGATCTTCCGATCCAAAAGCCAATAAATGGCTCGGTTCACTTTACAACAACATCGGCTGGACGTATTTCTCCATGAAGCAATATGAAAAAGCATTAGAACTTTTCAAAAAAGATGCCGTATGGTATGAGCAGAATAAAAGCAAAACTTACGTGAATATTGCGAAGTGGTCCGCCGCAAAGACACTCCGCATGATGGGAAAGACCGATGAAGCGCTTGAAGAGCAACTCCGCCTGCTTGAACTGTTCCGGAATGGCGAAGCTGATGAAGACGGATATGTATATGAAGAACTTGCCGAATGTTATCTTCTGAAAAACGATGATGTTCAGGCAACACACTTTGCAGCGCTTGCTTATGAAATTCTTTCAAAAGATATCTGGATGGAGGCAAATGAGAAAGAACGATTGGAGAGATTGAATACACTCGGAGGAAATCAGATTTGAAATTCGGACATACAGAAATATTTGTTTCAGATCCGATGACTTCAAAAATATTTTACGAGAGCATTCTCGGATTTGAAGTGATTGATATTCAGGATGACAAGTATATCTGGCTGAAATCTGACGGCGCACATTTTCTTCTGAGACCGGGGAAATTGAATAACAGGAGTGAATCATACTCTGCCTCCGCAACAGGATTTGTCATCTATACAGACGACCTTGACAAGTCAATACAAACTCTTGAATCAAGAGGCCTCAAATTCAAAGGCACAGACGGCTCACCCAAGTGCCCTACCTTTACAGATCCTGACGGAAACTGGTTTCAGCTTGTAAACCCAAATGATCATTAACAAACAATCTTAACTTATGGAAGAGCTCACCACAAAAGAAGAACAAGAAAAACTCTACAAGGAAGTCGGAGAGATTGACAAGGAAATTGAAAATCTTCGAAAGAAAAGAATTGAATTGAATGCCAGGGCGGGCGCTATGAAAATTCAGAACTACTCTCTGAAGGACAGAGATGGCAATGATGTGAAACTTTATGATTTGTTTGGCGAAGACAAATATCTCATTGCCATTCACAACATGGGCAGGGGATGTGATTATTGCACCATGTGGGCAGACGGCATGAAGGATACCTACAGGGAAATTGAGAAGAAAGCAAAATTCATTCTTGTATCTCCGGATATGCCTGAAGTGCATAAGGCATTTGCTGAAGCACGGGGATGGAATTTCAATTCGTATTCTTCTTTCGGCTCCGAGTTTACCTATGACCTTGGTTATGAAATCAGGAAGGAAGGCAAAAAATTTTATTGGCCCGGAGTATCGGTGCTTGAAATGCTTGATGACGGAACTGTTGTAAGGGTAGGCAAGGATTACTTTGGACCGGGAGATTTCTATTGTAATATCTGGCATTTCCTGGATCTCCTGCCGAGTGAGAATATAACGATTGATTCCTGATAGAAGTTTTTCGCTTGATTTCAAATTTCTGATCCAAGCTATCTTGTGTTACACTGAGACCCACAGAGGAACACAGAGATACACGGAGTTTTACAGAGTTATTCTTAAAGTGAAGATTTCTGTCCAAGTACAAAATGTCTGTTGAAATTTAGTTTGAACTATGTGTGATCCGCCAAAAGTTCTTATTCAATAGATTCTCCGTGGAACTCAGTGATATCTCAGTGGAACTCAGTGATATCTCAGTAGAACTCAGTGATATCCAAACTATCTTTTGTTACACAGAGATACACAGAGTTATTTGAGGTATGCTTTTCTACCCGGGAACAAATTGTCTGCTGTAAATTTTAATTGAACTAAGAATGATATGCTAAAAGTTCTTATTCAATAGATTCTCAGTGAATCTCAGTGACTTCTCCGTGAAACTCTGTGTAATCACATACTTCAGATCATTTAAATTCTTTCACATGAACACAACAAAATTTATCTCGGCACAATACGACATGGTCATCGAATGGATGACCGGTATCGTAGAAGCATTCTCTGACGACGATTTCAGACTCGAGCTTGCTCCGGGAAAAAATCATGCGCTTTGGATCCTTGGTCATCTTGTCACCAGTGATGACGATCTTTCTGTTTATCTAGGCAAAGGCGAACTCTTGTTTCCTGCATACTCCGAGGTCTTCTCACAGGGAAAGAAACTGATCCCGTTTGAACAATGCCCGCCTCCACAAGAACTTAAAGAGGCACTTCGAAAGGTATTCGAAAAGAACAAAGCGATCTTTGCATCACTCAGCAGTGAAGAACTCTCTGAACCGCATGCTCTGATCGGTGATCAGGAGAACGACTATTTCAAAACCAAGGGGAGGGTAGTCTCTGCCTGGCATCTTCATCAGCTTTATCATACGGGACAACTCGGCGCAATACTTAGTCTGGCAGGAAAGAAAGTTTATGGATGACGGCAGATCTCGCCGTTAACAATTTCATGTTAAATTCTATTTCAGCAAAGCCGTATTATGAAATCACTCTTGAAATGAATTCTGTCAGTTTGGATTATGTAATACTATTTTGGGATGACGGACGAGCACAATAGAATAATAGACACGCTTCTTAATTCAGCAGAGCCGTCAGTTCGATACAAGATCATGCTGAATGTTTTAGATGAAGACCCGTCGTCCAGGGAGATCAAAAAACTCCGCGAAGAAATTCGAAGATCGGCAAGAGTGAAAACACTGTTGAGCTCTAGAAGCAAGTCAGGAGAAATTCTGAGCAAGAGAAATGTTTACGACAAGTGGCAGGGAGCTCATTGGATATTAGCTTCACTTGCAGACATCGGCTATCCTGATGAAGACGAATCACTTATTCCCGTTAAAGATCAGATACTAGCATTCTGGCTTGATGAATTTTATTACAAGGAGTTTGAAGCAAAAAGCAGGGAAGACAGTTACAAGCATGAAGGTGTTCCGTTAATGCAGGGCAGATACAGGAGATGTGCCTCGCAGCAGGGCAATGCGCTATACTTCCTGATTAAGCTTGGATTGAGCGACGATAGAATTGATGATCTTGCAGAGAGACTTCTTCACTGGCAGTGGGATGACGGCGGATGGAATTGCGACAAAATGCCGGATGCAAAGAATTCATCATTCATGGAGTCGCTTCTTCCGTTGCGCGGGCTTGCTCTTTACAGCAGGCAGAAGAAAAACAAAAAAGCTAAGGCCGCAGCTGAGAGAGCTTCGGAGATCTTCCTGAAGCGTCAGCTTTTCATCGGACAGCATACCGGCAAAATCATCCATCCTGAATTTACATTCCTGCATTATCCGTTATACTGGCATTATGATATTCTCGGCGGACTTAAGGTCATGGCTGAAGCCGGCTTCATTGGCGATGAACGCTGCAGCAAGGCTCTCGACTTGCTCGAATCAAAGAAGCTGAGTGACGGCTGGCCTGCAGAAAGATCATATTACAAAGTTTCAGATGAGTTAAAGCATGGCGCTGACTATGTTGACTGGGGAGGCACAGGCAAAAGAAAATCCAACGAGTGGATCACTGCCGATGCACTGTATGTTCTGAAAAAGTCAGGCAGGATCTGACTTCCATGGCAGCCCGAAAACATGACGTGCCTCAAACACTGATTCTGCAAAGCTTTGAGGCAGGTAAGGTAAAGTTAAAAGATTGTTTTTTTGTTATTACAAAGCTATTTTTGTACGAACAAAAAATTAAACAAACTAAACCTCTCTATTATGAACAAAGAAGAACTGATTGCCAAAATTGCCGGCGATGCCAACATCACAAAAGTTCAGGCAAAAGCAGCGCTGGAATCTGTAGTTGACGGAGTCAGAAAGACTCTTAAGAAAAAAGGCGGAAGGCTTGCACTCGTTGGATTCGGAACATTCTCCGTATCAAACAGAAAAGCAAGAATCGGAAGAAATCCGCAAACAGGAAAAGAAATGAAAATTGCTGCAAAGAAAGTTGTAAGATTCAAAGCTGGAAAGCAACTTGCAGAACACGTAAACAAATAATATCAGGTTTAGAAAAACCCGAAGGCATCTCAGTTAATTCTGAGATGCCTTTTTTATTTTATCCTCTTGACGCGTTGGTGGAGTATTGTATGTTACTTCTGCTATCGCACGACAGCAAACTTCCCTTTCTTCTGTTCAACTTCCTGTCCGGAAGAATTTTTGCCTGTCGCCACATAAATATATATTCCCGTTGCAACCATCTCACCGTTAGTGTTCCTTAAATTCCATTCAACACCGCCGTTGCCGTCAGTCTCATTCACTGTAATTATGTAATTGCCGTTAAGATCATAAATATCAATTGCGGCTTCGCGTGTTGTGTTGGCAAACATTATGAAATCCTGATTGGATTTGATGTTGTACGGATTTGGATAAACATACATCTCATCAAGATTCTCCTTGTTGAATATCAACCCGAATGAACTTCCGGAGCCTTCTACAATTCTGATCCCGTCAGCAGAAAGAATGTTGGATGCCTTCAGAACATAGTTCCTGCCCGTTGCGCCGATTGCCGCATTGCTTTGAAGTGAAACATAAACAGTCTTTCTGTCAGTGTTGTCAATTGCTACAGATTGTACCGTTATCCCAAACGGCTCAAACCTGTAGTTGGCAGTATTCTCTGCGCTTGTCTGCTCAACTTCAAGATTGAAATTCACTTTCAGCTTGTTGCCCGGCTGAAGCTCAAGATTTGTAATATAGAATTTCGGTTCATCAACTACATTCACAGAAAATGATACTGCATTTGTATCAACAGGCGATCCGTACCGGTCTATCATGCCTATGGTCCTTACGGAGTAATTCCCGTTATCGGGAATACTGTCGAGAGTAAGAAGATATTCAAAGTCATTCCTGATCGCGGCATTTTTCGGATTGCCAATTCCGGATATCAGGAAAGTGTTTAGGTTCGGGAGAAGAGGTGAAACCTTCTCGCTAAGCTTCAAGGAAATGAATCCTCCTTTTTCATAACTTGCCGATACAAGTCGTGACTTGTTGTGAACAAAGATCTGTAACGGATCGGTCGGCTGACTCTCACGAATGTTGTTCTCATTGTCTATGGAAGTTACTCTGTAATAGTATGTTATTCTGTTCATGACATTGATGTCAGCATATTCTGTCTGCGAAACTGAATCATGCAGAACAAAATTCATCGAGCTGTCGCTTCTGTAAATACGATAAGAGTCTGCGCCGTTAACAGAATTGAACAGAAGCTGAACCCTGTTTGAGTCACTGCTGTAACCCTTGAGTCCAAGCGGAGTTGAGGGTCCTGTGAAAGCAATATTTTTCTCAAAGAACAGAAGCGTATCGTCAACTGTGTTGAGTCCCAGCTCTTTCACACCGTTCCCGTTAAAGTCATATGCTATCTGATTGAACGAATTCACATTACTTTGGTAATACTGCGGAATAAATCTTCCGGCGTTTACATCATACTTAAGCACATAGAATTGTGTGCCGGTATTCACAAGCACTTCGTCTTTTCCGTCATTATCAATGTCGGTTGCTTTCGTGGATGTCTCGGTGTATGATTTAAAATTGTAAACATCCGTGATATCAAGCAGTGTGTATGTATTTGATGTTGTTGCCTTGTAAGTATATAGACTGTAATACTGAACTATGTCAGTATTAAAACTTATTGTTCCTATAGCAAAGTCTTTCCTGCCGTCACCGTCGAAATCTCCGGAAACAACATTGTCGCTCTTTACGAATCTGCTAAGACTGTCGAGAAAAATTCTCGAGAATGTATTATCACCCGTATTCGTATATACGGAGATTGCCGCCTGAGGCTGAAATGTAACGGGTGATTGGTAATCATTTACAAATACAACTTCATTCTTGCCGTCACCGTTAAGGTCTTCAACTATGGTATTCTGAGATGTTGCAGTGGAATCTCTTCCGTGATAAGGAAGCAATGCAACCTGCGTGTATGTATTCTGCAGATTCTCAAGAATTCTCAGGCCGCCTTTTCCGAATCCGAGAATCTCCAGCACTCCGTCTCCGTCTGTATCTGCTATTCTAGATGACCAGAAGTTTCCTGATACAGAATCACCCCATACAAGACTTACCGGGAGTTGCCCCGGCGAAGGTGCCTCGTAAACAAAACCGTTCCTTTCTCTTGACATCAGCATCTCTAATTTTCCGTCTGCATCAACATCTCCTACATCTCTTGCAATCCTGAATTCGGGCCAGTTGTCATTTGAAATTTTTGTGAAAGTTCCTGCATTGAATTCATATACATTCAGCTTCAGATTATTTCTTATGTCGTTAAGCAGCAAGTCCGGTTTGCCGTTTCCGGTGATATCCGAAGGCGTGACCGCCGCCTGTGAATACGGCAGCGAGTATGGAAGTTGTGAATAACCGTAGCTGTTTATGAAATTGCCTGTTGTGAAAACAAATGCGGGATCATTCAGAATTTTCTGCTTGCCGTTGAGAGATACTGCTTCAAGAAAGAACTCATACTCAGTATTGGACTGAAGATCGCTTCCGTTCAATATTCCGATATGCCCCGTTGTTACAAATCCGAGATTCGGCGTGCCGACATCTGCAAGCACATACTGATATGGCTCACTCACATTCTTTCTCTTGTAATGTATCTTGCCGAGTGTTCTCTTATTTGTACCGAAAAGAATTAGCTGAGAAAAATTGTTCTTGTCGAGGACTGTTCCGAATGCAACATCAGTTATCTCAGGCGGAAGACTGTCTTTGAAGAAGATCAGCCTGTGTTCAATGCTTCTTCCTGAATTGCTGTTGATGGCAAGGCGAAGTGTATAAGAGGTATCGGCAAGGGAAGAAATATTCCATTGCAGGACAGAGTCTTCAAGTGCCTGTGTGTTCACATTTTCTTTGAGAGGAATCCATTGCGACGGCCGCTGACCGACACCGTAGGAAATTGAATAGTTTACAAACAACGGTGATGCAGCAGAAACAACAACCGGAACAATTCCGCCTGATGATGTAAAATCCTGAAACGGATAATGTATCCTTGCTATTGAAGGCTTGTCAAAGTTGTTTAAAGCATTAACTGCATTCACCCTGCCTGATGATCGAATATGATCCCATCCGGTTTGTCCCGGCATCAGAGTAGTGGTTGACACAAGTATTCCTCTGACTTCTTCATTGCTTAGCTCAGGATTTCTCGAGAGCAGAAGCGCTGAAATTCCTGCTACGATCGGCGCGGCGAATGATGTTCCGTTCAGCTTGTCGTAATCACCGCCGTATTGTGAACTGCCCTTGCCGGTCCTAACTGTTGTAAGGTTCTGAAAACCTGTTGCGTAAATATCCACAGTTTCACCAAACGATGAGAACCCGGCTTTGTTGCCGGTATTATCAGAGGCAGCTACAGATATTACTTCATCATAAGCCGAGGGATAATGAAGCCTGTCTGTCGCATCATTTCCTGCCGAGCAGATTATCACCGCATTTCCTGAATATGCAAACCTTACTATATCCTTTAGCAAATTGCTGAAAATATAATCTCCGAAACTGAAGTTGAAAACCTTCACGCCCATGATCATCCCGTACAAAACTGCATTTGCCACATCGTCTTCCTCACCGTAACCCTGCGCATCAAATGCACGCATAACCAGTACTTTGCAATTCGGTGCAACAGAAGCAATTCCAAGTCCGTTGTTGAAAGTCGCGTTGATAATGCCTGTAACAGCCGTACCGTGTGAAAGAAAATTATCGTCAGTTGGATCATTGTCGGGCTCAAGGTAATCACCCCTTCTCGGATCACCGGTAAAAGGTTCATCGGTAAAATCCCAACCGCGCCAGTCATCAACGAATCCGTTTCCGTCATCGTCAATTCCGTTTGATTGCTTTCCGTTGCCGTACTCACCGTAATTGATCTTGTAACTTGACTGAAGATCCGGATGATCGAAATCAAGCCCTGAGTCAATCACTCCGATCAGTGAGGCTGAATCTCCAAGCGTGATATCCCATGCCTGCGGAAGATTCGAGAGTCCGATATATTCCTGTTGCGGGTAATAAGTATCATTCGGAGTCAATTGCCTGTCGCCTAAGGCATCAAGCTTCAGCGTACCATTTAACTGTATATATTCAACGTGTTCATTTCTGCTTCCCTGAAGGAGCAGTTGTTCCAGGTTGCTCTTATCTGTTTTAAGAACGAAGATCCTGTCAAGTCCAGCGCTCCTGAATGCCGGACCGTCAAGTCGCGAAGTCACACTCTGCGAAAACAATTGTCTGGATTGATTGATGCTGAAGTCACGGCAGATCTTCGATAAGGAGCTGCCGCCGGTTCCCGGCTTTCCTGTTTTGAAAGAATTAAGAACTTCCTGTGGCGCGTTTCCCTTCAGCTTTATAATGATCTCAGATTGCTGAGAAAATGCTGATGAAGTAACTGCAGCAAAAAGCATAATGATCGCCGCTATTCTGATCAAACTCATTTGTGTTTGGATGATTTATTGAATGCCGTAATGACTTTTCAGTTCATTTCCAACTTTACTTCTCTGACGTCTTTCAGGATCAGCCCGTCTTTATCAATCAATACTTTGAGCGGTTTGCCGGAAGTGTTAAGTACAAATTCCTGCTGTCTCAAATTGTTTTGTACAGTAAACTCTTCTTCTGAATTCTCTGTCACAACCGTGATCTTGAGCGGGACAAAATAAACATCCATGTCCTTTTGCTCCTGCGACAGTTTTAACTTAATTTCATATTGTGAGCCACTGTTCTCTGTGATGCTCCATGAATATGCATACTCAGGACGTCCTTTTCCGTTATATACCCATTGATCAAAGAACTGATCAAGATCCATTCCCGAAACTTCCTCACATATATCCGCAAATTCCGAAGTGGTTGCTGTCTTGTATTTGAATCTCTCATAATATGTCCTTATGATCCTGAAGAATGTTTCATCACCGGTAACTCCTCTCAGCATATGCAGCACCCAGGCACCTTTGCTGTAAACAGTCGCTCCGAATATAAATCCCTCAGGATTATATACTGTGGTTGGAAATCTGCCTTTGTCCTCTCTTTTCATTTTCATGAGGTAAGCTTCTCTGCCGTGTAGATGTTCTTCCCAAAGAGCTTCGCTGTATGTAGCAAAGCCTTCGTTCAGCCAGATGTCCCGCCATGTTGCAGGAGACACGGCATCACCAAACCATTGATGCGCAAGTTCATGCATCACTATATCCTCATATCGTCCGTCACCTGTTACAAGCCGGTAACCCATGCTTGAAACAGTCTGGTGCTCCATCGCACCGCTTATCCATCCAAACAATGCCATTCCATATTTCTCATCAATGAAAGGATACTCTCCATATGTTTCGGAAAGAAATCTTATCATGTCAACAGTATTCTTCCAATCATACTTTGCTTTTTCAGTATAGGAAGGATATGTATAATATTCTACAGGCATGTTCTTGGATCCGTCAATTGAAGTATAGGTCTCCGTCCATTTGTCATATTTGCCTATTGCAAGTGATACGAGATAAGTAGTGATCGGATAAGAGGAACGCCAGTGAAATGTCTTTTCGCCTTTCTCGTTAGTTGTGATATTCTTGAGCGTACCGTTTGAAACAGCTGTCAGTTGCGGCGGAACAGTTATAAGAATATCCGCTTCGGCCTTGTCCGTTGTCAGGTCTTTGCAGGGCCACCATGTCGGAGCATAGGTAGGCTCGCTTAATGTATATATGGCGGGTTCATTGTCAAACTCCTTGAAGCTGAATGAGTCGAATCCTTTATTTACCGGAATGCCTTCATACACAATTGTCACATTGAATTGCCTGCCCGTGGCGGAGCCGGGAAAATTGATCTTCAGGTAATCATTCTGATGAACATACTCTGCTTTCTTGTCATCAACACTTACCTCAAGCACTTTCATATCGTTTGTGAAATTCACATATATCAAACTCAAAGTATCCGACAAACACTCCGCCATAATATTTGTCTTTCCAAACAGCATTTTCGCGGGTATGTCGAACGAAAAGTTCAATGTGTAATTCCTGACATCATACAAATTCTGCATGGCTATGATTTCCGGATCTTCTTCACGTTGAACCCTGCCGTTGGAAACTATTCTGTAAGATTCCTTTAATGAAGTGGCAACTTCATCAATTTTCCTGTTATTCTTAATCTCATTGGCTATCTCAGTTCCGAGTATGGTCCAATAGATACTGCCAATCAATAATATTGTGGCAACTAACATTATTATAATGGATTTTTTCATTGAATAAGGTGTGAGGACAAACACCCGGCATTGTGAACAGCAATAACGGCAGTTAAAGTTTACAGACGTTAAATTATATCTAAATATTTGAATTATTTGCTTAAATTGAAACTCACTTTCTGAATTTACGAGCATAATGATCACCATAAAACAAAAGCAACTTATTCCGATTTATTCACTGATTCTTCTCACATTTGTCTTTTCCTCATGCATAAGTGTTGAGCGAACCATTAAGCTTAACCGCGACGGATCCGGCGAAGAGGTTTTGAAAATGATCTACCAGAAGGAGTTTTACAATATGCTTGGCACATTTACAATGATGTTTGATTCTGCCGGAAGTCAGAGCAATCTTATGGACTCCATGTATAATGCAACTTCGGAGCTCTCAAAGCTAAGAGGTTCATTTGAATCTACAGAAGGTTTGAATCTTATTGAGTCATATTCCAAAATACAGCCTGATTCATCAAATCTTGTGTATGTAAATTATACTTTTGACAGTGTTTATAAGATCGGTGAATCAATGAACAAGGTAAGTGATGATTTTGAGGACCAGCCCGCTAAGATCACATATGGAACAGAAGACGGAAACCTGGTTTTCCGTTATCTTTATGAATCACCGGATACCGGAAGCGATCCTTCGGCAGATTCACTGAAGACACAAATGATGTCCGGAATGGCATCAATGTTTCAGAACGGAAAGTTCAGATTTGAGCTGAATTCTCCCTATGATGTGGTTTCATCTAATGCTACATTTCAGGACGGAAGAAATCTAGTATGGGATCTGCCGCTTTCAGAGATCATTACAAATAATAAGCTTCTGATTGAGGCCGTATTAAAACCTGAATGACGGGCACGAAAAAATGGGGAATTGTTGTTAGCAGTTTTGTGGAAAAAAATCCCACTCCCAAATTAAGCTTAATTTGAACAACTAATTGGCGGTTTTCGGGGCACGGAAATTGCTTATACTATAATTAAAACAACTTAACAAATGCAATTGAAAGCAATAAGATTAGTGATTCTGTTTTCTGCGGCGATTATTCTGTATTCATGCGCAAAAGAAGTTCCGCCCGAATTGCTGAGCGGAAATCAGAAGAAACAACAGACACAGGATCAACAGCAAGGAAAGCAGGACATGCCGGATGATTCGATACACAGATCATTGAAATCATCAAATCCGCACGGAAGCAGTGACGGCAGCGGTACAGAAAGCAAGTCAGGTGAAGGATGGAACGACGAGAAAGTGGTTTCGCTGACAAAGGAAGCCGATGAAGCGGATGCAAAATTCAAGAAAACCGGTGCAGCAGGTGACAAGAGCGCATGTATAGAGAAGCAAATGGCAGCCGCAAATTATCTGATGTTTGAAGCTGACCTTCCACCAAAAGACAAGTATAAGCCGGCTCTTCAAAGATACAGAAGAGTTCTGGAACTCGATCCGAAGAACGATGAAGCGATAACGAATAAGAAACAGATCGAAGACATTTACATTTCAATGGGTAAACCGATTCCTGAATAATAACGGTTAAAGCCATTTCTTAAAAAAACCAATCACTATGGGTTACGCTTTTGTTTACATAGCATTTGCCGCCTGCCTGATCTCGACCATACTATATGCGATGGTCAGCAAAGGAAACGAGAAGGTCCTGAAATTCGCGAGAATGTTTTTCCACGTCTCGGTCATCATGACAATCTCATCAGCGGCGTTTCTACTTTATCTTATCATAAGTCATCAGTTTGACTACACTTATGTGTGGAGCTACAGTTCAAGGGATCTTCCGTTCAATCTGCTTATGTCAACATTCTACGCAGGCCAGGAAGGCAGTTTTCACCTTTGGGCATTCATGATGGCTGTGCTGGGAATTTTTGTCCTTTCTTTCCTCATTGCAAGGGACAGAGATTATGAGATAAATCATCACACAAGTTTCAGGGAAAGATACGAGCCGGTAGTAATGCTCGTATTTGCTTCGATCCAGACCATGTTGCTTTTTACTCTGATTCTGAAATCTCCCTATCTGAAAGTATGGGAATCATTTCCGGGTGATGTTCAGCTCGGATTTGTGCCGGAAGACGGACGAGGTCTGAATCCTCTTCTTCAGAACTTCTGGATGACAATTCATCCGCCGATTCTCTTTGCGGGATTTTCAGCGCTCGCAGTTCCATTCTGTTTTGCGATTGGGGCATTGATAAAGAACAATTACGACAGATGGATGAAGCTTGCTTTGCCATGGACATTGTTTGCAGGAATGGTGCTCGGAGTTGGAATAATGCTCGGCGGTTTCTGGGCTTATGGAGTTCTCGGATGGGGCGGTTACTGGGGTTGGGATCCTGTTGAAAATTCATCGTTCGTTCCTTGGATAATCATCATTGCTGCAATACACACTCTCGTAGCCGAGGAGAAAACGGGCAAGTTCAAAAAGACGAGTTTGATACTCTGCATTTTAGGATTCATACTGGTATTGTATTCAACATTTCTTACAAGAAGCGGTATTCTTGGAGATGCTTCTGTGCACTCTTTTGTTGACCCCGGACAGGAAGTTTATTTCTTTCTTGTTGCATTCCTGGGATCATATCTGTTGCTTGGAATTGGACTCATTCTTTTCAGATTGAAGAGTCTAAAATCCCCTGCAAAGGAAACATCAGAAATGCTTTCAAGAGAGTCAGCATTATTCATTGGCGCAGTTACACTCTGCGCAAGTGCTTTGGTTATTGGTGTTGGAACAAGCTGGCCGATCATTTCCAAAGGAAGTGTTGACCCGGCATTCTACAATAAAATGAATCTTCCTCTTGCAATCCTGATCGCCGCAGTTAACGGCATCAGCATTCTGCTTGCATGGAAACATACCGAAAGCAAGAGATTTTTGAAAAGCCTGTATGTACCAATTACAATTACGGTTATCGTATCTCTTGCATTGGCAATCTTTGCAGTGAGAGATGTTCTGATACTTGCTCTTGCAGCTACTTCAATTTTCTCATTTGCAATCAATCTTCAGCTCATTCTGAAACTTGTTTCAAACAAGATGGTAAAAGCCGGACCGTATGTGGCACACTTGGGAATTATGGTGCTGTTCCTCGGAATTATCGGCTCGTCCAAATATTCGGTTGAAGAAAATCTGGCGCTGCCTATTGATGAACCTAAACAAGCTCTTGGATACACTCTCACTTACAAAGGCGCGACTCCGATTAAGGGAGAAAAAAGCAAAGATGAGAAATATCACTTCAATGTTGTTGTAGAGAAGGAAGGCAAGGGATATCTTCTGCAGCCGGTGATGTTCTACAGTGAGTATTCACAAGGCATCATGAAGAATCCTGACATTGCTAACCTCGGCATAAAGGACATCTATCTTGCGCCAATGTCGCTTGAAGTAGGAAGCCCCTATACAGAGCAGGATATTGTGAAATTCGAGAAGGGACAGGAACTTGATGTGAAAGGAATGAAAATTAAGTTCATAGACTTTGACAGATCAAAGTTCAGTCAGGATAAGATGATGAGCGGAGAGGAAAACATCATCGGTGCTCAGTTGGAAGTAACTGCAAACGGTAAGACTGAAACAGTCATTGCCGAACAGTTTCTTGCTCAGGGCAACACCGAACCAATTCCCGTGAAAATTCCGGGAAGCAACAATATGACAGTATATCTTACTCAAATCTCGGTTGACGGAGTGCCAACTGCTTTCGTGGCTGTATCTGACAAGGAGCCGGGCTCATCTGACGATAAAGAAACTCTTGTGCTTACAGCAAGCATTAAGCCGCTGATAAATCTGGTTTGGGGCGGAACGATAATCATGGCCATTGGTTTCTTCATATCTCTTATGAACAGAAAAAAAGCATTCCTTGGAGAGAAAAGATCTGCCGACAGGATTTCTCATCAGTCAGAAAATCACGGCAACGGTCACAGCACCAATGGAAACGGCTCTAACGGTCACAGTTCAAACGGACACAAGAAAGTTCATCACACGAAACATCAGCACTGAACTTAGTTTCGGAATTTAAAAAAGAAGACCGGTCAATTGGCCGGTCTTTCTTGTTTGAATACGGAACTGCATCCGGGGTTTCACTTCAAAAGCGGATCATGCTTCTGCATTGCGAATCATAAATTGTTTACTATTTGATCAATTCTTTTTTAAAAACACGAATAACTATCCATGCGACCAGGTGACATAATGATATATAGGTGCCCCGCTTGCGGCGCTGAGGTTGCCTGTGAATCATTGATGAGTGCTAACACTTTCGGTGCCCTCTATTATTCCGATGGATATATCAGCTCTTCTATGTTCCCAGATGTGCCTTCAATAACAAGATGTTTCAGGTGTTATAATATCTTCTGGCTCTATAAAGAAAGATTAGTTGATCAGAAGCCATTCTTTTATGACCTGTCTTATACAAATATTGGTTTAGCAAGGACATTAACGATGAATGAATATTTTGAAGCGATTGAAAGAAAGATTTTCAGATCAGATAAGGATGAACTGCATTTGAGAAAAATGATCTGGTGGGGCTTCAATCACAGGGTGAGAAATGGCAGGGAACTTTTTGAGACGGAAGATGAAAGTGAAATGTGGAAGGAGAACTGCACCCGACTTATCGAGCTGCTTGACTCCAATGATATTGATGAGAGGATTATGAAAGCCGATCTGCACAGATGCCTTGGAAGGTTTGAAGAATGTATGCAGATCATTAACAATATAAGTGAGGCCGGATATGAAAAGCTCAAGACAAAGTTTGACAAACAATGCATTGAAAAAAATACGAAGGTATTCTGTTTAAATTAGCGGACAACACTTGTTTGCATTGTCCGCCGGATTATTCTATATCTCTTAGTTCCTCTTGAACCTTGCCTGGAAGAATCTAAGATACTTCGGTTCATACACCATCTTGAGTCCTCTTACCTTCTTTCGTCTTTCGAATACGCTCTCGATACTTTCGGCAACAACGTCCATGTGCGCCTGAGTATAGACCCTTCTCGGAATCGTCAGTCGTACGAGTTCTAATTTCGGATAATTATGTTTACCTGTCTTCTTGTCACGTCCTGCAGAAACAATGCCTCTCTCCATTGTTCTGACTCCCGAATCAATGTAGATCTCTGCAGCCAGAGTTTGTGCCGGAAAATTGTCCTGCTTGATGTGTGGAAGAAACGACTTTGCATCGAGGAATATTCCGTGGCCGCCAATCGGACGTACGATCGGAATACCTCCGTTCATCAGTTTTTCACCAAGATAAATTACCTGTCCCACTCTTGCTTTCATGTGATCATCCGTCAATGATTCAATTATTCCTATTGCCATTGCTTCCATATCTCTTCCGGCAAGACCGCCGTAGGTATGAAGTCCTTCATAAACCACGCAAAGATTACTGGCTTCCTCATACAGCTTCTTGTCATTGACTGCAAAGAATCCGCCAATGTTTACCAAAGCATCTTTCTTTGCGCTGAAAGTAGCGCCGTCTGTATATGAGCATATCTCCTTTACAATCTGCGCGACTGACTTATGCGCATAACCATGCTCGCGGGTCTTTATAAACCAGGCATTCTCCGCAACACGTGTCATGTCCAGAAATATTTTTATTCCGTGCTTTGCAGTAAACTTGCGGACATCCTTCAGGTTTTTCATTGAGATCGGCTGACCTCCCGCCATATTCACCGTTGTGGCAACGCAAATATATGGTATCTTCTTCGCGCCGAATTTCTTTATCAGAGCTTCAAGCTTGTTCAGGTCAATGTCTCCCTTGAACGGATGCAGGTTTGCAGGGTCGTGCGCCTCATCAATGATAACATCATAGAATGTACCTCCGGCAAGTTCCTGATGAAGACGGGTTGTTGTGAAATACATATTACCGGGAACAACATCACCCGGCTTTATTGTGATTCTTGACAGGAGATTCTCTGCGCCTCTTCCCTGATGAGTTGGAACTACATACTTATAGCCGTAACACTTTCTTACAGTCTCTTCGAGATGATAGAAGTTTTCACTTCCTGCATATGCTTCATCTCCCAGCATAAGCCCTGACCATTGCCTGTCACTCATTGCATTTGTACCGCTGTCAGTAAGAAGATCAATATATACATCGCGTGATCTTAGCAAAAATGTGTTGAATCCTGCTTCTTCAATTTTCTTCTTTCTCTGAGCAGGGGTTGACATATTGAGCAGTTCAACCATCTTTATCTTGAATGGTTCTGCCCATGAATGATGAGGATCTCGTCGGATTCTTTTCGTCATTTTATCATTTTATGGTTAGAATTATCTGTAAAATAGCTATTGCTGATGTGCGGACAAATGACTTATGTCATGTTTTTGGAAAGAAAATAATTCTGTAGAAACAATAATTGAAAATTGAAAATTGAAGATTGAAATTTAAATATTGATTCAATTTTTCATTTTCAATTTTCAATTCAACTCCCTCTCTTATACGCCTTCCACAGCTCGATCCAGAATGTGCCGGCAAATGCGGCAAAGAATGCGAGCAGTATGTAACCGGCACTCAGCGGACTGAAGCCGAAGACTTCACTCACCGGTGCTACATAAATAGCAATAAATAAGATAAGCAGTGATACAAGCAGAACAACCGGAAGTAACCGGTTCTTATACTTCATTGTTGTGAATATAGAAAAATAGAATGACCTGTTTACAAGCGTCAGAAATAAGTTGCTGAAGATGAGCGTTGTAAAGATCACAGTTCTGGATAATGTTTCATCACCTGTCTTTCCGAAAATGTCATAACCAAGCCAAAGACATGACAAAGTGATCGCAAGCCCCTGAAGAATACTCACGGATAACTCATTGAATGAAAGAAATGTAGTTGTCATCTTTCTTGGAGCCTTCTTCATTGAGTTAGCCTCTATCGGTTCGTTCTCATAAATGATTGAACATGTGGGTCCCATGATAAGCTCGAGAAATATGACATGCACAGGACTGAATATCTCCGTGAAATCCCAAAAGAAAAGCAACGGCAATGTTACGATCAGTATGATTGGAATGTGTATTGAAATGATGTACTGTATTGCCTTCTTGAGATTCTCATAGATCTTCCTTCCCATGGCGACAGCGTCTATCATGTGCGAGAGATCATCATCAACAAGTATCAGTGATGCTTCGCTCTTTGCAAGTTCACTTCCTTTCTTCCCCATTGATACTCCTATGTGAGATGCTTTCAGAGCCGGACCGTCATTTACGCCGTCACCTGTCATAGCCACAACTTCACCCTGCTCCTTCAATGCGTTGATCACTTTCATTTTTGCTTCGGGAAACATGCGCGCAAAAATATTCACATGCTCTGAAGACCTCAGCAGAATTTTGTCATCCAGTTTCATCACATCCGCTCCTGTTAATACCGTACCTTCATTCATCAATCCCACCTGATCAGCAACTGCTCGTGCAGTTTCCGGATAATCTCCCGTGATCATTTTCACTTTGATTCCGGCTTTGTAGAAAGATTCAAGAACACCTTTGATATTGTCTTTTGGCGGATCATAGAATGAAACAAGGCCGAGGAATTCATACAAAAATCCGCTTTGCGTTTCGGGAAGATTCTCAATATTCGCTCTCGATTCTGCAACTCCCAAAACCCTTCTTCCTTTGTTTGCGAGTGATCTTGCAAGTGAATGTATCTTCTCCTGTTCGCTTTCTGATAATGTGCTTTGATTCAGTATTGTCTCGAGTCCGCCCTTGCATGCAACTACATAATTGCCCTTCGCATCCAGATGAATGTGAGTCATCACGGGGGGGTTTCCTTTTATGGGATATTCATGAGCCAGACGGAATTCACTCCGCAGGTCAGCAGGCGCAGTCTTTGCATAGGCATCATGAATCGATTCTTCCATGGGATCGAATGGTTTCGGTTCTGAAGCCCACATTGCAAATTCGAGAGTCTTGTTGAAAACTGTTTCGCCGGAATACCAGTCAGTTAACGTATCTGATGCATAGTCATAAACTTCAGCAAGCTTCATTTCGTTTTGGGTCAGAGTGCCTGTCTTATCCACGCATATGACAGTAGCAGCTCCGAGGGCTTCCACGGTATAAGGTTGTTTGGCTATCACATTTTCCTTCAGCAATCTGTAAGCTCCAAGAGCCATGAAAGCGCTGAATGCAACCGGAATCTCCTCGGGAAGCACAGACATTGCAAGCGTTAATCCGTGGAGCAAGCCATGCAACAAATCACCCGTCCTGTAATAAGAAAGTCCCCAAACAATAAGAAACGCCAGCGCTCCGAAAGTCACCATTCTGACAACAAATTTTCTTATCTGAATCTGAAGCGGTGTCTTTTCTGAAATGATTCCTTCAATAGATCTTTCAATCCTTGAAAGCGAAGTACTGTCTCCAACCGCCGTAACTTTTGCTACACAATATCCGGTCATCACCAATGTCCCCTTGTAAATCACATTGTCGGGCGGCTTGGTACTTTTTCCCAGTGAAAGAGATTCACCGGTAAGTATGCTTTCATTAACGGTGAAATCATGACATTCGATAACTGCCGCATCAGCAGGAATCAGATCGCCGTCTTCAACAAGAATGATATCATCCACTACAATATCCTCGGTTGCGATCTCCTTCCACTCTGATTGCCTGCATACTTCGGCCAGCGGACTGGACAGATGCTTTAGCGCCTCTACAGCATTACGGCTTCTGCGTTCCTGATAAAATGAAATAGATGCGACGATCATTATTGCCACAAGCATGATGATTGCTTCTTCCTTTTCTCCCAGTGCAAAATATACAACTGCCGCAGCCACAAGAATTATGAACATTGGTTCAGAGACAATGTCTCTGAGTGCTGTTAATATTCCGCTGTTATCAGAAATTTTTGATTTGTTTGAGCCGTGCTTGGCTCGGGATTTCGTAACCTCTTCCGGACTGAGCCCGCTGTAGCCGCTCTCTGACATTATAATAGGTGTTTACTGATGGAAGATCTCGGCAATCATGCAGCGGGCGCTTCCCCCGCCAATGGTCTCTATTGTGCCTATGTTCGCCGTTACTATTTTGCTGTTATGCTTTTCGAGCACGTTTTTCGTTTCGCTTTCCAAACTATCGTATGATCTCTTTGACATGACAAGTATCTTCTCTCCTTCTTTATTGCTCAGTTGTATCATGTTTCCTGCAAATTCATTCACCTGCTCTTCATTAATATGGATCAACTCTCTATCGCCTTCGGATAACTTTGCACAAACATCTCTTCTTTCGTTTTCATCTTTGATCATATCACTGCAGACAACAGCAAACGTATCTCCGATAGTCAATATCACATTTGTGTGATACACCGATCGGCCGTCTTTGTCTGTTGCACTGAATATAATTGGCACGTATCCTATCCTGGTGCAAACAGTGTCGAGCAATTCCTTGTCTGTTCTCGGTGAAATAGCAGCATAAGCTCTCTTTAGTATATGATCAAATACTATGCTGCCTGTTCCTTCAAGAAATGCTTCCTGCTCTTTAATGCCTGCTTGTTCAAGTCGAATCTTCAAATATCCATGCTTTTCTGAGAGTTCACTGATGACATCCTCTCTTATCTCCTGCCTTCTCAATTGAGATTGCATCGGATAAGTAATTAGTAAACTTTCTTCATTATCGAGAATATGAGTGGAGAACCAGTTGTTGGGAAAGACCGCATCGGGTTTGCGAGGTTCATTAGTATCATCAATTACGATAACGCTGATTCCTGAAGCGCGCAAGTCCTGCACAAATCCGTCAAATTCTTCAATCGCTTTTTTCGAGATTTCAGCAGATGTTTGGGGAAGGTTCTTTTGAAATGCATTTGACCCGGCAGTTTCTTCATTATATCCGAAGGATGCGGGCCTGATCATGAGTATCGTGTCAGTGTTCTGACTCAAAACAGGTAAGTTGTTTGAAACAAATTTACACACATATTCCGTGAAGTGAAATGTAATTTTTTGATTATGATGAGATCAGTTTTCACTTCTGTCCAAAACGTTTTCGAAGTGACAAAAAAATTGCCAAGACAGTTCAATAGTAAGCGGAAAAACTTCTTGCCTCAATCTCTGTTAATCAGTTCACCGCAAAGATTCAGTATAGAATTAAAAATCACTTAAAGATTTCAAGCAACCGAATTTCCCCTCCCCTTTATGGCGGTCAGGGGAGAGCCAGGGAGGGGTGAAGATGATATAAAAACTCTCTTACAAAATTTTTGCCAGCAAACTTCCCTCCCCTTCAGGGGAGGAAAAGGGAGGGGAAGATGATATAGAAACTCTTTTACAAAATTTTTGCCAGCAAACTTCCCTCCCCTTCAGGGGAGGGCCAGGGAGGGGTGAAGATGATATAGAAACTCTTTTACAGAATTTTTGCCAGCAAACTTCCCTCCCCTTTAGGGGAGGGCCAGGGAGGGGTGAAGATGATATAGAAACTCTTTTACAAAATTTTTGCCAGCAAATTTCCTTCCCCTTTAGGGGAGGGCCAGGGAGGGGTGAAGATGATATAGAAACTCTTTTACAGAATTTTTGCCAGCAAACTTCCCTCCCCTTTAGGGGAGGAAAAGGGAGGGGTGAAGATGATATAGAAACTCTATTACAAAATTTTTGCCAGCAAACTTCCCTCCCCTTCAGGGGAGGGCCAGGGAGGGGAAGATGATATAGAAACTCTTTTACAAAATTTTTGCCAGCAAATTTCCCTCCCCTTCAGGGGAGGGCCAGGGAGGGGTGAAGATGATATAGAAACTCTTTTACAGAATTTTTGCCAGCAAACTTCCCTCCCCTTTAGGGGAGGGCCAGGGAGGGGTGAAGTTAATATTTCACTTTCGCTTGGATCTCACTCCCAGCAGGAAACATCTTGGGCAATAACGTTCCACGCTCAGCATTGTGCTTCATATTTAGATTGGATTTAAAAGTGACTATAAATATTTTTGCCCCAACATTTAAAAACCAATCTAAGGAGAGCAGAACAAAATGAAAAACATCTCACTCGCAGTATTTGCAATTGCTTTATTGATTCTTCCCAACATCCTCTTGGCTCAAGGCAGCAAAGAAGAAATGGATGCATGGATGTCATACATGACTCCGGGTCCGCAGCATCAGATGCTTGAACAGGCAGATGGTGAATGGACCGAAGAAACTACAATGTGGATGGCACCCGGTACTGAGCCGATGAAGACCACCGGCAAGGCCGTAAACAAAATGATCCTTGGCGGCAGATATCAGTATTCAACACACAGCAGCAATTTCATGGGCATGCCTTTTGAAGGAATCAACATTCTTGGCTATGATAATAAGCGACGTGTATTCCAGTCAACGTGGATAGATAACATGGGTACCGGTATAATGTATATGGAAGGAACATGGGATGATGCAACAAATTCTTGCTCGATGTCCGGCAAGATGACAGATCCTATGACCGGCGGACAGACTGATGTAAGACAGGTGTTTACCATTGTTGACAACAATACACACAAACTCGAAATGTATGGAACGAAGGATGGAAAGGAATTCAAGAATATGGAAATTCTTTGGAAGAGGTAGATCAAAAGAGATTAGAATCGCACAAAGGCAGGATCAAGATCCTGCCTTTTCTTTTTGTTCAACTTTTGATTCTCACAAAACATACAAGCCCTCTGCTTCCTGACGTTTCAAATCCCGTTGATTCATAAAAGTTCTTTGTAACTTCATCTTCATCTGTCAGCAATACTATCTGCCTGACATCATTGTATTTCTTCAGAACTGTCTCAACCAGTTCTGTTCCGATTCCTTTTCTTTTGTATCTGCTCTTAACAAGTATGTCCTGAATATATACTATCGTCTTTCCGTCGCCAACACATCTTATCAGACCAATCAGCTCCTTGTTGTCTCTTGCCGTTACAGTCAACAATGAATTTCTTACTGCATCTGCCAATCGCGCCATGTCATTCGTATAGTTGCTCCAGCCTGCATCATCGTAAAGCTCTTTAAGTTCATTTTCTGATAGTTCATCTGAACTTTCATAATCAATTCCTTTCAAAGTTGAATGGTCCATTGGTCAGTATTTATGTTTTAGATTCTTCTCCGGTCAGCTCAAGTGCGGACTGACATACGGAAAGTGTGAACCCTTCAGAAGCATGTTCCAATAGATCCATCTGTATGCGAGTTTTCCGAAATGATTCATCCTGCTTTCTTTCCTTATGCGTGCACTTCCAAGGCCTGAATTGGGCAATGCATCTCCTTCACTCTTAAGATTGAAATTGAAATCCAGAAGAAGCGCCTTACCGTCTCCTGTCTCAACAAAGCAGTTTGCATGTCCTTCAAAATCATCCATGAGCTGTTCTCCTTTCGAAAACCGCCGTATGTTTTCGGTCAGCACTTCAGCTTCAAAAAGAGCAACGGAGCCCGTCTTTGATGAATGAACATTGCTTGCATCACCAATAACAAATATGTTCGGCTTCACTTTCGACTGGAGAGTTTTCCTTTCTGTCGGAACAAAGTTCAGCTCACCACCTATTCCTGATCTTTCTATCATGGCAGAGCCCTTGTTTACAGGAACTGTAGCAAGCAGGTCGAATTCCAAATCCAAACCGTTGCTATCCGTTATCTTCTTGCCTTCATTGTCAACATACCTGATGTCAAAACCGGAAATGATTCTGATCTTCTTTTCTGCCATCAATCTTTTGAAAGTGCGGAATAATTCATGCTCCGCCAATTCGCTTTCCAAAGGTGTTGCAAAAACAAGATCGACCTTATCCTGCATACCCAACTCCTTGAAATGCATATCTGCAAGGAAGACAAATTCAAAAGGAGCAAGTGAGAACTTGATTGGCAAGTCTGCTACCTGTACTACAAATCGTCCGCCCTGCCAATTGCGAATCTTGTCTCTCAACGCTATGCATCCGTCAAGAGTATAGAAGTCAAATACGCTCTTGCGCCATTGACTGCCCTGCATTCCATGAGTTGCGTCCGGAGAAATTCCGGCTCCTGTTGCAATTATGAGAATGTCATAATCCAGTGCTTTACCGCTGTCCAGCAAGACCATGTTTTCTTCCGGAAGAATCCTGTCAATCTTTTCAATTAATAAGTTAACGCCGTTTGGAATAAACTCAGATGTGGGACGGCATACTTCATCTGAAGTGTACATATCAAATGGTATGAATATGTAACCTTCCTGGTAATGATGAACCTTGCTTTGCTCAACGACGGCAATCTCCCATTCATTCATATCGAGAACATGCCTTAGATGATTTGCCATCATTGTTCCTGAAGTGCCTGCACCTAATATCAGTAGTTTTTTCATCTTAGATTCTTTCCCAAAGTTATCAATAACGTTCTATAGTTGAACTGCAGAAAGTTGTACAATTTGTGTTTTACCATTTGTCTTGGATTTCATTTGACGCTGTTTTTGAGATTCTTTGGGCTGAATTCTTATTCTCTGACTTTTTAAGACAGCAAGAATTATTTTACCGGAAAGCAATCTAACTTAACGCTACTATGCGAATATTGTTACTCACAGCTCTGATCATGATTTCGGCTCAATGTTTTGCTCAAAGGGAAATGTCGGTTGATTACGCAGATTCAATTACGCAATTGCTATATGACAATCAGCAGTGGAAAGAGCTTTCCAGAGTAGGTGAAAGGGCTGTTGACGCGGGAGTTGAATCCTACTTAGTCAGAGTACGCACGGGTGTTGCATATTATGAACTCGAAGAATATGCCCGCGCAATTCCTCATCTGCGCAAAGCAGTCAATACAGGATATTCTGACGGTACGGTCAAGGAGAAACTCTATTACAGTTATAAGCTCACGGGAAGAGAAGAAGATGCAAATGATGTTTTCTTTGATATGACAGACAGCCGGCAGAGAAAACTCAGACCGCTCATTAACGATTTCATTTACGACGCGTACGGTGGCTTTGCTTATTCATTTACAAGTGATGAATCGAACAATGGAAGTATTGACCTCGACGGAAGTGACAATGTCTTTGGCGAACAAACAATCAGCAATTACAAATCAGGTTTCAATATCGGGTTGAGCCAGCTTCCTATCAGGTGGCTGAAGGTTAGCTATGCATTCACCTATGTTAATTCAGAAAGAAAAAAAGAGTTCATGTACAACAACCTGCGCTTCACAGAGAGTTACAGGCAAAAGCAGGGACGACTTTTCAATGAATTTAATTTCCGTGTAATGGAAGGTTTGGTCATCGCTCCGGCAGGCCACTATGTCAACTCAAAGGAGACTCTGCCGGCAGTAACACAAGTCAACAATGGATATGTTTTCGCTGATAGTGTTATTGAGCAGGATGACTTTGTGCTTTCACTGACTGCATCAAAATGGTTCTCTGTGTTCAAGGCAAGTCTTACCGGAAGTTTTTCTTACCTTAACGGAGAACATCAGTCTCAGTTCGGCGCCTCTCTGAAAGTTTTTCCTCTAAGAGAATCTTACCTTTATCTGATTTCGGATGCGGTTGTACACGATCAGAACTCCGTCTCTAATTTTGTATTTAAGCAAAGCGCGGGAGGAAGACTGGCAGAGAATCTTTGGCTCGAAGCATTTGCAACTTTTGGTAAGATGAGGAATTTCAACGAGCAGAATGGATTCATTGTTTACAACGATCCCGACGTTATTAATCTAAAGTATGGCGCAGAGATGAAATACTTTTTCCCATTTAATCTGACTGCCTCACTAATTTATGAAGGCCGCAGCCAGGAAAAGAATTACACTACTTTTGAACTTTCCGGATACAGCAACAATTCGCCGGTTTACTCACCGCAAAGCAAGTCAGCCGATTACAGTATGAGTACAATTGCACTTTTCCTGAAATACGATTTCTGATTCTGTTCTCAGTTTGATCTTATGTACAATCAAAAAGCCCATGACTGCAAAGTCACGGGCTTCATATTCAGATCTTAAGCACATTCAAAACAATTTGTTGCTTACTACTTGTTGAAGTTAATTACTCCGTTTACGTGCTTGCTCTTGTTAATTATCTCTCCTGCAGTATTCATGACCTGATTGTGACACAGATAACAATCATTGATCGTCCAATAAGAGAAGTGCGGTGACACATAGTTTCCATTCGGTTTAGGATTCGGATTTTGTGTAGCCGGATCACCGTGACATGTTCCGCAATATACTGTTGATGACTGTGTCCAGTTTGCCGCGGCAGTTGGATTACCGTTCACAAAATTTCCGTGACAATATGTGTTGGAACATTTTGCTTCGTCTCTGTTCCAAACAGGATCCGGATTTATTCCGCCTCCGATAGATTTTTTGGCAAGCTCACCGAATTGAATGTCTGCGATTCCGTCAGGAGCATCTCCTATGTGTGCAGGGTCATCGAATGAAGTAAGTTCCACATGACATTCAACGCACTGAACTTTAGCGGAATACTTTGTCGAGTCAAGATGTGAATAATGCATTCCAACTCCTATGTACGAGGTGCTTGTTTCACCGTTCAGCGCCTTAGGAGGATTTATACCGCCCGAACCGCCGTGGCAAAGGGTGCACTCTTCCGGACCTTGATCACTCGTATGGCAGGTGTAGCAACTTGATCCTGTACTTCCGCCGCGATAGTCTGCTCCATGACATTGCGCACATTCTTTCAGATTCCATGCTTTGTTATCGAAAATATACTTGCCGTGAAATGCAGGTGAAGTGGAGTTAGACCATCCTTCCGGATGCGCTCCGGGTAACGGGCTTGTTGCAAGATCCGTTACTGTATCACTGCATCCAACATATGTCAGCGCTGCAAGAATTGCGGCAAAGAACGCTAAGTAAAATATTCTCATGCTTTTCATCGGTGTGTTGATTTGAGTTTTCATCTGTCCTGCCCTCCGCCGTGACAATAACCGCAGAAGCCGACACCGGAAATTCCGTTAGGCCTTGCGTTCGGATCCGTATGACAGGTATAACAGTTCGCACCGTTAGTTGTATGCCAGTATCCGTTCTCATCACTCATAAATCCGGGCTCATGCGTTCTCGGATTTGTTCCTTTGATTCCGTCATTATCAAAATGGCATTTCATGCATACCGGATCTGCTCCCTGAGTATCATGGCACGACTGGCACTTTTCTATATCGCGTTTTGCAATATCAGCATGAAGTCCGCCGCCTGTATTTACGCCAAGCGTAACAAAGTTAGATTGCCTGTGCGATTCCGGAACAACTCCTGTGAGAACCTCTCCTCCGCTCATGTGACACGAAGCACAATAGGTTACAGGATCATGACATGTATTGCACTCAAATGATTTCTGTCCTGCATCTAGTCCGTGTGTGGCTCTGTAGTTAAGATCGTGGACTGTTGTAAGTTTCTGAAGATCCTCACGGTCAATCCTCGTTGCTCCATCCCGAGTATAATACGGTGCATAGAAATCTTTTGCGGTATTATCTCCTGTCTTCGACCTAGGACTGTGACATACCTGGCAGAAATTATCGCTGTGGCACATTGCGCAGTTCTGATTGGATGTTGAAACTCCCGCTACGGTAGTATGCTGGTTCAGGAAGTTTGGTTTGTTGTGATCCTTTGGAACAAGATTTGTGAGATTGGTATGGCAAGCTGCGCATTCACTTGTGGCTGTATTGTCATTATGGCAAGTGTAACAGCTTTCCATTGAAGGAAATCCTGATGCAGCTTGTCCCGAGAATTTCACCTTATCAAGATCCTTGTGACAATCCGTACACTGCTTTCCTGCCGCATGCTGTTTGTGTGAGAATAACAACTCGCTGTTCGATGCGCGAAGTTTCTTATACACATTGTCATAGTGGCAAAGCTTGCATTCTTTCTCATTGTTTACATCGTGGCAGCTCTCACATTCTTTCTTTGAAGGATTGAGATTATCCTTCGCGGAGACCGAGTTCTTTGCTTTCACATGGCAGTCTTCGCATTTGATCTCTGCATCAACAGTATGGAGCTTGTGATCGAACTTTATGATCTTGCTGTTGTCAAATCTCTTTTTATCGGATGCATAGACATTTTCCATGCCTGAATCAATCTTCTTAACTTCCGGAAAATATGCCGTCGTAGCAAGAAAGACGGTAATGCATGCAGCAAAGATCAGATAGTATTTCAGCATTTTCATTTTATCCTCCGGTTATTTGTTAAGATTGCTGAACAGCCAGTAGTTGATTCCCAAAAGGAATCTGGTATCATAGCTGTAATTATTGTTTGTCATGATCTGGCCTTGAGCGTCAATCGAGATCTGCCTGTTAGGCCTGTATGTTAGTCCAAGAGTTCCGCTCAAAGCATTGTCTTTTTCCTTTTCGATCGAACCGATGTAATAATTCGAATAATTAACGGAAGCATTTCCGGAAAGAATCTCATTGACAAGCTGATAAGCTCCGTATGCCGTGAATCCGTTTGAGTTGCCTGCGCTTCCAGAATAGCCTATATAGCTTAAGCCGTAGTTCGGACTGTTGAACCCGATCTGATATCTTAGTGAATTGTCATCGTTGAATATCACGTCCGCGATCTTTCCAAATATATTGAATCCGTTCTTAAATGAATAATCGATCGATCCTTCGATCTCCTGATTTTCCTTATGCTCAAAGGTCCAGAAGATTGAGTTGTAACTTATCAATGGTTCTCTGTAAAGATATCCTCCGGAAAATCTTACCGGTCCGGTTGCATAACTCGCATTGATCTCGCCGCGGTACAATATTTTTCTGTTGAAGTCGTAGTAAAGCTTTCCATAAGTGCTGAACATCTGCTTGTAAGCATAGTTAAAATCAAATCCGCCGAGAGTGTATTGCTTTGAATCGGGTTCGATAAGTACTTCGGTTGTATTGAACATGCTGTCAAGCCTCGGAGCAATGTATCCATCTTGTTTCCTGTGTCTTTCCATGAAGCTCAGGTTTGCCACAAGTCCCTGCATTCCATAATATCCGAGCGAAGCACCTGCAAGAAAATCATTGTTAAGTGAACCGTAATCTGCAAAGTCATAGTTCAGAGGAGTATTGAATCCGCCATAAGCAGTAAACTGGATCTCTTTTTTCTTTCCTGCTTTGAACTTCAGCAGCAGTCCGTCAAGCGGACCCTTGCCGACTCCGGCATAAACAATCTGTCTGCCGAGTTTCATATCCATGAAGCCGAAGAGGTTTGAACCCTTGAGGTAGGCATTGTAAAGACTGTATTCGAATCCTCTTCCTATCTCATTGGCAAAATCCTCGCCTGTCTGCATCCATGTATTGAAGCTCCACTGTTTTTCCGTAACATCAAATGAAACATTCTGATAGCCGCGCAGGTGAGTTGTAGATGGACCACCTATGCTGTCCGCTCTTTCCCATGTATAAAAATAATGATTCAGCCGCATATTCAGACTCTGCGCGGTTGAGTTGGAAGCAAAAGCAATGAACAGCACAATTAAAGAGTAAAGTACTTTCATAATCGTCTGCTATTTAGGTTTTGGATGAGCAATCATTTCCCACATCGGATCATAGTCAAATTCAAAATAAGTTGGACTTTCCGGATTGTGGCAGTTAATACAAAACTTTTCTTTTTCCATGTGAACAATCAGGCCTTTTGCCATTGATTGCTCCGGATCTCTCATTACTTCGAGTTTCTTGTACTCTGAACCCGGGCCGTGGCAACTCTCGCATTGAACACCCTGTGAGAGATCAAAAGATCCGAGAAATTCGCTTTCATCAATATTTACGCCAAGTGTATGACACTTAATACAATTTGGTGTTTCAACAGCGGGAGTATTGAATCCCAATGCGCTTGCAATGCTGTCAGCTTTGGTCGTTTGAAGTGTCTTATAAGCACCAGCATGTTTGGATTCATTCCATATTACATACTGGTTTCCTTGCTCTTCCGATTTGTGACAAACACCGACGCAGGTGTTTGCGCCCACATACTTGTACTTTGACTGCGAATTATTCTCTGTAGGCAAAGTTATGCACAATGCCTGAACAATCAACAAAGCCGGAAGAAATATTGCAGAAATTCTTCTTGTATTCATACCGGCTCCAATTTGAATCGTTAGAAAAAAAAGAGCCGGCAATAAATTACCGGCTCCGCTGAATTTTCTTATTCGCTTCCTGCTGGTTTAGGATGCTTTATCTTATCCCAGTATTCAGCATACGTGAATCCCTTGAATGTAGGACTTTCGGAGTTATGACATCCGGTACAGAATGCTTCTCCTTCAGAGTGAACTATCATTCCGTTCTCCTGTGCCTTTGCCTTGTCCTTCATGATCGAGAGCTTCTTATACTCAGAACCCGGACCGTGACAGGTCTCGCATTGAACGCCTTGTGTCTTGTCAAACGTATCCTCAAGTTCGGCTGCGTTGATATCCTTACCGAGTACGTGACATTTGAGACACTCCGGAGTTTCTGCTGCTGCTGTGCTGAATCCCTTATCCTTGGCTATCTGGTCTGCCTCAGGTGTTTGAAGAGTCTTGTATGCCTGAGCATGTTTAGATGCCTGCCAAATCTCAAGCTGGTTGCCTTTTGCCTCACCTTTGTGACAAGCACCGGTGCATTTTTCTACTCCCACATACTTGAAATCTCCTGCACCTGTGCTCTGTGCGTTTGATGACAGCATGTAGAAAACAAATGCTCCGGCAAACAAAGTGATGATTGCAAAATAGATCTTTTTCATTTTTGTCTCCTTATTGTTATGTTTTTGCCAAAGTTAATCAGATAAATGAATTTTGAAAGTCCTTTCTATTTCATTGCCTTTAATTTCTTCTTACCGTCAGAAAGTATTGTGCTGATCATTTCATTGTTGTGAACATATATGCTTGGATAAGAACTTATCTTTGATACGTTCTTCTTCACTTCATCAAGGTCAGCTTTCTGTTGTTCGTCGAGTCCGTTTCTGTCTATTCCGTTAATAAGCTCGTTCACTTCTGCTGTGAGCTTCTTTACATCGCCTTTCCATTCATCCATCATTTCATCATAACCGCTGTCATGGCATTTGAGGCATACCTTGCTGTCGGGCTTTACAACTTTTCCCGCTTCTACATGGCAATCTATGCACTTGGAACCGCCTTCCTTCATTATGTCCGGCATATTCTTTCCAAACGCCGTACCGCTGTAAACCTGATTCTGGAACGTGTGGCATTTGTTGCATGCATCGTCACTGTCCTTTGCCTTGCTATGATGGCAATTGTTGCAGCCGTCTTTTGTAATTGTTGTTTCGCCGTGCTTGTTTGCATTTGAGTGACATCTTTCACATGCAATCTTCTGATTCAGTATATGCATGTTGTGAGAGAATGTCATGTCAAACTTCTTCACGGATATTTCCTGAATTCCGGAGTGGCATCTGTAACATTCGTTCGGTATGATCTCAGAATTAGATACAAATCCGGGCAGGCTTGCTGATGAACCTACTGCAGTTAACGCTTCCTTCATGAGTGAATAAGCTCCAACAAGAAGTTTGTCTGCAAACTGTGCATTGTGTACCGCTTTACCTACTTCAACAAGTCTTATGTTGTGTTCCGCCTCACTCAGCATTTTCTCCGCATCAGCTTTCTTTGGACTTGAAGATCCCTTTACATTTTGCTCCGCAACTCTGTAAATTGATTTGATAACCTTCAAACGATCAATTGCTGTTTGTTCCCATTCCTTCACTAATCTGTCATAACCCTCACCGTGACAACTTTCACATGCACTCCCGCCTGACTTTGACGTTCCAAGATCATTCTTATCAATCTCATGAAAAATATGACAACCCTTGCAGTTCATTCCGTTTGAAAACATTGCGCTCGGAGATTTCTCAACATTGAATCCGTTTTCTCCGGCAAACAAACTTACTTGTGCACTGTGAGCATTCGTATGGCAGCTTGCACAATCCGGATCGGCATTTGCATCAAGAGGCTCGATCTTATGTTTGATTGGCGTATGACATTCAAAACACTTCAGCGTATGTTTGGCAATGTGAGTCGTATGCATGTATTCGATATCATCAAACTTCTCCAATCGTTCCGTTTCAAAGTGGCACTGAAAACATCTCTCCTTGCCGACTTCACCTTTGCCCTGTACTACTGCCGAATGGCAACCGTTGCATGAATATTTTTTCTCAACTACATTAACATGGTTATAGCGAAGTGATGCCAATACCTCCTTCGGCTTGTTGTCAAATCCGTGACACGTGTTGCATTCCGAAAGTTTGTCATACTTATGTTCAGGATCATCGGATTTCTTGAAGTGACAGTTGAAGCAAGTAGAACCGGTTACTTCCATGTGCGTGCCCTGAACTATCTGCGAGTGGCAACTTATGCATTTCAGTTTCTTGCCTCTCTTCAGGTCTTCCAAGTGATTCTTGTGACTGAATGCAACTCCTTCAAAATCATATACAGAATCTTTGAACTGCTGCGTTTCATGACATCCCGAACGGTTACAAGTATTGTCAGGAATTTCCGCCCATGGTTTGCGCTTCTTGTAAGACATTGTAACATAGTTGACTATCTGAACAAGTCCGTTTGCCTTTCCCTTGATCGTTCCGGAAATCCCGGGTTCAAAGTGACATTCTACACAATCAACCTTGTTGTGTGCAGAAGTCTTCCAGCTGTTGTAGAACGATTCCATGTAATGGCATGTGGGGCAGAATGAAGGACGCGAAGTATATTCTGCGGCACCCGCGAGAAGGACCAGGAACAATCCAAGATAAATACCCGTGAAAAGAAGGAATCTCCTCCAACCCTTTACGTTCTTGAAAAATCTCTTTTCGCTTTTATCTTTTGTTTTCTCAACTGTTTCTTCTTTTCCTGACATAGCCGCTGATTTATTTTTCAGACATCTTTTTGGTTTTCTTCCGTAACTTCAGCTTCGGTGATCTCTATCAATTCCCTGGGATGTTCCTTTTCCATTTCCTCTTTGGTAAGATAGCCGCTGTACCATGCTTTGTTCATCGGCCTTACATCCGGATTCAGGAATACAAAATAGAAGTGCCATACAAGTATGGCAAGCGATGCAAGAACTGCCTCGTAATAATGAATGGCAGTTGCAATGTCCATTCCAGTGTTCCCAACGATCTTAAAAAAGAAATCCTTGAACCACAAAATGAATCCGGTCGCTCCCATTATTACGGTACCCCATACAACCGCCCAATATTCCATCTTCTCAATGTAGCTGAATCTCCCGTAAAGTGGTCTCTCCGGCAGACGTCCTATCAGATACATCATTGAATCCTTGAATTCGGTTATATCACTCTTTGCAGGGAAAAAGTCTTTTACAAGTTTTCTTCCTCTTGGCGTAAATGCGATGTAATACAGATGATAAACTGATGCAACTATCATCACCACCGATGCTATTCTGTGAACAATGCCCCTTGCCTCAAATGCGTTTTCTCCAACTACGGCAGAAAGTAACTTCACCCACCATGCCTCGGGAAACTTCAGCGCAAAGCCGGTTATTACGAGCACAATAAAACTGGTCAGCAACAGAAAGTGCTGAATGCGCTCGCTCTTATTCATCCGTAAATATTTTTCTTCAGCTTCCATCTGCTTTCTTCAGTTGTGTTTTTCTTCTGTAATCAAGTATGTTGTGCAATACCATAAACCCTATTATTCCGATGATCAGCGCCATGTAAAAGACCGTGACGATATATACCAGCGGAGAATCTTTCCTTGCATCTTCAATGTGGATCTTTGTTGTGAAGAATGCCTGTGTCGCTCCCGGATGACAATTGCCGCATGTCTGCGGAAGATTGTCCTTGAAAATCGTTGACATCGAATCAGTTGAAGGCCTTATGTTGTGGCTGCCGTGACAGCTTTCGCAATTAGCTGCTTCCTGCATACCGCCTCTTGTTGCAAGTCCGTGGAAACTTTCTTTGTATGACTCTGCTACTTTTGTAGGAAGATCATTTCTCTCAACTATCTCAAGCGAAGCGTGACAATTGGAACAGAGTTTTATCACTCCCTTGGATTTCTCGAGTTTGTCATCAATATCTTTTTTTGATATCACGTGATTGCCATGACAATCATTACATGTGGGCGAATCTTTGTTACCGTCTCTTGTGATAGCAACTTCGTGCACACTTCCGACATATTCCTTAAGTTGCTCGGAATGACAACCCGCCTGACCACAGGTCTTTTCAAGATTCCTCTTGCTTATCTTTGAATCAACTTTTGATGCACTTTCCATCTCATGCGCTCCGTGACAATTGGAACAGGTCGGGGCATCAAGATTTCCTTCCTGCAATGCCTTATAATGCTGGCTCTCCTTATATCCCGTTATGAGTTCCTCTTCACCCAAATATGTCTTGTGGGTGATCTTTCCGTCTTTATGACAGTTGAGACACTTGTCTACAAGATTGATCTTTGAGAATTCATCATTGCTGAATGTCGTCTTGATGTCATGCTCACCGTGACAATCACTGCATGAGGGCGCGTCCTTGTTTCCGTTTGCAAGTTCCTGACCGTGCTTTGATATCTTGAACTTTGAAACAACATCGCTGTGGCACTTTCCGCATGTCTCCATCTGCCTGGCCCTTATTGTTGCCGCCTGAGGATTGTCTGCATCCTGAACCATGTGATCGCCGTGACAGTCAACACATCCTGCCGCTTCTACATCATTTTTTGTTATCGAAGCGTGAACACTTGTCCTGTATTGAGCAACGAATTTTGCCGAACCCTTTTCTTCACCGGGAAACATCTTCTCGTTGAGATGGCACTTCAGGCATCCTTCGGATTCTATGGATATCTTGCTCGTTAGAATTCCATGCGCACCATGACAGTCAGTGCATGAAGGTCCCTTTGTATTGCCCTGGCCGAGGGCCGTATTGTGAACGCTGTTGGCAAGAGCCATCTTGTTCTTGCTGTGACACTTTCCGCAGAGCGCCTGCTCGTTTGATTTCGTTATCTTTACAACTCCGTGCCCGCCTTTGTGACAGTCATCGCAGTTTACATTGTTCTTGTCATGTATGCTGTTGACAAACTGTCTCACACCCTTTGTCTTGTGGCAATCAAGACATTCCTGACTCCCGGCTTCCTTCATTTGCTTCACGGTCTTTATCTCGTGAGGCTTGTGGCAGCTTGCACATTCTACTTTTCCGTGAACACTTTCCTGAATTCCCTTCAGGTCATCATGACATGACTGGCAGTTAACGTTTGTCTTTGTTTTTGTATGGGGAACTTCGTCGGGATTATAATTCTGATGGCAATCCCTGCACTCAACACCGGCATGTGCGGATGCATCCACTTTGTTCTTGTCAATGAACATTGAGACCTTCTTGCCGTTTACTTCTGCAGTCAGGTCCTTGTCTTCATGACAGGCATAACAGTCATCATCGGAATCAACAAAACTCATCGTGTGATTCTCTGAAACAGCAATGAAGAGGACTGCTATGAACAATCCCGACATTGCCACCAATATGTTTCTAAGTATGGTATTCACTTTATTCTCAGGTGAAACAAGTTATTAACAAATTCCGTCAGCTCACTTAATCTGAACGGTTCCGACATATACTCTACATCACTTAGCATGCTGTTTGGCGTCTCCAGCGACGGCAGACAAATTACTTTTGCATCCTTGAATTTTTCCTTTGCAGATTTCTTTATGCTGTCATCAATGTCTTTATCAAATATGAGACATTCAACGTTTGTGTCAATCTTAATGATCATCTCCTGACTAATTTCTTCTCCAAACGTGCTGCTTACCGAATATCCTGACTTTTCCAGCGCCTTCGTAATCAATCCGGCAATCTCCGGTTTCCTGCAAATTATGTGTATTCTTGGACTATGCATAAGAGTAATGCACTACTTGTAACTACAAATACCGTGCCATACAATGTGCTGTTTTTGCTCTGTTTTGGACGTTTCCTTGTTGCTGAATGCTACATTCCCCTTTCATTGTAGAAAATATCTACATTGATTGGTGAAAATGTGAACAATTACATAGTTAAAAGTTAAAAGTTGCGGCTAAGCCGTCCCTTTGGGAAAAGTCCAAAAGTTAGAAGTTGCGGCGAAGCCGTCCCATCGGGAAAAGTTAAAAAGTTGCAGCGAAGCCATCCCTTCCGGAAAAGTCTAAAGGATTGGCGAAGTTGTCCATTCGGGTGAGGTTCGTAGCTGACGCCAAAGACAGAATAGACCCGCAAAAAGAGCAGGACGGAATCCTGAAACTTTCAACTTTCAATTTTCAACTTTTAACTTTCAACTATTCTATATTTCTGCATAGAACACTACATGCATCAAAGCTATCTTTGTGTGAATAAAAAATGAACTACGATGAACTATCATTTCACAAAGAAGATCACAGGAAAGGGTTTTGACGAAACCGTAGTCAAAGTTACAGAAGAACTTAAGAGCGAGGGCTTTGGAGTATTGACAGAAATTGACGTAAAGGAAACATTGAAGAAGAAAATTGATGTTGACTTCAGAAAGTACAAAATACTCGGTGCCTGCAATCCGCATTTTGCTCACAAAGCTCTGCAGGCAGAGCCGCACATCGGAGTATTCCTACCCTGCAATGTAATCGTTCAGGAAACCGGTGAGAATGAAGTTGAGGTTTCAGCGGTTGACCCGATCGCTTCCATGAGTTCTGTGGAGAATGACGGGCTTAGCGGAATTGCCGGTGAAGTAAGATCAAAATTACAGAAGGTAATTGAAAATATCTGAGTGATCGCCGGATAGCAGTTCAATCCCTTTCATAAGCATTTGCCTTCACTGCTTGATTTGAAACTAATCACGCAGGTGGTCTTCTGCTCAAAAGAAAATATGCCTGACTGCACGACGTTCCACTTGATGCGGAATGTTTTCGGCAGACAGGCATTCTCTTAAATCTCTAAGCTTCAGATGGCAAACTTGCCCTTAGTTATGACAGGATATTCCTTTCCGTCTTTATCATATCCCATCACACTTATCTCCGGTGAACCGATCATGAAATCTGTATGAACAAGCGAATCGTTGCATCCGTTTGCCAGCATTGCCTCCGGAGTCAGGAGTTCTTCCGAATTAGTGAAGCACATGGTTATGCCTCTGCCGAGAGCAATGTGGCAAGCAGCATTCTCGTCAAACAGAATGCTGTTAAAGATAAGTCCGCTCTTATGAACTTCTGAATCTGTATCAACCAAAGCAACTTCACCAAGCATTCTTGAGCCGTTATCCGTGTCAAGAAATTTCTCAAGAAGGTTTGCATTCTTGTCTGCGCCGCTGTTGATAACTTTTCCGTCCTTGAATTCAAACCAGATGCCTGTTAGAAGATTCTCCATCACCTTTACAGGTTTTGTAACGGCAACTTTTCCGTTGGTAAATCTGTAGTTTGGCGCAGTGAAGACTTCTTCCGTAGGAAGATTCGGTATGAATCTTCTACCGTTTGCGGCTTTCGTGAAACCGCCTTTCCAGAGAGAGTTGTCGTTGAGAACTATCTCAAGATCTGTTCCCGGTCCGTCAAAGTGCAGTTTATGAAGATGCATTGATGTAAGTTTTGCTGCCCTCTCGAGAAGTTTTTCACCGAAGGAATTCCACACAGCTGTCGGATCTGGATTGTCAAGCCGAAGTACCTTAGCGAGTTTTTCGGAAAACTCATTGCTTGTATTTTCAGATGCTTCTTTGTTGAGAACCCGCGATGCCCAGTTTGGTCCCGGCGCGCCGACTATGCACCAGGGAACTTTTGCATTTGATACAGCCCTTGACATGGATTTCAGAGTTTCCTGTTCTTTCTTGATCATCACTCCGTATCTGTGAGCATCGATGTCTTTCATCACATCATACTCTTCGAGATTGTCAATTCTGATATAAGCCCAGTCGTTTGCAATCTGTTCATAACTTCTTGCGATCGGAAAATTCGGAATGAATCCTAGAAAATCCTCATCAACAGTCTTTTCAATTCTTGAACGGGTAAGCCGGTTAGATCCGAATAATATATCAACATACTTCGCGCCTTTTGCGTATGCCGCATCAGCAAGTCCGTAAACGAAATCTTCATTCTTGACGCCGGAGTTGATCATAACACATTGACCTTTGTAAAGATTAACGCCTACCGAAAGTATAAGGTCATAATACTTCTGGATTTGTTCGCTATTCATCTGTGTATAAGTAAGGATTAAAGTTTTAAATTCTGTGCAAGTTAACTAATTTGTGTTTTTTATTGTAAGTAATTGTGAATGACAATAAGATCACATTATCAAAATCGTTCATCAATATTGAACACTGGTGTCCAAAACCTTTTCGAAGTGACGACATTATTGCTAAAAACAGTATAACAGTAAACCCCTTTGCGAATGTCGTAAGAACAACCCGCCTCATCCTAATGCCGTTAAGAAATTGTGAGCTTTGGCGTAAACCTGCCCGAAGAATACTGAACTCCAACACTTTACGCAGGCGGGCGTGAATTTCTTGTTTGACGAACACGACAGCGCTCTTCTGTCGTGTGAGGAGTTGAAATTCACGTAGCCAAAGCGAGCAATTTTAGGCAATTAGGATGCAGCCTGCCCGAAGAATACTGAACTTCAGCACTTTTCGCAGGCGGGCGGGCGACTTTTCTTTGCTAAGCTTTCTTTTGGTCGTTCAAAAGAAAGCGGTATAATTTCTTGCATCATATATTGTTACACTTTTCACAGAGAAATTTTCAAACGTTTTGGAAAGATATGATGCTTGAATCTGTATTATGAATAAGAACAGCTAACAACAAAGAGAGAAAAGTGATGTTAATAGAGTGATTCTTTCATGCTTTGCTAATTCTCCCTGAATAAAATTTCAACCAATAACTCTTCCATGGCGGATTTCATTTTGACACGCAACAAGGATCAGATAAGGGATTTCCTTCTCAGAGATCCCGGCATGAACATATATCATATCGGAGATCTTGATCCGTTCTTCTTTCCGCGGACAAAATGGTTTGCTCTGACTGAACAAAACAAGATCGAAGAGATCATGCTGCTGTATGAAGGAGATGTTGCAACAACCGTGCTTGCATTTTCAAACCATAGCACTTCGCGCATTGCTGAATTGATTGAAAGCTCAGCTGATCATCTGCCCGATGTGTTCTATGCACACTTCGGCCGCGGGATCATGAACAAACTAAAGAGCTTCCGCGCTGAAGAGACATTCGGTACACATCTTAAGATGCTTCTGAAAAAACCCGGCATGTTGCTGCAGGATGAATTTGAAAACATTCGCCGTTTGGATGAGAATGATCTTCAGGATCTACTTATTCTTTATAAAGTGAATTATCCGGGAAACTACTTTGACAGGAGAATGCTTGAGACCGGAAAGTATTTCGGATACTTTGAAGGCAATGAGCTTGTGGGTGTCGCAGGAATCCATGTATATTCTCCTGTTACAAGAGTCGCAGCGCTCGGCAACATCGTCGTCGCAAATGATCAGAGGGGCAAAGGTATCTGCAGAAAATTGGTCAGCACTTTGTGCAATGATCTTTTGAAAACAGTTGATGTGATCGGACTGAATGTTTTTTCAGAAAACGTATCTGCTATAAAGAGCTATGAACACTGCGGGTTTGAAGTGATCGGGGAGTATGAAGAATACCTTGTTAAGAAATTAGAAATTTAAAATTAGAAATTAGAAATAGATTTTTGTCAATTTTGGATTTATGTCATTGGTCAAATTAACACTTATTAAGAATTCTCGTATATCTATTTCCAGTAATTCAATATAAAATTAGAAATTAGAAATAGATTTGTATTAACTTAGAATTCACTCAATTCGTCATTTTGAACCATGATGAAGAACCCTTATATTTCTAATTTCTAATTTTAAATTTCTAATTGCTAATTGCTACTCCCCGGCAGCGCATCATACTTGCCAAGCATCTTCAGCATCCTGCCGTGATCAATTATGGCTGAAATAAAACTCTTGTGTGTATTATATGGAATGCCGTACTCGTTGGCCGTGCGTGATACTATCTTTGAAATTTCCTTGTAATGGACATGGCAAATGTTTGCAAACAGGTGATGCTCGATCTGATAATTCAATCCTCCGATAAACCAAGAAAGTGATTTGTTCGATGGAGAGAAGTTTGCAGTGGTAATCATCTGATGCACAGCCCAATTGTTCTGTATTATGCCCTTCTCATCCGGCTGATGAAATTCCGTTGAGGGCATTACATGAGCGGACTGGAATACCAGACTTAGTATTAGGCCGTTAACCATGTGCATCAAAATGAATGAAATGATTATGAGCCATGGTGAAACAGGAACAAGAACAAGAGGAAGAACCAGAATGTAAAGATAGTAGAAGATCTTCCATGCGAGTACTTTGAATATTTCCAATGTGAAAGAATTCTTTACAAGTCCCATTTTTCTGAATCTCGCCATCTGAGCAAAATCCTTGACGGTAATTCTGTTGATGGTCATGAATCCATACAGAAACCATGCATAGAAATGCTGAAATCTGTGCAGAGCTTTTCTCTCCTGATGCGGAGAGAATCTCATGAGACCCGATGTGTCTATATCTTCATCGGCTCCGTCAACATTTGTATATGAGTGGTGAAGGACATTATGCTGAAGCTTCCACGTAGTGGCATTGCATCCTACTATGTTCATGGTATATCCCATTGCCTTGTTGACAAGTCTGTTCCTCGAATATGACCCGTGATTTGCATCGTGCATGATGCTCAAACCGATTCCTGCCATTCCTACACCCATGATCATCCAAAGCAACATGATGCCGAATGGATTTGTAACGGCACCGCTAAGCATGATAAAATACGGGATCAGGTAGAGTGCAATCATGAAGGCAGACTTGAAGAACATAACACGATTGCCTGATTTAGGAATGTTTTTTGTTTCGAAGTATTCGTTGACTCGCTGTTTTAATGTTTCGTAGAAATCCTTATCGAAGTCTTTCGAGAATTTCGGCCTCTTTTGCTCCATCGGCAGGTGAAGATTAATAAAAATTTTTGACAAAACTCCTGCTAAAATGAACATTCCGTTGAAAAAACAAGGGAAATCTTGCAGAAGTTGGATGATTTAAGATAAGCAAATCATTTCAGAAAAGTTATGCTACTATTTGAACCTGCGTCTTTTACATTTCCGCATCTGATTCAATCAACAGCAGCTATTTTCCGGAGAATGTACTGAGTGGAGTGATCCTTGAAGCTGTGAGTATGTTTCCCTCTTGCCGCAGTTCAATGACACCGTTATCACCCGGAAGATCAAGCCGTGAAAGATATTTCTCATCCGCGTATTCGTCATCGGAGAAAACGAAATCGTTAAGATATGTGGTCATTCCTCCCGGCAATTTGACTGCCCAGTGTATGTGTGCAGGAAACCTGCCTTCCGGATATCGTCCAGGACGAATTGTATGGATCTCATATCTCCCTTCGTTATCTGTCACACACCAACCGTGCAATCTCCCGTGCCATTTTCTCGAACCCGTTTCTGTTCCGTTCTTTGAATAGTATCCGTTGTTGTCTGTTTGATAAGCATAGATCTTAACTCCCGGAATTGGTTTACCGGTGTTCTTGTCCGTAATAATGCCTGTGATAAGTATGCGTGTGCCCGGCTCTGAATCTGCGGCTATCTTCATGATGCTGCCGGGATCAGCCGGGAAGTCAGAAAAGTTGCACTCAATGTTTGCGTCCGGTCCCTCGCATGTGTCTGGAGCCGCAGTGCTTCCGCCGGATGTCTTCAGCTCTTTGTTTCCGCATGCAAAAGATGATGAGCAGAAGAACATTGCAAAAAGTACTGCAATGAAAACGCAGGTTGAATCTTTGCTTATTTTCCTTTGATCGCACATCCCTTAAATTGTTTTCCTCCGGTTATCACAGCAGTTACGGAATATTCATACTCTGTATCTGACATAGTATCACTGCACTTTTCTTTCTTTATCTTAATGTCTATGGAATATTTTCTGATCGTATTGAATGAACTGTAAACAATTGCCCCGCTGTCAGTCTTTGGATCGTTCCTGAAGAATGAATAATTCTTGCCTTCTGAAGAATCGAACAATTCAATGATGCCTTCTTTCTCGGAGATCTGCATCGTCCAGTTCGGCTCATTGCCGAATGCCCAGAAATCATATGGCACGCAGGTGTTGCGGAAATTCTTCTTGTCAACCTGAATGACTTCGGAAATTTTCAAAGTCTTCGGATACTTGTCTTTGAATTTCTGTTCTGCCGTCGGGATCAATGTTCCCTTTACCTTTGCCACTATTGAACCGTAAACATTTGATGCAGGAAAGATCTTCTCAAACTGCGCCTTTAGTTTTCCCGAAGCATCATTCACAATATAAACCGAATCGGGATATCTGCAATCTCTGAATGTGCTTCCGCTCTTCTCGTAATTATATAATCCTTCGAATTCGGTTCTTACAGTTGTATCTGCAACAATTACCTTAGCAGAGTCTCTAGCTGCTTTCAGACTGTCTCTCAATATCTTGCTTGCTTCCTCATCCTGTGAACAACCGCTGTTTAGAATTGTAAGCATACCCAAAAGCAGAAGTGCCGGTCCGAAACCTGCTTTTCTTTTAACGAAGAGTTTTTTTGTATGTTTCATTTTACCAGTCACCTGCATATCTGAGATCTGCTTCTGTAATAGTTTTTAAATAAGTGTGTTTGAGTGCAATGATCTGTCTTATGTGAAGATAATCGTGCGCCAACCAGTTCGATAAAAAATGTTTTACGGTGACTGTTCCGAATACTTTGTGTTCCATCTTCATTTCAAGATCTTTCTCCGTCAGAGTTTGAAGCCACTCAAGTGATATCTTTCTTTCGTTTAAAAAGTCGTCTAATACTGTCACAAATTTTCTTTCGGAATATTTATGCGAGACAACCCAACCTTCCGGGTCTATCGGTTCGAATTCTATGTCAGGCCTTTCCATGATGTGACGCATCCTTGCACGGAAATCAAGACGTTCCTCATCAAGCAGATGACAGACGATATCCAGCAAATTCCATTTGTCCGGAGCCGGTCTGAACATGACCTGTTCTTCATCTAAGGAAGAAAACAGATCAGCAAAGACTTTGCCGTTGCGTCTGAATTCATCTGTGAATGCGATTGCTTCCATGTATTTGACTGATCAGTGGATCAGCTCAATGCTTTAATTATTGTGATGGCAGAGATCAGAATTATTGTTATGCCTACCAATGTCATGAGAATCTTCGGTTTGATCTTTCCGGCAAGCAGAGCACCTATCGGAGATGCGATCACTCCGCCGATTATCAGGCCGAGAACTATCTGCCAGTTCTGCACGCCAAGAATGAAAATGAAAATACCGGTGCTTACAAATGATACGAAGAATTCCGCGGTATTGACCGTGCCGATAGTTTGCTTTGGAGTATTTCCTCTGTGAATAAGGTTCGTCGTCACGATCGGTCCCCAGCCGCCGCCGCCGATTGCGTCAAAGAATCCGCCGACAAGTCCGAGAAATGAAACCTTCTTCGTATTTGTCTGCGGAACTATTTCTGTTTTGCTAAGACTCTTCCTCAGTATCAGCACGCCCATCAGCAACAAGTATCCCGATATTACGGGCTTAATTATTCCGCCGTCGAAAACACTTGAGATCAGAAAAGCTCCTGTAGCAGAGCCGATGACACCCGGTATAGCGATCTTCAGCAAGAGTCTCCGGTTAACATTTCTTAAGAGAAGATGCGAGAGTCCCGATACGCCGGTTGTAAAAACTTCGGCAGTATGTATGCTTGCCGATGCAAGTGCAGGAGGTATGCCGAAACCAAGCAACAGGCTGTTACAGCTAACGCCGTACGCCATTCCAAGCGCGCCGTCAATAAGTTGAGCAGCAAAACCTGCCGCAATGAAAATGAAAATGTTGTTGTCAAACGAAAACGTGTTGGCTTCTGATGAAAAGAACAATATTTGTAAAACAAAAAACAGGATCAGGGCTGATTTGAGAATGATTATCAGGATTCCGATGTGACGAAGAGATATCGTACTTAGCATGTGCATTCCTTTTGATTGGGTTTTCCAATGTAAATTCGGCTGCATCTTGCATGAACTGAATTCAGATGTTCATCCGTGCCGGCGTGTTTGTCGGTGAATCATTGTGAGTCAACTTAGTAATTTCAGGAATGTATAACAATTAAGTTTTACTTGTGCCGGGATGCCTGTCTGACGCCGAGCATGCCTGCCTGCCCGCAGTCGGATAAACAAGTACACTCTCGGCAGGCGGGCCTGCTGCAGGCAGGCGTCATGAAGCAATTTGTTTAATCTTTTGCTGAGCATCCGAACACTTTTGCTGAACACTCTTAATAATAGAGCAGCATTATTTTGCACCAAAGCAGTTTTGCCACGAATGCACGAATTGAATTGAGATCACTTTTAGCTGTTCTATTTTTTCCTGCTTAGTTATTTAATTCACAACAACATTGCTGAAGAGTCAGGATTTCCCAGTCTGTCCGAATACATGTCGTCCCCGAGTGTTTCTATCGGGGACAACTCTTATATGGTCGATTTTCGGTGCAGATTCCCGCCAGGAGCACGCGGGAATGACAAACTTTTGCTTTTCGGACAGTCTGCTCCCTCCTGACGCAATTAGTTTACTTGTATCCTTTTACCCAAAACCCTTCTGTGGATCTCAGTGACTTCTCCGTGTAACTCTGTGTAAGTCTTTATTGTGGCATGTGTACTTCCCTGCCTGCAGCAGGCCCGCCTGGCGAGAGTGTACTTGTTTAACCGACTGCGGGCAGGCAGGCCTGCCTGGCGTCAGACAGGCGTCCTGACGCAATTAGTTTACTTGTGCCACACGAGCAACAAAATTACTCAACCCTCATTTCTCCAAGTCCCGCCGCGCTTTTCTTCTCTTGAAAAATTTTTCTATCTCAACGGCAACGAAGACTACGGAAGAAACTCCCACGGCAATTCCAAGTTCTTTCCATGTCAACGGCTGTGTCTTGAAAAATCTGTTGAATGCCGGAACATAGATCGTAAGCAATTGCAGAAATACGGTAAGCCCTGCTGCAAACAGCAGAGGAATGTTCGAGAAAAGTCCTGCCTTGAACAAAGACTCCTTTCCGGTTCTTATTGCCAGAAGATGTGCGATCTGACAAAAACAAAGCACAGTGAATACCATCGTCTGCCAATGTGTATTTGACTCTCCGAAGTATACCGCCTGCGTTCCGATGCAAAGAAATCCTATCAGCAGTCCTACCCAGATTATGTGATATGCCATTCCGTCAGAGAAAATGTTGTCTTTCGGATTCCTCGGTTTTCTTAGCATGATATCCTTCTCAGCCGGTTCGGATGCAAGTGCAAGCCCGGGCAAACCGTCGGTGACAAGGTTCACCCACAGAATGTGTATCGGAAGAAGTGGAACAGGCAAACCGAAAAAAGGAGCTAAGAACATTGTCCATATCTCTCCGCTGTTTCCTGTCATCACATACTTGATGAACTTGAGAATGTTGTCATACACTCTTCTTCCGCTTCCGACAGCATTTACAATTGTCGCAAAATTATCGTCAAGCAATATCATGTCCGATGCTTCTTTGGCAACTTCTGTTCCGCTAATACCCATTGCCACGCCGATGTCTGCATTCTTCAGAGCAGGAGCATCGTTCACGCCGTCGCCGGTCATAGCCACAAACTGTCCCATATCCTGCAGCGCCGATACAATCTTCAGTTTCTGTTCAGGACTTACTCTGGCATATACTCTTGTCTCCAGCACATGCTTTTCAAATTCTTCCTGATCAAGCAGTTCAAGGTCATTTCCCGAAAGTACTTTGTCTCTGCTGCTTTCGATTATTCCGATCTGTTTTGCAATTGCCTCTGCTGTCGCCGGATGATCACCGGTGATCATTACCGGAATGACTCCGGCAGCTTTGCACTTCCTTACGGCTTCCGTAACTTCTTCTCTTGCCGGATCGATCATTCCTGCATATCCCAGAAATACCAGCTCTGATTCAAGTTCCTCCGCTCCGGAATCTTCCGTGTATTCATCAATCACTTTAGCCGCAAATCCAAGAACCCTCAATCCGCTGCCTGACATTATCTCGATCTCTCTTCTCCACAGTTCAACCGAGATCGCCTGCTCAATGCAAATATCACCGAGTATGATCTCTGCTGCGCCTTTTGTAATGCAGACGAATTTTCCATCCGCCTTGTGAATCGTTGTCATCCTCTTTCTCTGCGAATCGAATGAGATCTCTGCAATTCTCGGAAGCCTCTCTTCACACTGCACACGGTGGAATCCGTTCTTAGCAGAATATTCTGCAAGCGCAATCTCGGTTGAATCTCCCAAAAGAACGCCATCGTTTGAATATGATGTGTCATTATTGAGCGACATGCATGCATATAACAAATCCTTTCCCGTATAGGAAGCAATTTCCAGTTCGTGCTCAATGCTCACGAGTTCCATTACTTCCATCTTGTTCTTTGTAAGGGTACCGGTCTTATCTGAACAGATGTAGGTAACCGATCCGAGAGTTTCAACCGCGGGCAACTTTCTGATCAGCGCATTCTGCTTCACCATTCTCTTTGCGCCTATGGCAAGCGCAATTGTAACTACCGCCGGCAGCGCCTCTGGAATGGCGGCAACAGCAAGCGAGATCGAGGTGAGAAGCAGATTGAATACTTCTTCACCGCGAAGCAAGCCCAGCAGAAAGATTATACCGCAGATGAAAAAGATCACAATTGATAATCTCTTCCCGAAATCAGCAAGCCGTTTCTGAAGCGGTGTCATTGTTCCTTCACCCTGAATCATTTTTGCAATGAGTCCGAGCTCGGTATTCATTCCTGTTGCAACCACATATCCGCTTCCTCTTCCGTTGGTAACATGAGTTCCCTTGTATGCCATGTTGGTCCTGTCACCAATCACATAGCTGCCGTCGGAAAGGCAAGCTGTCGTCTTCTGTATGTTATTGGATTCGCCGGTAAGAGTGGATTCGTCTATTTTCAGATTGACCGCATCGCTCAGACGAATGTCTGCGGGAATGACATTACCGGCCTCAAGAAGCACAAGGTCTCCGGGAACAATTTCGGAAGATTCGATCTCATACGTCTTTCCTTCCCGTAAAACTCTTGCCATTGTTGCAGACATTTTCTTCAGTGCTTCGATCGCTTTTTCGGCTCTGTATTCCTGTATGAAACCTACAACAGTGTTCAGCACAACTATTGCAAGTATGATTATCGTATCGGTTATGTCTCCTATGAATCCGGAAATTACAGATGCAATGATCAGGACAATTACCATGAAGTCTGTAAGTTGCTGCAGGAGTATTTTCAGAGGGGTCTTCCGCTTTGCTTCCTCAACTTCATTCTTTCCATACTCCTCCGTTCTCTTTCTTACTTCCGGTAAGGATATACCTTTGAGTCCTGTGTCAAGTAAACGGGAGGTTTCTTCAGGTGATATGAGGTGCCAGTTCATTCGTGAGATGTGAATTGAGAATCCTTTCTGCTCGTGTTTTTCATCCGGAATCTAAAATGGTATATAATGGAAAAAGCATAACGCCTTCCGTGCGGATTTGCTGCATCGAAATTACTTGATGTCATTACAGGAGAACTCTTTCTATTGCTTGGCGGTGGAACAGGTACTTATTCCGATAATCTTATAAAGTCCGCAATAACCTATCAGACTCGTGGCAATGAATACTATTGCCAGCACCAGCAAGATGATTCCTATTACTCCTGATACAGTACCCGTAAAGTAGAGGTATAAAAATATTGCGGAAATAATGAGTCTTATGACTCTGTCAGCGGTACCCATGTTCTTTTTCATCGGGATATATTTTAGTTGGAAAATTTGATTACCAATTGGACTACAAAACGTACCTGCGCATTTATCAATGCGCTTCCTGAAATCTCAGCGTTGTAAATTATCTCTTACTTCTTTGTTACTTCATCCTGCTGTTTGCTGCACAAGATCCCCTTCTGCACAGGAATACATTTGAATGTTCCGTAACTGCAGAAGACGCAACAATCTTTTTCCAAAGGACGCAACAGACTACCGCAACCGAGACAAGTGTAATACCAAAGACATGAATTTTCAGGTATGTCTTCCTGACGTGTGAATCCGCATTCGGGGCAGCGGATCGTTGAAACTGTTACAATTTCCATTTCGCGTTTCCTTTACCTTGAAGAAACTTACTAAACTATGAATTAGCTGTAAATGTAATTATTAAGTATCTCTATCTCCTTCTCACCCTCATGTCTCGGCAATGTCTCCCAATGATTTTCCGGGGGACGCTGCGGGAAAGGATTTTCAGATAACCAAGATTGTCATTCCCTTTTAAACTTGTCATTACCTTTAAAGCTTGTCATTCCTGCGCCCGTCCACGAGGGAACGGCTTTGCCACGCAGGAATGATTGTTCCCGCTCGTTCACAAACTCTCAGACTGTCCGAAAACATGTCGTCCCCGAGTGTTTCTATCGGGGACGCATTTGATATGGTCAAATTTCGGTGCAGATTCCCGCTAGGAGCACGCGGGAATGACAAACTTTTTTTGTTTTCGGACAGCCTGTCTGTTTGTGAACGCACTTGCACATGAAACTCTGTTTCATGGCCTCTCTTGTCGTCGTGCCGGTACTTCCGTTCGGACACAAACGGTAATGAAAGTGCGAAAATCAAAACCTGCTTTCCCCCTCCAGGGAGGGGGCCAAGGGGGTGGGTCTAGTAAACGATACGAATTTTGAAACCTATTATTTCCTTCGATGAAATTTATCTCAGGCAAGAACTTCATTGCCATTAAGACAACCCCCCAACCACCCTTTGAAAAGGGGGGCGAATATTTTCTCCCGCGGAGTTTCTGCCCTCTTTTGTTGCGATGTCATAACGTTCTCTCTCAGGTGATTATAAGCGCATCCCTTAGTTTCACTGCTGTCTTGCTTCCCACTGACCTCTCTATGATATTGAAATTATTCTTTAACACTTCCCGAAGGTTCTCAACCGAACCAAATTCAATCAGCAGTTTCTTTGCTGTCTTTTCTCCAATGCCTTCTATCTCTGTCAGCTCAGTCGTCAGCGTCCGCTTGCTGCGAAGCTCCCTGTGAAACGAGATCGCAAATCTGTGTGCCTCGTCCCTTACTCTCTGTAAGAGTTTCAATCCCCCCGATGTCTTCGGAATGTTGAATGGATCTGAATCTCCGGGCATGAAAACTTCCTCAAGCTTTTTCGCAAGTCCGATGACCGGCATCTCCTTCATGCCAAGATCCTCAAGTACCTTCACTGCAGAAGAAAGCTGTCCCTTTCCGCCGTCAATTATCACAAGATCCGGTTCTGCGGAAAAACTCGGATCGCCTCCATGACTTTCCTCTCCGCTTGTTTCATTCTCCGCCATCCTTCTGAATCTTCTGTATATCACTTCGCGCATTGAAAGAAAATCATCCGGTGTCCCGGTCTCATTCATGACCGTGTTGATCTTGAATTTCCTGTAATCGGATTTCCTCGGCTTTCCGTCAAAGAATACTACCATTGATGCAACAGTGTCTGTTCCCTGAATGTGAGAAATGTCAAAGCATTCTATCCTTCTCGGAAGCTTTGATAATCTGAGATCCCTTCTCAAAGACTCTACAGACGGCGGGACAAACTCTCGCTTCATCTTTGTAAGTATAAGCTCGTCAAGAAGAAGTCTTGCATTTTTCTTCACAAGGAATACGAGCTTGTACTTGTCTCCTATCTTTGGCAAAACAAACTCCACTTTTCCCTGCTTCATCTTCATCAGCCATTGCCTTACTGTCTCCGGATCTTCCGGCTCCTCCATCAGATAGATCTCATCAGGCACAAAATCCGTCTTGCTGTAATGATTCATTATCAGCTTCTCCATGATCTCGCTGTCGGTCGTCTCTTCCACATTGGACATGAAGTAATGTGTCTTTCCGGCAACCTTGCCGTCTCGTACTTTCAAAATCATTCCGCAGCAATCACCCTTCACTCTGTCAAACGCAAATATGTCACGGTCTGATTCGTCATTGTCAACTATCTTCTGTTTTGATGAATATGTCTCAATGGCATTTATTTTGTCTCTTGTCCTTGCCGCCTTCTCAAAAAGCATTTTGCCGGAATACTCTTCCATCTTCTGCCTGAGCTCGTTGATCAGTGTTGTTGATTTGCCGTTGAGAAGTTTTGATACTTCGCTGATCATCTCGTTGTATTCAATCCTGCTCACCAAGCCTTCACACGGCCCCTCGCACTTGTGTATGTGATAATCAAGACAAAGCTTATACTTGCCCTGAGCAATGCTCTCATCGGTCAGATGAAAATTGCATGACCTGATCATGAAAATATCCCTTACCGCCTTTAGTGCAAACCGCATGTTCTTCACATCTGTGTACGGGCCAAAATATTTTGACCCGTCTGATCTTTTCTTTCTTGTCGGAAATACTCTGGGAAACGGTTCGTTGGTGATAACTATATACGGATAGGATTTGTCATCCTTCAGGTTGATGTTGTAACGCGGCTTCTGCGATTTGATAAGGTTCTGTTCGAGTATCAGCGCCTCTACTTCGTTATCAGTTGTGATGATCTCAAGATCTTCGATCTTCGAGATCATCGCCGTTAGCATTGGTGTATTGGGGCGTGACTGGAAATACTGCCTGACACGGTTCTTCAATACCTTTGCCTTGCCTACATAAAGCAACGCCCCGGCAGAATCTTTGAATTGATATACACCCGGACCTGACGGAAGATTCTTCAGCTTCTCTTCAAGTGATGGCGTATTCTGCAATTTATAGTCTTAGTGTTATTTGAAAATGACTGCTTCAGCTATAAATGCGCATTACTCTTTCTTCGGCTCAGTCAGTTCCATCAGAACTCCGTTCGTTGACTTCGGATGCAGAAAGGCTATGAGCATGTCATCAGCGCCCGTTCTTGGAGTTTCATTTATGAGATTTATTCCGGATGCTTTGAGTTTATTCAATGCTCCTGCTATGTCTTCAATGCCGAAAGAAACATGGTGGATGCCTTCGCCTCTTTTCTCAATGTATTTTGAAATCGGCGATTCAGAATCTGTTCCTTCGAGAAGTTCGATGTCGCAATTGTCCAGATGAAACTTCCTTACGTTTACTTTCTGCTCTTCAACATATTCAAGTTCACCCGCTGCAATGCCGAATATTTTTTCAAATACCGGCACCGAATCGTTGAGCGATTTCACTGCAATCCCTATGTGTGCAAGATTCATTTAAGATTTTCGTTTTTTAAAGAAATTGTTCCATGCCTTTACGTCTGAGATAATCCACTACCTCTTTAACACTCTGTGCCTCACCGCGCTTGCATATCAACAGCCCGTTTTCAGTGTTAATGATCAGCAGGTCCTCTACACCGATGGTGGCAACTATCTTCTGATCATTTATGATGAGACAGTTCTTCGTATCAAGAGTAACTGTCCTTCCCTGCCTGACATTTCCATCCTGATCTCTCTCCTTTATGTTATATACTTCATCCCATGCACCGACATCATTCCATCCAAAATGACTTCTGATAATGTGCACGCATTTGGATTTTTCCATCACACCATAGTCAATTGATATGCTCTTGAGGCGATAATATTCTTCTTCCAAATGCTTGTCGAAATCCGGGGCAAACAATTTTTGAGAAAGATTCTTGAGCGATTCGCTCAACTGCGGCATTAACTCGTTAATCTCATGCATCATTGTATCGGTTCTGAATATGAACATTCCGCTGTTCCACAAAAAGTCACCGCTCTCCAAGAATGCCTTTGCTACCTCAAGATTTGGTTTCTCGGCAAATGTCTTCACACGGTATATCCTTTCGCTTACCGGTTCTCCTTTTTTCTCAAATTCAACATCAACAAAATTATCAGCATCATATTGAATGTATCCGTAACCTGTTTCCGGTTTGGTAGGATGAATGCCGAGTGTGACGATTCCGCCATTGTCATTCACAAAGGTCAGCCCGGAGATTATTATTCTGTGAAATTCCTCAATTTCTTCTATCAGATGATCGGCAGCAACAACAAGTACATTTGCCTTGGGATCAAAGTGCCCAATGAACAGGCATGCAAGTCCTATGCATGGTGCAGTGTTCCTTCCAATCGGTTCACAGATTATGTTCTCCTCGGGAATTCTTGGTAACTGTTTCTTCACCTCTCCCTTATAGATTACATTCGTTACTACAAAAATTCTTTCGTCCCTGAATATCCCTTCGAGCCGCTTGTATGCCTGCTGAAGCAGGGATTCGCTGTCATTTGCAATCTTCAAAAACTGTTTCGGTACTTTCAATGTGCCTTTGGGCCAGAACCTTGTCCCGACACCGCCCGCCATGATCACTGCATAATTGTTCATCTCGTTTGTGAGTTGGTTTGATGGTCTTTGTTCTTTGAGAAAATTTTTATCGGATCGTTGAGATATGAGATGAAAACTTCAGTGTCTTCAACGTGCCTTCCGAGCAGAAGGGATTTCTGTGTATAAATAAGGTAATCAAATATCTCCTTGTTCTCGGGCGTTGCAGGATCTTTTCGGTAGTTGCACAGATACTTTACAAAATTGTATCCGGCCTCTGAAATTTGTGCCAGCACCGGCAGATCAAGTTCTTTGCTGAAGCCCACTATGCTTCTGAAGTTGTTCAGTGAGCCGGATAAGATCTTCAGCGCTTCATAAGTATGAAACTCTCCGTCCGTGTAGTCTGTGGATTTAAATATGCTTTCGATGTTCCTGATGTTAGAAAGTATATTGTTTACCAGATGTCTCTGTTCCTTCAAAGGATATTTTGAGCTTAGTTCTCTCTGAATCTCTTCCTTTGCTCTTAACCTTGTAGAGTATTCTTCTTTCTTTTTCTTTTCTTCGGTGAGGTTCTTGCGGATGTTTTCTATTGACTTGACCGCAGATTTGTAAACAAAGTAATCTTCTCCTCTTATAAGACTCTCTATCAGCTCCAATCCCTGTTTCAACAGCGAAACCGTACTCTCCGAAATATCATATTTGCCGTCAACTATTTTTTCGAAGGAGAGCGAAATTGCCTGATAGATATTTGATATCAGTTCGAATGACATGTGCTTCGACCTCTCTTCAAGCAGACGCGCGGCATCAATTATTGATTCCACCGTACGCTGCCTTATAGCCCTGTCATTCAGCTTCCCCTCAAGGAAATTGGTCATCTCTTCGGCAAGATAAGTATTACATATTCTTACCTCTTGCTCATACTCAAGAAATTCCGTGTTTGCTATATGATCTTCTTCTTCTGCCTCAAGCGGCTCGTTCTCTGTCTTCTTTATGTATTCATCTATCTCGCTGCTGAACTCGTCGCTTAATGCAATACGCTCCTTTTCCTTCTCCTCATCTGCTTTCTCATCAGCTTGCTCTGTTTCTGCTTTGCTGATATTCTCATCTTCTTTTGCGTCAACTCTTTCGCCAAGGATAAGATCACCATCCTCTTCAAATCCAAATGAAAATTTCTTCTTTATCTTAAATGAGCTCTCGGTATCAGATATACCGCTTGCTTCAGGAATCGTAAGCACTTCCTCTGAAGGAATATCCTCTTCAGCATCACTTGCGGTATCGTCAAAGTTCTGTGCAATTGCTTCCTGTTCAATACCGGTTGATGATCCATCCGGAAGTTCAAATACTGCATCGTCTTCCTCAATTGCTTCTGCCGCCTGTCCGGATGCTGATCCAACTTGTTCGGTAATCAGTTGATCAGGCTCGGGAAGCTCAAAGGCCTTCTCTCCGTCGTGTTCATCTGACTGTATCAGATGCATGTAAATTTTTGCCGGAGAAGATCTGTCGTCTTCTTCATACAAGGTTATCTCCTGAGTAATATCCTTGTCGTTGAAATTATCTTTCACGGGAATGATTTCTTCTTCTTCCTGAGATTGCTCATTCCATGTTTGTTCGTTGAATTCAACGGATGGTTTCAGAACAGGGTCTGACATGTAAGCCAACACCTCTTCCCGGATGAAATCAGCATCATCCGTAACATTCTTTATGAGATTGTCAAAACTGACCTGCTTGTCGTCAATCTTTTTTGAAATGTACAAAAGGTACTTTCCCATCTTCCGGAATTCCTTTGTGCGGGAAAGAATGTAGAAGTCTTTGTTGATGTCGCCCGGAGATAAGATCCTTTGGAACAAGCGATTCAGATTTCTTAGTTTTTGTTCTTCGGCATCGTAACAGGATATATCTTTCCTTACCTTATCTATGACAAGATTTATGTAATCGTTCTTTTGTCTTTCTGTATTTATAATAGCATTGTGCATTTCAGTGTGTGTAAACTCGCTGAACTCTTGATGAAACACTGCAGATTATTTCATAAACAATTGTTCCCGTGATCTCTGAAAGTTCATAAGCAGGATAATCTTCACCGAATAAAATCACTTCGTCATTAACATTAACTTCGTTGCTGCTTCCCGTATCCGCCATTACCCAGTCCATGCAAACGGCTCCAACAGTATTATAAGGCATTCCGTTTATCAGCACTTTTGATTTGTTTGTAAGCAATCTCGAATAGCCGTCACCATAACCAACCGGTATCGAAGCTATTTTCGTCGGCTTATCCGTAAAGTGCAGCCGCCCATATGAAATACTCTCCCTTCCCGGAACATCCTTGAGAAAATTTACTCTCGACCTTAATGTCATAACTGGTTTGATCCCGATATCCTTCACTACTTTTTTCCTGTCAGGATAATAACCGTAAAGAGATATGCCCGGACGCACCATGTTAAAATACGGATCTTTGAAATTGAGTATGCCGCCTGTATTTGAAATGTGCCTCAACTCGAACTTCATCACATTTGACTCAAGAGATCTTACAAGGTCCCTGAACTGTTTCAGCTGCTTCTTTGCAAATGCATTTCCCGCAATCTCGCTTGTGGCAAAGTGCGAATAAATTCCCCTGACCTTCAGATTCTTCATCTTTGAAATGGCATAGATTGCATCATAAGCTTCGTTCATGGAAAATCCAATCCTGTTCATCCCCGTATCTACCTGTATCTGTACGGTTGCTTTCTTGTTTACCGATCTTGCGTAGTCATTCAACTTCTGTGCAATATCAACTTCAGCCAGTGATGCTTCTATATCCCTGGTCACTACTTCGTCAAAGAATTTCTTTTCTTCCGTGAGAATGCCGAGGCAAAGTATCTTTGACTTTTTCTTAGTGTGCTTCTTCAGATAATCACTCAATATAAGAGACTCTCTATAATCAGCTGTTCCGAGATACTCGCTTCCGAACTCCGCCAATGCCTTTGCAGTCTCATTCATTCCGTGCCCGTAAGCATTTGATTTTATGACGGAACAAATCTTAACCCCTCCGGCAACACGGGCTTTTCCGGCTTCTTCTCTTACTGCTTCTAAATTCTTCTTGAGTGTCTTGAGATTGATCTCGGCATAAGTATAATTGACCTTCTTACCGTGGAAGTGATGATTCATTATATTAAAGTAAAAAAACTAACTTCTAAAAAGAATTAATTTTCCAATGCCCGGGTGAGAGCAATTAAGAATTAGAAATTAGAAATTAGAAATAGACAACTTCAGAGAGCAATTAAATATTGAAAGGAGCAGACAGTTTTGCCTTTACTAAACGAACAAGCCGTCGCTGCAACTTCCCCAGGATGAATTAATTCGAAACAATTTTCAATTTTCAATTTTTAATTTCTAATTGTCAACTCCGTAACCCCTTTATTTATAACTTAAAGTCAAAATCATTCTTGACAATATTAAGCAGTTTGGTTAATATTATTGCGATCACACTTTGTGTTTTTTTCTGTTAAGACTTTGTTAATAAACCGGCAGGGAAAGAAAGTTGCCGGCTTTTTTGTCATGATGAAAATGTAATTACTAACAATGGAAGTTAAAAACCGCCCTGTTTGTTTTTAAACTCTTTGTATTAAATGTAGTTACCGTGTTTGTTCGTTGTTAACAACTTTCGTTTTTTTGTCCTTAAAACCGCCGTTTTTTTACGGCTATGTAAAGTAAAATATTAACTCACTTTGATTTGTTAATAATTTTTAAATTCTTTTAGCGTGTCAAAACTCTCTTCATCTTCTCTTGAAAAAAATGTCACTCAGGAATCCGAAATAGATCTGTCGGCTGACAGTACCGAACAACGCAATACCGATGAAGCTTCAAAGGTCTGGAAAAAATTCACAGAACTGCTCTCAGATAATCTGAAGGCAAGTGAAATCAATACCTGGTTCTCGGTAATAACTCCGAAATCCCTCGAAGGAGATGTCCTTACCGTAATGGTGCCGAGCGAAGATTATTACAGTCTGATAGAAAGCCGCTACAATAAGGTGATTGCTTCGATAGTCGAGTCTCTTTTGGGAAAGGAAGGTAAACTTAAATACGAGATCATGCAGATGGGACTGTTTGACAACAAGCCTGAGGATGAGAATCCTGCAGGCAGCCCGAAGATCCTCCCAATTTCTCTGAGAAAGGAAGTTCCCGAAGTCTCAGTCACCGGCGGAGATCCCGAAAGCGATGACTTCGTTACCAATCTCAACAGGAAACACATGTTTGACAATTTCATCAAAGGAGAAAGCAATGAGCTTGCCATTGCCGCCGCTTATGCTATCACAAACAATCCGGGACATACATATAATCCGTTCTTTGTTTATGGCGGTGTCGGTCTTGGAAAAACTCATATCATTCAGGCAATCGGAAATGAAGTGCTGAAGAAATTTCCCGATAAGAAAGTTTATTATACTACCGCGCCAGATTTCACCACGCAGTTTACAAATAATATTGCTCAAAGCAGGATCGACTTCTCTCAGAATAAGAACGGACCAAAGAAACTCGATTTCTTTTACAAGTCGCTTGACGTTCTGATCATTGACGATATTCAGTATCTCAGCGGCAAGGAGAAAACGCAGGACTTTATGTATCAGATTTTCAATACGCTGTACGATCAGAAGAAACATGTAATATTCTCGAGCGACAAACCGGTAAGCCAGATCAAGGGAATTGAAGAACGGCTTATCTCAAGATTTCAATGGGGAATTACCGCAGACATTCAGCCGCCAAACTGGGAAATGCGAGTAGCAATTATTCAGCAGAAGTTTGAAGAGGCAAAGATTGATGTGCCTGAAGAAGTTGTTCACTTCATTGCATCAAACGTAAAGGACAGCATCAGAACGATCGAAGGATGTATCGTCGGAATTATTGCTGACAGTGTTCTGCGATTCAAGGGCGAGATCAATCTCACCATAGCCGATAATGTGATCAGCAGAGTTGTTGGCACGGCGAGAAAGTCGAGAAATGTATCAATTGAAAATATTATCTATACCGTAGCAGATTACTACAAGATCTCAGAGAATCAGATACTTTCCCGTAAGAGAACCAAGGAAGTTGCATTTGCCAGACAAGTGGCAATGTACCTTGCAAAGGATCTCACAAACCTGACTCTCGAAACCATCGGGCTCAACTTCGGCGGAAAAGATCATGCGACAGTTTTGTATTCTTACAACACCATTACCGCAGGCGCTAAGAAGGATAGTTCAATTGCTCATCAGATAGAAGAGATCAAGGAGCTTTTGAGAAACCTTTGAAAGAGCAATTAAGAATTGAGAATTGAGAATTAAGAATTGAGTCTGTCCGAACTAAACGAAGCATATTACTGGCAACCGGTTTTGTCTGCGTGTAAATTTTAATCTTAATTTCTACTTCACCAATGCCAATCGCTTTGCGCCGGTAAGGGTTCTGTCCACTCTCATCAGAAAGATGTAAACTCCACTTTGTTTTCATGCAGCATTTCAAACAAGCACAATTGCAATTACCTTGTCAACACCATGCGCTTCGTTGCGCTGAAATCTCCTGCGGTCAGTTTGTAAAAATACACTCCTGAAGAGACACCTGAACCGTTGAACACCGAAGTATATGTTCCCGGCTGCAGTTTAGCATCTGCAAGTACTGCGACTTCTCTGCCAAGAATATCATATACAACCAATCTGACTTTATCTTCCCTTTGCACTTTGAACTCAATCACAGTTACCGGATTAAACGGATTTGGATAATTCTGTGAGAGTTCATACTGACCCGGAACATTTGTTGAAATAAGATTAATGTCAGACAGGCGGTCATCCATAAAAGATTCATACAATGCCGTTCTTCCGTTCAACTCTTTCTCCCACATCATTCGGAATCTGAAATATCCTCCGTGAACTAATTTTGGACTGAGATTTACAAACGTTTTTGCTGAGCCGCTACCTACATAAAATCTCTTGGCACCGAAGGGATTATACCTGGCGTTTGCGATAATGTGCGTACTGTCATGAAGCACGTTTATCCAGCACGTTGCCGAGTAGAATGCAAATTCATCTGTAAAGTCTGCATGTGCCGAACCTGTTCCGCAATAGTTAACTCCCTCAACCTGACGTGAGTGATTTGTAATATAATATCCTGTTGAATACGGATTGACCGAGTAAAAGCTTGATCCGCCGAGAGTATCATAATCATAATTCAGCGCTGCAGGGTCAATCATTGCAAATCTGATATTGCTTTGAGAGCCGGACTGGATGATAGTCTTTTGTACTCCTACACTCAACTGTCCATTAGTATTGACCTGGCAATAGTGATAAGCAATTGATGTTATCGTATCATTCAGGTTTCTCAGATAGGCAACTACGATGTGTGATCCGTAGTTGGCGGTAGATATTTTTGGCGTTGAGCAATACAAAGATTCACCCAGAGTAATATTTGTATCGTTCTGCCAGTTCTGATTATAATAGTTCTTCAGATAAACATCGCCATTCTTTTCATAAGCCACTATAAAGTTCTTCATGGAATTAGTTAAGTATGGTGTAATCGAAGGATCGTTTTCATCTGCAATATCTGTTGTAATCGGAACCGATGTGTTCCAGGTCGCCCCGTTGAACTTTGCAAAGAAGATGTCATTGTTTCCGTTCTTGTTTGATTGGTAAACTATTGCACCTTCATTGTTCTGGTTCCAAACTGTGTAATTAGCAACGCATGGTTTTATGTTCAGAAAGCCGTCATTAGTAATGTTAGTCTCAACTCCCATGGAATCATGTGTAATAATTCTTGCGGAAATATTACTGCTCACGGGTGAATTCCATTTTTCGTAAGCAAGAATTGCGGTTTGGATAAAATAGTTAGCTGATGTGACAGACTTATCAAACTGAGGATTTCTAATATCATGATTTTCGGAAGACAGCAGAACATAAGACGTGTCAAAATAAACCCGCTGGGATGCAGCATTACTAACATAAAGAATTGCGATGCAAAAGAGAAAAATAATTTTGCTCTTCATAATTATCTCCTGTTTCACAAATGTATGCCTTCCTAATTTCCTTAGAAATGCAAAAAGCGTGTCAGCAAGTTTCTTGAAAATTGAAAGCAAACATCATTCAAAATTCTGATCGGGCAGCCGGTTCAGGTTCCGGATAAATCGCTCCTTGTCATAAGGACTATCTTCTTTTTGGATATCGTAAACTTCTGCAGCTATAACAGAAGCTATGAGAATCTTGGCATTCTCTCTTGAGTGGCCTTCTTTAAGTAATCGTTCGTAAGTCTCTTTTGTCTCAGGAGGAGAATTATCTCTTAACTGATTTTCAACAACTTCGAGAAATGCTTCTCTGAGATACGGATTAGAATTGTCATCTTTCATGATTCTTCTCTGTTTAAATTATAGCTTCTCTGTGCCATTTGTTAATTTCTCTTGAATCTTCTGCGGTCAATTTATAAAAATACGTTCTATCAAAAAATGCCCAATATTTTAAACGTTTTTTTGTCTCCGATATAACCACTGTGGATAATTTTCAACTTTTCCAAAAGGGATCACTCCGCAGCAACTTTTAATTTTTAATTTTCAATTTTTAATTTTTGTTAACAACTCGTCAACATCTATATCTTATTAAGAGAAATCAAAGTAAACAGTCGGCCTCATATCTTTGATTGTTAAAACTGTTTAATTAAGTTATTTTTATTAACAAGTTTTAAGAAGAGAACTTGCTGACTGACACGCTTCTAAAAGTTGCTGACATTACTGACAACACTACTACTGCTACTAATTCTTTTATAAATATATAATGATAGAGAGACTCTTAATAAAAAACTACCTCATCATAAAAGATGCGGAGATAGTTTTTTCAAAGGGCTTTAACATTCTCACCGGTGAGACAGGCGCGGGTAAATCCATAATACTCGATGCCTTGTCGCTTATACTCGGTGAAAGGGCAGATTATTCGATCATTCGAAAGGATGCCGATAAACTTGTAGTCGAAGGTCATTTCGAGTTCAACGGAAAAGAAAGCGCTCTTGAGTTGCTGAATGAAATCTTGCCTGAAGATTGTATCAACGGAAGCTCGGTGATTGTGAGAAGAGAACTTCTGAAGAAGGGAACCGGAAGGAGTTTCATAAATGATTATCCCGTCAACATATCTGATCTCAAAAGATTCGGCGATCTGGCAATTGACATACACTCGCAAAATGAACACCAGTCATTGCTGAGCAAGGACACTCACATTAAGATTCTCGATTACTTTACGGGAGAAGCCGAGATTCTCAAAGAATACTCGGAAAGTTACGTGAAGCTTTCCCAGATGATAAATGAGTATGAAGAACTCATTTCGCGAAAGGATGAATTTATAAGAAAGAGATCATTCCTGGAATTTGAACTTAAAGAGATCAACAATCTTAATCTTGCGTCCGGGGAAGATGTAATGCTGGAGGCTGAACTGAAGAAGCTTGAGAATATTGAAGTGATCTCCGAAGCAGTTAGCAGATCAGTGGCTGTGCTTTATGAAGATGAGAATAACATTCTTTCTTCAATTGATATGGCGGTTAAGGAATTAAGAAAAGTTTCATCTTATGATATTGTATTTGAGAAGATCATAGAAGAGCTCATGAATTGTGAAGTGCTGGTGAAAGAAAGCTCGTCAACATTGCTTACATACAGGGATAACATAGATTTTGACAGCGGAAGAATAAATGAGGTAAGAGAACGACTCAGCAGCATAGTTCATATTACCAAGAAATATGGAATGAATGTGGACGATCTTATAGAAAAGGGAATTGAAATCGAGAAGGAGCTGAACCTTGCTGATAATTTCGATTTTGAAACTGACAAATTACTCAAGAGAATACAGCTTCAGCGTTCTGAGACAATTGAAACAGGAAAAAAGCTTGATAAGGCAAGAAGAAAAAGCGCAAAGGACCTTGAGAAGAAAGTTAATGAGATACTTTCAGCAACAGGACTGGAATCTGCTGAAATGAAAGTGGAGATTCTGATAAATGAAACCGAGAATGCCTCGGAATTTTCAATTGACGGCAAAGAAAAAAATATCAGGCTCGGTCCCGCGGGATTCAACAGTGTGGAATTTTTTATAAAGATAAATAAGGGTTCTGAGTTTGCACCTCTTAGAAAGAGTGCATCAGGAGGTGAGATATCACGCGTCATGCTTGCAATAAAGACCGTACTTGCAGGAAAAGATGATGTTGGGATACTCGTTTTTGATGAAATTGATGCAGGAATCAGCGGTCGCGTTGCTCAGAAAGTCGGAAAGATCATGAAAAAACTCTCGGAATCGCGGCAAATAATCTGTATTACGCATCTTCCGCAGATCGCGGCTATGAGTGATACACATTTCAGGGTGAGCAAATCGGAAAAAACCGGCGAAACTTACGCAGAAATAAAGGTTTTGTCAGAAGATGAGAAGATCAACGAAGTTGCAAAGCTAATAAGTGGTGAAAAAGTTACGGAATCAGCCAATAAAAGTGCAAAAGAGCTTATTTTTGGGACATAAAAAAATTTCCATGCAGTTTCATTGCCTGGCGGCAACTTCCCTGCATGAAGATCAATTAAAGGAAGAACAAATATGAAAGAACATTCACCTAACTGGTAGGTATATGGTGAACAACCGGGCTAAGTAAATTAGTTCCCGATTGTATACAAAAATTTAAAATTTTATTCACAAAGGAAAGAGGAAAATTCATCCACAGAAATTTTTCCTAAATAGGTTCCAAGATTCAATCCTGATAAAGAATCGTTCAAAGTCTGCTTATCATATTTCTTTCCTGTAATTTTCGTTTCAATATCTTCTAGTTCACCATGTCCTAAGAAATCACCATAGATCTTTATTTCATTAATGATTCCGTCTTTAACATGGATCCTTGCATCTATCTGTCCGAACTCAAACCTGTTAACTTTCTGAATATTGAATTCAGGAGAGCGTCCGAAGTTCCAGTCCCAACTCCTGTATTTTGATTCCGACAATTTCATGACATCATTCCACTGATCTTCACTCAACTCATAATAAGGAACTTCGCTGTAGTCAGAAAAGATCGACTCAATTATCTTCTGTCTGAATTCTTCTATGGATATTTTCTTTGATATAAATTCAGAAATGTTTGCAACTCTGCTTCTGACAGACTTAATGCCTTTGCTTTCAATCTTTTCTGTCTTCACGTTCAACGCCTTGACCACATCTTCAAGATGTGAATCAAACAGCAAAGTGCCGTGGCTGAACATTGATTTCGTATCTGTAAATTGTGCGTTGCCGGAAATCTTTCTGTCGCCTACCGTGATATCATTGCGCCCGTTAAGTTCTGCTTTGACACCAAGATCGGCGAGAGCTCTGATCACAGGTTCTGTGAAGAGTTTGAAATTGTGAATGCTCTCGTGTGAATACTTAGTCATGAAGCTGAAGTTGAGATTACCCTTATCATGATAAACTGCACCCCCGCCGGAGATTCTTCTTACAACGTGAACCCCGTTTTCATTCACATACTCTGAATTAATCTCTTCGATAGTATTCTGATGCTTGCCAATGATGATTGACGGCTCATTGATATATAACAAGATGTATTCATCAGACATGTCAAGATTCCTTACACAAAATTCCTCGAGCGCCAGATTTATTGTCGGATCGTTTATTCCTTTATTGCTTATTAGTTTCATGATTCGTTTAGCTACTCCGGTTTATTCGGTGATTGTGACCTGCAAAGCCGGTCCCAGGTCTTTATATCCTCGTTGGTAACTTTATCAATGTCTTTTTCTTCATACTTGGTCTTTACCTTCTCCAGCATGCAAAGGCAGAATTCTATAGTTTGTGTTCTCTTGGTTGTATCTTGTTTGAATTCCTTTGCATACTTGCTGACACAGTTAACTACAAATGCAGAATCAACCGCTCTTGACCAAACATGAGGAACGGGGTTTTCCTCTTTCTCGAATGATTTGAATATGGCGAAAATGATACCTGCAGCTATTACTCCTGCGGCAAGGTATTTACCGTATCTTTCGGGCTTGCTTTGTTTTGATTTCTTCTGGTTTGACAAAGTATCTTTTAATGCAATATCATGATTGGTATCGGGAAATTAAATGCATAAGTAGCGAGAATAAAGTTTACACAGAGTAGCACGGAGGAGACACTTAGTTCCACTTCTAATCTTATGAAGTCCGAATTTTACACAGAGAACACGGAGAGGTCACAGAGAACACGGAGAGGTCACAGAGAACACGGAGAGGTCACAGAGAACACGGAGTGGTTACAGAGAACACGGAGATTAGAAATAGAATGACCACAAAATTTTTATTGCTTTTACTCTGTGAATCTCCGTGCAATCTCCGTGGAACTCTGTGTAATACAAAATAGAGGCGAGAGCCTTTTTTCTAATTATATGAAGTCCGCATTTTACACAGAGTACACAGAGAATTCACAGAGAACACGGAGATTAGAAATAGAATGACCACAAAATTTTTATTGCTTTTACTCTGTGAATCTCCGTGGAACTCTGTGTAATACAAAATAGAGGCGAGAGCCTTTTTCTAATCTTATGAAGTCCGAATTTTACACAGAGAACACGGAGAATTCACAGGGAACACGGAGATTAGAAATAGAATGGCCACAAAATTTTTGATGGTTTTCCTCTGTGCATCTCCGTGCTTTCTCCGTGGAACTCTGTGTAATACAAAATAGAGTGGAGAGCCTTTTTGTAATTTTATGAAGTCCGAATTTTACACAGAGCTACACAGAGAGCACGGAGATTAGAAATAGAATGTCCACAAAATTCTTATTGGTCTCACCCTGCGAATCCCCATGCAACTTTGTGTAATACAAAATTTAGTCATGTCACGAAAAGTAGCTTTAATAATTAGCTCAATTTTAGTTTCTTTGTTAAAACAAAAAAATAAATGATTCCTGAATTCAAAAATCTTACACAGCAAGAAATCAATACGATCATTGACGCACCGGCGCTTGTTACCATTCTTATTGCGGGAGCAGAAGGAAAGATTGATGAAAAAGAAATTGACTGGGGAAAATATGTAGTTCATTTCCGTGTTTCGGAATATGAATCATCTTCAATGATGAGGGTTTACAAAGAAATTGATAAGGTTTTTGATGATTCCGTAAAGCAGTTCATAGAGGGCTTGCCGAAAGAAACTGATCAAAGAAGCACAGTAATCACAGGAAAACTTTCCGGACTTAACCCCATTTTCAAGAAGGTAGATAACAAGTTTGCGAATGAGTTTTATGAGAGTCTAAGGACTCTTGCAAAACAGGTTGCTAAGTCATCAGGCGGGATTTGGGGATACGGCTCGATCAGTCCGCAGGAACAGAAATATCTTGAACTTGAGATGATCGAAGTGCCTTCATATGATGAGAACTCGGACCAATAAGGTTATCTTGTAGCCAGTCGGAACTAATCCTCTGCAGACTATTTGGAATGATGAGAAGGAGCTGTAAAGAGCTCCTTTTTTCGTTTCTATCTGAAAATATTCGTAAGAAAATTCATTTCTTTGTAGATAAATTTACCCCCGGCTTCAATAGAAAAAGGACTCCTAACTTCAGGAGCCCTTTGTAAGAACGCTTCATCCGTAACGCACAAATTATTTTACCAGTGTCATTTTCTTTGTCTGCACAAAATCTCCTGCCTCGATCCGGTAAAAATATGTTCCGGAAGAAAGAGCCCCGGCATTGAACTCTGCCGAATAACTGCCCTTGTTCTGAATTTCATTAACAAGCACAGCCACCTGCTTTCCCAAAGCATCTGTTACGGTCAGCTTTACCTTTGATGATCTCGGCACATAGTATGAGATAACTGTCAGCGGATTGAACGGATTGGGATAGTTCTGAGACAATACAAAGGCATCAGCAATTTCCGCTGTCTGAGAAACGGAGGTCTGCGTGCCGAGATTAAGAACATACAATCCTGTCGCAATGTCGCTTGCTATTATCTTTCCGGAAGGAAGATACGGATACACATTCCAGCAGCCCTGATAAGCAGTGCTGTTAGTTCCGGGATATGTGTCATAATGTCCAACCTCAACAGGACTTGAAGGATTAGCGATATTGTAAACTATCACGCCGGCTCTGTAGTGTGCAAGATAAAGCAGATCTCCTTTTATGTAGGCATTATGCACCATTGATGCGCCGTCATAAGGAGCAATGTCTGCAAGCTGAACCTGGTTCGAAATATCGGTGATGTTCCAAATCTTTGCATGATTCGACCCGCCTTCATCAGTAGTTACAAGAGTGTTTCCATCGTCCGTTGTCCATGCATTGTGAGTTACTGCGCCGGGATATGTAAACTCGCGTATGAACTTTATGGAATCTTTGTTGCGGGCATCCAGAAGTACGAAGTAACCTGCAGAAATTGCCGCGGCATAAATAGTATCATTCTTAATGAAGCAATCATGCACATATCTTGTGCCCCATTGTCCGCGCTTAACGGGATTTTCCGGATCCAGAAGATCGAGTATGAAGACACCGCCGTTGTTGTAATTGCCTCCGTTGCAGTAAAGGTATCTTCCATCCTGGGAAATTGAATGGCTTCTGGTGTAACCGGAGAATGTATAGTTGCGGATGAAATGAATCGAATCGGGAAGATACTGAAGATCTACTATCTGCACGCCTGATCCACCCTCGGACACTATGTACAAATAGTGAGAGTAGGTCTTCATCTCGCGGTAATTGTAAAATGAACCGGGTCCTGAAACGGTTCCTTTGTTTACAATATTTGGAGCGTCAGTAACATCGTATACGGTTGTGCCTGCATAGTGTCCGATGATCGCGTATTCCCTGCCGTTTGCTACATAGCCCCAACAGGAAGCATAATGCCACCCGGACGGAGTTCCGCCTGTAGTGAATTCGTTCTTATTGCCGAGCAGAGTCATATTGCTGACAGACTGTGCCCCTGCATTAATTGCGGTAATGGCAAACAGGATTAGTATTAGATTCTTCATGAAAAAATTTTCTGCTAAAATAGGATTTGAACGGGAGAATAAAAACATAAGATTACAGATAATGTGAAGTATAATTTTGTGTCCAAAAGGTTTAAATAATTTATGTTATATTTACAAACCGCTTTGGAGGAAGCGGTAGAAATAAAAAGTATAAGGGGAATGAAAAACGGACAAACAACAAATCAGGGGAATACTATAGTTGGAAAGATAGCAGATTTCCTCAGACATGAGATTACAGCAACAAATTACCAGCCGGGTTCTCATTTAAAAGAGACACAAATCTCGGCAAAATTTGGCGTAAGCCGGGTTCCTGTAAGAGAAGCCTTCAGATTGCTTCAGAGCGAAGGATTTCTTGAGGTGATCCCGAATAGGGGAAGTTTTGTAAAACCAATATCTCTCAACTTTGTTAAGGAGACTTCCACTGTTTACAGGAAACTGGCGCCCGTATTACTTGAAAAAGCCATTCCGAATTACAAGGAATCCACTTACAAGAAAGCCTACAACATTCTCGCAAGAGTAGAGAATTCGAAGGACCTGACAAACATTGGGTACCTGCTGTGGGACTTTGCGAAAGTGATCTACGGGCCATCAAAGCAGGAATTTATTTTATGCCTCTTTGATGAGATATACAGCCACAGCATCAGACTCCTGAGTGAGTTCTTTAAGAACACAGAGACAAAACAATACAAGGTAGAATCACACTACAAATTCCTGGATCTCTGCAAAGAAGGAAAAAAAGATGAGGCAATTAAGCATTGGGAAGAATTCATCGGGAATATGAGCGACATTGCAGTTAATATTGCAAAGAAGGGTTAGTATTGCTCAAACAATTTTATCAATAGCATCTTTTATCTTCTCAACTCCAATAACTTCTGCTTTCCATTTTGACGGATTGAGATTCTTGAGATTTCCTTTCGGGAGTATGATCCTTTTGAATCCAAGCTTCGCGGCTTCTGTGATTCTTCTTTCAACAAACGGGATTGTTCTTATCTCACCGGAGAGACCGATCTCGCCAAGCACAACTGTATCAGAATCAACGGGAATATCTCTTAGTGATGAATAGATGCTCATTGCAACCGCAAGGTCTATTGCCGGTTCATCAATCCTTACTCCACCGGCAATATTGACAAAGATATCCGACTTGTTAAGAAACAACCCGAGCTTTTTCTCCAGAACGGCAATGAGTATGTTGAGCTTCTTGTAATCAAACCCCATCGATGTCCTTTGCGGAATGCCGTAACTTGATGAAGTTACGAGCGCCTGAACTTCTATTAGTATAGGTCTTGAGCCTTCTATTGAAGAAGAGATCACGCAACCGGACGCGCCGTAATTTCTTTGTGAGAGGAATACCTCGCTCGGATTAAGCACCTCTTTTAGTCCGGTGTCTGTCATTTCAAAGATCCCAATTTCATTTGTTGAGCCGAAGCGGTTCTTCATTCCGCGGAGAATTCTGAAGGAATGAGTCCTTTCGCCTTCGAACTGCAATACAACATCAACCATATGCTCAAGAACTTTCGGACCCGCTATTGCGCCTTCCTTTGTGATATGACCCACAATGAAAACTGAAACATTATCTTCCTTTGCGCAGCGAATTATTCCGGCAGCAGATTCTCTCAGCTGCGAAACTGTTCCCGGAGCGCTTTCGAGTTCCGGTACATAAACTGTCTGTATCGAATCTACAACTACGATATCGGGTTCTTCGCGCGAGATAACCGCTCTAATGATGTCAATATTTGTTTCAGAGAGAATGTAAAAATTGTCGAGTCCGAAATTGAGACGCTCTGCTCTGAGCTTAATCTGCCCGGCAGATTCTTCTCCGCTTACGTAGAGAATCTTTTTGTGGCCGAGTTTCTCGGCAATCTGCAGCATGAGCGTAGATTTTCCAATACCCGGATCACCGCCTATCAGGACAACGGATCCGTCAACTATGCCTCCGCCGAGAACGCGGTCAAGTTCTGTGATGCCTGTGGCCGTTCTGGATTCATTTTGAGATGCGATGTCGGAAAGCGCTTTGAACGATCCCTCATTAACGCGGACGTTTTTGGAGGAAGGTTTCTTTCTCTTGTCATCCGTTCTAATTTCTTCAACCAGTGAATTCCAACTGTCACAATCAGGGCATTTACCGCTCCAGCGAAGCGTTGAATAACCGCAGGTTTGACAGACGTATTTTGTCTTTACCTTCATAAGTCGAAAGCAAAATAGGTTGCTGATGCGAGAGTTTCCACGCAATAAGATGTGAGATGGAAATGGATAATAGAATTTCTCTTGTAGTGATGTGATTGACAGGCAAGGGCATATGAAACGGAGTTTCATGTGCAAGTGCGTTCACAAACGGGAGTTTGTGAACGAGCGGCAAATCACCCCCTGGTTTCAAAACTTGCATCACATCTTCACAACCCCCTGCCCCCTTTTTTAAGGGGGGTATTTGTCATAGCGGAGTCTGTCTTTGGTTTCAAAACTTGCAGCATGTCTTCACAACCCTCCTGCCCCTTTTTTTAAGGAGGGTATTTGTCATCGCGGAGTCTGTCTTTGGTTTCAAAAACCTGCAGCATATATGCATAACCCCCCTGCCTCCTTTGCAAAGGGGGTCGAGTTTTCTTGGACAGCTCTGTTTGTCCGGGCATCATCCGCGGCTTGTTTCGTATGTATTTTTTTTGGTATAAAAGCTATTTTGACTCATGAAATTTGTATATGCAGTCGCTTATGTAATCGGCGGCTTATTGTTACTTACGGCTTTGCTCGGCGGCGGCCTTATGCGCCCGACCATAGATTCCCTTTCGGAAAAGACTATCGAAAAAGCCGGATTCAAAAGAGAATATGTTGAATCGGCTGACAACAGGATTGATGACCTTATCTACAAATCCAAACAGATCGAACTTCAGATAGAAAAGATCAGGAATTTCTTCTCAAGCGATAAGATCGATGAGTCGAAGTATGCAAGAGAGCAGAATGACATGATCAAAAGAGCCGTATATGATCCGTTCGTTATGGCGGTGAATTATCTTTACAGAATGATGTTTGGATTTGCCGGAATGCTGTTCTTATGTTTCGGAGTTGTTTTTCAGATTGCTGATTCATCACTCACACTCAGGAGACGCGTTAAAAGACTCGAGGAAATTATTTCTTCAAGGGGTTTATGAAAACGAAGATCATTAACGATGTCGGCATGATTGCCTCGGAACTTGCTTCCGGCAACATTGCCGGAATTCCGACAGAAACGGTTTACGGACTTGGTGCAAATGCGCTCAGCGGAAATGCTGTGGCAAAGATCTACGAAACAAAGGACAGGCCGAAGTTCAATCCGATAATAGTTCATGTAAAAGGTATTGATGAGTTTGAGATCTTCGGGAAGGATATTCCGAGAGACGTTTACAGGCTTGCAGAAAAATATTCTCCGGGTCCTATCACGTTCATTGTAAGGAAGAAGGAAATTATTCCAGATATAGTTACTGCCGGCAACGACAGCGTGGGCTTAAGGATACCGCGGCATCCGTTGTTTTTGGAACTGCTTGCACAGACCGGTTTTCCTGTTGCCGCACCGTCGGCCAACATGTTCGGAAGGATCTCCCCGACGAGTGCGGAGGAAACTCTGAACGAACTCGATGGAAAGATCAGATACATACTTGATGGCGGAAAATGTGATGTCGGAATTGAATCAACCGTTATCTCTTTCGTTGATGATGTTCCGAAGATACTTCGGCATGGTGCTGTAACTGCCGAAGAGATCGAAAAGGTGATCGGCAAAGTCATAAGCGGCAAAGGAGAAAAAATTATTTCGCCCGGCATGACAGAATCTCATTATGCACCGCGCAAGCCGATGTTCATAATTGACACGGATCCTGATGAACAGGAAATGAAAGATCTTAATGCTGTATTTTTGGATCTCCATAAATTCGGAGACCCTTTGAGCATGGCGGTAAATCTTTTTTCTGAGATGCGCAGACTGGATGAATCGGACTGCGGAATAATTCTCTGCAGAAAAATTGAAGATAAGGGAATCGGCATCGCAATTAACGATAAACTTGAAAGAGCAAGCACCGGTAATTTCAGAGTGGAAAACGGAGTGCCTGTCATCACAAAATTGAAATATGCCTGATAAGATCATAATAGACCTGGACGATATTCACGAAGAGCATCCTGAAAATGATAACGCAAAAGACAGGATCATTGTTGAGGTTCCGCCGGAAGATGAAGGATATTCTCCTCCCGCTAAGATCGAGATAGATGATATAGAGGAAAGCTATGAAGCAAAGATCAGGCAATCAAAAACAGACTTCTATTATAAGGGCAATCCGGGATTATGCAATAATTTTGAAACGCAGTTAAGATTTCCCGAAGGAATTGACAAGAGTTTCGGTTCAAATTTTCAGATGCAGTTGAATGATGAATTCCTTTCCTCGCTTCTTGTAACAAGCAAGTACACAATTGCCGCATCGAGAAGCGGAAATGTTTATCTGGCAGACAGGTTTGACGGAATATTTTGTGACAAGATCTTTTTCGAGGATCAGGCATTTGAAAAGACCGGGGTTGTTCACAACAATGTTGTCTATCTTAACTCGCCGCAGAAGATCTATTCCATTGCCGATAAGGAAGAGCTTCTGCATTCGGAGATATATTCTGTAAAGGAAGGTTTTTACATCTGGAGCAGTTTGAACAGAAGAGGAAACTACATTGTGTTTGCAGAACACAATCCTTCAGAGCGCACAGGAAGAATAGTTGCAATTGACAGCAGGGACGGATCGGTCAATGCATCACCGGTGTTCTCAGAATTTGCCGGTGAACAGATCTGCATTGCGGGACATTCGGCATTTTCCGTTTACCGTGACAGGATAGCAATTATGAATCTCGACACGCTTGCAGCCTCAGAACACAGAATGAACATTGATTGCGGTGATGTTCCTTTCATGTTCAGTCTTAACAACCGCATTTATGTTACAACCAAAGCAAACGAAGTTTATTATCTTGATCTTCCCGCGATAAATTACAACTTCAGAAACACGGGAATAAGAAACACATTCATGAATTCTGTGGCGGCATTCAGGGACAATATATTCATCGGAACTCAGGAAGGATGGAAGTATTACAAGTCAAGCGGGCTTCAGGTATATTCATTTGATGATGAGTATGAGAACAGGATCGAGGCGGTCTGCAAGAACGCTATCATAATCTCGCAGAAGAATAAGATCGTGTTCGGAAATCTCAACAGGTTTCAGGAAGCGGAGAGTTTTGTTATCTCGTCTTCCGAAACAAATCAGAACATCGAGATCATCTCCGCCGTGATATCTCATAATGACATATATACACTTACTGCCAACGGAATACTTACTGCATTCAGCAACGATAAAATGAACATTCACATCTGACCAAAATGAAATCATTAATAATTCTGTTTTCGTTCATTGCGGCTTCACATGCTTTCTCACAAAGCAGCAACGACCTTGTGTTTCTGTTCGACAACTCCGGAAGCATGTCGCCATATTATCAGAATCAGCAGAGTCTGTTCAATCTGTTCAGCAAGGCTCTGATGAAGAATTCCATCAAGCCGGATGACAGGGCAAAGGTAATGCTGTTCACAAAATCCGACAAGGCCAGAGACATTGTATCTCCGAGAATGATCTTCGACGGAACAGGTAACAGTTTTGTTCCCGAGCAGGTAATGGGAAAGTTTAATTTGATGACCGGCAAAGACAGAATGACGGGAGCAACGGATCTCATAGAAGCTCTTGACAAAGGCATCGAAGCTATAGACGGTCAGAAAGGAATCATCTGGCTGATCACGGATAATATCAATGATAACAGCGGAACAGGCGATTCATCTTATGCAAACACTCTTGAGTTTTACAACAGGCTCAGAGCCGATAACAAGATCAGGAAAATACTTCTCTTTCCAATACCGGAGAAGATCATTGAGGGAAGTGATACTGCCAAAGGTTATGTTGCCTACGGGATAGTGTATTCCGAAGAAGCATTATCACAGCAGCAACTTGAGTATTACGATACGATTCTCCGCAGCACCGGCATAAAGCAGAAGGCGATCACTCTAAAGCCGCTTGACATAGGCACTGTTGTGCTTAAGCCGAAAGTTACACAAAGCAAGATATCGGAAGGAAAGCTTTATTATGACGGTTCAACACTTCGCGGGTTTGGTTTTGAAGAAGGAGAAAATGTAAAGGAAACTTTCAATGATCTTAGTCTGAAGTCAAATCTGTATCCGTACATTATCAAAAGCGCGCGGCTGAACGTCGGACTCGAAAAGTTTTCATCATCAGATTACTCGGTGAAGTCGCTTGGAACGCAATCAATCTCACCTTCAACAGTAAGCAATGTATCACCAGAAGGAGAAGTAACGGGATTCTCTGTGATATTCAATCTTCCGGAGATCACTCCGAAGTTTTCATTCAACACTATTTTCAAGGAAGATTTTACCATAGGCGGTGACCTTGTGTTGGATGTATCACAGGTTGATATAGTACTCGATCAGTCGTATGTAAACAGCTTCACGGAACTGTTTGCTCTGAGATCGGTGCCGGAGATCTTCCATCCGGTGCTTAAGGACAAGAAGATCGTAACAAAGATACCGCTTGAGATAAGAATGAAATACGGTCCGTGGAGATTGTTTGTTCTCATCGGACTCATAGCCGGAGTCTTGCTGCTTGCCGGAGTGCTGATCTATTTTTTCCTGAAGAAGAAATGCTTTGAGCTTATCATAGACAATGAAACAAAGAATGATATTTGTCTTGGCGGAATGTCATCTTACAGCGTGTCACACGGAATGTCAGGAGACCTGGGAAAAATAAAGAAATCATTATCCGGCGGATTGAGTTTTGAATACTCGAAGAACACGACCTCACCGGGAAAGACGGTTAAGCTTACTGAAGAAGTTCCGATCGATATAGAATATCAGGAAAATGAATTCAAGACATCGTCAGCAACGCTCATGATAAGAGCGACGGAGCATAAGACAAAGCAGGGAAGCGTAACCGATGAGAGCGGAATTTACTGATACAACACTAATTCAAAAAGACATCATATCGCAATAATTACTTTACCCATTTGAAAACGCAAGTGAACAGACACATATCTACTTGTCTCATTGCTTAAAGCTTATTCTACACAAACAATTGCATTTCAGGGTATGGTAATTGGAAAATACATTCTCATAATTCTGTTCGGGCTGACCGCATTGCAGGTCTGCGCTCAGCAAGAGAGTCCTAATTACCGCACATACATAGCCCGCATCGGACATACTGATACTCTAATTACATTGCCGGAAAAGTTTCTCATTCAGTTCTCAGATATTCTGACTTTGCAGCAACAGGTTCTCAAGCCTTCCGATGATTACAAGATAGATTACAAAGACGGAACCATATTGCTCAGCAAGGATCTCTTCTCGAAATATCAGCTTGATACATTTCAGATCTACAATCTGAAAGTAGATTACGATGTCTTTCCGTATTCATTCAAAGATGAGTATTCAAACTTCGAAGTGCTTGTTCAGCGTGATACAATAACGGGAGATACTGTTGAGATTGCAACTCAGAAGCAGGATTTCATGGGCAGTATTTTTGAAGGAACCGATCTTACCAAATCAGGAAGTTTGTTCCGCGGATTCTCGGTTGGCAACAACAGAGATCTGACGCTGAACTCCGGCTTCCGGCTGCAGCTAAACGGAAAGCTCGCATCAGATCTTGAGATAAACGCGGCGCTTACGGATGAAGATTCTCCTATACAACCCGAAGGCAATACTCAGAAGCTGCAGGAGCTTGACAAAGTTTTCATAGAGATCAAAGGCAGTAATTTCATCGGTACGATAGGAGATATTGATGTTGAAGTTGCAAATACGGAGTTCATTGACTTCAGAAGAAAAATACAGGGTGCAAAGGCATTTGCAGATTACGGAATTGGCGATGCTCTCTTCAGCGGAGCTGTTCAGAGAGGAAAGTTTACCATAAACTCATTCAACGGCATTGACGGAACACAGGGGCCGTACAGGCTTTTGGGCAGGGATAATGAAACGGATCTTCTTGTGCTTTCGGGAACGGAGAAAGTTTATCTTGACGGAGTGGAGATGACACGCGGTGAGCAGGCGGATTATGTGATTGATTACGGAATAGGAACAGTGACATTCACCATCAACAGACTTATCACAGCTGCATCAAGAATAATTGTGGAGTTTGAATATACCGACAGAAAATATTCAAGAACGATACTTACCGGTTCAAACACTTCAAGGTTGTTCAAGAAGAAACTCAACTTTTACGCGCACTACATAACCGAGAGTGACAATCCTGATAAGACAATTGATTTTTCCCTGAGTGCGGAGGACAGGGAAATACTTGCGCAGGCAGGAGACGACAGGTTTAAAGCGGTGAAGTCGGGTGTAGTATTTGTGGGAACTGACAGCGCAACCGGCATTGGCAGAGGGCTGTATGTGAAGTCGGATACAGTGATAAATAAAGAGAGCATAAGCTATTACAAATATCTCCCGAACGATTCCAACTCTTTGTATCAGGTTGTGTTTTCTTTTGTAGGGCAGGGCAACGGAAACTACAGTCAGCAGACGCTTCAGCAATATAATTTTGCCGGGATCAAGCAGGGAAATTATGATACAGTGATCTTCATACCTCTGCCGAATTCATATCAGGTTGCCGACATCGGAATCAATTATGAATCATCTCCGAAAAGGGAATTTACATTCGATCTGGAATCTGCAATCTCTACACTTGATGCCAACAAGCTTTCGACGTTAAGCGACAACAACAATTCAGGCGTTGCACTCAACGGGAGGATCTCACTCAGGAAAGACAAGTTCAAATTTCTTGGGATGAATCTTCATTCACTTGAGTTCAATGTAAGGCAGAAGCTTGTCAATCAGTCATTTGTTCCTCTGGAAAGATACAACCCGGTGGAGTTTTACCGCGAGTATAACATTCAGGATACGGAGGTTCTCACTGAGGATCTGAAAGAGGCATCTTTGAATTTTTCACCGGCAGGTTACATTAATTTCAAAGGATTGTTCGGACAGCTTAAGAGAGGAACAGTATTCAACTCGCTGAGAGCCGTTGGTGATTTCAGCATGAGAAATGACACGCTGAAGATCCCGGATCTGGTTTACAGGATCGAATATATCAAGAGCGAGTATGAAGTAAGTCAGACAAAGAGCAACTGGTTCAGGCAGTTTGCCAGTGCGGGATACAGGAATCTCCTCGGCAATATTTCCTACGACGAGCCAAGCATGGAGATACGCCTCGATTTCAATCAGGAGAACAGGGAGAATATCAACACGCTCATAACCGGAGACAGCCTTTCATCCGGAAGTTTTGCCTTCTATGAGATCAAGCCGCGGGTAATACTCAACAATTTTTACAATACCACAATATATGCAGAGTTTGGTTACAGACTCGACAGATTGCCTTACAACGGATCCTTCGCGGAAGAGTCAAATGCAATAACACAACTTGCCGGTATCAGGTATGAAGGCCTGTCGTGGCTGTCAACACTTTTTGAACTTACAATAAGGAACAGGAAATTCACTCAGGAATTCACGACAGAACAGAACAAGGACATCAATACGCTTCTTGTAAATTCACAAACCCGAATTGATCCGTTCAACGGGGGATTGCTCACGGATCTTTATTACAACATAACAAGCGAACAGCAGGCAAAGGTAGAGCGGGTGTTTGTTCCCGTACCCACAGGCCAGGGAAATTACATATACATAGGTGACATAAACGGGAACGGTCTTCAGGATGAAAACGAATTTGTTCTGACAAGTTTCAACGACGGCAACTATGTCAGGATCAACCGTCCCACAAACGAGCTGTTTCCGGTTACGGGATTAAACACTTCGGTAAGATTCAACCTGAAGCCGGCAAGGTTTTTCAACATAACCGGTTCATCATTTGCGGATGAACTTTTACGAAACACAACTGCAGAAACCTATCTCCGGATCGAAGAAAACAGTAAAGATCCTGTTACGAAAAATATTTATCTCTTAAACGTTTCAACATTTCAGAATGACTCTAACACTCTGTTCGGGACACAGTTGTTTCAGCAGGACATAAACTTCTTCGAGTTCAATCCTCAGTACTCACTTAAGTTAAGATACCTCGAGCAGAAGGGGTTCAATCAATTTGTAGGGGGTAACGAGAAACTGTTCACGCTGCAGAAGATAGTGCGTCTGAAACTGGGTCTCACGCGGGATCTTTCGACCATATTCGAATATGCAAACAGGGTTGACCGTAATGAGGCGCCTCCAAACTCCGCACGAAACAGGAATATTTATTCGGATGCTTTGCTTACAGACTTTTCATACAGACCTGTGCAGGAAATTGAGAGCGGGTTTCAGATAAACATATCAAAGAACACGGATGTATATCCATCCTCTCCGACAACAGCGGACATAAATCAACAGATACTCAGGTTTGTCTATTCATTTACAATGCTTGGAAGGCTTCGCATAGAGTTTGAGCGGGGTGAAGTAAAAGTAAACAAGACAAGCACAATTTATCCGTTCGAGCTCACCGGCGGCCGTCAGGCAGGATTGACGTACATCTGGCGGGGAATCTTCGACTACAGCATCAGCAAGAATCTTCAGGCAACAATTAATTACGACGGCCGTGTAGAAGGCGATGACAGAAAGATCATTCATACCGGAAGAGCCGAAGTGAAAGCATTCTTTTAAGAGCAATTAGAAATTAGAAATTAATAATTAGAAATAGATGCATTCGACCTATTGATTGTGATTCCAAAGATTTCCCTAAGTTAAATCGAAAGCACAAAATTCTTCTTGAAGCTACCTGAATGTCAGAAAGTATTCGTATTTTTCAACTTTCAATTTTCAATTTTCAATTTTTCCGTCTGGACGGGCATGAACCTTCAAATCTCAACTCTTAACTCTCAACTCTTCCCGAAGGGACCCCTTTGGGGCAACTCAAGACAGGGTATCAATTCCATTCAATAATGCCAAGAATGTTATAGAATTCCGCAAGTTTCGTCGCATTTGCATTAAGAAGCTGGGTATTTCCCACGGTACATTCTTTGCAAATTGTGTTTGGAAAGTGTAATATGAAAGACTAGGATAATTTTCATTTATTCTTGAACCCAATTCAAAAATTCAAAAAAAATCAAGAGGTCATGAAGAAGACATTTTCAATTATGTTTCTTCTGTATGCATTTGTGTTATTCACAAGCGCAGCACAGTCACAGATCACTGTTTCGGGATCAACCGGAGCAGACGGGTCTTATGCTACTCTCACAGATGTGGGAGGAGCGTTCTTTACAATAAACGGTTCGGCTCAGACGGGCAACAATATTGTAATTTCTGTTACGGGGGATGTTCTTACTGAAACAGGAGCTAATGCACTTAATGACGGGGGGTGGGCATCACTTACAATCTCTCCAACAGGCGGAGCAGCGAGAACAATCTCCGGTACATTCATCGGGCACCTTATCAGTCTTAACGGTGCAGATAATGTAACTATTGACGGTCTCAACACAGGCGGCAACGCACTGACAATTTCAAACGCAGCACTTGGCGCAAGCTCAACAATCAGGTTTGCTGCCGATGCATCAAACAACACTGTAACCAACTGTACAATTCTCGGCAGTACTGCCGCGAGCTTCGGTGTGATTTCGTTTGGTACAGGTGTCACAACAGGAAACGACGGAAACTCGATCACCAATAATAATATCGGACCTGCAGGTGCAAACCTTCCTTTGAACGGTATTCATTCACTGGGAACGAGCGCTACGGTTGATAACAGTGGCAACACAGTATCGGGAAATAACATATACGATTATTTCTTAGCCACTACATCAACAAGCGGAATGAACATAAACAGCTTCAACTCCGGTTGGACGATCACAAACAACAAGTTCTATCAGACAGCCAACAGAACTTACACTTCCGCAAGTACTCATTACGGAATATTCATTTCGTCAGGATCAGGATATACCATTACAGGAAATGTAATTGGTTATGCAAATTCCGGCGGTACCGGAACAACGAACATGGTCGGTCTTACTTCCGGTTCACTTGGCGGCACTTTCCCAAGTTCATATACTGTAGGCGGCACTGCCAATGCAACAAGATATGTTGGTATCAACTGCGCATTCCTGAACGGCGGCCCGGCATCATCAATCCAGAACAATACCATCGCAGGATTTGCACTTTACACTTCGAGCGGTGCTACATTTTCGAACGGAATTCTCTGCGGTATTGCCGTAACATCCGGAACTGCTGACATCGGAACGGTAACGGGGAACAATATAAACACTCTGTACTCGGCAACGACAACAACAGGCGGATTGATTGTTGGTATTTACACTTCATCAACGTCGGGAAATACCATAAACATTCAGAACAATTCGATAGGTGCGCTTGATGCAATGGGTACAACAGCATCAATATCAGGCGGTATTACCTGCATAAACACTGCGGGATCATTAACAAACTACAACATCTCCAACAACACGATTGGTAATACCACAAACCCCAATCTCAGAATGGGAAATCTGACAGAGTCCGGAAATCTTTCAAATACCGGAAGCACATTCAGTCCGGCAACCGGAACATCTGCATTCAGAGGAATAATCAATTCTGCAAACGGTACGGTAACGATGGGCTCAAATACGATCAGAAACGCTTATCAGAATTCTACTTCAACATCTTCAATTATAAGAGGTATTGAACAGACAGCCAGCACAACAACAGGCGCGGGCGTTCTGACAATTTCCAACAATACCATTCAGAATCTGACATCGGCTTCAACAAGTTCTTCGTTAAGCGTTTTCTCCAATTACACAACAGGATCAGGTATTCTTCTTAACGGATCATTGGCAAATGCAATCGTTACATTGAATACCATTAGCGCGATATCTTTAACCAACACAACAACGGCAGGTACAAACGTTGCCGGAATTGCAGTTGCTCAGGCAAACAATCCGACAATATCGAGAAACACGATCTATGATCTGAGCAATGCAAGTACATCAACAAACGTTCTTACTCCGGGATCAATATCAGGAATAATAATAAGGTCAGGAAGCTCACCAGCTTCACCTATGACCGTAGTAAACAATATGATCTCCCTCGGAACTTCACAAACATCAAATACGTGCATTGTTGGTATCTGGGGAAATCACGGACAAACAACAGATCCATCTGTTACAAATATTTTTTACAATTCAGTTCACATTACGGGAACAGTTACTTCAGGCGCACAGCCGAGTTTCGGTTATCTGAGAGGCGATCTAACAACATCTGCAAAGACTGTTACGGTCGATATCAGAAACAACATCTTCAACAATGAAAGAACAGGCGGCACAGGAAGCCATTATGCAATCAGCAATAATTACGGAGCAACAGCAAGTGCAACCGGTTGGAACGGCGGAGCTTCAAACTTCAATGTTCTGAATTCAGCTTCAGCTTCAACAGTTGGATACTGGACAACTGACCGTACGTTTGACTCATGGAAATCAGTTTCCGGTTCTGATCTCGTGAGCATCTCGGGAGTACCTGTTACATTCGTCAATGCAGCAGCAGGAGATCTTCACCTGAACTTTGGTCTTACTCCAACTCAGCTTGAATCAGCAGGATTTGTAATTCCGGCTTATACAACGGATATTGACAATCAGACAAGACCGGGACCGGCAGGTTCAGTTAACGGCGGAGCAATAAATCCGGATCTTGGCGCTGATGAATTTGACGGCGTTCCGCTTGATCTTACAAAGCCTTCAATAACTTACATTCCGTTTGGAATTTCAGCCTGTCTTACTTCACGAATACTGACAGCGAATATTTTCGACGGTTCAGGCATAAATGTAACTCCCGGATTAAAACCCAGAGTCTTTTACAAGAAGGCGTCGAATCTCAATTCACTTCCGGCAACAAACGACAACACAACAGACGGTTGGAAATATGCCGAAGCTACCAATGCAAGCAGTCCTTTCAGTTTCACAATTGATTACAGCATATTATTCGGAGGTGTTGCATCAGGCGATGTTATCGAGTACTTTGTTGTTGCTCAGGACCTTGCACCAACTCCAAACGTCGGCGACAATGTTGCAACATTCACTTTAGCACCAAGCAGTGTTGCACTTGTGTCTGCCAACTTCCCGGTATCAGGAACAAACACATATAACCTTACAACAGGATTAGCCGGTTTAGTGACAATTGGCGCCTCAGGCACATTTACTTCCCTCACAGGTGCGGGCGGATTGTTTGAAGCCATCAACAACAATGGTTTGGGCGGCAATCTTACGGCAGAGATCCTTGATGCAAGCGTTACTGAAACAGGTGCTGTTTCACTGAACGTAATTCAAGAAGGCTGCACACCGGGTGCTTCGCTTCTGATCAAGCCTGCAACCGGAGTAACTACGGTAGTTTCAGGAACAAGCGCTACACCTTTGATAGATTTGAACGGTGCAGACCTTGTTACTTTTGACGGTTCAAACAATGGAAGCAACACAAAGGACATGACCATCAGAAACGCGGGTACAGGATCAGCCATAAGATTAATTAATGGTTCTGTAAACGATACTCTCAGAAACTGTATAGTTGAAAGTCAGAATACAGCAACAACCAGCGGAACAATTGTTTTCTCAACAGCAACCGGAACCGGTGTTACAACCGGTAACAGCAATAATGTCATAAGCAATTGTGATGTAAGAGACAGATCAGATATTGCAGGCGTACCAGCAAATGCCATATATTCTGACGGAACAAATTCACTGCCAAATGCAGGCAACAAGATCTCAGGTTGTAATGTATTCAACTTTACAAATGCCGGAGTCTTGATAGCAGCGGCAGGAGCTGGTGACGGATGGGTGATCAATCCAAGCAGTTTCTATCATACAGCGGCAAGAACAACCAACATAACATTCATCTCCATTTTGGGAGGAAACGGTCACTCAATTGTAAATAACAGCATAGGCGGAACTGCACCAAACGCAGGTGGAAGTTTCTTCTCAAGCTCTGCAAGGATTTACGGAATAAATCTGAATGTTGGCAGCACCATTCCTACAAGCATTCAGGGAAATACGATCAAGAATATGCGTACCACGGGAATTGACAATAACATGATCTATGCACCAAGCGGTGCAGGTCTTCTTGAGATCGGAAATGTGACAGGAAATATGATCGGTTCTTCTGATACAACCGAAAGACTTCAATTCTCAGGTCAGGCATTGACAGGTTCAAACGGAATCAGAATTTCCAGTTCATCTCTGATCACAGTTAAGAACAATGTCGTTAACAACCTTTACATTGTTAATCCTAATGAAGGTTCCTATTTGTCCGGCATAAATATAGAGGCCAGTTCTTCAGGCTCTAGCGTTGTGGAGAATAACACGGTTACCAACATTTACAACAGCGGCAGGGGAAGCAGTAATTTCAGCATTGGCCCTTCAACAACTGCAGGCATGTCCATTTTCGTGAAAGGTGTCAACACGATACGCGGAAACAGCATCTCAAAAATAGTCAACATTTCTGCCATACCATCTGTTTCAACAAATGTATTCGGAATGTTAGTGCTTCAGACTCTTGCCGGAACAATTGTTGAGAAGAACACGATTACCGAAATCGCAGGATCCACTGCCGGAACAGGTACATTAGCTACAACAATTAACGGACTGCAAACATCTTCAAATGCAGTTGCTACTGTTGCCAATAATGTTATCAGCCTTGACGGAGGTTCTTCATCAGACAGGGTAATTGTCGGCATAAGTGAGCAAGGCGGCACAACCGGTGCTGTTAACTTCTATTACAACACCGTCAACATATACGGAACAAGCACAGGTTCAAATAATACATTTGCCTTCTCCAGAAGTTCGTTTTATAGAACAAATGTAGTATTGCTGAATAATGTATTCAACAATTCAAGAGTAGCAGCAACAGGTTCAAACGTTGCTATTGCAAACGAAGTAACTTCTCCGAATACTGCAATCGGCTGGCCTGCAAATACATCAAATTACAACGCGCTTTATTCAGCAAATCCTTCTACAGTTGGTAAATGGGGTGCAGCAATCATGGACCTCTCATTGTTCCAGGATTCTTCTAACTGTGAATCATATTCGTTGTACGGTCAACCTGTTTTCACTTCAAACTCAAACCTGCTTCCTGTCGGTTCTGATGTTAATAACTGGGTACTCAAGGGAACAGGTATTGCTATAAGTTCAATTGGCACTGACTACATCGGCACACCAAGAAGCACAATGATCCAGGATGGCGGTACGGATATCGGCGCGTATGAATTTTCATCAACTGTTCAGCCACCGACTTACAACAATGCGACACCGTCAACAGGGCTGTACAGATTCATTCACAAGCTCGATACGGTTGCAACAGTAAATGTAACTTCACTTGGAACTCTCGCTGACGTTAATGTTCAGTATTATTCTGGTGAGGATCCTCCGGGACTTGCAGGAGATCCGACAGTTACTGACGGATATGGAAATGTTTACTGGGAAATTCATCCAACCAATCCTGCAACAGGATTCACATACGACGTAACGCTTCACTATTCACCGGCACTACTTGGCACAATTGCCAATGAAGCCAGCATTAAGGTTGCCAAGAACACTGATGCAGACACGCTGTATGTTCCATATACGGTTGTCGGTACCGGTCCGGGAGAATACATTCTCGATACTGCAAACAACAACATAACAGTTCACGGATTGTCAGTATTTTCAAGATATATTCTTACTGACGGAAGCACACCATTGCCTGTTGAGCTTTCATCATTCACGGCATCAGTAAACAGAAGGGATGTAAATCTTAACTGGACAACTTCATCAGAAACAAACAACTCAGGCTTTGATGTAGAAAGAAGATCCGGCGAAGGTTCATGGTCAAAGGTTGCCAGCGTCAACGGCAACGGCACCACAACCACGCAAAAGGATTACACGATCACGGATAAGAATCTTTCAACAGGCAAGTATGAATACAGACTGAAACAAATGGATTTCAACGGCAACTTCACATACTTTGATCTGAGCAGTGAAGTCAGCATTGGCTTGCCGACCAGATTTGAATTGTCACAAAACTATCCGAATCCGTTCAATCCTTCAACAAAGATCAATTACGATCTTCCTGTTGACGGAAAGGTCAGCATAGCATTGTTTGATATTTCAGGAAGAGAAGTTGCGAAGCTTGTAAACGAAGTAAAGACTGCAGGTTACTACACTGTTCAGTTCAATGCTTCGAATCTGTCGAGCGGAACATACTTCTACAGAATTTCTGCCGAAGGTAACGGACAGAAGTTCAATGATACGAAGAAGATGGTTCTGATCAAGTAAGATTGATCTGAGATCAGGTTTTACAATTAAAAAACCGGGAGAAGAAATTCTTCCGGTTTTTTTATTTTGATCTTTGAGCAATAAACTGTTCCGCCGGGTTTGAAATGTATCCGGCTTAATTCAGTTCGGCCGCCCTTTCTTCAAGCCAATGCTTAACCCCGAAGTGATTACTTTCAAGATTCTCAATTTCGAATCGGATCTTATGCAGAGCATCTTTCACATTTCTGATGACTCCAGTTTTATATTTGATCAGGTCTCCCGTGATCTTAAGAAATCTGAGCAGAATTGCTTTATGCTTTTCCAGAAGGAGATTTTCGCGGGAAACATAGTGGCGGAAAGAATCTATCATTGCCAGTGCCTGATCAGAATAATCTCTTTCGTAAGAGAGCTGAAGCAAAAGCAATCTGACCTGGATCTTCATGATGAAATTTGTGAAGCCGGTTTTGGAAAGCAGTTCCAGGGCTTCATCGAGCCGGCCTTGTTTGTATGCAATGTATGCATGGCAGAAATCAAGCGTGTTCTTCTTTTCCTCAGACAGATTGTGCTTGTACTTTTCAATGTATTGCAGAGCAAAATCAAACTCGCCAACTCTTGCCGCTATCTTCACGCTGTAAAGAAAATCAGGATAGAGGATCTTTCCAAGCTCAGGAAACAGATTCATGTCACATTCCTTTGTAAGAAGATACTGCTCATACATCAGATCAGTTCTTGAGAATTCATTGTATGCATTTGCACAGTAACTGTCGAGTCGAAGGAATGTCATATAATTATCAACGGCGCTCAGTTCATTTTTGTATTTCTTGCGAAGTTCATTCAGCTTGAAAAAATTCTCGTCTGATTTCACGAGTTCAAGTTTTATGATGTGATAATAGACGAGCTTAGTCGGATTATCATGCTTCAGATTATTCTGTACATAATCCATTACAACATCAAACATCTTCAGATCATACTTATGATTGAACTGCACCTCATCATGAAGCATGACATTGTAAAATCTCAAAAGCATTGTGATAGAGTAATCCGCAAAGAGATCGAGTTTGTCCTGCAACAACTGCAGATTGATGCTTGGATTCTTCGGTGCATTGAACCCGATCAGTTCATTGATCAGATTCATCCTATGATACAGGAAGTTCTCATCCCTTACCGCTGATTTAAGGTTTCTCTTGTCTGCTTGTTTATATGTATTCTCGAAGATCAGGTCAAGGTTTCTGGACTTTGACTCTCTCAATATGTAGAGTTCGCTTGTATCCTTGTTCTTTTTGAAGTTCAAGAAGGCAAGGAACTCCTTACCCAGTGCAAGCAGATCGGAAGAAAGATTCTTCATCTTAAAGTAATCAAACTTCTCATCCGTGAAAATTTTTGAAAAGAGACTTTCTTCTTTAAGCTCATTGTTCGCAAAAGCGGGATGATATATTATGATGAGTTCGAAAAGATGAATGACCTGTTTATTCTTATTGAAAGAGGGAGAATTCAGGAAATCCCTGAAACCCTTGATTTCAGCATGATTAAGGGATTGCAGGAACTGAACTAATCTTGTCTTTTGCACTTAGAGTGTATTCGGAGTTTTCTGAACATTTACAAAAAGATACCACAAAAAGTACCCAAACTAAAGGATTTTATTGTTTTCATGAATTGTTCGCATATACAGAAGCACTGACATGATTATAGAATTACATTAGGACTGATATTATTTCTCATAGCAAGCGAGACGTTATAGAAATATGATTCGTGCATCCGTTGCAGAGAACTCTTTTTACCACGAATACACGAATACAAAATCATTAAGCAAGTTGAACGGGAAAGCCTGAAGCACTGACATGATTATAGAATTACATTTGGACTAATATTATTTCTCATAGCGAGCGAGATGTTATAGAAATATGATTCGTGCATTCGTGGCAGAGAACTTTTTTTACCACGAATACACGAATACAAAATCATTAAGCAAGTTGAACGGGAAAGTCTGAAGCACTGACATGATTATAGAATTACATTAGGACTGATATTATTTCTCATAGCAAGCGAGACGTTATAGAAATATGATTCGTGCATTCGAGGCAGAGAACTATTTTGCCAAGAATACACGAATGCAAATCCAGTAATCGAGCGAGATGTTTTAGAAATGTAATTCGTGCATTCGTGGCATTAAACAGGTCGAAATTTCTATGATTATTTTTGTATAACTCATATCAATTTATTTTTGCAACTTGCAAAAATTCCATGATTCCGTTTCACAATCATAATCTAACATGAAGTATCAGGATACGAAGCTAATAATTTTCCTGAAGACCTTTACAAAAGAAGAAATCAACGATTTCGAAAGATTTCTTTCGTCTCCGTATTTCCGAAAAGGCAGAGATCCGTTACCACTTCTAAAAGCTCTGAAGAAATTTCATCCGGATTTTACGGAAGATAAATTCAGCGAAGAAGCAGTATTCAATGAGATTTATCCGGGTCAGAGTCTTAAAGAAAAGAATTCCAAAAATACATTGAGGTCACTCTCTTCATACCTGCTTAAGTTCGTTGAAGAGTTCATTTACATTTCAAGACTAAGGGACAACAAAGTTCTGAAGAATCGTATATTGCTCAATGACATACTCGACAGAAATCTCTTAAAGAATTACGAACCATACATGAAACAGGCATATGAGGATCTGGAATCAGAAGAAGATGTGTTGGGAATTGACGAACTTGAGAAGCATCAACTGGAAAAACTGAATTCAAGATACTTTTATACCAAAGTTGAGCTGGAAAACTATTTTGCGCATTCATCAGATTCCATAACGTATTTGTCAGTTCATTTCTGGATCAATCTTCTTGCTGCAGCAAAATCGCGGATACTTGGAA